>UMHI01010873.1_pt1 | contig 61885 bp, 45 predicted proteins | sample 1965481 | NCBI WGS metagenome assembly UMHI01 (sample SAMEA4836093, study PRJEB28245) | human gut metagenome | biome: gut microbiome; material: fecal sample | place: Denmark | collected 2008 | reverse complement strand
TAGAATACTTGATGTACTCGCCACTGCGGCTGCGGGCGCGGTAGACTTCGTACTTCGCCGCGCCGGTGACGGCATTCCATGTCAGCGTGGGACGGCCCTGCGCATCGTTGCCGCCGGTAACGGTGGGAGCGGGCAGAGTTTGCTTGTAGGTGACGCTGACCACGCTGCTCCACGCGCCCGCCGTGCCGTTGGCATCCAGAGCGCGGACCTTGTAGTAATACGTACTGCCGCTGGTCAGATAGGCGCTGTTGGTGTAGCCGGTAGACGTCTGGGTAGAATACTTGATGTAGTCGCCGTCCTTGCTGCGGGCGCGGTAGACTTCATACTTGGCCGCGCCGGTGACGGCGTTCCACTTCAGGGTCGGGCGGCCCTGGCTGTCGTTGCCGCCGGTGACGGCGGGGGCGGACAGAGTTTGCTTGTAGGTCACGGACACGATGCTGCTCCACGCGCCTGCCGTGCCGTTGGCATCCAGAGCGCGCACCTTGTAGTAATACGTACTGCCGCTGGTCAGATAGGAGCTGTTGGTGTAGCCGGTAGACGTCTGGGTACTGTACTTACTGTAGTTTCCATTCTGGCTGTAGGAACGGTACACCTCGTACTTAGCCGCGCCCGCGACCTTGTCCCACTTCAGGGTCGGGCGGCCCTGACTGTCGTTGCCGCCGGTGACGCTGGGGGCCGTCAGGCCCAGTCGGCAGGTCACAGCAACCACGTCGCTCCACGGGCCTGCCGTGCCGTTGGCGTCCAGTGCACGGACCTTGTAGTAATACGTACTGCCGCTGGTCAGATAGGCGCTGTTGGTGTAGCCGGTAGACGTCTGGGTAGAATACTTGATGTAGTCACCGTCCTTGCTGCGGGCACGGTACACCTCGTACTTGGCCGCGCCTGCGACCTTGTCCCACTTCAGGGTCGGGCGGCCTTGACTGTCGTTGCCGCCGGTGACGCTGGGGGCCGTCAGAGGCGTAGGCTTGCAGTGCAGCGCTGCTGCCAGCAGATCCTCGTTACCCTCAGAGATACTGATCTTCGCCCAGTCCTCTTCCGTACCATCGTAATATACATCTGCTATGCTTTCACAGTAGTAAAATGCATTTTTGCCAATAGACGTTACGCTCTTAGGGATGGTCACCTTCGCCAGTCGGATGCAGTTGGAAAACACTTCTCCACTGATATAGGTCACACTCTCCGGGATTGTCATGAACGTCAGCGCAGTACAGTTTTCAAAGGCACTCCATCCGATGCTGGTCACGCTGCTGGGGATCGTCACGGATGTCAGGCCGCTGCAGCCGCTGAACGCAGAGCCGCCGATGCTGGTCACACTGTCAGGAATCGTCACGGACGTCAGGCCGCTGCAGCCTTTGAACGCATAGTTACCGATGCTGGTCACGCCCTCCGGGATCGTTATGGATGTCAATCCCGTACAGCCGCTGAATGTCTCGAAGCCGGTGCTGGTCACACTGCTCGGAATTGCCACGGATGTCAATCCGGTGCAGCCGAGAAATGCATCTCCCCCGATGCTGGTCACGCCCTCCGGGATCGTCGCGGATGTCAGACTAACACAGTAAGCGAACGCATAGTCTCCGATGCTGGTCACACTGTCAGGAATCGTCACGGATGTCAGATTCTCGCAATAGTAGAATGCATAGTCGCCGATGGCACGGACACCCTGCTGTATGACGACGCGCTTGATGTACGCCCTGCAGCTGTACCACGGTGACCTGGAATCGTAGGTATAATCGGTCATCGCTCCCGTGCCGCTGATGGTCAGGGTACCGTCCGCCGTCAGCGTCCATGTGACGTTCTCGCCGCAGCTGCCGCTGTCGTAGATGTTGTCCTTGAAATGGACATTCATGCGATCCGGAATGGAATCACGGACATTGCTGACAACGCGATTCCATACTCGCCCCCAGTTATCATAATAGATGTCCGTCCAATTCGGGCAGGACGCGAGATCACCTTCACAGATATCGGTAATCCCGTCAGGGATATCTACGGATTTCAGATTGGTACAGCCCTCAAACATATCGAGAAAAAGTCTATTGCTCATGCTGTCCGGAAGGCTTACCGAGGTCAGTGCCGAGCAGTCCCGGAGCGCACCATGACCAATATATACTGTCGAAGGCGGCAGCACCACTCTTTTGGCGCCGGAGTTTTGCAGAAACGCACCGTTTCCAATAGAAATTACACCGTCCGGCACAATGATCTCCGCCAGATCGGTGCAGTCAGCAAACGCATAGCTGCCGATGGTTTTAATACCGCTGCCGATGATCAGGCAGCGGATACCACTGTCATAGATATCCTGATACCAAGGCGCTTTCCCATAAGCAAAATCTGCAATCCCTCCCTCGGTGTACCCTGTGCCCACGGTAATGATCAATGTACCGGCCTTTGTCAACTTCCACTGCGTATTGTTTCCTGAGGAATTGTCCCCACAAGTTCCGCTGGAAATCAGGTCGTTTTTATAGTATATCTGTGCAGCTGCAGGCAATACACTGCCGCTGCTGCCCCGCGATGCCGTCCAATCCGCCCTCGTACCATTGAAAAACACATTTTTCAGGGAGGTACAGTCATAAAATGTAGCGCCGCTGCCAAATTCCAGGCTGTTTCCCTCGAATACCACATCCGTCAAACCTGTACAGCACTCAAACGCACTGCCGTCGATGCTCGTCACGCTGGCAGGTATCAGTACCTGCGTCAAGCTATGGCAGGCGCGGAATGCGTTGAGACCAATATTGGTCAGGTTATTAGGCAGTGTAATACTTTGCAGACTGCTGCAGGCCCAGAATGCCGCCTCGCCGATAGAAGTCAGCGTGGATGGCAGTGATACGCTGCGCAGATTTTCGTAATAATGAAACGCGTTGTCAGAAATGGATTCGACTCCCTCGCCGATGACCACCTTTTTGATCTTGCTCTTGTACTGACTCCACGGCGCGCCAAACATATTTCCCTCGCCGCTGATGGTCAGGGTACCATCCGAGGTCAGCGTCCATTTCATCAGTTGGCTGTTGTTTAGTGTACCCCCACAGGTACCGCTGTCCACAACAGTATCTCTGCTGCTGATCGCCCAAGCGGTGTCCACCATGCCCAGCGGAACGGCGCTGAGCAGCATGAGAGCCGCCAACAGGATGGATAGGATACGTTTTTTCACAGAAACTCCCCTTTTCTTTATGATCTCCGCCGGTATGTGCCGGTAGGTCATTACAGCGATAGAATACACCTGTTTTCGTGTGATTTCAATAAGCTGGCTGCATAGTATCGAGGGTTTTTCCCCTGTTTTTTGCAAAAAAGCGCAAAAAAGAGGACTGTCCGATGGACAGTCCTCTTTTTTATCAGAAGTGGCCGCTGCGGCCGGAGCCGCCTCCGCCGGACTCGCTGTGGGAGTCGTTCTTCTCCTTTTTGCGGCGGGTCTCGGTGGTGTGGGTGTAAATGTCCGAGCGCTCCGTCAGGTCCAGGCCCTCGGCGGTGACGTAGACATCCGCCTCCGCGCCGCGGCGGACGGACTTCATCTTGCCCTTCAGCACCAGGCACACCACCAGCGCCACGCCGCAGCCCACCAGCAGCGCCGGGAAAATCACCTTACCCAGAGGTTTGCGTACCGCATGGCCCTCCGATGCCTGCTGCATCATGTCGGCGCAGGTGGTCAGATAGGCATGAAAGCCGCCGTACCAGTCGTCATCGCCCAGATAGTCCAGGAAGCTGTCCTCCAGCTGCTGCTGGGCATAGCTGCCGATCATGCTCTGGGCGTAGCCGTCGCGGACATACAGGCTGTAGCTGCGGTCGTACATGCTCAGGAGCAGCAGCACGCCGTCGTGGTCCTCGCCGATGCCGAAGTCGTAGTCGTTGTAGATGGTGCAGGCGGCCTCGTAGACGCCGTCGGCGTACTGCTCGTAGTCGTAGATGGTGACCACGTACACCGCGCAGTCGTACTGCCAGGTGATCTGATCGGCCAGAGATTCCAGCTGCTGGCGCTCGCCGTCTGTGAGCAGGCTCTCCGTGTCGTAGATCAGGGCGTCGCCGGGCTGGGTCTCCGCCCATGCGGGGACGGTCAGCGTCAGTGCTGCCAGCAGAGCCAGCAGGAACGTAGAAATTCTCTTTTTCATTGCGCCGCCTCCCTTATACCAGCATCATGATGGCGGCGGTAATGGCCGCCACCGGCGCCGCCACGGCGGCGAAGATCGTCCAGAACCGGCCCATATCCGTGGGCAGGTCACCCACCAGCCTGCCGGTCTGGCCGTTCATGGCGAACAGGAAATCCTGTCCCTTCCACTTGGTGTGGAGCATCCAGACAGGCAGCAGGGCGTAATGCACCTTGCCGCGCCGCAGCCGGATGTCCTGCCGCAGGGGGATGCAGCTGTCGTACCGCTCCGCCGTGCGGCGCAGGGCGCTCTCCAGCGAGGCGGCGCAGCGTCCGTCGGCCCGGTCATGGCTGTCCTCCACACTGACATCGTACTTGTCGGCCAGGAAGCCGGGCAAGTACGCGGTGGAGAAGGGCTTCAGATCGGTGTAGTCATACGGCTCGATGGAGTCCATGTGGTCATCGGGCATCTTGCTGGACGCGTCCACGGGCACCTTTTCAAAGGAGATGGCGCCGCCTCGGTGAACGTCGTAGTGCTCCGTCTCCGTCACCTCATAGTCGGAGGTCTCGTACTCGTGGTGGATGAGGCCCTCGTAGTCCACGGTGCCCTCGGCCTGGCCGTCGAACATCCAGAAGGGGACATACACGCCCTGGATCTTCTCGATGTGGTTGCCATTGGTGAACGCCTTGGGCAGCAGGGGCTTGCCCTTATAGTGGTTCTTCAGGGCGGCCACGGCGTCCTCCTTGCTGAGCTTGAAGGGCAGGACGAAGTCCGGCTTCAGCGCGCCGCTGAACTGGCCCGGTACCACGGTGGGATTGCCGCAGTAGGGGCAGGACGTGGCGGCGGTAGAGGCGTCGCAGATCAGCTCCGCGCCGCAGGAGGGGCAGTTATAGGCCTTCATGCCGTCGGCCTCCGCGCCCCAGTCGCTGCTCAGGCCGGAGGTATCCCAGCCCTGGGACTCCATGTCCGCCATCTTCTGGCGGTTTGCCTCAGCTTTGGCCTCCGCCTTTTCGGACGCCGCTGCTGCGGCGGCTTCCTTATCGGCGTACAGCTTTTCAATGTCCGCCACCTCGTACTGCGCGCCGCAGTAGTCGCACTCCAGCTTGCCGGACGCGCCCACAAAGTGCAGCGGGCCGGTGCAGGCCGGGCATTTATAGTTGGTCACTTGGGATGCCATAATTTTCCTCCCTCTCACAGTCTGACCGGGGCGGCCTTACAGGGGCCGTCCGCAGTTCTGGCAGAACTTGCTGCCGTCATTTTCCAGCTTGGCGCCGCAGCTGGGGCAGAACGTGGGCCGGAAGCCGGTGTCCTGCCGGGGCGCATAGTCCTGACGAGGGGCGTAATCCTGATTGGGTGCAGACTGCTGATAGCCGCCCTTCCCGGGGACGCCCAGATAGACGGAGCTGTCGAAGCCCAGGATCATGGTGAACACGGAGGGCAGGAAGATCAGGCCCACCGCAAAGCCGCCGCTCTTGCCGAAGGCCTTGGCCAGCTTGATGCAGGTCTGGATGCCCAGGACGATGTTGTAGATGGGGATCAGCAGCATCAGAAAACGCCAGCCGCTGCCCCAAGTGATCTCGAAGATGGTATAGACATTGTAGAAGGGTACGATGGAGGCCCAGCCGGGCTTGCCCGCCTTCTTGAACAGCAGCCAGCAGGCCACGATGCCCGCCACGCCCAGCAGCAGGGAGAGGAAGCTGGCGAAGGGGCTGGGGGCCGTCTGGTACTCATAATAATAGTAATCGATGAACTGCATAGTCTTCTCCTTTCACATGTCACACGGTGTCAGGGACGGGGATTGCCGCAGTTGGCGCAGAACTTGCCCTTGTTGACGCTGCCGCAGGAGCAGGTCCACTCGTCGGCAGGTCTGGGCTTGCCGCATTCGCCGCAGAATTTGCCGGTGTTCACCGCGCCGCAGGAGCACTTCCATTCCCCCGCCGGTGCGGGCTTGGGTGCGCCGCACTCGCCGCAGAACTTGCCGGTGTTGCCGGTATGGCCGCAGGAGCAGGTCCAGCCTGCGGGCTGGGACGCCGCCGGCTGGGCGGTCTGCTGCTGACCCATGGCGTACAGGTCCTGGGCATTCATGCCGCCGGCCTGACCCGCCATGTTCATGCCCATGAACGCCATGGCCGCGCCGCCCTTGTTGGCCGCCGCCATCTTCATGGCGTCGCCCTGAGAACCAACGAGATGGGCCGCCGCGCGGGTGGGGTCCATGAAGGCCGCGTTGCGCTGCAGTTCCTTGAGCATCTTCTCGTCTTCTTCATCGGCGGTGACACTGGACACGCCGAAGGACACGATCTCGATGCCCCGCAGGTCGCGCCACTTCTTGCTCAGCACCTCGTTGAGGGCGTCGGCCAGCTCCATGGTGTGGCCGGGCAGCTGGGAGTAACGGATGCCGGTCTCGCCGATCTTGGCGAAGGCGGGCTGGAGGGCCGTCAGCAGCTCGGTCTTGAGCTGGCTGTCCAGCCGGTCGCGGGTGTAGTCCTCGCTGACGTTGCCGCAGACATTGGTGTAGAACAGCATGGGGTTGGAGACGCGGTAGCTGTACTCGCCGAAGCAGCGGATGCCCACGTCGATGTCGATGCCGGCCCGCTGGTCCACCACGCGGAAGGGCACGGGGCTGGGCGTGCCGTACTTATTGCCGATAAGCTCCTTGGTGTTGAAGTAGTAGATGCGCTGATCCTTGGGGGCCTCGCCGCCGAAGGTAAAGCGGTTGGCCATGGTGCCGAACATGTTCTTCAGGCCCTGGCCCAGACTGCCGCAGAACAGGGACGGCTCCGAGGACATGTCGTAGGTATACTCGCCGGTCTCGGCGCACATGTCCACGATCTTGCCCTGGTCCACGATGAGCATGCACTGGCCGTCCGCCACCGCGATGACGGAGCCGTCGGTGATGACGTTGTCATCGCCGTGACGGTTGCTGGAGCGTCGGGTGGTCTTTTTCTGTCCCTTTACCGCCAGCACGTTCTCGGGAATGGCGTCACAATAAAAATATTCCTTCCACTGGTCAGCCAGCGTACCGCCGGCCGCGTCCATCGCCGCTCTGATAAGTCCCATAGTCTTTCTCCTTTTTCTGCAATTTGGGGACGCTCCCCTGTTTCGCCCCATCGGATACTTTTAGCATACCATAAAGCGTGTGCTTATGCAATCACGGCACATAAAAAAACACGCCGGCCCCTGCGGGGACCGGCGGTGTGCCGCATCATGCGATGTCCGTCATGTCAAAGAGCCGCGTCTTGCCCTGCCGGAAGCGGTCGTAGGCCGTCAGGGCGTAGAAGCCCTGCTCCGTGGCCATGCCATCCGGCTTCGTCTGCCGGGCGCTGTGGCGAAAACCGCCGCCGGTGCAGGCAAAGGCACACAGGCCGTCCAACGGGGACGCGCCGTCCTTCAGGAAGCGCTCATCCGATGTGGGGTCGATGCCCAACGCCGTCAGGGCCACGATCACCTGCGCACAGGACTCGCTGTTGCTCTCGCCCCAGCTCATGAAGCCGCCATCGGCCTGCTGGGCATCGGACAGATAGGTCAGCGCCGCGTCAACTGCCGCCTTGACGTCTGTCTCCTCCTGATAAGATGCCAGAGCCGTCAAAGCCATGGCGGTCATGTCCACGTCGGAAACGTCGCCCATCAGAGTCCAGCCGCCATCGGCGCACTGGGCGGACAGGATCTCCGCCACCAGGCCTTCGCGGGTGGTCTGCTCCTCGCCGTCGGCGCACTGCGGGATATCGTAAGCCCCGCAGTCCAGAGCGATCAGCGCCCAGATGGGGCCGTTGAGACCCTGGGCACGGACGAAGGTCATATCGCTCAGGCCCGCCGTCAGGTCCACGCCCGCCACGTTGGCGGCATCGCAGCCTGCGGCCGTCAGGCCCAGGATGGTGCGGGAATTCTCGGTGGATTTTGCGTGGTGCAGCCGCACGGAGCCCGCCTGCTGCACGTAATCCTCCACGCTCCGCTCGTAGCTCCGGGCCGCCGTGTCGCTGAGCAGCCCCGCGCGGCTCAGGCCGATCACCGCCCACTCACCGCCGATGGAGCCCGCCGTGGGGGCGCCCTGCGTCTGGAGATAGGCCCCCGTCTCGCGGCAGGCCGTCTGCCACGGGGCCTCCGGCACAGGCTGCGCGCCGCAGGCGGGCAGCAGCACCAGCACTGCCAGCAGCAGGGCCGCTATACTCTGTTTCATCCGATCCCCTCCTTACAGGAATTCCACGTATTTCAGGCGCAGGCGCTGCCTTAGCCCCGCGTTGTGCCAGGTACGCCGCCAGATCTCGTCCTTCAGACGCAGTACCCGACGGCGCTGCTCCTCCGTCATGGGCCGGCCCCGGAAGCGGGCCTCCTGCCACAGTCGGGCCGCCTGCAGGTAGTCCTCCCGCAGGTCCTGATCCATATAGGCCACATAGTCCTCCGGCGGGCAGTTCCGCGCCGCCATGCCCCGGGCACGGAGCACATCCATCGTATAGCGGAAGATGGCGTCGATGGCGGCCGCCGCGTCCGCGCCGAAAAACGACGCTTTCCGCTGCCGTGTCCGCCGCCGCTCCCGCAGGATACGGCCCAGCAGCACCGCCGCCAGTACCACGGCCAGTGATACCAGCAGCACCAGCAGTACGGTCATGCCATGCTTCAGCCAGAGCTCCCGCAGTGCCTCTGTCACGGGGTCCCGGGCGTCGGTGTCGTCCGGCTGCTCCGGTGTGTCCTCCAGCGGGGCCTGACCCACCAGACCGGAGATACTCTGGTACCGCTCCGCCTTTTCCATGGCGGAGAAATAGGGAGGCGTGACCTCAAAGGGCAGCCAGCCAAGGCCATCCTGATAGTACTCCACCCATGCGTGGGCACGGCTGCCGTCCACCGGCAGCGTCTGGCCCGCGGTCATATGGGCTGCATCGTCCTTTGTTACCAGAAAGCCCTCCACATAGCGGGCGGGGATGCCGTAATAGCGGAACATCAGCGTCGCGGCAGTGGCGTAGTGGACGTCATAGCCGCTCTGGGTGCCGTCCAGAAACGTCAGGGCGAAATCGCCGCCGGTAATGGGAAGAACATTCTCCTCATAGGTGATGTAGGTGGTCAGATAGAACAGGATGTTCTGCTTGGCCCGCCGGTAATCGAAGTGTACCTGCCCCGCGTCCTTCTCATAGCCGCCCAGCTTCTCCTCCAGAAAACCGCGGATATCATCGGGGATGTCCGTATAGTGGTCGTAGACGAAGCGGTTATAGGCCGCCTCTGTATTAAGAAAGGCATTGGTCTGCTCCGTCTCCTCCAGCAGTGCCGCAGCAAGCCGCTGGTACTGGGTGATGATATTGTCGCTGGCGTGGAAGCTGTACGTCCGCTGCCCCCGCAGGCCACTGGCCAGCAGGGTACGGTCGCCGATCTGCGCCGCATCCAGCACATCGCTGTCCGCCAGCAGCTCATAGGGCGCATAGAGATACTTCCCCGACGCGCCGACGTTCTGCACCGTCACGGTGTTGTCATAGCGCAGCACGTCCGACACACCGGCCTGCGCCGCTGTGGTCAGCTGGCTCTGGGCGTAAAATCCGTCCTGATGCAGCCAGTAAAAGGTATCCGCGTCCTCACTGAGGGTCTTACTGTCCAGCGTGCTCCAGCGGCTGTTGGCATACGTCTCGCCCACGAAGCCCCGGAGGTAGTAGGACGTGGGCTGGGTCATGGTGATCTCCAGCATGGCGTCCTCCGTGGTGCGGCGGGGGCCGATGCCGGTCATATCGCCCTCCGGCAGACCTGCGGCGGCGTTGCTGCCGTAGCGCAGGATATCCGCCCGTGCCGCTGTCCAGCGGGCGGCGGTATCCACGGCGGCAGGGTGGGCGGCGTCGCCGTTCCAGCAGCCCAGCGCCGTAACGCAGGCCAGCAGCAACGCCGCAGGACGCAGCCACGCCCGCAGCGGGGCGGAGGACGCGTGCCGTCCGCCGAAGCGCACGGCGTAGAGCAAAAGCAGCGTCAAAGCCGCCAGCAGCAGCCACCATACGGCGGTCAGGGGCGCAAACAGCACCGCCGCCGCAGCCAGTACCAGCGCCATGGACCAGAAGCGCAGGTCGCTGGGGCGGCGCACGCAGGCCATGCACCACAGGCCGCAGACCACGCCCAGCAGGCACAGTACCGCCGTCAGGCCCGCGGCGCCGTCGTCCTGCGCCAGAAAGCTGGTGTAATTGCGGGCGTGGAGCTGCTGCCACGTCTGCACCGCCGCGTCCAGCAGCTGGGCAAGACCGTTGGTCACAGTACCCGGCAGTGCCAGCACCGTCAGCAGGCAGCCCGCCATCCATGCTGCGTCAGGCAGCCACGAGAGGCGCGTGCCTTCCGTCAGACACACGGTGGCCGCCGCTAAAACGCCCAGCAGCACCGGCCACAGGGGCGATACCGGCAGGGAAAGCAGCGTGATGAGCAGGGTCATGAGCCCTGCCGTCAGAAGGGATGCGGTCAGAAGTCCGCCGAAGCGGGCGCCATTAAAGCGCAAGATAGATCCCCTCCTTACTTCGCAGCATGGCGGCCGAGACCGCCACGTGGGTCACGGGCGTACCGGAGGCGGTGGTCAGGTCCTCCGGCTCCGACCGCAGAGACAGCACCGCCGCGTGGGCGTAGTCCAGTCCCTGCGTCTCCGCCAGACGCCGTGTCACCGTCCGGGTGTCCGGCTCCGTCTCCGCCGACAGCAGGCCGGACAGGGCCTGCGTCAGCTCCTCCGTGTCGCCGATGGCACATAGCCGCGGCTCCATGGTCTCGCGGTCCAGCCACGCCGCCTGATGGGGCAGGCCCGCCTCGCATAAGGCCGCAGACACGGAGACAGCCGCCTCGCCCAGCGCCTCCCGCTCCTCCGGAGAGGGAGCGGTATCAGCGGTGTTGTCCAGCACCAGCAGAATGGCGTTGTTTACCGGAAGACCCAGCTGGCGCACCAGCAGGTGATCCGTCTTTTCCGACAGCTTCCAGTGAATGTTTTTGATCCGGTCGCCGGGCAGGTATTCCCGCAGGGCGAATGTCTCGCTGGGATCATTGCCGGGATGATACATGGAGTATTCGCTGCTGTCCATGTCGGGGCTCCGGCGCTCCGACACCGTCAGCTCCACCGGCCAGACATCCGGCAGCACCAGAGACGGGGCTTTCAGCCCCACCGGCTTCTTCGCCCCCACAAGACCGAACATGTCGTAGACCCGCAGGGCCGTCAGCGTCAGCTCCAGCTTGCCGCAGTGTCGGGGCCGGAGGGTGCATACCGTCTGGGCCTTGGCGTGCCCTGCCGCAGGGAGGCAGGCTGCGGCATGCGTCACCTCGCCGGTCAGCAGATTCCGGCATTGGACGTCTGCCTGCACCCGCAGGCAGCTGAGAAGGCCGCTGTTTGCCACCGTTACCGTTACCGGCAGTTCCTCCCCCTTGCGGCAGGAGACAGCGGCGGACAGCTGGGCCGTCAGGCGCTTGCGCAGGGCGCAGGCCGCGGCGATCTCCGCCGCGGCGCAGAGCGCCGAGGCCAGCAGGATGCCGCCGGCCATATTGCCCACGCCCCGTGCCCACGCTGCCAGCCACAGCAGCAGCCATACAATAAAAATGATCCGATTTTTCGCCATCGCTCAGATGTGGTCGGGCCGCCGGACCTGCTGCACCACCTCTGCCAGCACGTCTTTGGCGGTGGTCTCGGCGATCCTGGCCTTGGGCGACAGGATGAGACGGTGGGCGCACACGTCGGCAAAGACGGCGGCCACATCATCGGGCAGCACGTAGTCACGGCCCGCCATGTAGGCGCGGCTCCTGCTGATGCGGCACACCGCCAGAGCGCCGCGAGGGCTGACGCCCAGCACCGTCAGCGGGTGGCTGCGGCTGGCCTCCGCCAGGCTGGTGACATACTCCAGCAGGGCGTCCGCCATGTGGACTGACTGGGCTTCCTTCTGCATAGCCAGCACCTCCGCGCAGGAGGACACGGTGGCCACCGCCTCCAGCGGGTCGCCGGTCTGGCGGTCACGGAGGATGTTCACCTGACTGGCGAAATCGGGGTAGCCCATCGCCAGCCGCACCATGAAGCGGTCCAGCTGGGCTTGAGGCAGCAGCTGCGTACCGGCAGAGCCTACCGGGTTCTGGGTGGCGATGACCACGAAGGGGTCCGGCAGCTTGTGGGTCTGGCCGTCCACGGTGACCTGACGCTCCTCCATCACCTCCAGCAGCGCCGACTGGGTCTTGCTGGAGGTGCGGTTGATCTCATCGGCCAGCAGCAGGTTGGTCATGACTGCGCCGGGCTGATAGGCAAAGCTGCCGCTCTCCTTATGGTACATGGAGAAACCTACGATATCCGAGGGCAGCACGTCCGGCGTGAACTGGATACGCCCATACCGGAGACCCAGGGCGCGGCTGAAGGCCAGCGCCGTGGTGGTCTTGCCGGTGCCGGGCACGTCGTCCAGCAGCACATGGCCGCGGGAGAGCACCGTCATCATGATCTTTTCCAGCACATCGTCCTTACCGGCGATGACCTTTTTCACTTCATTCAGGATCTTTTCTACGCTGGTATTCATCTGCTTTTCTCCTCTTACCATTCTTTATAGTAGTTGCCGCTGGAAACGCCGTAGCTGCCGTTGGCGCTGGAATAGCCGCCGATGTCCTTGCCCATGGCCAGCGTGTACCGCACGCGGATGACGCTGCCGTCCTGCGGCTTGCAGACGTTGAGGCCGTAGCCCGGATAGCTGCCGTTATAGGAATACATCCAGCCCGACCAGCGGTAGAAGTCAAATTCACCAAGACTGTCCATGGAGAAGGGTTGGGGATCCAGTCCCGCACCGTTCTCGTCCATGCCGTCGGCCATAATCAGCTCCATCAGTTCGGAATCGATGAAAAAGCCGCTGCAAATGCCGCTGCGCTGGATGGCGGACAGATAGCTGCCGCTGCCGCTGACGGTGTAGCCGTTCTCCGTCAGCACCTGCTGCACCACGGTCCATGCGTCCGTGCCGCCGGGGACCGTCACCTCCGTGGGCGCCACCAGATAGCCGAGGCCCACGGTGGTGGCCTCCACGCTGACGGTAACGGTGACGGTGCCCTCCTCGTAGTACACCGTCCAGCTGCGGGTGGCGGAATAGCCGTCGCCATCGGTGGCGGTGATGGTGATAGTATTGGCACCCTCGTTGGAGAGATAGGTGGAATAGCCGAACTTACTTCCGGACTGGCTCACCGGCGCAGGCACCACCATACCGTTCACTGACACGGTGTAGTTGTTGGAATAGAGCTGCTTACCGGTATAGCTGTGGCCATCCACCAGCAGGATGACATCCGGGTTCTTCAGTGTCAGGCCGTCTGTCAGGCCGATGATGGTGCCGTCCATTTCGATTTCGGGCGAGATCGTAGGCTGACGATCCTCCGGAGTATCCTCCGCGTTGCGTTGGAAATGCAGCTGATACTTATAAGTCTTGCTCCGGCCCGTGGAATCCTTGTAGTCGATATACAGCTTCCGGTCCTCACGGCCCATCTGCACGGTATACCGGTCGTCGCTGTCCTGGGTCAGGGAGAAGGTGCCGGTGCTGTCACTGACACGGACGCGGTCGATGGACTCCTTACCGGTGCTCTGGATCAGGTGAAGCCGGAATTTGTACTGCTGGCTGTCCACTGTCACCTTTTCAAAGGAAGCAGAACTCTGTGCCGTATTGTCGTCAATGACGGTATCGGAAATACTGGTTTCGATCCGGAACGCATTGGCGTTGTAGGTGATGGTATAGGTCACATCGGCGGTGGAGGACTGATAGCTTGCCTTGACGCGGATGCGGTTCTCGCCGGAATTCAGGTCGGCGGTGTAGCTGCCGCCGCTGCCGGCGAGGGTCCTGCCGTTGAGCTCCACGGACTGCACCGGATAGGTACTGCCGTCCCGCTCGGCGTAGGCGGTGAAGGTCAGCGCGCCCTCCGACACGGTGCCAAGCTCACCCAGCTGCCGCCCGTCCGAGGTGCGCTTCGCCACGATGATAAGTTCCCCGGGCTGGGCGTAGTAGACGGTGTAGCTGCGGGTGGCGCGGACGGTGCCGCCGTCCTCCTGATAGTCCGCGCTGACAACGATGGTATTGGCTCCCGCCGCCAGATGCACCATCACGGAGGTGGTCTGTGCGGCATAGCGCAGTTCCCTGCCGTTGACGGTGACGGCGAGGCCGATGGGCTCACGCTGCGGCTGGTGGGTGATGGTAAAGGTGTAGGTCTCCTCCGCCGTGGTCTCGCCGTCGATGATGCTGGTGGTAAAATACAGCGCGGCATCCGGCGCCTCCGGTACGGTAACATCCCCCGGTGCAGCGTGGTCCGGTGTCTGTCCGCCGGAGCCGCCGCCGTTATCCGCGATGTCCAGCAGGTCGCCGATGCCGTCCCGCCCGTCCGAGGACGCGGTGTCGCTGTCCACGGGGGGCGCGTCCGGCGTGGGGGTATCGTCAGGCTGCGAGCTTTCCGGTGCGTCCGGCTGATCCGACGGCGTCTCGTCCTCAGGGACCTCCGCGTCGTTGGCGCTGTCCATGGCCGTCACGCGGTCGCCGTCGTACAGCACCTCCCCGGGTGAGTACAGCATGCGGGATGCCGCCCGGGCATCCTCCCGTGGGGCATGGCCGGTCTGAAGCCGCGTCACGCACAGCACCGCCGCCATACACAGCAGTATGGCCATGGCGGTCTGCATCACGCCTCCCAGTCTCTTTTTCACGCTTCACGCTCCTTCTGCAACCGCCGCAGGAGGGGAGCGGCACGAGACCTCCCCCTCCTGCGGGACTTACGCTTTGTTTTTCTTTTCGGTGCGCCGCACCGCCGCCAGCCAGCGGAGGATCAACGCGATCGCCGCCGCAGACGCCAGGATGCCGCCGCCCAGCCACACAAGGCTCCAGTCAAAGGGCTGCGCCTGCTCCGGCCGGGTCTGGTCTGTGGGCTGCATCCGGTCCGCAGGCTTCACGCCGTCGGACATTGTCTCGTCGGCGGAGGGTGTTTCCCCGCCGTTCTCCGCGCTCTGGGCCAGCAGCTGCCGGTACTGGGCGGCGGCAGTCTCCATCTGCTGCACCAGCCTGGCGTCCACCAGCTGCTTCTGCTCCGCCGTCAGGGCGTCGTAGGCCTCCTGAGCCTTGCGGATGGCATCGCCGCTGTCTGCCGTCACCGTGCCGATGGCAGAGATGAGACTCTCCGCCGCCTTGGCCGCGGCGTAATTGCTCTCGTAGGTGCGGTAGGCCGTCTCGCCCTCCTGCAGCGATGCGTAGTTGGGCACCAGCGCCTTCTGCGATGCCGTCAGGGCGTTGTAGGCCGTGCGGGCACGCTGCAGGCGGGTCTTGGCTGCAGCCGCCTCGGTGGGGGGCATGACGGGTTTGACCGTGCCGATGGAGGAGATCAGCACCTCCACGCTGCCGCCGCAGTAGTGGTCCAGCGCCTTGGCCGCGCTGTCCCGATCCACGCTGCGCTCCAACTCCTGCCGGACACTGTCTGCCAGACGCTCCAGCCGCTGGGCTACGTCGGCGTAGGACGCTTTATCGTTCTTCAGCCAGGTGTCCAGCTGCTCCGACGCCCTGGTGTAGACCGCCAGCAGCAGCTGGGCGCGGCTGACGCCCGCCACCTGCTCCGCAGGCAGCAGCGCCAGCTGCTCCCGGGTCAGGCCCTTTACGGCCTCCGATGTCTGGGTCAGCACCTCCGACGCTTTGTGCAGCTGGCCCAGTGTGGTCGTACCCTCGGTGAAGGCCAGCTTGTCCAGCAGCAGCCGGGCCACCCCTGCGGCGTAGCCGTTGAGGGCGGCGGTCATGCCCGATGCGTCGGCGCAATCGCCCAGCCGGCTGCGGATATCCGCCGCCAGACGGCCGATGCCGGACTTCACGGCGGTGTATTTCGCCTTGTCGGCGCTCTCCCACTGCCGCAGCAGGTCCAAATTCTGTTCGTAGGCCGTTACCAGCACCTGCGCATCGGTGATGGCCCTGCCGTTGACCACCAGCCGCTTCTGGGCGGCGGTGAGGGCGTCATAGACCTGACGCACCTCCGGCAGCGCGGCGGCCAGCTCCCGCATAGCCGCGCCGGACTTCACCCGCGCCGCGATCAGCAGGTCCGCCACACCGGCAGGGAACCGCGCCAGCACCGCGTCCGTATCCACGGACTTGGTACAGGCCTCGATGGCGGCCTTTTGTGTTTCATACAGCTTGTTCAGCTGTTCTGCAATATCCTTATAATTCTTCTTTGCGCTGCCATACAGCTTATCCAGCTGCTTCTGCGCGGCTTCCTTTGCCGCCGTCAGCAGGTCGTCCGCGTTCATGCGGTCCACCATGGCATCGTAGGCCGCGGCGATGTCCGCCGTGGTCTCGGCGGTGCGGATGGTCTCCGCCGTCTCTGTCAGCAGCTTTTCGATCTCCTGGCATTGGGCCACGGTGGCGATAGGCTTGATCTCCCGCTCATAGCGGTCGTTCAGATAGCTGACCACCTCTTCGCGGCTCTGCTGCTCCAGAAGCTGCCAGTCAAACAGAGGATAGCCGCTGTTGACGCCGCCGATGCTGTCCACCAGTCCCTCAAACAGCGTATCCGCCGTCAGCACCGCGCTTTCCTTCACGCTGTCGCCCTGACTGCACTTCCAGCCCATCACGAACCGGCAGGCGCCCTTGCGCACCGTCAGTCCCGTGTAGTACCGGCCGTCCAGCGGGTAGCCCGCCAACGCGCCCACCCGAACGGTGGCCGTGCCCACCAGCAGGCCGCCTGCGTTGTAGCAGTTCTCCAGCGTCAGGCCCCGGCAGCCGTACTGAGCGTTGGCGGAGTATTCGCCGCGCTCGCCGCCCAGAATGCCGCCCACGATGGTGCTGCCCGCCACGCTGCCGGTGTTGTAGCAGCTGCGAACCGTTACGGTCCCCGCCACGGCAAGTCCCAGGACGCCGCCGGTGCCGCCCTTGTTCAGCAGCACCGCCGCAGTATCGTTGGACACCGCGCCCTGATTGGCGCACTGGGACAGCGTCACCTCCGTGCCGCTGCTGCCCGCGCTTCCCACGATGCCGCCCACGCCTGCGGCGCGGCCTGCGTAGACCTCGCCGGCGTTGACGCAGCGCTCCAGTCGTGCGCCGGCGCTGATAAAGCCCACGATGCCGGCCTGCCCGCCGTCGCCGCCGGAGCCGCCCAGATAGCAGGCGCCGGGCGCGAAGGCAGTGTAGACCCGCCCCTCGCTGCGGCAGTCGGTGAGCGTGTGGCTGCCGCTGCCGCTGAGGCGGCCCACCAGACCGCCCACGGCGGCGCGCTGCGCCTTCTGGTCGTTGGCAAAGGACACGGAGACATCCACCTGCGACACGCAGTTACTGATGGTGACGCCGATGCCCTCGCCGCTGCCCAGCAGGCCGCCGATGAGGTAGCCCGCCGTGTCGCCGTCGTAGGAACGGACGCCGGTGAGCTCGATGCTGCCCCGCACCGTCAGGTTCCGGATCACCGCGTCCTGCGCCACGCCGAACAGGCCCAGCTTCTGCCGCCCGCCCAACGAAGTGATGTACAGGCCGGACACGGTGTGTCCCCGGCCGTCAAAGGTGCCGGTATAGGGCCGCTGGCTGCCGCTGCTGCGCGTGCCGATCACCGGCCACTGGCAATAGCCCAGATCCACGTCCGCCGTCAGCACGGCGCTGAATCCGCCGCTCTCCGTCTGGTTGTTCACCGCATAGGCCAGCCACGCCAGCTCCTGCGCCGTGCCGATCTGGTAGGGATCGGCCTCCGTGCCGCTGCCGTGGGGCCGGCTGGCGGTGATGCCGTCCCAGCCGTTTTCCGCCCGGGAGGACTCCAGCAGCTTCTTCAGCTTGCCGGCGGCGGCGGTGTACGCCTGCTCGATGGCGGCAAGGCCCTCCTTCCGGGCCTGCTGGATGGCGGTATAGTCGGTAAGGCTGTCCAGCTCCACCGCAGCGGCCTCCCGGATGGATGTCACGCCCCGCTCCAGCGCCTGGGTCAGCAGCTGCCGCCGTGTCTCGTCGAAACCGCTGATGTCGTCCAGCTGCGCCGTCAGCGCCGCGATGCGCTGCTGCGCCAGATCATCCAGAGCCTGCCGCGCCTCATCGCGTGTCTTTTGCAGGGCTGCGGCTGCCGCCGCGTCCATGTCCGGCGCAGTATCACCCTCCGTGAAGCCTGCGGTCAGGTCCGCCAGCGCCTTGCGGGCGTCGGCGTAGATGGCGTCCACCTCCTCCACGGAGGAAGCGCTGTCCAACTTGGCCCGCCAGCTCTCATAGGCGGCCAGCACCGCGGCCATATCGTCCTGCGTATAGTTCCTGTTGTAGACGTAGGTATTGTAGAGGTCCTGCTGCCGCTTGGCCTGATAGGTGGTGATTCTGGTCAGCAGGCCGTTGTCGCCCAGATATTTCAGTCGGATATTGCTGATGTCCGCGATGGTAGCGGCGCCGGCGATCTCCGTCTCCGCCGCCGCCAGCAGGGCATCCGCCTCCGCCTGCTCCGCCGCCGCGTACACGCGGCTTCCGGCGTAAGCGCGCAGGTCCTCCAGCAGCTGTTGGCCGCTGGCATCCGTGCCGGTGAGGACGGCGTCCAGCTGCTCCTGACACTCCCGCAGCAGCGTCTCCGTCTCGCCGCTGTCTGCGGCGGACTCGATGCGCTCCAGATAGGACAGGATCACGCCGTTATAGAGGATGCTCTGGTCCCTGCCGTAGGCGGCGTAGCCCTCATCGCCGGCCTCGGGCCGGATGAGCTTCGCCAGCAGCGTCACCGCAGCGCTGACCTTGTCCCAGCGGTCACCGCCGGTGATGTCATAGGCCGGTGTCACCGTGGACACCCGCGCCGCGTCGTGGCTGGCGGTGACCGCCATGTCCACCACGCCCCACAGCGTGTTGCCGGAGGCGCTCTGCACATGGCTGAGAACGCCGCCGTGCCACTCACCCACGATGCCGCCCACGCCCTGAGACGTGGTGCCGCCGTTGTCCGTCACCGTGCCGGTGTTGTAGGCGCAGGACAGGGTGCAGGGGCCGGTGAGGCCCGTATCATCGGCGGTGTCGATGTATCCCACGATCCCGCCTGCGCCGTAGCCCAGAGCGGGGGAGCCATCGGCGGTGACATCGGCGTAGCTTCCCACGTTCCGGATGGTCACGTCCAGCACGTTTCCGGAGATGTAGTCCGCCCCGCAGACCCAGCCCACGACGCCGCCCACGCGGCTCTCGCCGTCCACAGCGCCCTGATTCTCGCACAGGCGCACCTGGGCATAGTCCGTCAGCAGGCCCACGATGCCGCCCACGCCGCGGCTGCCGGTGACGGCGCCGTAGTTGGTGCAGTAGCGGATGACGGCTCCCTTCTGGGCCACGCCCGCGATACCGCCGATGTAGTTGATGTTCCTGCGGCCGCCCACGGCGCCGTAGCTGCCGCAGCTGTCCACCACGGCCTGCGCCGACGCCTTGCCCACGATGCCCCCGGCCACCGCGCTGTAACTGGTGCGGTCATTGGTGACGTACACCGTGGAGAAGCACTGAAAGATAATGCCCATACTGTATCCGGCGATGCCGCCCGCACCCACGCTGGAGATCTTGTTGCCCTGAGCGGCGGTGATGGCGATGGTGCCCGCCGTACACAGGCGCTGCACCGTGCCGGACATGCCGATGACGCCGAACAGTCCGGCGTAGGCGGCGCTCTCCGCCCGCAGGCCGTGGACGACGCTGTTGCCGCCGTCAAACGTCCCCTGATAGCTCTTGCCGCCGGTGCTGCCGATGGGCGTCCAGACATAGCCGTTCAGGTCGATGTCCGAGGCCAGACGGGCACACAGCGTCCGCTGGCCGCCGTTGACCTGATCTGCGAACCACGCCAGCTCCGCGGCAGTGGTAATGCGATAGGGGTCCTCCGCCGTGCCGCTGCCCTCCGCAGGCCGGGTACGGGACGTGCCGTCCCACTTGTCCCCCTGCGGCACGCGATTATCCGCCACAGTGGGATCCACGCCCTCCGCCGTCTGTTGGGCGGAGGCCGCGAAGGCATCCTCCAGCGTCTGAGCGTCCGCCGTGGTATGGCAGTCTTTCAGCGCTGTCAGCGCCGTGGTCAGCTGCCGGACCAGCGTCTGGCGGGCTGTGTCCAGCTGTTCCCGCCCCTCTGCCGTGCGCTTCAGCCACACGCCGCGGCTGGCCTCGGCAAAGGCGGATGCCTTGTCCTCGATCTGCTGTAAATATGTCTCATACGTTGTCTGGAGCCGCTGGATCACCGCCTGCCGTTCCTGTTCCGACAGGGTGGTGTAGGTCTGGGCCTTGACGGGCACCTCCGCCATGGCTGCGGCCAGCACCGTCAGCAGCGGCAGCTCCTCTGCCGACACAGCTGCGTCCACAGCGGCCAGCGCGCCCTGATAGAGCTTGGTCAACGCCGCCCAGCTCTCCGGCTCATAGGCCGTCTCGCTGTATTGGCTCCATAGCTGGGCCAACTGAGTGCGCAGCGTCTCCTTCTCCTGCTCTATTGCGGCAGACGGCGTCTGGGGCTGGGTCAGCTCCCAGCGCAGCATGGGCCAGCCGCCATTCTCCGCCGTCAGCAGAAAGCCGTTGGCATCGTCCTCCGCCGCGCCCTCATTCAAAGCCGCCAGCACCGCGGCGGCATCCGTCTCCTCGAACCGCCCACCGGCAGGGACAGCGTCCGTTCCGAACGCCTTGCCCGACCAGAACAGCGCCTTGCTCTCCGCGCTGAACGTACCTTCACCGCACAGTGCGCCGGCCTTCTCCGCGCTGACAGTCCGCAGCTCGCCCCAGTTTTCCGGTGCTGCCGCGTCCTCTGCGGCAGGCCGCAGGGCGGCATAGCCGTACGACGCGGTGCAGTCCGCCTGCTCCGCCAGTTGGCCCACTAAGCCGCCAGCGCACACGCCGCCCAGCACGTCGCCGTACTGATAGCACCGCGTCAGCGTCATGCTGCCGCCGTCGAGGCTGCCCACAAGGCCGCCGGCCGCGGCGCTGTCCAGCGCCTTTACCACGCCGGCGCCGGCGCAGCCCGTCATGGTCAGCGTACCGCCGGTGACGCGGCCCACAAAGCCGCCCACGCTGCCGCCGGACACCTCCGACTGCACCGCCGCCTCACTGCGGCAGCCGCCGATAGCCGTGTCGCCGGAAACCGTACCGGCCAGTGCGCCCAGGCTTCGGACACCGCTGTCCTCCGCCGCGGTCAGTTCGCCCCGCAGACGGAGGTCTTTTACCGCCGCGCCGTCCAGCTCTCCGAATAGGCCCCATGCCCCGACCGGTCCACCGGCCGAGGCATGAAGATCTATGGTGATGATATGGTGGGCGCCGTCGAAGCTGCCGGTGAATGTCCTGCCGTAGGGCTCGTCCACCGTGATGTCCGCTTCCAGACGGTAATTCCCGTCCGGCGCCATGGCGGCAAACTCCGCCGCCGTGGTGATAACTGCCGCCTGCGCCTCCGCCTCTGGTGAGACCGCCTGCGCCGTCACCGGCAACAGGCTCGCCGTCATGACAACGGCCAGCAGCAGGGCTGTGATCCGTTTTCTCATCTGCACCCTCATTCTATTTCCGCGGTTACTGCCACTTGGCGTACAGCGTCATGCTCTTTTCCACCGTGTCGCTGTCGAAGCTCCAGAGCTTGGTGCAGGCCTGATCCGCGAACCAGCCGCCGAAGGCCGCACCCTCCTTCACAGGCAGCATGGGAGGCGTCAGCTTTTCGCCGCGGCGCACCTTGCGGCTGCCGATGGCGGTGCCGCCGAAGGTCTCAAACCTCACGGTCCGGCGGCGCAGCAGCAGGAACAGCACCAGCAGGAGCAGCAGCGCGCCCAGCGCGATCCACACCCACACCGGCACCTGACCGCCGCCGTTTTCGTCCACCGGCGCGATGGCCGTGCCGTCCGTCCATCTGGCGTACAGCGTCATGCTGGCCGTCACCGTGTCGCGGTCAAAGTCCCAGGGCCGGGTCATGTCGAAATCGGTATACCAGCCCTCCAGCACGAAGCCCTCCTTGGTGGGATCCTCGGGACGGGTCACATATTGGCCCCGCTTGACCACCTGCTCCGGCACGAAGGAGCCGCCGTTGCTCTCGAATTTCACGGTGCAGTCGTCCGTCACCACCACGGTGACGTCCCGGGCCTCGGCGGCATAGCTGTCCATACCGTCGGCGGTGGACACCAGATTCTCCGTGTTCCGGATGGTGGAGGAGCCGGAGGTACCGATGACCTTCAGCTGGAACGTGCCGATCATGGTGCTGGCATCCCAGTCCTCGCCGCCGCCGAAGGACACGAAGTTCATATAGAACGCCCGCAGGCCGCCGCGCAGGGAGATGTCCGTAGTCTCGATGGCCGCCGCCGACATAGCGCTGCCCTGCACCAGCTCGAAGAACGCGGGATCGTAGCAGATCTCGTCCTGCATGGCGTACATGGTGTAGCCCTCGTCCTTGTCGGTGCGCTTCAGTGTCAGCAGCACCGTCACGATGTCGCCGGCGGCGGCATGCTTGGTGTCGCCGCCGTCGATGGACAGCTCGAAGAGATAGGACTTGCTGCTGTCCACCGCGTAGGCGGGGACGACGGCCGCCGCCAGCAGCGTCAGCGCCGCCAGCAGGGCGCAGAATACTTTCTTCATTTCTTTCTCCTCCTGTTTTTGTTCAGAAACCCGTTTCCATTTCCCATACTATGCGGGATATGAGCCACAGAAACATGCCCCTGAAAACGGGCTGTCTCCCCTGCCCCCTTGGGGCAGGGGAGATCCTGTGCAGCGCACGGCCCGTGATGCGGTTTACTTATCAGAAGAGAACAGTGCCTCTTGCGATGGCGCTGGCATCCAAAGAGTTCACCTGCTTATCGCCGTTGATATCCGCGCTGAGGAACATCTTCATCTCCACCACGTCGAAGCTGTCATACTTGGCGTTGTAGATGTTGTATACCAGCTGGGCGTCGTTGATGTCGGCGGTACCGGTGTAGTTCACATCGTTGTTGGACTTGTAGCTCTTGGCCTCGCCGGTCACCAGGGTGATGTGGTTCTTCACATCGGCCTGCAGGGCGGCGGCAGTGCTGTCGGAGAACACCAGCCAGGAGTAGGCGTGGTCATAGCGGCCGGACATGTCGGTATACATGTTGGAGCCGTCATAGGCGGGGACCTTGCCCTCGCTGAGGGTCTCGCCGCTCTTCACGTTGGCCAGGATCAGGAACACGGACTTGCCGCCGTCCACCTTCACGTACTCATGGACGCTGAAGTCGAACTTATCCAGCGGGGAGATCTTGCTGATGGTGATGGAGATGTCGTCGCCGGTGACATACCTGCCCTCAATGGTGTAGGTGCCGTCGCCGTTGTCGGTCACAGGCACGGTCTCACCGGACTCGGTGTACTTGGCGGAGACGGTGTACTCATAGTCGGCGTCCTTCGTGATGGTGAAGGTGAAGTCCTGACCGACGGGAGCGCTGCGGGAGACCTCGCCCACCAGATCGTCGGTGTTGCCGGTGAAGGTGATCTGAGAGGCCTCCTTGGTGCGGGTCACGGTGACCACCGTGTCGCCCAGGATCTTGTCGCCGGGGATGGTGTACTCCGTGCCGGCCTCGTTGACGGTGCAGGTGATCTCCTGGCCGCCGACGGCGACCTTCACGGTGTAGGCATAGCCGGCCTTCTTATCCAGGGTGAAGGTGTAATCGTTCTTGTAGTAATACACCCGATTCGGCAGGGTCACGTCATCGGCGCCGCCGCCGGTCTTGGTGATGTTGTAGCTGTGGTAGGAGACATACAGCTCGATGTCGCCGGTGATGTGCTGGGCGGGAATGATGAAGGTGTTCGCATCCGCGTCCCACGAAGCGTCGTAGTCTTTGCCGCCGACCTTATAGTGGACGTCCAGGCCCTTGACCACATAGCCTTCCTGCATGTTGATGATGAAGTCCTTGCCGGCCTCGGCGGTGGGCTCATACCGCAGCTCCTGCTCCGCGCCGGTGACCTTGTAGGAAGGCGTGCCGATGGTGACGTTCAGGTTGCCCTTGGCGGTGGCCAGAGGAGCGTCCTGCACGTTGGCGTTGTCCTGCAGGTCCACGCGGGCCTCGGTCAGCTGGAAGTTGGCGACACCCACGGCGTTGCAGTCAAAGACCGCCACGAAATAGGTGGCGTTGGCGTTGCCGCAGGCCACATCGTCGCCGTAGCGGCTGATGGTCACAACGCCGTTGGTCTTGTCGTCGTAGACCTCGCTGGCCTGCAGGCCGTGCTCCTGCATATTAAAGAAGGACACGTACCTGGGATCGTACTTGATCTTGATGGTGGCGGCGTTCCAGGTGGTGACGGACGCCTCGCTGCTGGTGATGTAGACGGGCAGGGTCAGGGTCTGGCCCACCTCACGCCGGGTGTACCACGTGGACAGCTCGGCGGTGTAGCCGGTGGCAGTGGTCTTTTCCTTGACGGTCAGGGTCAGGGTGCTGTCGTGCTGGCCCTTGGTCAGCACTGCGTCCTGAGCGTAGTTCTTCCACGCATTCACGCCGGTGACTTTCAGCTCATACGTGCCGGCGGCGGTGTTGGCGGGGATTTCCACCGTGTAGGTGACGAACTTACTCACGCTTTTATCCTCGGCATCCGCGCTGGTCCAAGCCATCTGGCCGTTGGCGAGGTTGTAGTCCGCGGCGGTCAGGGTTGCGTTGGGGTCGTCGTTCTCGATTTTGGTGATGGTCCAGCCCTTGGGCACCTCCAGCTTCACCTCATAGTTGGAGACGGTCACGGCGGACGCGGGGGCCACCGTCACCCGGACGGTCTGGGCGGAGGCGCTCTTCTCCAGCTCCGTGGCGCTCAGCGCGGAGTTGACCTTGACCTCGTCTGCGGCCAGTGCGTTGACGCACAGGGAGCAGAGCATGACCAGCGCCAGGAGCATGGACAGGGATCTCTTTGCGATGTGCTTCATGTTCTCTTTCCTTTCTGATTTTTGTTACCATTTAAGAGTCAGCTTTCCCAGGGAGGCTGCTCGAATTTGGACAATGTCACGGCTGCCGATGGCATCGCCGCCGAAAACGGCGCCGCACAGCTGGCGGTGATCCTGCAGCGTCAGCTTGCCAAGGAAGCCAGCCTGTGCCTGCACGGTGTCGCCGCTGGTGATCTCACCGTCGCCGTTGACGTCTCCCTTCAGGCCCACCACCAGACTGTCGCCCTCGGCGAGGACGGCGGTAAAGCTGTGCGTGCCGTCCGCAGTGGACGCCGTCAGGCGCACCAGCGTGCCGTCAGCCTTCTTCACCATCACCGTGCAGGCGGCGTCGCCGTCAGATGCCACGGTGAAGATATTCTCACCCGCGGCCCAGCCGTTGGCCGGCGCGGTGACGCGGATCTCCGGCGCACCGGCGGACGTACCGGCCTTGAAGCTGGTAACGCCGTTCTCGGTGACGCCCTCCTCGGCGCCGTTGCCGATGCCGGGCTGCGCCGCCGAAGCCCCGTTGAGGGACACGGTACGCACCGACTTGGTATAGGGCTGGACGCTGGTGCCGTAGGTATACACGGCCTCCACGCCGCCGCTTCCGTCGTCGCGGTACTCCACCAGAGCGGTGATGTCGCGCTCCAGCCCGTTGGCCAGCACCGCCACGATCTTACCGCCGGTGACCTCCCACTGACCGTCCTCGGTCCTGGCGATCTCCGGCTTCTCCGCCACCTTCAGCTCCCGCACGGCGCTGGTCAGTGCGATGAGGTTGCCGCTGTCGTTCTTGAAGTAAAGCGTACCGTACTCATCGGTGACGGGGCTGCCGATACAGTACTGCGCCAGACTGCCCCGGGGCGTGAACACCACCGGCGCGCAGTCCGTATAGGTACCGGACACGCCCTTGTCGGAGGTGAACTCCTCGGTGACGCCGCCCTCCAGCGCCGTCTGGCCCGGGGCGTCGTGGATGACGCGCATGACGCCGGGGGTGTAGTTGTCCATGAAGTACACGTACACGCCATCGTCATAGCCGGTGGTCATGAGGCCGCTGGTCTGGGGATAGCCCTGTGTCTGGGCGGTGTAGGCTATCTTCCAGTCGGTCAGGTCGATAACGGCGATGTGGTGGCCGCCGTAGGGCGTGAACTGCCCCTCCGTACCGGCCACGCCCACGTAGGCGCGCCCGTTGCAGACCACGGGGGTGGAGGTGCTCATACCGCCCAGCGCCACCGTCTTGCTGGCGCTGCGGTCGATCTTGCCGTCCGCGCCCACGACCTCGCTGTACATCGCGCCGCCCTTGGTGGTGAAGAAGATGCGGCCGGTATCCTTGTCGTAGGCCACGTTGGACCGCAGGTCGCCGGTGTAGGTCGTCTTGGAATCCGTCAGCTCGCCGGTGCGCTTGTCGAAGATCAGCAGCTTGCCGGTGTTGTGAGAATAGCCGCTGTACCCGTCATCGGTGGTGACCATCACGTATTTGTCGTTGGCGTAGGCCCCCGCCCAGTAGAAGCCGCCGTCGTTGGTGCAGCTCCACAGGGGGATCTTGGGCTCCGTCTTGCGGTTGGGTTTCTCATCGTCCGCCGTCAGGCACACGAAGTTGGCCGCGCCGCTCTCGCCCCGCCAGAATCCCACGTACACGCAGCCGTCGGAGTAGGTGATGGGGGAGTTGGACTGGCCGCCCAGCGGGTCGGTGTAGACCCACAGGGACTCCAGCGTATCGGCGCGGAACGCCTGCACCCGCCCGTTCTTCAGGCCCACGAAGATCATGCCGTCGCCGTAGGTGGGCGGGATGATGGCGAAGTCGGAGGCGTCCTCCATGGGCTTGGAGATCAGCGTCTCGCCGGTGGCGGGGTCCAGCTTCAGGATGTTGGTGCCCGCGTAGGCGTACATATAGCCGTCCACGAAGATGGGGCAGCCCACGGCGCCGCTGTCAAAGCCGCTGCCGCTGGTGCTGTTCCACAGCAGCTCCACATCGTCCTCCTCCGCGTAGGGCCCGATGGGGGTCCTGACGGTGGTGATGGCCATATTCTCGTCGTTGCCGCGGAAGCTGGGCCACGAGGAGTCATATCTGGGAAGATCGCCGGTCGGCACCTCCTCCAGATACAGCTCCAGCACGCCGTCGCTCAGCAGGTCCTCCGTCAGCGCATCGCTGACGGACACGTAGCCCTTGGCCGCCGCCTCGAAGCGGTAGTCTCTGTCGCCCCGCAGTTCGTAGGCTCCGCCGGCGTTGGGAGTCATCAGGTCTGTACCCTGATACACGCGGATGTGGGCATCCGCCACATTGGTGACGATTCTGGCGGTGAATGTGGCTACCTGCTCCACCGTGAAGGTATAGGTGGTGCTGAGGGTGCTGTCCTCCGCGTCGGACACGGTGATGGTGAACTTGCCGTCCGTCAGCTTGTCCAGCGGGATCTTCCCGTCCTCCAGCGCGGGGCTGTACGTCACCGTTTCGCCCTCGTTCAGGGTGGTGGTGACGGTGGGCGTCAGGCCCGTCAGATAGTCCGGCGCCTTGATGCTGTATGCAAAGGTCAGGGGGTGGAATTTCTCCGCCATCTCCGTGCCGCTGTCGCTGAAGCTGACGCTGCCCAGAGAAGGCAGGACCTTCACGTGGAAGGTATACACCGTCTCCTTGCCGCTGCCGCCGGAGGGCGGTGTCACGGTGAGGGTCATGGTGTTGTCGCCCAGGTGCATGCTGTCGCCGTAGTAGACGTACTGGCCGGACTTATCCATCATGTCCGCACAGGCCGTGATGGTGCTGGTCCGCGTGGGGGTGGCAGCCACCATCGCTGCGCCGGTCTCGGCGGGCACCGCCCAGAAATAGTAGCCGTTCCAGCTGTTCGTGTCGAAGGCGCCGCGCTGTGCGGCGTTATAGTCGTATACGGTGTAGTCGCGGGTGGTGACATCCTGCTGGAAGTCCTCCGGCCCCACCAGCGTCAGGCCGTGCAGATAATCGTCCCGAGTCACGTCGCCCGTAGACTTCATCTTCACCCGCAGGGCGCTGAGGCCGTTGGGGCTGGCTGCCGCCGTCACCGTCACGGGATAGCTCTGCCGGTGGACGCCGTCCTGGGCCGTCACCGTGAACGTCACGGGGCCCTTGGAGAAGTCCAGCGTGCCGTCCGCCGGTTCCACCGCGGCCCGGGGGCTGATGCTGGTGACCACCGAGACCTTCGTCAGATCGGTGCCGTAGGGCAGCACCCAGGTGTAGCCGCCGTCGGCGGCGATGGCGGGCATGCCGTTGACCGTCACGCCCTTGAGCTTGCAGGAGTAGTCCAGCAGCTCCTGATACTCCTTATAGACAGGCATCCGCCCCTGGCCGGTGATATACCTGAACTGCCACGCGGCGCCGTACAGCGCCACATGGGTGTAGCTGTTCAGCTTGTCCAGGAACTCCTGCTTCTGCATATCGGCCAGCTCCATGGCCACGGCGCTGTCGCCGATGTCCATGCTGCCCACTGCCGGCAGCAGGCCGATCTTCTGATAGTAGTTGCCGCTGAGGTATGCCTTGGCGGTGGCTTCATCCGCATTGCCCTGCACAAGGCCCACCAGATGGCCCGCCACGGGCTCCGCCTCCTCCGCGCCGTACTGCACGGAGCCGGCGTGGTAGCAGTTGTGAATGCCCACCTGCAGGGCGTAGTAGGTGCTGGTGCTGTACTTGCCCACCAGACCGCCCACCTGCGTTCTCTCCACCTTCACGGTGCCCAGATTGTAGCAGTCCTCGATGATGCCCTCGGCATCGCCGGCCAGACCGCCGGCCCACTCCCGGGCCTCCACGGTGCCGTAGTTGGCGCAGCCCACCATGACGCCCACGGGTTTCTCCTCGGTGCTGCCATAGCAGCTGATCTCGCCCACCACGCCGCCGGCCTGACCGCCGGCCACCACGCTTCCGTAGTTGGCGCAGCCGATCATCACCCGCGCGATGCACGCGATGCCGCCGGCGCCATAACCGCCGGGGCTGCTGAAGCCGCTGGAGTCGGGGTTGGCCTTGACGCTGCCGTAGTTGGTGCAGTTGATGAAGGTGTGGCCCTCCGCCGCCAGACCGCCCACGCGGGGATACGGGATCTCACCGGCGGAACCGGCGGCGTACACCGTGGCGTAGCTGGTGCAGTTGATGAGGGTGGACCCTGCGGCGCGGCTGACGAGGCCGCCCACATAGGTGCATGCGGTGACGGAGCAGCTCTTGTCCAGCGTCAGGTTCTTAATGACCGCGCTTTCGGACAGCAGGCCGAACAGACCGTAATACTTGCGGGTGGTATCCTCGAACACGAAGTTCTTGATACGGAAGCCGTTGCCGTCGTAGATACCGTCAAAGGTCCGGCCCGTGCCGCCGGAGCCGGTGGCGTTGCCGATGGGCACCCACGAGTTGTTCTTGAAGCCGGACAGGTCGATGTCGGCGGTCTGCCGGAAGTAGACGCCCTCCGTTTTCAGCGTGCCGTCGTTGACCTGCTTCGCCAGGGATTCCAGCGCCCGGGCGCTGGTGATCAGATAGGGGCTGACCTCGGTGCCGGAGCCCTGCAGGTCGTTGTAGCCCCATGCCTTCGTGGGCAGCAGGCTCAGCGCCATGACCAGCGCGATGGCCAGCGGCAGCAGCCGGTGCGTTCTCTTGGTGTTCAAGTTCTGTTTCCTCCTTGTGTGTTCTCTCTCAAACGCCGCGGCGCGGAGCCGCGCGTGCTGTACAGGTGTGCTGCGGGCCGTCTCGGCCCTGCCGGAAAGAGGTACGGGATGGAGAGGGCCGGCACCCTCTCCATCCTTATGGGAAGCAGGCGGCCTTTGCGGGCCGTCTCGGCTTGACAGGGGATGTGCGGTCTTTTCGCATAAAAAACGCCGGCGCTCCGTTCCGGAGCCACCAGCGGCTTATCGGGTAAAACAAAAACGCCGACCGCTCCCCTTCGGAAGCCATCGGCGCATAGTCCATCCTCTGATATGTCACAACGAAGAAGCGCCGCCGCAAGTAAGCTCTCAGCCGTGCAATTCTACTGCCCTCGCGCCACGGAAACCCTTGTGTCCCAATGGTTTCCACGTACATGACCTACCTTCTCAGGAGCGATGCTCCCAATGGCGGTGTTACCCCGGCAGCGTATGCTGCTTCGGTCATCTCCTTGCGCTCACAGTGCCGTCCGCGGTGGGTTTCTGACCCAAAATTTCTTCTAAGCTGCTGTCTGACGATGTCTCGTCGTTACAACAAACAGCCGCGCGGCGTCCCCGAGCTTGATCTATCCAGTTTTTCATGAAGTCCGGACGCTGTTTTTTTCAGGCCATCAAGGCTTGTGAAAACGTCCAAAACCTGACGGACGTCAGTATATCCCAGTTTATTCGCATTGTCAATATCCGCCTGTCGGAGATCCGCGGAAAACCACGGAATTTCGGGCTTTGCGGGCGCGTCACCGTTCCCCGTTCTCCGCCACCCACGTCCGCACATAGTCCACGAACAGCCGCGTGGAGTTGGACAGCGCCTTCTTGTCCTTGATGCCGATGCCGATGGTGCGATAGAAGTGCAGCGGCGCGCGGCAGATGCGGATAGGCGTGGGGCTGTGGCGCACCATCAGCTCCGGCAGGAGACTGATACCCAGCCCCTCGGACACCATGGCAAGGATCGTTCTGTCCTCCCGTGCGATGTACTTCACGTTGGGGCGGATGCCCATCTCATCAAACGCTGCCATGATCTCGTAGTCGTCGCCCTCCTCCAGCTGGATGAACGGCTCTGTGGCCAGCGCGGACACGGGGAACGGGTCGCGGTCGGCATAGGGGTGGTCGCAGGGTACGATGACCTGCAATTCGTCGCGGTGCAGGGCGTAGGTCTGCAAGCGCTTCACCGGCGGCAGGCGCAGAAAACCGCAGTCCACCGCGCCGCTGACGATCCAGCCCTCGATTTGGTCGTAGAAGTCGCCGGTGACCACTTCAAACTCGATGTTGGGATAAAGCTCGCCGAAGCTCTTGAGGATGCGGGGCAGCCATTGGGCGGACACGCTGGAGAACGTGGCGATCTTCACAAGGCCGCTGTCCATGTCCTTCAGCCCCTCCACCGTCTGCATCAGGGCGTGGTGGGCGGCGCACAGCTTTTCGATCTTGGGCAGCACCGCCCGTCCGTCCGCCGTCAGCACCACGCCGCCGCGGTTGCGGCTGAGCAGCATGACGCCCAGCTCGTTTTCCAGCGAGTTGATGGCGTGGCTGATGCCGGACTGGGTAAAGCTCAGCGCCTCCGCCGCCTTGGAAAAGCTGCCGCAGGAAACGACCTTCAGAAATATCTGGTATTTGGAAATATTCATCGCGCACCTCGCTTCTGCGGTCTGCTATTCGCCGGTACCGACTGCCCGCCGCAGGCGGGCACGCGGTATCTGACGGACAATAGAGCAGCCGCCCTGCGGTCATTGTACTATACATCTTCTCATGTTTTCAAGAACAAACATGCGCTTCCCAAATCTTTTTCTCTGTGATATCATAGCGCCATGGTCCAGCCAGACCATACTTTTTACTTTTCTTTTCCATGAGGGAGACCTCAAAAGCAGCGCCGGCCGCGTGTGGGTAACGCGGCCGGCGCTGTTCGTATTCACTTGCTTACCGGTGCGTCCAGCCAGCAGAAGACGCAGCGTTCCTGTGTCTCACCCATTAATAGAAGAAGATGTGCTCGTCCATCCTGACATGCTCACCAAAGGTCAGATCGGGCACGAACAGCCGCCCGCAGGCGACCGGCTCTGCGCAGAAAAATCGCCGTGCAGAAAAATAAGAGACACACTTTCGTGTGTCTCTTATTCTCTGGTGCGAGCGATGGGACTTGAACCCACACGACCTTACGGACACAAGCACCTCAAGCTTGCCTGTCTGCCGATTCCAGCACGCTCGCATGCGGAACACCTTGCTATTATAACAAAATGCCCCTGTTTGTCAAGGGGCAGACGGAAAAATCCCCGCCTTGCGCCCCGCAGCTTCCTATGTTACAATTGCTCCAGCACCTGTCCGATGGGTCCATCCACCGTAACGGCGGCCTGCGCGGGACCTGCCCCGCCCTTATTCACCACCGCCAGCTTATGCCCGCGGTAGTAGGTGATGAGTCCCGCCGCCGGATACACCGCCAGCGACGTACCGCCGATGAGCAGCACGTCCGCCTGCCGGATGTAATGGAGGGCACGGGCCATCACGTCCTCGTCCAGCGGCTCCTCGTACAGTACCACATCGGGCTTGATGACGCCGCCGCAGCTGCACCGCGGCACGCCGGTGCTGCTGACGATACGCTCCACGCCGTAGGCTTTCCCGCAGCGGGTGCAGTGGTTGCGCAGCACGCTGCCGTGGAGCTCCAGCACCTCGCGGCTCCCCGCCTTCTGGTGCAGGCCGTCGATGTTCTGGGTGATGACCGCCTTCAGCTTTCCCTCCCGCTCCCACTGGGCCAGCTTCCGGTGGGCCGCGTTGGGCTGGGCGTCCAGCGCCAGCATCTTGGCGCGGTAGAAGTCGAAGAACTCTCCGGTGTGCCGCTCAAAGAACGTATGGCTCAGCATGGTCTCCGGCGGGTATCTGAACTTCTGGTGATACAGCCCGTCCACGCTGCGGAAGTCGGGGATACCCGATTCCGTGGACACACCGGCCCCGCCGAAAAACACAATGTTGTCGGAGCCATCCACCAATTCCTTCAATTTACGGATGTTCTCATCCATGGCATATCCTCCATTTCACTCACAAGGAGCCGTCTATGAATATTCAGATCTTCGGAAAGTCCAAATCCTTCGACACCAAAAAAGCGGAGCGCTGGTTCAAGGAGCGCCGCATCAAGTACCAGTACATCGACCTTGCCAGCAAGGGTGTGTCCGCCGGAGAGTACCGCTCCATCAAGACCGCCGTGGGCAGCTTCGATGCGCTGGTGGACAAGACCTGCCGCGCCTATGAGGACCAGTACATGGCCTATATCACGCCCGATGCGGCGGAGGAAAAGCTGCTGGCTTACCCTGAGCTGTTCGCCGCCCCCATCGTCCGCAACGGCCGCCAGGCCACGGTGGGCTATCACCCCGAGATCTGGCAGACCTGGGAATAACGTCCCGTCCCGCGCCCGCCGGCGCGGGATTTTTCAATCCGTATAGCTGTGCTCCACCGTCACCACGGCGAAATACGTGCTGTCCAGCTCCCGCACCAGCTTCCGGATCTCCTCCGCCGCCTGCTCCGGCGTCCTGCCGGAGGAGAACGGCAATACCGCGTCAAAGATCAGGTTGGTATGGGTAGTACCCCGCACCACCCGAAAATCGTGGATGGTCATACGGGGGTCCACCTGCTTCACCACTTCGGCGATCTGCCGGCGCAGCGCACCCACGGATGCGTCGTCGGTGACGATGGGGTCCATGTGGATCACTGCCTGACAGTGCAGCCGCTCCGCCAGTTCCTTCTCGATGTTGTCGATGACGTCGTGCATCTCCATAATGTCCCCGTGAGCCGGCACCTCCGCGTGGAGGGAGATCATACACCGCCCCGGGCCGTAGTCGTGGACCACCAGATCGTGGATACCCTGTACGGTGCTGTGGGCCATGACGATATCCCGTATCTCCTGCACCAGCTCCGGGTCGGGTGCCTGCCCCAGCAGGGGCGACAGCGTCTCCTTCGCCGCCTTGCAGGCGGAGGCCAGGATGAACAGCGCCACCACAAGGCCCACATAGCCGTCCACCGCCAGTCCCGTCCACCTGCCGACGAGCATGGCCAGCAGCACCGCCGCCGTAGCCGCGGTATCGGACAGGCTGTCCATGGCCGTGGCCTCCATGGCCGCGGACTTGATCTTCTTCCCGATGCGCCGGTTGTAGAGCCACATATACAGCTTCACGCACACCGACGCCGCCAGGATACCCAGCGCCAGCAGCGAGAACGTCACCTCCTCCGGATGGAGGACCTTATCGATGGAGGACTTGGCCAGCTCCACGCCCATCAGCAGGATCAGGCCCGCCACCGCAAGACCCGAGATGTACTCGATGCGCCCGTGGCCGAAGGGGTGGTCCGTGTCCGGCTTCCGTCCCGCCAGCCGGAAACCCAGCAGCGTCACTGCCGAGGAGCCCGCGTCCGACAGGTTATTGAAGGCGTCCGCCGTCACGGCGATGGAGCCGGACAGCTGTCCCGCGAAGAACTTCCCCGCAAACAGCAGGATATTCAGGGCGATGCCCACGATGCCGCACAGCGTGCCGTAGGCCCGCCGCACCGACGGCGATGTTACATTGTCCCGATTCGGTATGCACCAGCGGGCCAGCAGTTCGATCATATTCTCTCTCCTTTCGCGGCAAACACCCGCCGCTTCGTCAGCAGATAGCACAGGGGAATGGCGTACAGCAGCACCTCATAGGGGATGGCGGAGGCATCCGCCCCCAGCATCACCAGCGGAATGGATACCGAGATGTTCCACGGGATCAGCGGCGCCATCACGATGCCGGAGTTTTCGATGTCCAGCGCCAGCTCCTCGCCGCCCTGCCCCCGGGCGCGGTACGTCTCCTCCAGCAGCTGGTCGGCCACCACAGGGCCGGCAGACTGGTTGCAGAAGATCATGCCCGCCAGGGCGCACACCGCCGCGCAGGCGGGAAACCGTCCCGCCCTGCGAGCCAGCGCCGCCGCGTGGCGCCGCACGCCGTCCAGTACGCCTGCGCTGTCCAGCAGCCCCGCGTACATGCCGGCGCTGATGGCCATCAGCGTGGCCGTCAGCATGGACGCCACGCCTCCGCCTGCCAGTACCTGCTGCAAAGCCCCGCCCGCCGGACGGTAACCCAGCACCGTGTCCCGCAGCACGTCCCACAGCCGCCCTCCCTGACCCCACAGGGTCACGGCCAGCGCCGCCAGCACACTGACGGCCATAGACCTCCGGATGGACACCCTGCAAAGCGGCAGCACGATGATGGCCGCCGCCGGCAGCGCCGTCCACCAGCCCAGCCGGTATGTCTCCGCCAGTGTCGTCAGCACCTGCCCGTCCACCGCCGCCAGCGGGTGGGTCACGGACAGCGCCGCGTACACCGCCAGACTCACCACATACGGCAGCCAGCCGGTGCGGTGCATCCGCCGCAGGTTCCGCTCCAGCGCCGTGCCCGTAGCCGCCGCCACCAGCGCCGCGCTGGAGGACGCCGGAGAGCACCGGTCGCCGAAATAGGCTCCTGCGATGATGGTGCCCGCCGTCACGGCGGCGTCCACGCCGCCGGAGCGTGCCAGCGCCATCAGAATAACCCCCACGGTGCCCACCACGCCGAAGGACGTGCCCAGAGCGTAGGAGATGAAGCTGGTCAGCAGAAACGCCACCAGCAGGAACATCTGGGGCGTGATGATCTGCAGGCCGTGATAGATGAAAAATCCGATGGTGCCCGCGCTGCGCCACAGGGCCGTGATGGCCCCGATCAGCAGGTAGATGTCGATGACGGAGCACATTTTCCGTCCCTGCCGCCATGCGCCCGCGGCCATGACCCGCACCGGCACATGCCGCGCAAGACCCAGCACGGCGAACACCGCGATGCCCGCCCAGATGGCCCACATCAGCTGCCAGCCCTCCGCCAGACAGACGCCCACCGCCCCTAAAAACAGGGCGAAGCATACGATGCTTCCCACCGCGTTACTGCTCCGTGCTGCGGATGGTCAGCTTCATCTGGCAGCACAGGTCGTCCAGATCGCGGTCCGTGGCGGCATTGAGCCGCAGCCTCCCGCCGCACCGGGCGCAGATGAGGTCCACCGCGCCCCGCCGCACGGCAATGTTGTATTTGTGGCTGCCGCAGGTGCAGGAGATGCCGTCCCGGGCGGCGATGTCCTTCAGCTCCGACAGCACCTCGTACATGATGACGTTGTCGGTGAAGGCCTCCTCACCGCCGGCCTTCTCCTTCTCCACCCGCAGGGCCAGCTCCTCCATGGCGCGGCGCACCTGCTGCTCCCCGCCGATGTAGCAGCATATCTCCTGCTTTTCGGGGCAGGCTAGGCCGATGCCCCGCCCGTGCAGCACCGCGTCGGCGCTGCACTCCGCCTGATGGTGTCCGCCGCACACGCCGCAGGGCACCCAGAGCCGGAACTTCACACCGTCCGTCTCCGCCTCCAGTGCCTCCTGCCCGCACTCGCACTCCATGCGGGCCGCAGCGGCGGACAGGGCGAACACACTGCGCTGGTGCAGCACCGCCTTGCCGCAGTGGGGGCAGATATAGCCAAAGCTGCGCATCTCCTCCATTGAAACACACGCTCCTTTTCTTTTGTGAAACTCAGTGGGCCTATTATACACACATTTTATGCGCTTTTCCAGTATTGCGCCAAAAAGAGTTTTCGGGTATAATACCGACACATTTTCCCGGAGGTGGTCTGTTTGCCCCGCAAATCCTTCCCCGCCGCGCTGAAAGCGGCCTTCCCCCACACCGTACCCATCCTCACCGGCTATCTGGCGGTGGGTCTGGCCTACGGCCTGCTGATGGCCTCCAAGGGCTACAATTTCCTGTGGTCCGGCTTTGTCAGCGCCTTCGCCTTCTGCGGCAGCATGCAGTACGTGGCCATCACGCTGCTGACCACCGCCTTCGACCCCCTCAGCGCCTTTTTCCTGAGTCTGATGGTGAACGCCCGTCACCTGTTCTTCGCGCTGGCCCTGCTGCCCAAATACCGGAGGCTGGGCAAACTGCGGTACTTCCTGATCTATACCCTCAGCGACGAGAACTTCTCCCTCAGCTCCACCGTGGAGCCGCCGGAGGATATGGATCCCACCCTGTTCTACTTCGCCATGAGCCTGCTGACGTGGCTCTATTGGATCGTATTCTCCATGCTGGGCGGACTCATCGGCGAGCTCATCACCTTTGACCTCACCGGCATTGACTTCGCCCTGACGGCTCTGTTCGTGGTGCTGTTCATCGAGCAGGCGGTCCATCGGGAGAACCGCCCCGCCGGCTTCATGGGTCTTGCCTGCTCCGTGGCCGGTCTGGCCGTCTTCGGCGCGGACAGCATGGTCATTCCCGCCATGGTCCTGACGCTGATCGCACTTCTGCTGGGGAGGAAAAAGCTATGCGCCTGAATTTCATCCAGTCTCTCATCATCGTAGCCATGGTGGCGCTGGCCACCCAGATCACCCGCTGGACACCGTTTCTGGTGTTCTCCGGCAGCCGGAAGCTCCCCAGAGTGGTGGAGGATCTGGGCCGCCTGCTGCCGCCGGCCATGATGGGCCTGCTGGTGGTATACAGTCTGCGGAATACCGACATTCTCTCCGGCAGTCACGGTCTGCCGGAGGCCATCGCCGTGACCGTCACCGCCGGTCTCCACCTGTGGAGGCGCAGCACCCTGCTGTCCATTTTAGCGGGCACCGCCGTATACATGCTGCTGGTGCAGCTGGTGTTCGTGTAAGCCGTACCGTACAGCGAAAAGGACGTCCCTCGGGGCGTCCTTTTTCATATTTTCCCGCATCCCGCGCAGACTAAGGGCAAATCATGTGCGAGGTGGAACACTATGGACATCAAACGACTGAGCCGCCAGACCTGCCGGCTCACGGACCCTCCGGGCGTGGTGAGCTGGGCCAGTGTGGCTGGACGGCTGGAGCGTCAGGGCCCTCTGGGCGGCTCCATTGACATCACGGATGATGACTCCTTCTTCGGCAAAAAGACATGGGAGCAGGGGGAGGCGGAGATGCAGGCCCTGGCCCTGCGCCGCGCCCTGCAAAAGGGCGGCCTGACGCCGCAGGACGTGGACTGCGTCTTTGCCGGCGATCTCCTGAACCAGAACATCGGCGCCACCTTCTCCCTGCGGGACTTCGACATCCCCTTCTACGGGGTGTACGGCGCCTGCTCCACCATGGGCGAGAGCCTGTCGCTGGCGGCCATGGCGGTGGCCGGCGGCTTCGCCCGCATCGCCGCGGCCCAGACCTCCTCCCATTTCTGCACCGCCGAGCGGCAGTACCGCGCCCCCGTGCCCTACGGCAGCCAGCGCGCCCCCACCGCCCAGTGGACGGCCACCGCTGCGGGCTGCTGCGTGGTGGGTGCCCAATCCGCGGGGCCCTATATCACCCACACCACCCGCGGCCGCATCGTGGATCTGGGCGTCACGGATGCGGCCAACATGGGCGCGGCCATGGCCCCCGCCGCCCACGATACCTTGACCGCCCTGTTCCGCGACACCGCCACAACGCCTCGGGACTACGATCTCATCGTCACCGGCGACCTGGGCTATCTGGGCCACGCCCTGCTGACGGAGCTGTTCCGCCGCGACGGCGTGGAGCTGGGGGCCAACTGCACCGACTGCGGCCTCCTGCTGTACGACCGCGTGAAGCAGGACATGCACGCCGGCGGCTCCGGCTGCGGCTGCTCCGCCGCCGTCCTCAACGGCTATCTGCTCCACGGCCTGCGCACCGGCCGGTGGCAGCGTCTTGTCTTTGCGCCCACCGGCGCGCTGCTGAGCCCCACCAGCTCCTTTCAGGGCGAGAGCGTGCCCGGCATCTGCCACGCGGTGGTACTTTCCCACACAAAGGAGGCGGTATAAATGGAATACCTGAACGCATTCCTCTGCGGCGGCCTGCTGTGCGCCGTGGGGCAGATCATCCTCGACCGCACGAACCTCACCCCCGCCCGTATCCTGACGGGCTATGTGGTGGCCGGCGTGTTTTTACAGGCCGTGGGCGTGTACCAGTACGTGGTGGACTGGGGCGGCGCGGGGGCCACCGTGCCCCTCACCGGCTTCGGCTATTCGCTGGCCAAAGGCGTCGCCAGGGCCGTGGCGGAAAAGGGCTTGCTGGGCGTCATCACCGGCGGGCTCACCGCCACCTCCGGCGGCATCGCCGCAGCCGTGGTGTTCGGCCTCCTGATGGCAATTTTGTGCCGGCCCAAAGAAAAGCGTTGACAAATACCCCCGAGGGGTATATAATGCGACCGTCAAAAAATACCCCCGGGAGGTATCCGATATGAACGAATGCTGCTGCCATAAAACGAAACACCGCTCTCCTCAGGAGCAGAAGCAGCTGACCAACCGTCTCAGCCGCATTGAAGGACAGGTCCGCGGTCTGCGGGACATGCTGCAAGCCGATGCCTACTGTCCCGACATTCTGGTGCAGGTGTCCGCCGTCAGCGCCGCGCTGAACAGCTTCAGCAAGGAGCTGCTGGCCACCCACATCCGTACCTGCGTGGCCGACGGGATACGGCAGGGCGATGACGAAGTCATCGACGAGCTGGTGACCACGCTGCAGAAGATGATGAAATGAAGGAGGAGAGCGTAATGACCGAAAAATTTGTGGTGACCGGCATGACCTGCGCCGCCTGCGCCGCCCACGTGGAAAAGGCGGCGAACTCGCTGGACGGCGTGGACAGCGCCGCCGTGAACCTGATGCTGGGCACACTGGTGTGCTCCTACGATGCGGACAAGGTCACGCCGCAGGCCATCATTTCCGCAGTGGAGGCGTCGGGCTACGGCGCGGCTCCGGCGGACGAGGCCAAACGCGACATCCGCAGAGAGCAGGAGGCGTCCGCCAGAGCCATGGGCCGCCGGCTTCTGTGGTCCGTGGTGTGTCTGGTGCCCCTGTTCTATCTCAGCATGGGTCACATGATGGGCCTGCCGGTGCCCGCCTTCATGCACCGCCAGCCCCTGGCGGCGGCGCTGGTGCAGCTGGTCCTGTGCGTGCCCATCCTCATCCTCAACCGCGCCTACTTCACCGTGGGCTTCTCCCGCCTGTTCAAGGGCGCGCCCAACATGGACTCGCTGGTGGCGCTGGGTGCGGCCGCGGGCCTTGTGTACAGTCTCATTGAAATGGGCCTGCTGGCTGCGGGACAGGTCACCGGCATGCCGGATCTGTACTTCGAGTCCGCCGGCATGATCCTGACGCTCGTCACCGTGGGTAAGTATCTGGAGGAGCGCTCCAAGGGCAAGACCACCGGAGCCATCACGGCACTGCTGGCGCTGGCGCCGGACGTGGCGGTGGTGCGCCGCAGCGGCACGGAGGTCACCGTGGCCACCGACCAGATCAAGGCCGGTGAGACGGTGATCGTCCGGCAGGGCGGCCGCATCCCCGTGGATGGCACCGTGGTCAAGGGCAGCGGCTCCGTGGACGAGTCCGCCCTCACCGGTGAGAGCATGCCGGTAGAAAAGACCGCCGGCAGCAAGGCCGTGTCCGCCACCGTCCTCACCAGCGGCTATCTGGAGATGACCGCCGACCGCGTGGGTGCGGACACCACCCTGTCCCAGATCATTCAGCTCATGGAGCAGGCCGCCTCCACCAAGGCGCCCATCAGCCGTCTGGCCGACAAGATCAGCGCCGTGTTTGTACCGGCGGTGATCTCCATCGCCGTCGCCGCCGCCCTGCTGTGGGCGACTGTGGGCGGCATGGGCGTCCGCTTCTGCCTGTCCATCGGCATCGCCGTGCTGGTGATCTCCTGCCCCTGCGCTCTGGGTCTGGCCACCCCCGTGGCCATCACCGTGGCCACCGGCAAGGCCGCCGAAAAAGGCATTCTGATCAAATCCGCCGCCAGTCTGGAGCTGATGGGCCGCGTCAACACCGTGGTGCTGGACAAGACCGGCACCGTCACCGAGGGCAAGCCACGGGTCACCGACGTGCTGTGCGCCGCCAATGTCACCGAGGAGGAACTGCTGTGCGCCGCCGCCAGTCTGGAAAAGCCCTCCGGCCACCCGCTGGCTGACGCCATCGTGCAGGAGGCGGAGCGCCGGAGCATCCCTCTGTGCGCCGTGTCCGATTTCGCCGCCGTGGCCGGCGGCGGCGTACAGGCCGTGCAGGACGGTAAGACCCTTTACGCCGGCAACGACCGCTACATGGGATCTATCGGCGCCGACACCGCCGCCCTCCGCGATGCGGCGGAGATGCTGGCCGCCGCGGGCAAAACGCCCCTGTACTTCGCCGAGGACCGGCAGCTGCTGGGCGTCATCGCCGTGGCCGACGTGGTGAAGCCCGACAGCGCCGCCGCCATCGCCGCCCTGCGCCGCAGCGGCTGTGAGGTAGTGCTCCTCACCGGCGACAACCAGCGCACCGCCGAGGCCATTGCCCGTCAGGTGGGCGTGGACCGCGTCATCGCCCAGGTCCTGCCCCAGGACAAGGCCCGCTGTATCGAGGATCTCCAGAAGGCGGGCCGGCTGGTGGCCATGGTGGGCGACGGCGTCAACGACGCTCCCGCGCTGGTAACGGCAGACGTGGGCCTTGCCATCGGTGCCGGCACTGACGTGGCCATCGAGTCGGCGGACGTGGTGCTGATGCGCAGCAGCCTTATGGACATCGTGGACGCGGCGGCCCTGTCCCGCGCCACCCTGCGGAACATCCGGCAGAACCTGTTCTGGGCGTTCTTCTACAACTCCATCGGCATTCCCGTGGCCGCCGGTGTGCTGTACCCCGCCCTTGGCATCACCCTGAACCCCATGATCGCCGCCGCGGCCATGAGCCTCAGCTCCGTGTGCGTGGTGTCCAACGCCCTGCGTCTCCGGGGCTGGAAAGGCTCCGCCCCCGTCAGGCGCGGCGAGACCCCTGCCCATACCCAAAGTGAACCCGCCGCTCCTGCGGCACAACATAATGAGGAGGAACCAACGATGAAAAAGACTCTCAGCATTGAAGGCATGATGTGCGCCCACTGCGCGGCCCACGTGGAAAAGGCCCTGAACGCCCTGCCCGGCGTCACCGCCGCCGTGGACCTGGCCGGCAGCAGCGCCGTTGTCACCGGTGATGTCAGCGACGAGGCCCTGAAGAAGGCCGTGGCCGACGCCGGCTACACGGTGACGGACATCCATTGACCCTATGCGGAAACAGGGACGGCACACCCCCTCCGGTGCGCCGTCCCTGTTTTGTTGTCTGCCGTTCTCATGCCTGCCGCTTCTTCAGCTTCAGCTGAAGGCGGTCGGCGATCATGGCGATGAACTCGCTGTTGGTGGGCTTTCCCTTGGCGGAGTTCACCGTGTACCCGAAGTACTTCTGCAGCGTCTCCAGATCGCCCCGGTCCCAGGCCACCTCGATGGCGTGGCGGATGGCCCGCTCCACGCGGCTGGGCGTGGTACTGAACCGCTTGGCCACCTCGGGGTACAGCACCTTGGTGACGGCGTTGATGACCTCCATGTCCCCCACGGTGATGATGATCGCCTCCCGCAGGTACTGGTAGCCCTTGATATGGGCGGGCACGCCGATCTCGTGGATAATGGCCGTGACCATGGCCTCCAGTTGGGGTGACGGCTCCCGCTCCTGCGGCGGCTTCACGGCCCGCCGCATGTGTTCCATCAGCGAGCTCTCGCTCACCGGCTTGGGCAGGAAGATGTAGGCGCCCAGGCTCACCGCCTCCGCCACCATCCGGTCGTTGTAGAAGGCGGATGTCACAATGGTCCGCGGCTGCTCCTCCCTCTCTCGGAGCTGCCGCAGGACACCCATGCCGTCCAGCACCGGCAGCATGGCGTCCAGCAGAAGGAGCTGCGGATGCGTCTCCTCCACCAGAGCCAGTACCTGGCCGCCGTCGCCGGTCTCCCCTACGACCTGAAATTCTCCCGTGCTCTCAAGGGTCTCCCGCAGCAATAGCCGCAGGTCCCCGCTGGCATCCGCCAGCAATACGCTTATTTTTGCCTCCATTTTCTTCCCCCTGCTCCTTTCCTCGCTTTCGCGTACGGGCCCCCGTTTCACGTTAATACAACATTTATCGGTGACCCGCTATAAAAATTAGCACAAAAAGACATCGTATGCAAGGTTTTTCTGTCGATAAGTCCAATCTTTTACGCGACCTCCTCCGACAAATTTGTAAAATTTATACAACTTTAACGACATCCGTCGCTTTTCGGCGCCGTTCTGCCGGCGCCGCCATTTTCCCTGCGCGAAAATTTGCGCATCTTTGCGCCCCGCGCTTGTCAGCGGCCATACTTTGTGATATTCTATAAGGTGCGCATGAACCGTCACACGAAGGGAGGTGCCGCGCATGGCGCTGGCGGACAAGCGGCTTTTCCTGCTGGATATGGACGGCACGCTGTATCTGGACGACCGCCTTTTCGACAAGGTTCCGGAGTTCCTGTCCCACGTCCGGCGCATCGGCGGCCGTTATCTGTTCCTGACCAACAACTCCTCCCGCGGCGTGGAGGGCTACATGGAAAAGCTCTCCCGCATGGGCATCCCCACCGCGCCGGAGGACTACCTCACCTCCGTGGACGCCGCCATCGACCATCTCCGCCGCTTCCACGCGGGAGAAAAGTGCTACGTGTTCGGCACCCGCGCGTTTTACGGGCAGCTTCAAACCGCCGGCATCCCCGTTACCGACCGGCCGGAGGACGATGTGGACATCCTGCTGTGCGGCTTCGACCGGGAGCTGACGTTCCGGAAGCTGGAGGACGCCTGTATCCTGCTGAACCGCGGCGTCACGTGGCTGGCCACCAACCCCGACTGGGTCTGCCCCACGTGGTACGGCTCCGTCCCCGACTGCGGCAGCGTCTGCCGCATGCTGACCACCGCCACCGGCCGCAAGCCCCTGTTTCTGGGCAAGCCCCAGCCCGCCATGGCAGAGCTGGCCCTGTGCCGCACCGGCTTTTCGCCGGAGCAGGCCGTCATGATCGGCGACCGGCTCTACACCGATGTGGCCTGCGGCATCAACGCCGGCATCGACAGCATCTTCGTCCTGTCCGGCGAGGGCACGGAGGCGGATATCGCCCAATACGGCATCCATCCCACGTGGATCTTTTCTGACATCGCGGCACTGTACCGCCAACTGGAGGAAACGCTATGAAACTCAACTACAAGCGCACCGTCATGGTAGGCTTCGCCTTCTTCCTCATCTGCTCCTTCTGGCAGGCCTATGACAACACCGTTCCCCTGATCCTGACCAACAAATTCGGCATGAGCCAGACCTGGTCCGGCGTCATCATGGCGCTGGACAACGTGCTGGCGCTGTTTCTGCTGCCCCTGTTCGGCCACATCTCCGACAAGTGTACCAGCCGCCACGGCCGCCGGACGCCCTTCATCGTCATCGGCACCCTCATCGCCGCGGTGGCGCTGGTCTGCCTGTCCTTCGTGGACAACGCCCAGCTGAAGAACCTGCAGGACGTGTCCGCCATCGACGACCCCGCCGCCCTCTCCGTCATCTACGAGGAGGAGAAGGCCGCCACGCTGCTGACCCCCTCCGGTGAGAAGTTCATCCTGGGCCAGAAGTTCACGGAGGAGGAGTTCACCGCCATCCGCAGCCAGATCACCGACGGTGACAGCGCGGTCACCAACCCCGACTACACCAACTACGTGGTGCCCGCCCGGCAGGCCTGCGCCTGGCAGATGACGGCGGAGCACCCCGCCACCCTGATCTTCTTCGTGGTGCTGCTGCTTATTATTCTGGTGGCCATGGCCACGTTCCGCTCCCCCGCCGTGGCCCTGATGCCCGACGTAACGCTGAAGCCCCTGCGCTCCAAGGCCAATGCCGTCATCAACCTCATGGGCTCCGCCGGCGGCATCCTGGTGCTGGCGCTGGGCATGGTGTTCGCCACCTCCGCCGTCCGCAACAGTCTGATGAGCTACATCGGCTACTTCGGCGTCATCGCAGCGCTGATGCTGGCGGCGCTGGTGATCTTCCTGCTCACCGTCCGTGAGCAGGAGTGGTCTGCGGAGATGCAGCAGCAGGCCGTGGCCGCAGGGCTGGAGGAGCAGTCCGAGGCCGATGACCCCACCGCCAGCCGCAAGCTGTCTGCCGACGAGGTCAAGAGCCTGATCTTCATCCTGCTGAGCATCGTGCTGTGGTTCTTCGGCTACAACGCCGTCACCAGCAAATACTCCGTCTATGCCAGCAACATCCTGCACAAGGACTATAACCTGACCCTCATCATCGCCCAGGCCGCCGCCATTGTGGCCTATCTGCCCGTGGGCTTCATCGCCAGCAAGGTGGGCCGCAAAAAGACCATCCTGGCCGGCGTGGTGATGCTTACCGGCGCCTTCACCGTGGCCGCCTTCCTGAATGCCGACAGCCCCACCATGCTGATGAACGCCATGTTCGCGCTGGCCGGCATCGGCTGGGCCACCATCAATGTCAACTCCTTCCCCATGGTGGTGGAGCTGGCCTCCGGCGGCGATGTGGGCAAATACACCGGCTTCTACTACACCGCCTCCATGGCGGCGCAGGTGGCCACCCCCATGTTGTCCGGTCTGCTGATGGATCAGTTCGGCATGCACGTCCTGTTCCCCTACGCCGCGGTGTTCACGACTCTGGCCTTCTTCACCATGCTCATGGTGAAGCACGGCGACAGCAAGCCGGAGCCCAAGTCCGGCATCGAAGTTCTGGAAGATCTGGAGGCGGATTGATATGACGATCGTATATATCCTGCTGGGCCTGCTGGTCCTTGTCTGTCTGCTGTATGCGCTGTGCCTGCGCTGCCGCCGCCGTAAGGACTGGGAGCGGTTCCGCAAGTGGCGCTTCGCCCACCGCGGCTTCCACGATAAGCCCCGCATCCCCGAAAATTCCATTCCCGCCTTCCGCCGCGCCGTCCAGTGCGGCTTCGGCGCGGAGCTGGATGTCCACCTGATGAAGGACGGCCATCTGGCCGTGATCCACGACGCCTCCCTGCTGCGCACCGCCGGTGTGGACGTGCAGATCGAGGACCTGACGGCGGAGGACCTGAAAAACTACGGGCTGGAGGGTACGGAGCACCACATCCCCCTGCTGGAGGAGGTGCTGCCCATCTTCGCCGGCAAGGCCCCGCTGGTGGTGGAGCTGAAGGCTGAACGGGGCAACGCCGATGCGCTGGCCGCCGCCGCGTGCAGGCTGCTGGACAAGTACCGCGTCACCTACTGCATCGAGTCCTTCGACCCCCGCTGCCTCATGTGGCTGTGGGCCAATCGCCCCGACGTCGTGCGGGGCCAGCTGTCCGAGAATTTCCGGCGTCACGGCGATGCGGAAAATCTCCCCGGCGTGGTGCGCTGGGTACTGAGCAACCTGCTGCTGAACGCCCGCACCCGCCCCGACTTCATCGCCTACCGCTTTGAGGACCGGAAGTCCCTGTCCCTGCGGCTGTGCCGCGGACTGTACGGTGCGCAGGAGTTCAGCTGGACCATCCGCTCCAAGGAGACCATGGACGCCGCCGAGCGTGACGGCGCGCTGGTCATCTTCGAATGCTTCGATCCCAGGGGGTAACGCCATGAGAGTCATCACCGGCTCTGCCCGAGGCAGAGTTTTGAAGGAATTACAGGGCATGGAGACCCGCCCCACCACCGGCAAGGTGAAGGAGAGCCTGTTCTCCATCATTCAGTTCGACATTGAGGGCCGCCGCGTGCTGGACCTCTTCGCCGGCACCGGCCAGCTGGGCATCGAGGCTCTGAGCCGCGGCGCGGCGGAGTGCGTGTTTATCGACCGCCGCCCCGACGCCGTCAGGCTCATTCAGGAGAATCTGGCCCTGTGCAGGCTGGCGGACCGCGCTCGGGTCCGGCAGGGGGACGCTCTGCCCTATCTCCGCAGCGGCGAGAAGTTCGACCTGATCTTTCTGGACCCGCCCTACGCCTCCGGCCTGCTGGAGCAGGCGCTGACGGACATCGCAGCGTTTGACATTTGCCGTCAGCATGGTATAATCGTAGCGGAAAGTGCCGCAGATACGGTTCTGCCTGCACTTCCGCTCCCCTATCGCCTGTATCGGGAATACCGGTACGGCAAGATCAAGCTGACGGTGTTCCATCGCGGCGGAAACGAGGACTGACCCATGAAGATCGCCATCTATCCCGGCAGCTTTGACCCCATCACCCTGGGCCATCTGGACATCATCCAGCGCGGCGCCGCCTGCTTCGACAAGCTGTATGTCTGCGTCATGGTGAACTGCGAGAAGAAACTGCCCATGTTCACGCCGGAGCGCCGGCTGGAGCTGATCCGCCGCAGCGTAGCCCACATCCCCAATGTGGAGGTGGAGAACTGGCGCGGCCTGCTGGCGGACTACGCCCGGGAAAAGGGCGCCCACATCCTGCTCAAGGGCGTGCGTAACCCCACCGACTGGGACATGGAGCTGCAAATGGCCCGCATCAACCAGGGCATCCTGCCCCAGCTGGAGACGCTGCTGATGCCCGCCAGTGCCGAGTATGAGCATTTCAGCTCCACCATGGCCCGCGAGATGATCCACTACGGCCAACCTCTGGAGAAGTATCTGCCGGCGCCCATCGCCGAGGAATTGGAAAGAACGCGGGGCTGACGTCCTGCAATACAGAGAAAGGAACGAAGGACCTATGGAAGAAAAGGACGTGCAGCGACTGCTGGATATGCTCTACGGCATGATCGACGAGGCCAAGAGTGCCGCCTTCAGCTCCGACAAATGCGTCATCAGCCGCGACGAGGCGCTGGATCTGCTGGACGAGATCCGCGCCAAGCTCCCGCTGGAGCTGAAAAAGGCACGGGAACTCATCGCCGCCCGCAGCGAGTATGTGGCCGGCGCCAAGAAAGAAGTGGAAAAGATGCTGCGTCAGGCGGAGCTGGATGCCAAGGTCATCGTCTCCGAGAGTGAGACCATCCAGCTGGCTCGTCAGAAGAGCAGTGAGATCGTCCGCCGCGCCGAGGAGCGCACCCGTGAGCTGTACCACGTGGCCAACACCTATACCGAGGACGCCCTGCGCCGCACCGAGGAGGCCATTCAGATGGCCCTCAGCGAGGTTCAGGAGTCCCGCGTGCGCTTCCGCGCCGCCAGTCAGGAGCAAATGCAGGCCCAGCGTGCGGAGCTGAACCGCAGCGCTGAGGAAAAGGAAGCTCCCAAGACGGAGGAGAGCGCCCAGTAACGCCCCTCGTCCCCTTTGTGGAAAACTGACAAATTATTCCACCGCATTTCTACGTTTCTGACAAAAGAATATATCTTGTAGAACGTGAAACCGGCAGGCACTATATTTTGTGCCTGCCGGTTTTTTGCGCTCCATGTCCTCGAACGTTCGTTTCAAAAATCGCCCGTTTTAGCGGGTTTTCTGGAAGAAATTACCGCTTCCACGTACCCTTTCTGTGGAAACTTCTGCTTGCATTTCCATAACGGATTATGTATACTGGCATCATGAGTGGTGAACTGTGGGGAAAGTGCCCCCATTTGTGGGGAACAATCCCACGCTTTTCCCCATTCACCCTATTCTGCACGAGAGGAGGCGGCCCTATGACCGGTCAGTTCAGCCATAACATCGACGCCAAGGGCCGCCTGTTCATTCCCGCCTCTCTCCGCAAGGAGCTGGGGCAGACCTTCCATGTCACCGTGGGGCAGGACCGCTGCCTGTCCGTCTACTCCGACGAGAGCTGGGCCGCCTTCATGGCCAGGCTGAAGGAGCTGTCCTACAACGAGGTGAAGAAGCTCCGCGCCCTGTTCGCCTACGCGGCGGACTGCGAGCCGGACTCTCAGGGCCGCATCCTGATCCCCGCCAAGCTGCGGGAATACGCGGGCCTGACCAAGGAGGTCGTGGTGGTGGGCAGCTTCGACCGCGCCGAGATCTGGAGCGCCGAGCGCTGGGCCGCCATCGAGAACGAGGCTTTCTCCTCCGGCGCGCTGGAGCAGGCCATGGCGGAAATGGGGCTGTAAGCTATGGCTGACCACGCTATCGAAAAGGACTACGGCCACAAGCCCGTCCTGCTTCAGGAATGTCTGGACGCGCTGGCCATCCGGCCTGACGGCGTCTATGTGGACGGCACGCTGGGCCGCGCCGGTCACTCGCTGGAGATCGTCCGCCGCCTGACGGAGGGCGGACGCCTCATCGGCATTGACCGCGACCAGACGGCCATCGATGCCGCGCAGGAGCGTTTGGCCCCTTATCTGGACCGCGTCACGCTGGTCCACAGCAACTTCGACCGCGTCGGCGATATCCTCGCCGATCTCCATATCTCCGGTGTCGATGGGATGCTCTTTGATCTGGGCGTCTCCTCCCCCCAGCTGGACGACGCCGCCCGGGGCTTTTCCTACATGCACGACGCCCCGCTGGACATGCGCATGGACCGCACGGCGTCCCTCACCGCCCGCGATGTGGTAAACGACTGGCCCTATGAGGAGCTGCGCCGCATCCTCTACGACTTCGGCGAGGAGCGCTGTGCCCCCGCCATCGCCCGCCGCATCGTGCAGGCCCGCCAGCAGGCTCCTATTGAGACCACGCTGCAGCTGGTGGACATCATCAAGTCCGCCATGCCCCCCGCCGCCCTGCGGGAGAAGCAGCACCCCGCCAAGCGCAGCTTTCAGGCCATCCGCATCGCCGTCAACGGCGAGCTGGATGCCCTGCCCCCCATGCTGGAGGCCGCCGTATCCCACCTGAACGCGGGCGGACGGCTGGCTGTCATTTCCTTCCACTCGCTGGAGGACCGCATCATCAAAAAGACCATGCAGGAGCTGGCCACAGGCTGCACCTGCCCGCCTAATTTCCCCGTCTGTGTCTGCGGCAAAACGCCGAAGATACGGCTGGTCAGCCGCAAGCCCATCGTATCCGGCGACGCGGAGCTGGCCGAGAACCCCCGCGCCCGCAGCGCCAAGCTGCGTGTGGCGGAAAAGCTCTGACGCAGAGCCGCTGCATCTTTTGGAAAGGAGTGACCGCACCTTGGCCCAGCCTTATCGCAAAAACGCCGTATACGGCAGTCTGGCCTACGACCTGGACGCACTGGTGCGGGAGCGCCAGCTGGAGGAGGCCGGCAAGCTGCCCTCGAAGCAGCAGCCCGCCGTACAGGAAAAGCCCCTGCCCCGCCGCAGGCCCCAGGCCCGCGCCGCCGCACGTCCCTCCCCGCTGGTGGTAGGCGGCGTGGTGGTGCTGCTGGCCATGGTGGTGGTGCTGATGCTGGGCTACGTCACCCTCACCGACGTGTCCGGCAGCGTGTCCTCCATCAAGCGCCAGATCTCCGATCTGGACGAGCAGCACGTCGCGCTGCTGACGGAGTACGAAAAAACCTTCGATCTGGCCACCATCAAGGCGGCCGCCGAAGCCGCCGGCATGTCCAAGCCCACCAGCGGCCAGATCCAGTACATCGACCTGTCCGGCAGCGACAGCGTCACCCTCTACAAGGCGGAGGGCAGCGCCGGCGGCCTGCTGGATAAGGCAAAGGATGGCTGGGCCTATGTGCTGGAATATTTCCGCTGACAGCGGCCATATCATGAGGCAGTAAGGAGTAAGAAGGCGACTTCTTGCTCCTTGCTTGACATTCGAGGACCCGTCCGGCGCAGAGCCGCCGGACCCCGCATTCGGAGGCAGAGAACGTGACAGAACGCAGACCAAACCCCAACCGCAAGGATGAAAATATCCGCCGCGCCAATCGGGTCATCCAGACCCGCTCCTTCGTGCTGATGCTCGTCATGGGCATCGGCATGTTCGTGCTGCTGTTTTTCCAGCTGTTCGACCTTCAGATCGTCCGCCATGAGGAGCTGCAGAGCAAGGCCGTGAACCAGCAGACCCGCCGCACGGTGGTCACCGCCTCCCGCGGCACCATCTACGACCGCAGCGGCAACATCATGGCCATCTCCGCCAGCGCCGAGACCGTCATTCTCTCCCCGCTGGAGATCGACCGCGCCGTCAATGACAAGGACGATCCCGTGACCTGGACCAAGGACTCCCTGGCCGCGGGTCTGGCCGAGATACTGGACGGCGACGCCTCCGCCATCCGCCGCCGCATGGACAACACCGAATCCCAGTACGAGCTGATCAAGCTCCGCGCCGACGAGGAGGTGGCCGACGCCGTCCGCGCCTATATCAACGAGAACAAGATCGTGGGCGTCCACCTGGTGGCCGACGCCAAGCGCTACTACCCCTACGGCTCTCTGGCCTCCCATGTCATCGGCTTCGTGGGCGACGACAACACCGGCCTGTACGGGCTGGAGGCCCGCTACGAGCAGGAGCTGGAGGGTCAGAGCGGTCTGGTGGTGTCCGCCAAGGACAACGCCGGCAACGACATGATGTACGCCTACGAGCAGTACTTCGCCGCCCAGAACGGCAGCGACCTGACGCTGACGCTGGACGCCACCATCCAGTACTATCTGGAAAAGGGTCTGGAGAATATGGCCGATAAGTTCGCTGCCGCCAACGGCGCCGCAGGCATCATCATGGACGTCAACACCGGCGGCATCCTGGCCATGGCCTCCTACCCCAACTATGACCTGAATGACTTCTCCGCCGTGCAGGACCAGACCCTGCAGGAGCGCATCGCCCGCGGCGAGAACACGCTGGCGGAGATGCAGCTGCTCCAGTGGCGCAACAAGGCGCTGAACGACACCTACGAGCCCGGCTCCACCTTCAAGATCCTGACGCTGGCCGCCGCGCTGGAGGAGGGCGTCATCGACAAGAACACCACCGTCAACTGTAACGGCTTCGTCACCATCTCCGGTCAGACCATCCACTGCTCCAACAAGGCCGGTCACGGCCTGCAGACCCTGGTCCAGACCGTGGGGAACTCCTGCAACCCTGCCTTTATCTCCTACGGCCTGAAGCTGGGCAACACCGCGTTCTACGAGTACATGAGATCCTTCGGCCTCATGGAAGGCACCGGCATCGACCTGAGCGGCGAGGCGGACAGCATCTTCGCCGATCCCGCCAGCTTCACTCAGCTGGATCTGGCCTGCTACGCTTTCGGCCAGAACTTCAACGTCACTCCCATCGCCCTCATCACGGCTCAGGCCGCCTGCGTCAACGGCGGCTATCTGCGCACCCCTTATCTGGTGGAGCGCATCACCGACTCCAACGGCAGCGTCACCTATCAGCACGACAGCACCCCCATCCGTCAGGTGGTCAGTGAGGAGACTTCCGCCACCGTGCGGGAGTGTCTGGAATACGTGGTGGCCAGCGGCACCGGCAAAAACGGTCAGGTGGCGGGCTACCGCGTGGGCGGCAAGACCGGTACGGCCGATAAGGGCCAGACCGGCGACGTGGTGGTATCCTTCCTGTGCTTCGCCCCTGCCGACGATCCCCAGGTCATCATGCTCCTGACGCTGGATACCCCCAGCCGCTCCACCGGCACCTATGTGTCCGGCGGCAACATGGTGGCCCCCACCGCCAGCTCCATCATGTCCGAGGTCCTGCCCTATCTGGGCGTGGAGCCCAGCTACTCCGCCGAGGAGCTGCTGGGCATGGACACCACCGTGCCCAACGTCATCGGCATGTCCGTGGAGGAGGCCAAGACCAAGCTGGGCGAACGGGGCCTCAGCTGCAAGATCAACGGCGACGGCGACACCGTCACCGACCAGACCCCCGCCGGCGGCGCCATCATCCCCGGCAAGTCCGCCGTCATCCTGTACGCCGGCACGGATAAGTCCACCGCCAAGTGTACGGTGCCCCACCTCATCGGCAAGACGCCCTCCGAGGCCAACACCGCCGCCACCGGCGCGGGGCTGTTCATCCGCTTCTCCGGTACCACCGGCAGCGAGTCCTCCGCCGTCCGCGTGCTGTCCCAGTCCATTGAGGCGGGCACCGAGGTGGAGGCCGGTACGGTCATCACCGTCCAGCTGGGCGACACCTCCGTCACGGATTAAACTCCGCACGAACTTCCCAGCAGACCGCACAGATTTCCCTTTTCTGCGCAATTCCTGCCTGTTATAATGGAAGGTACTGTACTTTGCCGTAAAGGAGAGCTTTCCCATGAAACTGAACGAACTGCTAAAGGGTCTCACTGTTCTGGCCGCCACCGCCGATATGGACACCGACATCACCGACGTCTGCTACGACTCCCGCCAGACGGCGGAGGGCGGGCTGTTCGTGGCCATCGCCGGCGCCGAGACCGATGGCCACCGCTTCATCCCCATGGCCCGCGAAAAAGGCGCGGCCTGTGTTGTCTGCCAGCATGCACCCGACGGCGACATTCCCTACGTAGTTGTGGAGGACTCCCGCCGCGCTCTGGCGGTGATCGCCTGCAACTGGTTCGACCACCCCTCCCGCGAGATGACCATGATCGGCGTCACCGGCACCAGCGGCAAGACCACCTCCACCTACCTCATCAAGAGTATTCTGGAGCAGAAGGCCGGCGCCAAGGTGGGCCTGATCGGCACCATTCAGAACATGATCGGCAGCGAAGTCCTCCACACGGAGCGCACCACGCCGGAGTCCTTCGAGCTGCAAAAGCTGTTCCGCCGGATGTCCGATGCCGGCTGCACCCATGTGGTGATGGAGGTCTCCTCCCACGCCCTGACGCTGGATCGCGTCTATGGCGTGCGCTTCGCCGTGGGTATCTTCACCAACCTCAGTCAGGACCATCTGGACTTCCACCACACCATGGAGGCGTACTGCGACGCCAAGGCCATCCTGTTCGACCGCTGCGACGTGGGCGTCTACAACGCCGACGACCCATGGCATCAGCGCCTTCTGGCCCACGCCCAGTGCCCCCGGCTGTTCTCCTACGCCATTCACGCCGATGCGGATCTGAAGGCCAAGTCCGTCCAGCTCCACGCCGGCAGCGTGGAGTTTGACGCTGAGGCCGACACCGACTGGACCCACGTGCAGGTGGGCATCCCCGCCCAGTTCACGGTATATAATACGCTGGATGCCATGGCCTGCTGCTGGAATCTGGGCGTCCCGCTGGCGGAGTGCGCCGACGCGCTGGCCCGTAACCACGGCGTCAAGGGCCGCATGGAGATCATCCCCACCCCCGGCCGTGACTACACCATTCTCAACGACTACTCCCACAAGCCCGATGCGCTGGAGAATGTGCTGGAGTCGGTGAACGGCTTTGCCAAGGGCCGTACCGTGGTGCTGTTTGGCTGCGGCGGCGACCGGGATAAGACGAAGCGCCCCGTCATGGGCGGCATCGCCGCGCGGCTGGCAGACTTCGTCATTGTCACCAGCGACAACCCCCGCACCGAGGAGCCGCAGGCCATCATCGACGACATTCTGGCGGGCATGCGGGACACCGACACGCCCTACGTGGCCATCCCCGACCGTGTGGAGGCCATCCACTACGCCATGGATCACGCCCAGAGCGGCGACGTCATCATCCTGGCCGGCAAGGGTCACGAGGACTATCAGGAGATCAACCACGTCCACTACCCCATGGATGAGCGGGTCATCGTGGCGGACTACCTGAAAAAGCAGGGCTAAATCACAAGAGCCGCCGCGCCCTTTCGCGGCGGGAAGGAGCGAATCATTATGGGAATTCTGGAGATCGTGCTGCCGGTGGCGGTCAGCTTTGTCATCACCGTCATCGCCGGCAAGCTGCTGATACCGGCGCTGGTGCGGCTGAAGGCCGGCCAGTCCATCAAGGAGATCGGCCCCACCTGGCACATGACCAAGCAGGGCACCCCCACCATGGGCGGCCTGATGTTCATTATCGGTATCGGCATCACCATCGTGGCTCTGGGCTGGAAGCATATGGCGGGCGGCGACTTCGCCCACCTGTACGTCTATCTCTTTGCGCTGGTGTTCGGCCTCATCGGCTACATTGACGACTATCAGAAGGTGAAGCACCACCACAACACCGGTCTGACGGCGCTGCAGAAGTTTGTGCTGCAGCTGGCGGCGGCGGTGGCGTTCCTGTGCCTCATGCGGTACGAGGGGATGCTGAGTCCCAATCTGTATATCCCCTTCTGGAACACCCATGTGGTGCTGCCGTGGTCGGTGTACCTTGTCTTCGCCGCCTTCGTCATCGTGGGCACCGTCAACGCCGTCAACATCACCGACGGACTGGACGGTCTCAGCACCAGTGTCACCATTCCTGTGGCCGTTTTCTTCTCGGTCATGGCCATCATCTGGCCCGGCTTCGCCCAGTTGGGCACGTTTTCCGCCGCCATGCTGGGCGGCCTGTGCGGTTTTCTGGTGTATAACCGCTACCCCGCCAAGGTGTTCATGGGCGACACCGGCTCCCTGTTTCTGGGCGGCGCGGTGGCGGCACTGGCCTTCGCCTACGACATGCCGCTGGTGCTGCTGCTGGTGGGTATCGTTTACATCTGTGAGACGCTGTCCGACATCATCCAGGTAACGTATTTCAAGCTCACCCACGGCAAGCGCATTTTCAAAATGGCGCCGCTGCACCATCACTTTGAGATGTGCGGCTGGAAGGAGACTAAGATCGTGGCGGTGTTCTCCACCGTCAGCGCACTGTTCTGCCTGCTGGCCTACTTCGCCGTGTACCAGCGCTTCAGCTTCTGAAAATACTTCCATCAGGAAGTTCATCATGAAGCGGGTTTTCGTTCCTCATGAAGTTCATGAGGAAGTACCAACATGAAATTTCGGAAGGAGGGACAGCCGTGACCCGTGCAGAATATCAGGCCCAGAAGGCCATGAAGGCCCGCATGCGCCAAACAGAGCAAAAGCACACGCAGGCCGCCAAGGGGTCCATGGATCTGCCCTTCCTGATCCTGACGCTGCTGCTGACGGTGATCGGACTCATTATGCTGTTCTCCGCCAGCTTTCCCCGCGCCTATTACGACACCGGCGACGGCACCTACTACTTCAAGCGGCAGGCCCTGTTCGCCGTCATCGGTCTGGCAGGCATGTTCGTTGTGGGCAAGATCAACTATCAGCGCTGGCGCGGCGCGTCCCGCATGCTGGTGGGTCTGGCGCTGTTCCTGCTGATCCTGGTCATCATCCCCCACAACCCACTGGCCATCACCGCCAACAACGCCACCCGCTGGCTGGGCATCAAGGGCGTGTTCCAGTTCCAGCCGTCGGAGATCGCAAAGCTGGCGGTCATCGTCTACTTTTCCGATACCATCTCCAAGAAGAAGGAGAAGATGCTGACGTGGCGGCAGGGCATCGTGCCCTATGTGGCGCTGCTGGGCATCATCTCCGTTCTGATGATGCTGGAGCCCCATCTGTCCGGCACGGTGCTGATCCTGTGTACCGGCGCGGTGCTGATGATCGTGGGCGGTATTCAGGGCTGGCTGGTGGCCGCCGGTATCGGCGGCGTGGGCGCCATAGGCCTTCTGTTTGTCAAGCTGGCGGAAAGCGGCGTCATCAAGTACGGCTCTGCCCGCATCGCCATGTGGCACGACCCATGGCTGGACTACTCCGGCGACGGCTATCAGCTGGCGCAGAGCCTGATCACCATCGGCTCCGGCGGTCTGCTGGGCGTGGGGCTGGGGCGAAGCCGCCAGAAGTTTCTGTACCTGCCCGAGCAGTACAACGACTTTATTTTCTCCGTGGTATGCGAGGAGCTGGGGCTTATCGGCGCCTGCGTCATTATGCTGATCTTCGCCCTGCTGATCCTGCGGGGCTTCTGGATCGCCCTCCACGCCCGCGACCGGTTCGGCGCGCTGCTGGTGGTGGGCATCATGACCCATCTGGCCCTTCAGACCTTCCTGAACATCGCGGTGGTGTCGGGCTTCGTGCCCACCACCGGTATCTCCCTGCCGTTCTTCAGCTATGGCGGCACGGCGCTGTGCTTGCAGCTGGTGGAGATGGGCATGGTGCTCAGTGTGTCGCGGCAGATCCCCGCGCCCAAGGCGGGGTAAATGGGCGATTTTTGAAAACATAGCGTATTTTTCTGTCAGATAATTGCAGTGGGTATAGGGATCGAGAATTTTCATCCCTGCCTCCGGCGGCCCCATTTCTTCCAACAGCGGCAGGAGAGGGTTCCGCGCCCCCGAGCGCGGGTCACTTTTGGCCACAGCCCCAAAAGTGACCAAAAGGTCTGCTTGAAACCGCAGGTTTCAAGACTTCCTGCGCGGCTGGAGTACGCCGGAAACCTGCCGCCGCGTACCACGCGAAATCCAAAACGGCGCTGATCGTCGTACAACGAATCGCTTGCGATCCTCTTATCGCTACCGCTCCTGCAAAGCAAAATGGGGCGCGTGGTCCTACCGATTTTGGCGATTATCAAATCGCGCACATGCCGCCAGCGGCGGTATGTGCAGGTGCGGCCCGTTGGGCCGCGAAATATAAAGAATACGCGCTGCTGCGAAGCGTATTTTGTAGAACGGCATGCCAACACGCCGCCGATAAGTCAGCGCACCGCCGCGTGGAACACGGGAGCGGCAGCGGCTCTTATCGCCGAGTCCCGGAGCCTGTCATAGCACGCCACCCGCGCGGTGCGTGGGAGCGGCAGCGGGGATAGGAGCGGAAGCGATTCCTTATGGGCCTTTTTGCGTCGTATCACGTTCGGCGTAAAGGAATTCCAAAGACCATGGGTCTTTGGCGGCGTTTTTGCATCCTTTTGCCGCCGCGGGCAAAAGGATGTCGCGCCGGAGCGCGAAATATCCCTGCCAGAGGCATGAAAGGAACGAGCAACGGGCCGTCGGGGACGCCGGCCCCTACGGATAGAAAACCGCTATAAAATGCGCAAAATAAAGCAAAACATCGAAGCAGAAACGGAGTTTTCAGGATGAGAGTCATTTTTACCTGCGGAGGCACCGCAGGACATGTGAACCCGGCGCTGGCGCTGGCGGGGCTCATGCGGCAGCGTGACCCCCAGACCGCCGTGCTGTTCGTGGGCACCCCCGACGGCATGGAGCGGGAGCTGGTGGCCAAGGCGGGCTACGACTACGCCGCCGTGGAGGTGGACAGCTTCCGCCGGTCCATGCGGCCGGAGGCCATGCGCCACAATCTTCACGCCGCAGGGGCGCTGGCCCGTTCGGGGCCTGCGGCCAAGGCCATCCTGCGGGAGTTCAGGCCCGATCTGGTGGTGGGCACCGGCGGCTACGCCAGCTTTCCCATGGTGAAGGCGGCGGCCCGGGCCCACATCCCCACGGCGGTACACGAGAGCAACTCGGTACCCGGGCTCACCACCCGCATGCTGGAGGAGTATGCCGATGTGATCATGGTGGGATTTGAGGACTGCCGCCAGCATTACCGGCACCCTGAGCGCATCATGGTGACGGGTACGCCGGTGCGGGGCGACTTCTTCGAGAAAACGCCTCTGGAGGCGCGGCAGAATCTGGCCTTTGACGACGGGCGGCCGGTTGTGGTATCCTTTTGGGGAAGTCTGGGCGCCAGCCACATGAACGAAGCCATGCTGGATATGTTCGAAAAGGAACGGGAGAACGGCTTCCCCTTCCACCACGTCCACGCGGTGGGCAAGAGCGGCCGGGAGACCATGGAAACGGCCCTGCGGCAGCGGGAGCTGGCGCTGTGCCCCGATCTGGATGTGCGGCAGTACATCTACAACATGGCCACGGTGATGCGGGCGGCGGATCTGGTCATCTGCCGCGCGGGCGCGTCCACCATCAGTGAGCTGACGGCGCTGGGGATGCCGGCCATCATGGTGCCCTCCCCCTACGTCACCAACAACCATCAGGAGAAGAACGCACGGCTGCTGGAGGCCCACGGCGGGGCCAGGGTCCTGCTGGAGAGCGAGGCCAATGGCGCGGCGCTGTACGACGCGGCGGCGGACATCCTCCGCAGCCCCGAGACGCAGGCGCGGATGAAGCAGGGCATGGCCCAGCTGGGCATCCCTGACGCCGCGGAGCGTATTTATGACACGGTGATGGCTCTGGTCCGGTAGGGCATGCACACCCGCAGCCCGTCCTTTCATACAATGGCGTATCAAAGGGCGGGAGGGGTTTTATGGGGTCGATCACCATTGAGGGCGGCCACCGGCTCAGCGGCGAGACGGTGGTGCAGGGAGCCAAGAACAGCGTACTGCCTGTTCTGGCGGCCACGCTGCTGTGCGGCGGGGCATGCCGCATCCGGCGGTGTCCGCGTCTGAGCGACGTGGACGCGGCGGCGGATATCCTGCGGTACTTAGGATGCAGAGCGGACTGGGAGGACGGGGATCTGCTGGTGGACAGCAGTGTGCTGACCCGATGCGACATCCCCCAGACGCTGATGCGGCGGATGCGGTCATCCGTCATTTTTCTGGGGGCCATTCTGGCCCGATGCGGCTGGGCGGAGCTCAGCTATCCCGGAGGCTGCGAGCTGGGGCCGCGGCCCATCGACCTGCACCTGGCGGCGCTCAGGACGCTGGGCGCTTCCATCGAGGAGAGCGGCGGTAAGCTGTACTGTCAGGGCAGGCATCTCAGGGGCGGACAGATCGTGCTGGCCATCCCCAGCGTGGGCGCCACGGAGAACGCCATACTGGCGGCCTGCGGCGCCGAGGGCGTCACGGTCATCACCAACGCAGCGCGGGAGCCGGAGATCGCGGACCTGCAGGACTTCCTGTGCGCCTGCGGCGCGGAGGTGCGGGGCGCGGGTGGGTCCGTCATCACAGTGGAGGGGTGCAGGCCTCTGCACGGGTGCGTCCATCGGGTCATACCTGACCGGATCGTGACGGCCACCTATCTATGCGCGGCGGCGGCCTGCGGCGGGGACATCCTGCTGCGGGGGACGGACTACCGGCATCTGGCCACGGTGACCACCGCCTTACAGCAGGCGGGGTGCCGGATCGACTGCGGCGAGACGGACATCCGGCTGCGCAGCGAGGGGCGGTTACAGGCGGTGACGCCGGTGCGGACCGCGCCCTATCCGGGGTTCCCCACCGACTGCCAGGCCGTCCTGATGGCGGCGCTGCTGCGGAGCCGGGGCACCACGGTATTTGTGGAGAACATTTTCGAGAGCCGCTACCGCCACGCGGCGGAGATGCAGCGTATGGGCGCTGACATCCGCGTGGAGGGGCGGGTGGCCGTGGTATGCGGAGTGGAGCGGCTCCACGCCGCCGATGTGTTTGCCGCCGACCTGCGGGGCGGGGCGGCGCTGGTCATCGCGGCCTTACAGGCGGAGGGGTGCTCCGCCGTCCATCAGTGCAGGCATATACAGCGAGGCTACGCGGACCTGGCCGGCGATCTGGCAGGGCTGGGCGCACGGGTCCGGCAGAATACGGAGTAAGGAGTTTCAGGCATGGCGCGACGCAGACGGTACAATCGCAAACGGCGGAAAGGGAGCTTTGCTTTCCTCTACAAGCTGCTGGCCTTCGTGCTGATCTGCGGCGCCATCGGCCTTGCGCTGGCCATGTTCTTCAGGATCGATGACATTGAGATCAGCGGCAACAGCCGCTATTCCAACGAGCAGATCGCCGCGGCGGCCCAGATCAAGGCGGGCGACAACCTGTTTTTCCTGAACAAGTACGATGCGGCGGCGCGCATCCGCCAGCAGCTGCCCTACGTGGAAACGGTGCAGTTCCGGCGGGTGCTGCCCAGCAAGCTGGTGGTGCAGGTCACGGAGTGCCGCGACCCTGTGGCCATCAAGCAGGACGGCACGGTGTATCTCCTGTGCGACAGGGGCAACATCGTGGATACTGTCAGCGCCGCCAAATGGAGCCAGTACATCCAGATCGAGGGGCTGACGCTGCTGAATCCCCAGGTAGGCAGCGAAGCACGGGCCTCCGCCACGCAGCAGGCCGTGCTGGATCAGCTGCTGAGCATGCTGGTGCTGCTGGACGATAAGGGGATGCTGCACGAAGTGCAGGTCATCGATCTGTCCGATGCGGCGCGCATCACCATGCAGTACATGGGGCGGTTCCAGGTGGAATTCCTGTGGGATGCCGACTTCAACTACAAGCTGGACTATCTGGCGGCAGTGGTGGAGAAGCTGGAGGCCAATGAAAAGGGCACCATCGATATGACGCAGGACGGGAAGGCCAGCTTTATCCCCTCCTGATGGGAAAAAGATGGACAAATTCCGCAGGAACACTTGACGGGTCTATCATTCCGTAATAGAATATAAGTTATAGCACAAGATATAGAATTACGCACAGAGAAACTGTCTTTTCGATACAAATTGTGGCAGGAGGAACCAACATGGCTTTTGGATTGGAGACCGGTCCGGAAAACGTCGTCAGCATCAAAGTGGTCGGCGTCGGCGGCGGCGGCAATAACGTGGTCAACCGCATGGTGCGCTCCGGCGCCCAGGGCGTGGACTTTGTGGCAGTGAATACGGACAAGCAGGCGCTGAACGCTTCCAGCGCGAACTATAAGATCCAGATCGGTGAGAAGCTCACCGGCGGCAAGGGCGCAGGCTCCAACCCTGAGGTGGGCCGCAAGGCCGCGGAGGAGAGCCGCAACCAGATGGCCAAGGCGCTGGAGAGCACCGACATGGTGTTCATCACCGCCGGTATGGGCGGCGGCACCGGCACCGGTGCGGCTCCCGTGGTGGCGGAGATCGCCCGGGAGGCGGGCGTCCTCACCGTGGGTGTGGTGACCAAGCCCTTCGGCTTTGAGGGGCGGAAGCGTATGGCCCAGGCCGAGCAGGGCATCGAGGAGCTGCGCAGCAAGGTGGACTCGCTGGTCATCATCCCCAACGAGCGGCTGAAGTACGCCACCGACCAGAAGATCACGTTCGCCAACGCGTTTGCGATCGCCGACGACGTGCTGCGCCAGGCGGTGCAGTCCATCTCCGATCTGATCCGCGACACCGGCTTCATCAACCTGGACTTCGCCGATGTGACGGCCATCATGAAGGATGCGGGTCTGGCCCACATGGGCGTGGGCCGTGCGGCCGGCAAGGGCAAGGCCGAGGAGGCCGCGCGTATGGCGATCTCCTCCCCCCTGCTGGAGACCTCCATCAACGGCGCCAAGGGCGTGCTCATCAATGTCACCGGTTCCATGGACATCGGTCTGGAGGAGGTGGAGCAGGCGGCCACGCTGGTGCAGCAGGCCGTGCATCCCGACGCGCTCACCATCTTCGGCGCCACGTTTGACGAGACGCTGGACGACGAGATCCGTGTCACCGTCATCGCCACCGGCTTCGACGAGGAGCAGCAGGAGGCGCGCATCACCTCCAATGGCGGGACTGCGCAGGCACAGGCGGAGAAGAAGCCCGTGCTGCAGCCGCTGGATGAGGTGAAGGGCGAGCAGGCCCAGGACGAGATGGATAAGTCCTTCGACGAGATCCTGCGCATCTTCAACAAAGACAAGTTTTGAGATCATGTGAACTGCGATACCCCTCCGGCAGAGCCGGAGGGGTATCGTTTTGTGCGGAGGCGCGGGGCGGGGACATTTCGCTCTCCGGAGCGACCCGCTTTTGCCAACAGCGGCATAGGTGCGGCCCTTCGGGCCGCAGAATATAAAAGCATGTAGGATGTAAAGCACTTCCCCTGTACGGCGCGAGAGAAGAAAGTTTTCGCGCCGTACGCAGGAGCGGCAGCGGAGATAGGAGTGCAGGCGATCCGGTGCGGAACCTTTTTGCACCGCAGTTACAATTGGACGAAAGGGAAATCCAAAAACCGATGGTTTTTGGCGGCGTTCTTTTCCATATTTCTTTCGCTGTTGAAAGAAATATGGCCGCCGGAGGCATACATGCAGGACGCGGGTGCAGCCCGCAATCGGAGAACGGAAAACGGGCCGTCGGGGACGCCGGCCCCTACGGGGTGCGCGACCGGAGACATGGCGAGATACGTGTGGGCGTCGGTATAGTCGCCGCTGGCGGACACGCCGGACGCGGGAGCGGCAGCGGG
>UMHI01033058.1_pt1 | contig 63222 bp, 54 predicted proteins | sample 1965481 | NCBI WGS metagenome assembly UMHI01 (sample SAMEA4836093, study PRJEB28245) | human gut metagenome | biome: gut microbiome; material: fecal sample | place: Denmark | collected 2008 | reverse complement strand
TATCACCGGAAATGCTGAACGGGTATCCGCCGGAATATGCAGACAACCGGCCAGCAAAGAACTGCTCATCACACTGCTGAACGAGCTGCTGGCGGGAGAACACCAGATAAAAAACCTGACCCTGCTGGACAAGGAGAACCACTCTGACAACATGGCCGACGCAGGCATCATCTACGACCTGTACTGCCTGACTGCTACGGGAGAATACATCATCGTGGAGATGCAGAACCGTTTCCACAGCAATTTTCTGGACCGTACGCTGTTCTACATGTGCCGGGCCATCGGCAGACAGGTGGAGAACATCCGCGAAAAACGGAAGAAAGAGCGTGAACTCCGCACCGATGAACCGACTCTAGAGGAAGAGAATGACTTGATGCTCTGCGAAGAGAAGGCGGACTACTACGGAGCAAGATACAAGCTCTCTACCGTATACGGTATCTTCCTGATGAATTTCCGTGAACCGGGACTGGAAGCCAAATTCCGTACAGATACGGTAATAGCCGACCGGGAAAGCGGAAAGACGGTAAACCCGCACTTCCGCCAAATCTATCTCCAGTTTCCCTACTTCACCAAGGAACTGAATGAATGTGAAACCCTTTATGACAAACTGATTTATACACTGAAGAATATGCAACACTGGAACAGAATGCCCGACGCGCTGAAGGAACAGGTGTTCAACCGCCTGGAGGAACTGGCCGCCGTAGCCAACCTGTCAATGGAAGACCGAATAGCCTACGACAAGGCACTGGACCGCTACCGGGTAAGCCGGATAGTGGAAGAAGATGCCCGAAGGGCCGGATGGAAACAGGGACTGGAAGAAGGACTGAAAGAAGGACGGGAGAAAGGAATGACGGAAGGAATGAAGAAAGGAATGGAGAAAGGAATGAAGAAAGGAATGGAGAAAGGAATAGAAAAAGGAATGGCGGAAGGAATGGAGAAAGGTAAAAGCGAGGAAAAAAGAGCCATTGCCCACAACCTGAAAGCGCTGGGACTGACATCCGAACAGATTCAAGCCGCTACCGGACTTTCTGCCAGAGAAATAGACCAGCTATAGAAATGCATTGACAAGCAATTGGAAGATTCCAAACTGATGTCGGATTACAAATCCGACGAGACACACAGGCGACAAAGCCGTCAGATTGCAAATCTGACGGAACATAAGATATTGGATTTCTTCAGGAGATGCATTGCCAAACAACTGGAAGATTTCAGGCTGACCAAAGCCCTGGACGTATACCTGAGCGACTGAGTGTAACAGTCCGCTCCGATTTTTTACAACAAACTCAAAAACGAAGAAAATGACTTACCAGAAACTGATATACCACCTCAGTATATTCATTCTGCTGCTCTCTGCATGCAGCAACCAGGCGGACCGGGAAGACAAGGATACCGCCGGCTATATTCCTCAAGCACCGGATTATGCAGATCCGAACCTGTGGTATACACGCGAAAACAACCAGGTGGAGCAAGGTGCGGATGTGTTTTACATCGTCTCTACCTGGGAGAAGGACTGGACGACAGCCGACGGTAACACCTGTCACTATGCCGATGTATATAATCCTGAACATTGTGCCGACATGGATAAGGAGATTTCACGTATCGCCGATTACATGGGTGATGCCGGCGACTTCTATTCGCCCTACTACCGGCACATCACCATCGAGGTTTGGGCGACACAGAACGAGGACACCATCAACAACCGCTTCCGTACCGCCTTCGACGATGTGCAGCGTGCTTTCGACACGTTCCTGCAACGCCGTGCGGACAAGGAGCGCCCGTTTATCCTGGCCGGTTTCAGCCAAGGGGGAAAGGCGGTGGTGGAACTGCTGAAGTCGATGCCCACGGATGTGGCAAAGAAGCTGGTGGCCGCCTACGTGCTGGGCTACAAGGTGACACCTGCCGATACACTGGCTACGGAGAACATCCGTGCGGCACAAGGAGCCACGGATACAGGTGTGACTATCTGCTACAACTCGGTATCGGACGTGCGCTACATAAAACCTGTAGTGGCCGCTCCCTGTGCCATGTGCATCAACCCGGTGAACTGGCATACAGACGCCACACCGGCCGTCCTGCAGGACAGCATTACCGTAACCGTCTCGCCCGAACACCACGTACTGGTACTGGACGGGTACAGCGGATCGGAATATCACCCTATCCTGGGATTCCTGAACGTGGGGGACTTTCACGGCTGTGAACCGTGGCTCTATCAGGAATCGCTGCACGAGAATATCCTGGAGCGGGTGAAGGCGTATTACCGGAAAGAAAATCTCCGATGACAACGCTTTTCTACCGGTAGAAGAATCCGGACTACAGGCAACAGGAAATGACATAAACCTGACATACCATAAAAAAGCCAAAGATACATATCGAAAGGATATTCAGATTCCACGACATAAAGTATAATTCCGTAGGATATTTCTACAAGCTGGAATATGACCAAACAGCTTTTGATACAAGTTTTTCGGTATATTCAAGATAGAAGAAACACAGCTGCACCAGAAACAGATTGAACTGTATGTATGTTACTACATCCTGGCCCTGCCTCTTCCATTCATACGGTAATTCCCGCATACTCCGGTAGGAATCTGTTCATTTTGGAGGGGGAAAAATCATTTTCAGTCGTCCTAAAAGCGCCGAAACGGAACTCTCCGGCGGATCCATCACCAACGTGGTACGCCGCTGCCCCTTCAGCTCCTCATGTCCGGCAAAAAAACACTGGACGTACAGACACTGAAAGAGATACTGCCCGCTTGTTTTCCTCACAAAAAGGCGTAACTTTGCGCATTAAAAAAGACTGAAAGGAGAATATCCGCTTTAATTACTAACATCAAAAAAACAGACATGAACTACCCCCTACTAACAGCCGAAGAGGCTGCATCGCTGATAGCAAACGGCGAAACAATCGGTATCGGTGGATTCTCATCGGTAGGAACCCCCAAAGCAGTTCCGGCTGCACTGGCACAACGGGCCAAAACCCTGCACGAAGCAGGAGAACCTTTCCAGGTAGGACTGATTACCGGAGGAGCAACGGGTAACCAGACAGACAGTGAGCTGGCACTGGCACACGCAGTTTCTTTCCGTACCCCGTTCCAGTCGAACAAGGACATGCGCCTGGCTATCAACAACGAGGAAGTGGCTTATTACGACGTCCACCTGTCGCAGATAGGACAAGACGTGCGCTACGGCTTTCTGGGAGAGATACAGACAGCCATCGTGGAAGCCTCGGAAATTACCGATGACGGCGAACTGATTCTGAGCACTTCCGTAGGAATCACCCCAACCCTGGTGAAAATGGCCAAACGGGTGATTATCGAACTCAATACGGCTCACAGCGGAAAACTGACCGGCATGCACGACATTTACATTCCGGAAACACCTCCCTACCGGAAGGAAATCCCCATCTTCCGCGTAAACGACCGGGCAGGAAGCATCAGCGTGAAGATAGACCCGCAGAAGGTAGCAGGGGTGGTACGGACAAACGAACGGGACCACATCGGAGCTTTCACTCCCCTGAACGAGACTACCGTACAGATAGGACACAACGTAGCGGATTTTCTACTGCACGAATGGAAACGGGGAGCCATCCCGCAGGAATTCCTGCCGCTGCAGTCGGGCGTAGGAAACATCGCCAACGCTGTACTAGGGGCTCTGGGAGAAGACAAGCAGCTGCCGGCCTTCTCGATGTTCACCGAAGTCATCCAGAACTCGGTCATCGACCTGATGCTGAAGGACCGCATTCACTTCGTAACCGGAAGTTCGCTGACCCTGTCGGAAGACAGGCTGGATATGATGTACGGAAACATGGACGTGTTCAGGGAACGGGTGCTGCTCCGTCCGCAAGAAATCACCAATCATCCTGAAATGATACGCCGGCTGGGAATCATCGCCGTAAATACGGCACTGGAGGCCGACATCTTCGGCAACATCAACAGTACGCATGTACTGGGCCGGAAGATTATGAACGGCATCGGAGGTTCGGCCGACTTCGCACGGAACGCATACCTGTCCATCTTTACGACTCCGTCGACTGCCAAGGGAGGGCTCATTTCGTCCATCGTCCCACAGGTGTCGCACACGGACAGTACCGAACACGATGTACGCATCATCGTGACCGAACAGGGAGTAGCGGATTTACGTGGAAAATCGCCGAGACAACGGGCTGTATGCATCATCGAGAACTGTGCGCATCCGGACTACAAGCAACTGCTGTGGGACTACCTGAAATTATCGGAAGGAAAGTCCTGCCACACACCGATGTCGCTCCGGAATGCCTTGCAGATGCACATCGCCTTTGCCGAAACGGGAGACATGCGTAACACACACTTCGAATGAGATACCCCACCGAATCCTTTAGACTAACAAATTTATGCACAAGGCATAACAAAAACAATAGAGTATGAACAATTCCAAGATAGCAGTAGCCGGTACAGGCTACGTAGGACTTTCAATAGCAACCCTGCTGGCACAACATCATCCGGTAACAGCAGTGGATGTCATCCCTGAAAAGGTAGAGAAAATAAATAACCGCATCAGCCCGATACAGGATGAATACATCGAAAAGTATCTGGCTGAAAAGGAACTGAACCTGAAAGCCACGCTGGACGGAGCTTCGGCCTACAAGGATGCCGACTTCATCGTAATAACCGCTCCGACCAATTATGACCCGGTAAAGAACTACTTCGACACAAGCCATGTAGAAGAAGTAATTGACCTGGTGCTGGAGGTGAATCCGGATGCGGTGATGGTCATCAAAAGTACCATCCCGGTAGGTTACTGCCGGAGTCTGTATGTGAAGTATGCGGAAAAATTCCGCACCTCTCCTGCCCTGCAAGGCAAGAAATTCAACCTGCTGTTCTCGCCGGAGTTCCTGCGTGAAAGCAAGGCACTGTACGACAATCTCTATCCCAGCCGCATCATCGTGGGTTTCCCGAAATTCATTGACGGACGGGATGCTGAAAACGAAGCTATCAAAGCCATTGCAGGAGAACATCTGGAAGAAAAGGCACATGAGTTTGCTGCCCTGTTACAGGAAGGAGCCATCAAGGAAAACATCGATACGCTGTTCATGGGGCTGAAAGAAGCAGAGGCAGTGAAGCTGTTTGCCAATACCTACCTGGCATTGCGTGTAAGCTACTTCAACGAACTGGATACCTATGCAGAGGTGAAGGGACTGGACACCCAGGCCATCATCCAGGGTATCTGCCTGGATCCGCGCATCGGCACGCATTACAACAACCCGAGCTTCGGCTACGGAGGTTACTGCCTGCCAAAAGATACCAAACAGCTGCTGGCCAACTATCAGGATGTACCTGAAAATCTGATTCATGCCATTGTGGAATCGAACCGTACCCGCAAAGATTTCATTGCCGACCGGGTACTGAAGATGGCCGGTTATTACGATTATTATAATCGAGGAGACTACAACCCTTCGGCAGAGAAGGAATGCATCATCGGTGTATACCGCCTGACGATGAAGTCGAACAGTGATAACTTCCGCCAGAGCAGCATCCAGGGAGTCATGAAGCGTATCAAGGCCAAAGGTGCCACCGTCATCATCTATGAACCGACGCTGGAGGACGGCACCTCGTTCTTCGGTTCGAAAGTGGTGAATGACCTGAAGGCTTTCAAGGCACAGGCACAGGCTATCATCGCCAACCGTTACGACACGTGTCTGGATGATGTAAAAGAAAAGGTGTATACAAGGGATATTTTCCGGAGAGACTGAAACCAATTGACAATTTATTTATCCTCATACGCTGTTCCGGCAAATCAGGTATCTGCACCGGAACAGCGTTTTTCGTTCACAGCAGCTGGAAATCAAAGCCGGGAAAGGCAAACTTTCAGGGAATCCATCCAATAGGGAATCTGAATTCCGAAAGCTTCTTTAATTTTGGTCTTGTCGAGTACCGAATAGGCCGGACGTTTTACCGGACTGGGGAATTCGTTGCTGTGGCAGGGCCGGATGTCGCAGGACGTGTGTCCGGCCAGGGCTGCGATAACCTTGGTAAAGTCATACCACGAGCAGACTCCTTCGTTGCTGTAATGATAGATACCGGTCTTGCTGTAGCCGGTAGCGGGCTGTTCTGCCGCATAGTCTTTCAGTACCGTTACGATGGCTGCTGCCAAGTCGTATGCATACGTCGGAGTCCCTGCCTGGTCGAATACCACATTCAGCTGGGGCTTGGTAGCCGTCAGGTTCAGCATGGTCTTCACAAAGTTCTTGCCGAATTCACTGTACAGCCAGGCCGTACGGATAATCACGTAATCGCATCCGCTGGCCTGGATGTATTGTTCCCCTTCCAGTTTGGTCTGTCCGTATACCCCGGTAGGCGTACCTTTCTGGTCTTCCCGACAAGGAATGTTGTACAGGTCTCCACCGAAAACATAATCCGTAGAGACATGCACCAGCAGTCCGTTTACTTCCTTCATGGCGATGGCCAGATTCTGCGGGGCCTTTGCGTTCAGTGTCCGGCAGAACGCTTCATCCGTTTCGGCCTTGTCCACGTTGGTATAAGCCGCACAATTCACGATGCACTGTACGCCCAGTTCCTTCACCAGTCGGCGTACAGCCTCCAGATCCGTAATGTCCAGCAGAGTGGTTTCCACACCCTCCGGAGTCGTTACGTCTGTAAAAATATAAGTGTCGTTGGTCTCCCTGGCCAGGATGCGCATTTCATTGCCTAACTGACCGTTGGCACCGGTAACTAAGATTTTCATTCTTCGAATAGTTGACAAGTTAACAAGAAACGAGTTGACAAGGTCATTTGTTATAGGGGAAAAAGTTGTCCGTCCGTATTGTCATAGTATCCTTTAGTCATCCACCTCGTTTTTAACTATTAATTTTTAATTAGATAACGAACGGTGTCTCAAAATCCTTCAGCAGCGGATGTCTGGTATCCTTTTCGCTCAGAATGGCTTTTTCTACAGGAATCCGCCAGTCGATACCCAAAGATTCATCCAGAATGCTGATACCACCGTCCGCTTCCGGATGATAGAAATTGTCGCACTTGTACTGAAAGATGGCTGTTTCGCTCAGTACCGCAAAGCCGTGGGCGAAACCCTGCGGAATGAAGAACTGGCGGTGATTGTCTTCGGTCAGCTCGACAGCCACGTGCTGTCCGTAAGTAGGGCTCCCCTTGCGGATGTCTACCGCCACATCGAGCACGGCTCCTCTGACACAACGTACCAGCTTGCTCTGCGTATAAGGCGGACACTGGAAATGCAGTCCACGCATCACCCCGTAGGACGACATGCTTTCATTGTCCTGCACGAAGCGGACAGGCTTCACCTTCTCATCGAATTCCCGTTGCGAGAATGACTCGAAAAAATAGCCTCTCGCATCCTTGAAGATACGTGGCTCGATGATAACCACGCCTTCTATCGCTGTTTTGATTACTTCCATATATGCAAAAATAAGTTAGCCGATATCCTCCCGCTCCAGAATGGAACTATGTGCCAGATAATCGGGCGACTCGGCATAGATAAAGATGACACTTCCTCCTTTGATGGCATCGATGATGGGCTTTGACAGATTCTTCGGAACAGCCGGACAACCGAAACTTCTCCCCAAACGACCGGATGTGCGTGCTACAGATGGATTGGCATAGGCCGCACCGTGTACCACGATGGCCCGCTGACGGGCACGGTCATTAATCCCTTTCTCCAGACCGTCCAGCAGCAGTGAATAACCGTTCTTTCCCTGATAAGGAGCATCGGTCAGGTAAAAGCCCAAAGAGCTCTTGTATGAGCCGTATTCGTTAGAAAAGGAAGTAGCATAGTACTCTCCACTGTTCTTTCCGTGTGACACTACTGAATGGAAAAGCAGTTTTTTCCGATCCATATCGAACACATACAGACGCTTCTCAGTAGAAGGTTTCGAGAAATCGATGAGCGTAAGGACATTCTTCTTCCGACCGGATATCTTGTAATAGCCTGTAACGGCCTGACGGAACGCCTCCCAATTAACGACTCCCTCAAGCTGCATGTCGTGATACAGCGAGGAACACATGGCTGAACGTGCCGGAGCATTGACGGCCGGAGCAGTAGGGCCTCCACAGACCCGGTTGCCTGTCAAAGTATAAAACGAAGGAAGAATGAACAGAATCAATAAACTTACAATACGCCGCATAACAAACTATCTGAAAACGGTTGCAAAGGTAGCCATAAAATCCGAGTCCGTTCACTGACAGAATGTTAAAAAGTAGAAACTTATTCGATGACCACTACCAGCGACTGTTCTACCGGTGCCCAGTCGAACACAAACTTGGCATGCGAGGTCGCATTCCGTACACACATGTGTGAGCGGGGTGTTGTTCCCAGTGTGTAACTGTATTCTATCATGGCTGTACGCGGTACATTGACCGGTACTCCATGAATGTAAGCACCGTTAGTAAACCGGCTGGCATACGGAGCGTATCCGCCTACCGCGGAGGAACCGTCCTTCAGGAAAACCATCCGTGTCTTCTTTTCCTGTATCAGGAACAGCCCTAAAGGAGTTTCCTGACCGTAAGGAGGGTTATGCAGACCGGTAGTAGCAGGGTTCACACTGCGGATGAACCAGGTTCCCCGCTCCTTCCATTCCAAGGTAGCAATGTTCTGGTCCTTCCGGTCTACAAAAACGACGTGATGAAAACTCACACTGTCTGGTAAAGGTTTAATGTAACGTTCGGGAATCAGCCATTCTTCATCGAAAGTTACCGGCTTCACCTTGTAGAATCCTCCCTCGCGGGAAAGCAGTTCGGCCAACGAACCGTCACGTCCGTAGCGGACAGGAGTTACGGTATCGGCAGGCAGATACAGCGGAACAGACTGATAACGTTCCACACCTAAAGTATCGGCTACCCGTCTGTAGACATTTCTGCGATAAGCAGCGACCAAAGGAGCCTCACCGTTCCGGTTCTTGTAATTCTGAAAGACACCCCATGCCGCCGGATGTTCCTGCATGTTTTCAATGAAGGCTAAACTCTTACGAACGATGTCCCATTTCACAACCCGAACCGTATCACGGTAAGGGTACACATCTTCAAGGGTATATTTGTCATACAGCAGCTCGCGGACAAGTACGATATCCGATTCGGACAAAGGCTTCTCCTTAAACGGCAGTTCACCAGATTCCACCACAACCAAACCGGAATCCTGCCGTGCGACAGGAATATCCTGCACTTGCTTTTCCTGACGTGAACAGCTTCCATACCACAAGAAAGCCGATATCACCCACACCGTATGAATAATCCGCTTCATAACCAATGCTCTATAGGTCTTACAAAGATAACATTTTTTATACAACTTACAAATTAGTAAACAAAAAACCCGTTACAAAGTTCACGAAACGGGATACCTTGTAACGGGATAACGGAAATCTATTGCATTTTTTAGAAACGGACCATCATTTCCACCACGATTTTGTCTTGTTCAGAAGTTTTAGCCAATGAATTATCATCATAGAAATATTTTTCATAATTCAAACGAAGGTCTGCCTGGAAAGGCTTTCCAAAACTGAACGTCAAACCACCGGTAATTCGTTTGCGGGCATAGTCGGTAATGGTCAGCAGTCCTTCACGGTCGGAACCGGCTTCGCCGTATGTGGTTCCATCACTGTGATCGCCCATGTAATCGAAACGTCCCAGGAATGAAATCTTCTTGAACGGGAAACGCTTCTTCTGGATAAACCAGTCATAATTGACAAAAGCATCGACTGCCCATACATCGGAAAACATGTGATTATCATAATGCTTATACAATCCTTCCACCTCGAAGTGCCAGTTGTTCCATTCGTAATACGTACCGGCATCGTACATGTAGATATTCGTTTCGGCCGGGCGGATACGCTGGGTACTCAAAGACAGGTTATAATTTTCCCACGGCTTCAGTTGCAATTTGGCCGAATAACAAAGAATGCGGTGCCACTCCTTCTGCTGCGTCAAGCCTGAACCACTGAACAAACCTCCCTCAATGACCAGCGGGAATCCTTCACGGACCGTATATCCCAATGTAGCGCCGACATCGCGTACATTACCTACCTGCTTGGCAATAAAGGAACGGTTGGCAAAATACTGCTGATGCGGAGAACGGTGTGCATCGATAGTAAAAGGCACACGCATCTGTCCGATAGTTATATTGAAATCCTTCACCGGAGTAACACGGGCATAGGCATCCAGCATCTTGATCTGTCCTTCGTCCGACAAATCGATTTCGGCTTTATAACCTACCATCTCATGCACCTTACCGTCCAGACTGATACGGGCGTTACGTACCTGAAAGCGCTGTTCATCGGTTGTTGTCTGGTATTCATACTTGCCACGTATCGTCCCATGGATATTGGGCAGATAATCCTTCCAATCCTGTGCCTGTACTCCTGCAAACAAGGATGCGACACAAATCACTGAGAAAAGTCTCTTAATCATATACTGTTAAATAGGTCTTAATTCCACGCCGCAAAAGTAAAGGATAGCGACAACCTGCATATGACAAACATGTTACAAAACTGTTACATCCTCATCGGGAAAGCGAAGAGTGTCTACTTTCTCCAGCCGGCTTCTCAGTTTTTCCATACAGGACTTTCGGATGCGGAGGGTCATCCGGCAATCCATATCATAAGACTGTTCCAGGATTTCAGGACCTTCCTCCTTCACAATCCGCATCACATCGTTCATGAACGGATATTCGAACATTACAGTGACAGATTCATCAACAGTCTTTTCAATGACTACTGCCTCTTCCAGAGCCTGTGCGGCTGCTGTACGATAGGCTACAATCAGGCCACTCGTACCCAACTTGATTCCTCCGAAATAACGCACCACGATGACCAGCACATCTGTCAGTTCTTTCGAAAGAATCTGCCCCAAAATCGGTTTACCAGCCGTTCCGGAAGGCTCTCCGTTATCGTTTGCCCGGAAATCCTTCCGCTCCGGCCCCAACATGTAGGCATAGCATACATGCCGGGCATCGTAATATTTCTTTTGGTATTCCTCCAGGTATGCCTTGACCTCGGTCAAGGTCCGAACCGGAAGAGCTATCGCAATAAACTTACTCCTTTTCTCGGTATAGACAGATTCCGATCTTCCTTCAATCGTCTTATATGTATCTTCTTGCATCATGCAGGCAAAAATACAAAAAATCTCCGGATATGCCGCATAAGTTCAGTCCCAACCCCCAAAGGAGTAAAAAAATACAGGTCTCTGCGTTACGGAAACCCAAAGACCTGTAAACGATTCAACCAGCTGAAACTGTCCGGAATCTTCTCAGACAGCTGTTTCTCTCAATCCAATTTATGGATTACCAGTCCCGAACGGAGTTTCGGTTCGAACCAGGTTGTCTTCGGAGGCATGATGTTACCTGTATCGGCAATATCCATCAACTGTTTCATTGATACCGGATAAAGCGCCAATGCCATAGCCATCTCGCCACTGTCCACCCGTTTCTTCAATTCACCCAGGCCACGGATTCCTCCGACAAAGTCGATACGCTTGTCGCTCCGTAAATCCTTAATGCCCAGAATCTCGTCCAGAATCAGGTTAGAAGAAATGGTTACATCGAGCACACCAATCGGGTCCTGATCATCGTAAATACCCTCTTTGGCTGTCAGACTGTACCACTTTCCATCCAAGTAGAGAGAGAAATTATGCAGAGCAGCCGGCTTATAGATCTCCGTGCCCTTCTCTTCCACAATGAAATGTTTCTCTAACGCTTTCAGAAATGCCTCGGGCGTAAGTCCGTTCAAGTCCTTCACCACCCGATTATAATCAATGATGGTCAGCTGGTCGGCGGGGAAGCAGACAGCCATGAAGTAATTGTATTCCTCATCACCCTTATGGTTGGGATTCTGTTTCGCCTTTTCGGCTCCTACCAGAGCAGCCGCAGCACTCCGGTGATGCCCGTCGGCAATATACAATGCCGGCATGGACGCAAAAGCCGCCGTAACGGCAGCGATGTCCGCATCGTCATCGATAACCCAGAACTGATGCCCGAAACCGTCTCCGGGTGCAATAAAATCGTATACCGGCGGTTTAGCCGTATAACGGGCTACCAGTGCATCCAGCTCCGCATTCTCCGGATAAGCGAAAAACACCGGTTCGATGTTGGCATTGTTTACGCGCACATGCTTCATCCGGTCTTCTTCCTTGTCTCGACGCGTCAGTTCGTGCTTCTTGATGACACCGTTCATGTAATCGGGCACATACGCTCCTACTACCAGACCATACTGGGTTTTTCCATTCATGGTCTGCGCATAAATGTAATAACAATCCTTCTTGTCCTGTACCAGCCAACCTTTATCCTGGAACGCCTGGAAATTCTCGGCAGCCTTGGCATATACACGCGGGTCATGTTCATCGGTACCTTCCGGAAAATCGATTTCCGGCTTTATGATATGATACAGAGATTTCTCGTTACCGTCAGCTTCCTGACGTGCCTCTTCCGAATTCAACACATCGTAAGGACGGGAAACGACCTGTTCTACCCATTCCTGGGGAGGACGAATTCCTCTAAATGGTTTTACTATTGCCATTACGTTTCAGATTATCTTTAAAGAACCGAACCATGAAAATGAAAGCATACACATCACACATCAATGACATACCGCACAAGAACCCTTGCCAATATTCCGGTAGCTGTGCTTTACATAGGGATGCGACAAACAACAACGTAGAACCTATCCCTAAAGGAATCAGGCATTGCTTTTCGTATTTCGTCATTTTCATGGTTACAGGTTAAACTTATTTATTTACGCGGAATTTCTCACAGCCGTCTTTCAAGAAGCCCACAATCTGCCGGGCTGCGGCAATACCTGCATTGATATTGGCTTCGGCAGTCTGTGCCCCCATCTTCTTCGGGGTAGAGAAATAACGGCCGGGGAATTTAGAGGCAAATTCCTCATTGGCTACCGGCATAATATCGGTAATGTATTTCAAATCGGCACGTTCCTCCATCAGTTTGATGAGCTCAGCCTCATTGATGACTTCCTTGCGGGCCGTATTCACCAGAATACCGTTCTTCGGCAAGCGGTTTACCAATGCATAATTGATAGAATTCTTTGTCTCTGCCGTGGCCGGAATATGAAGTGAAACGATGTTACAGGTAGCATACAGTTCTTCGGCAGAATCTACCGCCTTGATACCATCGGCTTCCATCACTTCTTTCGGACAGTAAGCATCATAAGCATAGATGTCCATGCCAATACCTTTGGCGATACGGGCAACGTTACGTCCTACATTACCATAAGCATGGATACCCAGCTTCTTACCCTTCAACTCTGTACCAGACTTGCCGTCGTAGAAATTACGGACAGCCATAATCAGCATACCGAATACCAGTTCGGCTACCGCATTCGAGTTCTGTCCCGGTGTGTTCATAACGCATACGCCATGAGCTGTAGCAGCTTCCAGGTCAACATTATCGTAACCGGCACCGGCACGTACCACAATCTTCAGATTCGGAGCCGCATCAAATACCTCCTTATCAATGATATCACTTCGGATAATAATAGCGTCGGCATCCTTTACAGCCTCCAGCAATGCCTGTTTCTCTGTATATTTTTCCAGTAAAGCCAATTCATAACCAGCAGCTTCCACTTCCTTACGGATACCGTCTATCGCAACTTTTGCGAACGGTTTTTCTGTAGCGACTAATACTTTCATAGGTTTCAGATTTTAAAGAAATAAGGACGTGTATCGTTTCCACACGTCCTTATCCCGGTTATTTAAAAGGGATGATTAATGCAATTTTTCAAATTCCTGCATGCAGTCTACCAGTGCCTGCACGCTCTCTATCGGCATAGCATTATAGCAGGAAGCACGGAAACCGCCGACAGAACGGTGTCCTTTAATACCGACCATACCTCTTTCGGTAGCGAACTTCAGGAAGTCGGCTTCCAGTTCCTTGTATTCATCGGCCATTACGAAGCAGATATTCATCAGTGAACGGTCTTCTACATTCGTCACAGTACCACGGAATAACTTGTTACGGTCAATTTCATCGTACAGCAATTTGGCACGGGCCTGCGCTCTGCGCTGCATTTCTTCTACACCACCCTGAGCCTTGACCCAACGCAAGGTCTGCAAAGCCACATAGATAGGAACTACCGGAGGTGTATTGAACATGGAACCTTTATCTACATGAGTCTGGTAATTCAGCATAGTCGGGATATAACGGCTGACCTTACCCAACGCGTCATTCTTCACGATAACGAAGGTTACACCTGCCGGAGCCAGGTTCTTCTGAGCGCCACCATAGATACAGATGTATTTGGAAACATCTACCGGACGAGAGAAGATGTCTGATGACATATCACCTACCAATGGTACATTCACATCCGGATCTGCGTGCAATTCAGTACCATAAATGGTGTTGTTGGTTGTAATATGGAAATAGTCTGCATCAGCAGGAACTTCATAATTCTTCGGGATATATGTATAACCGTCTTTTTCTGAAGAAGCGACTTCGATGGTTTCGCCAAAGCCCTTGGCTTCCTTCATGGCTTTCTTTGCCCATGTACCGGTATTCAGATAAGCAGCTTTCTTTTCGAGGAAATTATAGGGAACCATACAGAATTCCATGCTTGCACCACCTCCCAGGAACAGTACCGAGTAACCTTCCGGAATATTCAGAAGTTCCTTGAACAAAGCGACAGCTTCGTCCACTACTGGCTGGAAGTCTTTAGCACGGTGACTGATCTCCATCAACGAAAGTCCCGAGCCATTGAAATCAAGAATTGCCTGAGCTGCATTTTCAATCACTTCGCGCGGCAGGATAGAGGGTCCCGCATTAAAATTATGTTTTTTCATGGGAATATTGTTTTGGTTAAACATTCAGTTCTTAATTCTAACAAATGCGAAATTAGTGATTATTTTGATACTTCCAAAGATTTGCGTGATAATTTTCCAATAAAAATACAAATCCACTTTCATTTTACGAAATAGTCTCGCATTTTTCTATCAAATTGACACAAATAGTGAATGCCATGAAAAAAAGTTGAGTACCATTTCACAGCAAACTGCAGGGTTCCGTAACATATACTGACAAAAATCCTGTACACCCTATTTGGCAGGCTCTATCAATGTCTTTACGCCTTTGATTTTTTCGTTTCGGATAAGCGCCAGCACCTGACGGGCCTTTTTCCGCGAAACAGCGGCAAAGGCATAATGGTCTTTCACATCTACCCGACCAATCTCTTCACGGTTCAGTCCGCCCTTTTTCGAGAGGAAGCCTACAATATCCACCTTATTAATCTTATCTTTCTTACCTTTTCCTATATATAAAGTAAGGAATTCGGGTAATTCCGGCTGCGGAAGCGGGTCAGGGAAAACAAAACTTTCCATATCTGCCGGAACAAAATCGGGCAACGTTTCTTCGGGGCCTAGAATCAGGTAAGCCTTACCATCCGCATCCCAACGGGCAGTACGTCCGTTCCGATGGATGTAACCATCTTCGGCAGCAGGCAGATGATAATGTACCACATTCTTAATTTCCGGGATATCGAGCCCGCGGGCAGCCAAGTCGGTAGAGATAAAGATATGGCAGCTTCCGTTACGGAACTTGTAAAGAGCACGTTCTCTATCTTCCTGTTCCATACCTCCGTGGAAAGTCTCGCAATACACTTTCATGGAATGCAGGTACTTTCCTACCCGATCGACACTCTCCCGATAATTACAGAAAACCAGTGTCGGTTCATTTCCTACCGAACAGACCAGCCGATATAAAGTCTCCAGTTTATCCTTGATGGGAGAAGGAACACAATACACCTGCAGAGTAGCCGTTGAAGGCAGGTCTTCTTCTGTCAGGAAACTGAGTTTCCGTGTACGACGGCCTACACCAGTAAACCGGGGTATCTCTTCGGCATCGGTGGCCGACAGCAGGTAACGCTGTTTCAGGCACGGCAAGGCGCCGATAACAGCCGCCATCTCTTCCTGAAAGCCCAGTTCCAGGCTTTTATCAAATTCGTCAATAACCAGAAAACGGACTGTTTCTGCATCGAAGTTCTGCTTGTTCAAGTGGTCATTCATACGCCCCGGCGTACCGATGATGACATCCGGATGCAGGCTGTTCATTGTCCGATGCTCTTCCATAGCCGGACGTCCTCCATAACAGCTCATCACCTTGAATCCGGTACCCATGGCCTTAAACACCTGCTCTATCTGAAGCGCCAGTTCGCGTGACGGTACCAATACCACTGCCTGCACTCCTTCTACTCCCGGTTGCAACATTTCTACCAACGGCAACAGAAAAGCCAAAGTCTTACCGGTTCCGGTAGGCGAAAGCAAAATCAGGTCATTCCCCTTTCTCCCTTCCTTCAACACTTGCTGCTGCATCGGACTCAACTGTTCAATATTCAATCGGGTCAGAATAGTCTGTAAGTTATTCTCCATATTCAGTTTTAGATGTAATCGTTTTCACAAAGATAGTAAAAGTATTCAAAAGCCCATGCATCTTACCTACTAATCTTACATTACACTGCGATTCCAAGGAATATTTTTGTATTTTTGCCACCGACAAGGATTTTAATACCAGAAAGACTTATGGCAGACAACTATATCGAACGGCAGTATGAGGCTTATCAAGCCAAAAAATCAGCATGGAAACAATCGCACAAACCGGCAAAGAAAAAGGCAAACCGGTCGGAAGGGCTACATAAACGGGTATTCATTACCGGAGGAGCATCCGGCATCGGGAAGGCTTTGGTACGTGCATTTGCAGAACAGCAATGTCAGGTAGCTTTCTGTGATACTGATACCACAGCCGGGAATCTGACCGCACAGACTACCGGAGCCCGATTCTTTCCTGTAGATGTCTGCCAGGCTGATACACTGGAGAACTGTATGCTTCAACTTTTCGAAGCATGGGGCGATATCGATATTCTCATCAACAATGTTGGCATCAGCCACTTCTCACCACTGACTGAAACCCGTATTGAAGACTTCGACCGGATTCTGGCTACCAATCTCCGTCCGGTATTCATTACTTCACGACGACTGGCGCTGCACCGGAACAGTCTGTCGGAGCCCAATCCGTACGGACGCATCATCAATCTCTGTTCTACCCGTTACCTGATGAGCGAACCGGGCAGCGAAGGATATGCAACTTCAAAAGGAGGCATCTATTCTCTTACCCATGCCTTGATGGCTTCGCTGGCCGAACAGCATATCACAGTAAATGCCATCGCCCCCGGATGGATACAGAACACCGGTTATGAGTCACTGCGTACGGAAGACCATCTGCAACATCCGTCTGGAAGAGTAGGAAAACCGGAAGACATCGCCCGCGCCTGTATCTTCCTGTGTCAGGAAGAAAATGATTTCATCAACGGACAGACGATTACTATCGACGGGGGGATGACGCGGAAAATGATTTATATCGAATAAGATTTACACTTCATTTAGCAGAAGGACGTGTCTTGAAAGACAGGATATAAGCCGTCACACAGACGGCCATCACTACCATACCTATCCGCAGCCACCACGGTTCGAAGAGTAGAACTGCACAGTGCAAGGCCGTCAGCCACAGCAATGAAATGGAAATGATTTTTGCCCGCAACGGAATCATCCGGTCTTCGCGGAAGCTCCGGATATACGGACCCAGATATTTGTGCGTCAGAAGCCAATCGTATGCCCGTGGAGAACTCCGGAAGAACAGGGCAGCCGACAACAGCAGGAACGGAGTGGTAGGCAATATGGGCAGAAAAATACCTATCACTCCTAGTATCAAAGATAAGGAACCGATGAATAAGTATATATACTTCATGGCGCAAAGATACAGTTTATCTATCTGGTTCCAAAAACACGGCTCTCAAAATACGCTCTCGTCTTATATCTGCAACATAATAAAGAGCGACTGTTTCTGATAGAACAAACAAACGGACGGACGAAACCATACAAACATACGGATTGACTCATACATGCTTGTATTCTATCCAGCACAGACAGTTGCTTTCTCAATAACCCCACAGGCATGTAACATCTTTTTACATAGCAAATCCACCGACTTTGACATTTTTTCATACATTTGTATTCGAACTAGTCTCACACCAAACCGTTCGAACCTTATGTCATTGAATCTAACTGAAGAACAAATTATACAACTAGCCCCGGATGCCGCCTCGATAAAAGCCGGTAAAGGACTGGCCAGTCCGGGCAAATGGGTATTACTGGCCTGCAGTGAACGTGCCGTATGGGGACACTGCCAAGGCAGCGGAAAGAATCCTTACCAAACCGCCATCGATCTGAATGACATTGCTTTCAAATGTTCCTGTCCCAGCCGGAAATTTCCATGTAAACATGGATTGGGTTTATTGCTCCTGTTCGCTTCCAAAGCTGACCTGTTCGAAAAGGCAGAAGAGCCTGAGTGGGTAACCGCCTGGCTTGCCAAACGAGAAGCAAAAACCGAAAAGAAAGAACAGAAAGCCCGGAACGAGAAACCGGTAGATACGGCAGCACAGGCCAAACGACAAGAAAAACGCCATCAGAACATCCTGAACGGTATAGAAGACCTGGAAACATGGATGAAGGACCTGGTACGAAACGGCTTGGTCAATGTGCCGGAACGAGCCGACAATCTGTTCGAGAACATGGCCCGTCGGATGGTAGATGCCCAAGCTACAGGACTCGCCGGCCGTCTACGAGCTATCGAAGATATCAACTTTCTGGGGGAAGAATGGAAATACGAACTGACTGACCGTCTGGGAAAACTGTATCTGCTTTCTGAAAGCTACCGGAATCTGGAAAGCCAACCGGAAGAATGGAAAGAAGAAATACGTACCCAGATAGGTTATCCCCAATCGAAAGAAGATGTTCTGGCCGGAGAACCACTGGCTGACCAATGGATAATTCTGCACAAAAGAAGAAGGATCATCAATGACCTGACAACAGACACCTACTGGCTTTATGGAAGACAAAGTGGGATGTATGCCATCCTGCTTCAATTTATCACGCCGGGGTCTTTTGCAGACATCAATCTGATACCAGGCTGTGTCTATAACGGTAAGATTTATTTTTACAAGGGTGTAGGGATGCCTCGCCGGGCATTGTTTCAGGAATCGACCCTGACTGCCGAAACCTTTATTCCTCGTCTGTGTCCGAATCTGAAAGAAGGGACGGCGACCTATCGGAAAGCCATACTACAGAACCCATTGTCAGAAAACATACCTGTCTGTATCGACCAGCTCCAGCTGACCTACCGGGGCAATCAATTCTATGTCAGAGACACCGACGGCGATGAATTACCAGTACGCCTGGAAGAAGAAAAACGGATGGGAATACTGGCCGTTACGGGCGGAAAGCCTTTTGCCGCTTTCTGCCTGGCTGAAGCCACCTCATGGGAACTGATTTCTATTTGGTATCAAGCTGATTATTATACTTGGAGAGATGAACGTGACTGAACCTATCATACATGCAGCCTTGTTGGGAACATCCAACAGAGAACTGCCCCTCAACGGTTTTCCGGAGACACTGGAGGAGGCTTTCCATCACATACAAGAGAAAGCCGAGGATACTGAAACCGCTTTCTACCGGATGTCGGCACTGGCCTTTGCCTATCACCGTGCCGGTACGACGCCATTACACACAGAAGGAAGTACCAGTATTCCCGAAGCTCCAGAAGAAGTACTCCCCTACTTTAACAGCGAAGTCGGAGAACTGCTAACGTATCTGAACCAGCAACGTAACCGGTATCTGTTGCTATACGCCTATCGGAAAGCATCAGAATGTCACCGGCTGATTCCACCTTCCTGTCTGTATCCATTGATACAACATGCCTATGAACGGAACAATCCGGACAAGGAAGAAGAACAGGCCCTGTTGGCTGTACTGACCGGCAGACGGGGACGCTGGCTGCTTAACTATATGGGTGTATCCGACTGGGGAGGCGATGAGGAAGAGCCGTGGGAAACAGCCTCGCATGCCGAACGGAAACAGATGCTCAGCAACCTCCGGAAGAGCAATCCCCTACAAGGGCTCGCTCTCCTTCAGACCGAGCTGAAAAACGAAACGGCAGCCCATCGGAACGAACTTATCCAATGCCTGAACATCAACCTCAGTAAGGATGATGAACCCTTCCTGCAAAATATCATGCAGACCGACCGGAGCAGCACCGTCAAAGAAACAGCCCGACAACTGCTCTCCAGCCTGCCAGATTCGACTTTGGTACAGACCTGCTGTGAATGGTTACGGGGACATCTGCATAAGAAACTGCTGACCGGATGGTCGTACGACGCGCTTCCGTTCACCCCTGAAATGAAACAGATGGGACTGGAAGAGGTCAGTCCCAGCAAGCAAGAGAAAGACGAAGCCTACCTGTTACGCCAATTGGCCGAACGGGTTCCACTCCGGTTCTGGATGGAATTCTTTGACTGTCCGGCAGCACAGGCCGCCGAAAAACTGGCCCAGAATCCTCCATTCAAGACATATTTCAATCTGGAAGCTCCTATTATGACCTTTGCAGACAGTCTGTGGGCCTTTCATACATTGAAAGTCCGAACGGAACGCATCGACTTCTCTACCCTGCTCTACCTGTTGACTCCCGAACAGCGGGAAGAAATAAACCTGCCGGAACGAGTCAAATCTTTCTACCAAATACCGGAATCCTGGTTCAACACCGATGGAAGGCCGTGGGGAATCAAATTCTCCACACGGCTACTGGAGTGGATGAGCCAAAACACTTATCACTACTATCCGAAAGAAAGTGCGGAACGCCTGGCCCTGTATTTCCCTCCAGGAATGCTTCCACGTCTGGAACAGCGACTCCGTACACCAGACAGTCAAGGCATGAATGACTTCTGCCAACAAACAATAGAATACATGAAACTGAAAGAAAAAATAGATACCCTGTTTAACGAAAATAAATGACCTGAAGATATGAGTACTTTATTGAGACAACACGCCGAACAGCAGTTTGCAGAAGAACTGCACGAACTGAAGAAAAACGAAACAAACCCGATTCCTGAAAACTGGCAAATGTCACCGCAGTCTGTAGTCACCTACCTGATGGGAGGTACTTTAAAGAACGGTTTCGAGGTCAGCCCCAAATACATCGGCAACCGCAGGCTAATGGAAATCGCTGTAGCGACCCTGGTAACCGACCGTGCCCTGTTACTGTACGGACTTCCGGGAACTGCCAAGAGTTGGGTCAGCGAACACATTGCGGCTGCTATCTCCGGCGATTCAACCCTGATTGTACAAGGTACGGCAGGAACAGGCGAAGAAGCCATACGCTACGGCTGGAACTACGCACGGTTATTGGCAGAAGGCCCCAGCGAAGCCGCCCTGGTGCAGACTCCGGTCATGAAAGCCATGCAGGAAGGTAAAATCAGCCGTATCGAGGAACTGACCCGAATCGGTTCGGACGTACAGGATACACTGATTACCATTCTGTCTGAAAAGACACTGCCTATCCCGGAACTGAACAAAGAAGTGCAGGCCATCCGGGGATTCAATGTAATAGCCACCGCCAACAATAGAGACAAAGGTGTAAACGACCTTTCCAGTGCCTTGAAACGCCGTTTCAATACAGTGATATTGCCATTACCGGACACTTTGGAGGAAGAAGTAGACATCGTTCGCCGACGGGTGGAAAGTTTCGAGAAAGTAATGGACCTTCCGGCCGAGAAACCGGCATTGGAAGAGATACGGCGGGTAGTCACCATCTTCCGGGAACTTCGGCAGGGTGCTACCAGCGACGGAAAAACGAAACTGAAGACACCGAGTGGAACGCTCAGTACAGCCGAAGCCATTTCGGTAGTCAATAACGGACTGGCCATGGCGGGATATTTCGGTGACGGACAGATTCATGCCGAAGACCTTGTATCCGGTATTTTAGGAGCTGTGGTAAAAGACCCTGTACAGGACAAAGTAGTCTGGCAGGAATACATGGAAGCTGTTGTCAAGAACCGTGACGGCTGGAAAGACATCTACCGAGCCTCCAGAGACATGATGTAATGCGTATCACCCTACCCGATGTTTCACTAAAAAACAAAACCATGCCCGTTCATCTATTAGGTATCAGACATCACGGTCCCGGTTCCTGCCGGAACGTGGTGGAAGCCCTACAGACACTGAAACCGGATTTGATTCTGCTGGAAGGCCCGGCAGAAGCCGAACCGTTGATACACTTCGTAACCGACGAACAGATGAAGCCGCCTGTGGCTCTGCTGGCTTACCAGCCGGACTGTCCACAAAATGCCGTCTTCTATCCGTTTGCCGAATTCTCCCCTGAATGGCAGACCCTCTGTTACGCGGTCCGGAACGGAATCCCGTTACAGTTCTTCGATTTGCCGCTGGCCTATGCCATGCCGCTGGAATATCCGACTCCGGAAACAACAATGAGCACAGAAAAGGAAGAAGGACAGGAAACGAAAGAAGAAGCCGAAGAAGAAACAGCTACAGCCATACAGGAAACCTTTACAGGCGATCCGTTCGATTACCTGGCGGAGGCAGCCGGATATACCGACGGCGAATCCTGGTGGGAAATGAATATCGAACAGCGGAAAGACAACACGGAAATATTCCAGGCAGTGAAAGAAGCGGTCACAGCCCTGCGGGAAACTTTTCCGAAAAAGACTTCCCGACGCGACCTGTTGCGGGAGGCCTGGATGCGCAAGATGCTCCGGACAGCACAAAAGGAGAACTTTTCCTGTATCGCCGTTGTATGCGGTGCCTGGCACGTACCGGCCCTAGAAACCATGCCCAAGGTGAAAGAAGACAACGAATTGCTGAAAGGACTGACCAAAACGAAAATAGACTGCACCTGGATTCCGTGGACCTACGACCGTCTTTCCTTACGGAGCGGTTATGGAGCCGGTATTGCCTCTCCAGGATGGTATCATTACCTTTGGCATCACCCGGAAGACGACGGCACCGTCTGGGTAAGTCAGGCAGCCCAACTGTTCCGGGAAAAAGGAATGGACATTTCGGTAGCTCATGTCATTGAAACCGTACGTCTGGCACGCACAACAGCTGCCTTACGTAACATGCCTGCCCCTTCGTTGACCGAATATAACGAAGCCATCACGACTGTCATGGGCTTCGGTGACGATATCCTGCTCCAGCTTATTAAGGAACCGCTCATCATCAGCAACCGCCTGGGACAGGTACCCGACGGAGTACCCAAAGTCCTGTTACTGACCGATGTAGAAAAGACTCAGAAACGCTTGAGAATACCTTTTACTGCCGAAATCAAGGAAGTGTTGCTTGATCTCCGGAAGCCGAACGATCTGGACAAAAGCATCTTCTTCCACCGTCTGTGTCTACTGGGAATTGACTGGGCTACCCCAGAAAGCATATCCGGCAAAGGAACATTCAAAGAGAAATGGACTCTCTACCACAAGCCTGAACAGCTGGTCAGCCTCATCGAAAAAGCCATCTGGGGAAACACTCTGGAAGAAGCTACCCAGAAATATCTTGTCCACAAGGCTATCGGCATCCAAGACATTGCAGCACTGACCGAGCTTCTCCATCAGACAATTCCTGCCGACCTGCCTGTACTGGTAGAAACCATGACCACCCAACTGGACCGTCTCTCGGCAGCATCCTCAGACATTGCCGAAATGATGGAAGCAGTTCCCCATCTGGTAGAAATTGTCCGTTACGGTGATGTCCGGCAAATGGATTTCTCGCATGTAGGTGAGATGCTCCGTGCCATGGTAGCCCGTATTCTGGCTGGAGGTATCCTGGTCTGTATCAATATCGACGAAGAGGCGGCCGCCGAACTACTGAATAAGGTCGTTGCCATGGATTACGCAATAGCAACGTTAAACAATCCCGAAATGAACGACATGTGGAAGGAATTCATCCATCAGATGCAGCATACCATCCATGTTCATCCATTACTATCCGGCTATGCTACCCGATTGATGTATGATAAGGGAGAAATTACTTCAGAAAAAATGCAGCATACCCTCAATTTCTATTCGTCGGTAGGAACCTCTCCTTCTGACATGGCTTATTGGTTCGAAGGTTTTCTCCGATCCTCAGGTTCCGTTCTGCTGTTGGATGACAAATTATGGGCCCTGATAAACTCCTGGATATGCGGACTGGAAGAAGAAGTATTCATGGAACTGTTGCCCATTCTACGACGGACATTCAGCGAATTTACTCAGCCTGAGCGGCGCAAACTGGGTGAGAAAGCCAAACAGCATCAGGAAACAAGGACAGATACTGCCACTCCGGCAGGCATCGATTACCATACAGAAGATGCTTCACAGGTAATTCCGTTGGTATACAAGCTGCTAGGTATCAAAACCGAATAAATGACAGAAGCTTATGGAACAAAAATATTTGAAACGTTGGAGACTGATACTGGGAGGCGATGAAGCGGACGGTACAGGCATTACACTGACCAAGGAAGAACAACGCATCGACAACTCTCTGAAAGCGGTATACGAAAGCGACCGCTGGGGAGGTCTCGGCTCTTCCTCACCTAAAGTGAGCCGCTGGCTGGGAGATATCCGCGAATTCTTCCCGCAATCGGTGGTACAAGTTATCCAGCGAGATGCCATCAAACGGCTACATTTGGATTCGCTGCTGACAGAAAAAGAAATGCTGGAAACCGTCGTACCGGATGTACATCTGGTAGCCACCTTGATGTCACTGAGCCGGACCATCCCGGAAAAGAACAAAGAAACTGCCCGCCAGGTGGTACGAAAAGTGGTGGATGAATTGCTGCAGAAGCTGTCTGCTCCTACCCAACAAGCGGTAACCGGTGCTTTGAACCGTTCTTCCCGCCGGAGAAACCCCCGTTACAACGAGATTGACTGGAAGACCACCATCACCAAGAACCTGAAGAATTACCAACCGGAATACAAAACCATTATCCCCGAAATCCGTATCGGCTACGGCCGGAAACGGAAATCGCTGAAGGACATCATTCTCTGCCTGGACCAGAGCGGTTCGATGGGAACATCGGTTGTCTATTCCAGTATCTTTGGAGCAGTACTGGCCTCTCTTCCGGCAGTAAACACCCGCATGGTGGTATTCGATACGGCAGTAGTAGATCTGACCGAAGATTTACAAGACCCCGTAGACCTGCTTTTCGGTGTACAGCTGGGAGGCGGCACAGATATTGCCCGTGCTCTGACCTACTGTCAGGAAATCATCTCTCGTCCACTAGACACGGTACTGGTACTGGTAACCGACCTGTACGAAGGTGGAGTAGTCCGTGAGATGTACAAACGTTTCGTCGAACTGGTGAACAGCGGTGTTCAGCTCATCGTCCTGCCCGCCCTGAATGACGACGGAGCCCCTGCATATGACAAGACTCATGCCGCATTTCTGGCCGAACTGGGAGTACCTACCTTCGCCTGCACACCCGACAAGTTTCCGGACCTCATGGCTGCCGCACTCAGCAAACAGGACATCGGGATGTGGGTTTCACAAAATATCAGCCAGTAAAAAATTAACTGTCATCTACCAGAAAATATGTAATAAATACTGTTTTCTGGTAGACTTTACGTTCAACGGAATCTTTATCCGCCTGTATAAAGCCACTGATTACTTCTTACCTCCAACCTACTTCAAACATTCATCCCATTTTTCTCTGAGAAATCTCCTCCCGCAACAATTCTAAACAGACACATACCCGTTCTACACAAACCCGACAGAACTATTTCAAGTAAATCATACAAGATATCAATTTCCTATTTTTCGCATAAAAAGTTTCATTTTTCCTTTACAGACAATTCGAAAAATAAAAGAGAAAAATAAAACACTTACCCATCAGCTCTGATTCCTATTTTTGCGACAATGATTGTCCCAAAAATGATTTTACAATGAAAAGTCTGAATACAGAAACATTATCTCCAACGGAAACAATGTTCTTGGAAAATGATATTGCTTTAACAGATACTCTAAACAGGAATGAAAATGAGACTATAAAATCAAAAAACGGATTTATTGTAGGATTCTGCCTAAAAGGTAAAAGGACATTCAGACTAAACAACAAATTATATCATATCATGCCTAATAGCATGATAATCTGCCCATCCAAGGTTATTGTTGATTCAGATTTAATTAACACTGACCTCGAGTGGAGATTTTTTATCATTTCCTCGAAAGTAAATGATATGTTGTCGGCTCTCAATGCATCTGAAAGTTGGGATGTAAAACAAATTGTTGAACAAAATCCTGTATGGCAGCTCACCGAACAATGTATGAGAACATTTCTTTTATATTATGAATTGATCAAAATACACCTGACAGAACTAAATACATATCATCATAAAAAGGAAAGATTACGAGCTCTACTTCAGGCATTCATTTATGACTTCCATCAGACGCTACTTCTTCTGATACCCAATATTCGGTATGAGCCCAAACAAGAACATCATCTATTTCCTGAGTTTCTCAGGATCTTGAGCAATACATACCCTTGTAAGAGAAAGATTTATTATTACGCCAATCTTCTCAATACAACACCCAAATACCTCACATATATATGCAAACGACAATGCGGAAAAACAGCTTCAGATATTATCAACCAACATATGATAAAAGACATAGTTACCCTGCTGCATGACACCAGAAAAAGTATCAAGGAGATTTCGAATGAACTGGATTTTCCAAATCTATCTTTCTTCGGTACCTATGTCAAACATCATCTAAAAATGTCTCCCACAGCATATAGAAACAAGTTGCTTCAAGAAGCTGAACAGATAACAGAAAAAAATGATGTCGTCATTTTCTAATATGAATCAGATATAGTGGAATCAGTATTCCGTATGAATAGAATTAGCATAAAAAAAGTTTCAACAAGAAAAGAATTGAAGGATTTCGTACAACTTACCCGTAAGTTGTACGCCGGAAATCCTTATTATGTCCCTGATCTGGAATCAGACATCTACAATACATTCGACCCGACAAAAAATACCGGACTGGAATTTACAGACATTCAACCATTCATAGCGTATGATGAACAAGGTAATGCCGTAGGACGTATCGCAGGTATCATCAACCATCGGGCAAACCAAAAATGGTACACACGGAACGTACGTTTCGGATTCATTGAGTTCATTGACGATCTGGAAGTGTCTGCCGCACTGCTTTCCGCCGTAGAAAGATGGGGAAAGGAACATGGTATGAAACAGATACAAGGGCCGATGGGTATCTTTGATTTCGACAAGGAAGGTATGTTGGTAGAAGATTTCGACCAACTAGGTTCCATGATTACCATTTACAATCCTCCTTATTATCCCCGTCATCTGGAAACCTTAGGCTATGAAAAGGAAGTAGACTGGATTCAAGTCTGTATCGAGGTTCCGAAAGAGATTCCTGCAAAATATGTCCGTGTAGCCAATCTGTCGAAGGAGCTGTTCGGACTGAATGTCAAAAAACTCACTCATGATGATATCTACAAAAGAGGTTACGGCAGAAAAGTCTTTGAACTACTGAATAAAGCGTATGCTCCCCTTTTCGGCTATACAGAATTATCTGACAAACAGATAGACGAATATGTGAACCGATATTTGCCACTGATAGACAAGGAACTCATCCCTGTGATAGAAAACGAACAGGGCGAAATTATCGGTGTAGCCATCACTATGGGTAGCCTTTCACATGCTTTACAGAAAGCTAAAGGAAGACTGCTACCTTTCGGATGGTATCACCTGGTGCGTTCATTGAAATGGAAACGGGAAGATAAGGTGGAAATGCTGCTTATCGCAGTCCGTCCCGACTACCAGGGCCTGGGCGTGAATGCTTTGTTCTTCAACGATTTGATTCCTGTCTACAACCGATACCATTTCCGATACGCCGAAACGGGACCACAACTGGAAAACAACGTAAAAGAACTCTCACAGTGGAAACCGTTGAACCCGACCTATACCAAACGGAGAAGATGCTATAAAAAAGAATTATAAATCAAACAAATATGGAAAGTAAAGTTGTAATTACAGGCATGGGAATATGGTCGTGCCTGGGAAATACGCTCGACGATGTACGCGACGCACTGTATACCGGAAAGAGTGGTATCATATTCAGCCAGGAACGTAAGGATGCCGGTTTTCGTTCCGCTTTGTGCGCTTCTATAGAACGCCCCAATCTAAAACCGTTCGTTTCACGCAATTTACGTCAATTTATGCCGGAAGAAGCTCAATATGCCTATATGGCCACAAGAGCAGCCTTGCAACATGCCCGGCTGGATCAAGACTACATTGATACTCATGAGGTAGGAATCATTTATGGAAACGATTCCGTAGCCGAAGCCACAATGCATTCACTGGATAATTTCCGCGAATACAAAGACACGGCAGCATGCGGAAGCGGAGCCATCTTCCAGTCAATGAATTCCACGGTAACCATGAACTTGGCCTGCCTGTTCCGTCTGAAAGGTATAAATCTGACATCTTCGGCAGCGTGTGCATCCGGCTCACAGGCTGTAGGACTGGCTTATCTGTTAATCCGCAACGGGTTACAGGATTGCATCGTATGTGGAGGAGCACAAGAAGCCAACCTCTACGGAGTTGCTGCATTCGATGGTATCCAATCGTTTTCCATCCACGAAGAAGAGCCGACAAAAGCCAGCCGGCCGTTTGATGCAGACCGTGACGGATTAGTTCCTGGAGGAGGAGCTGCCACTCTCATTGTAGAAAGTTACGAACATGCCTTGAAACGAGGTGCACCTATTCTGGCAGAAATTGTAAGCTGGGGATTTTCCGGCAATGGCGACCACATCTCCACTCCAAACGTAGAAGGCCCGGCCCGTTCACTGGAACTTTGTCTGCAACATGGCGGAGTAATTCCCCGACAGATAGGATATGTCAATGCCCATGCTACCTCTACACGTATCGGCGATGCACGTGAGGCACAGGCCATCGCCCGCATATTCGGTGATTATCGGGTACCGGTCACCTCAACAAAGAGCCAGACAGGACACGAAATGTGGATGGCGGGCGCCAGTGAACTGATTTATTCCATCCTGATGATGAAAAACGGTTTTATTGCAGGAAACATCAACTTCGAACGTCCCGATGAAGATACAGCCTGCCTGAACATCTTACCTGAAACACGTGAAACGGCATTCGATATGTTCCTGTCCAACTCTTTCGGATTCGGAGGTACGAACTCCACACTTATTGTAAAAAATATTTAACCTCGAAATAAAACAATCTGAATTATGACACGTAATGAAATCATTGAAAAAGTAAACGCTTTATTATCTGAAGAATTTGAAGTAGAAACCAATCTGTTCACCCCTGATGCTAATGTGCGGGATACACTATCTCTGGATAGTTTGAGTCTGGTAGATTTGGTAGCTATCATTCAACATACGTATAAAATCAAGATTCCGGTAACAGATTTACGGAACATCCATACTTTTACCGACTTGTATGACTACATCGAATCACACCTTCCTGAAAATGAATAATTACGAAATAGACCAACTGATACCTCAGCGTTCGCCCATCAAAATGGTTGACAAACTGTTGGATGTAGACGGAGAAACAGCCGTTACACTTTTTACAATACAACCGGACAATTATTTTCTGGAACCTGACGAAACGCTGGCAGAAGCCGGAGTGATTGAGCATATTGCTCAATCCGCTTCGGCACTTACCGGCTATCTGACACACAAACAAGGAATCTCACATGTTCCGGTAGGTTACATCGGTGAAGTGCGGAACTTTTATCGTTACCGTTCTCCTCAGATTGGAGACATACTGAGAACCATTGTAAGACGTGAAGGAGTATTCGATGACATCACTTGTATAAGCGGTGAAACGTGGGTATCAAATGAACGGATAGCCGAACTACAAATGAAACTCTATATCAATTCCAACGATTAAACCTCTGTACAAATGCTTCTCGAGAACAAGTATTATCAAATCATGGAAGTGAAAGCCAACCAGACAGAAGGGAAGTTTCACCTCCATCTGTTGCCGGACTGCGACGTCTACCAAGGCCATTTCCCAGGACATCCGATATGTCCTGGAGTCTGCCACATCGAGACCATCAAGGAATGTACCATGCACTTGACCGGTAAAAGATTATCTATCGCTACCATCAAGCAATGCCGATTTCTTTCGATAGCAACCCCGTCAGTATGCCCGGAAGTAGATGTTATAATCAGTGCCTGTCCTATAGAAAATGGATATAAGGTAACAGCTCGGATAACTGATGCAGCAAGGACGTATGTAGAATTCAAAGGAACCATGACAGTCTGAAAAAGGGAGCCATGAAATACGACATAATCATTATCGGAAGTGGCTTGGGTGGTTTGGTTTGTGCACACATTCTGTCGAAAGCAGGAAAGAGCGTACTGATACTCGAAAAAGAAACACAACCTGGAGGTTGCCTTCAAACTTACCGACGGAACGGCATGACTTTCGACACCGGATTCCATTACGTAGGTGGACTGGAAGAGGGACAGTCTTTGTACAAACCTTTCAAGATGCTCGGACTGACCAAACTCCCATGGAAACGCCTGGATGAAGCCTTCGACAGAATACGCATCGAAGAACAGGAATTCTCGTTCATGCAAGGATATGACAACTTCGTGAAAACCTTACAAACTCATTTTCCTAAAGAACGAAAAGCTTTACAGCAATATGTATCCCTGCTGAAACAAACAGAAGAAGAACAGCAGCACCTACTGAATTCCAATCCAACTGCTTTTTCTTCTTCATTGTTCGAAACAGGAGCATGGCAATACCTGACAGACACTTTTCAAAACTCACTACTGATAAACGTACTGAGTGCTACATCCCTGAAAATGGAACTGCAAAAAGAATCCTTACCTCTGTTCTCTTTCCTGCATGGAAACGCAAGCTTCATAGAAAGCAGTTGGAGACTGAAAGGAGGAGGTTCGCTGATTGCCGATTCCCTGATTCAAGACATCCGCAATCAAGGAGGTGAAATCGTATGTCAGGCTACAGTAGAGGAACTGATAGAAAAAGGCCGAAAATTGGTCTGTGTCCGGTGTTCCGATGGTAGACTCTTCGAAGGAGAACAGTTTATCAGTGATGTACATCCTGCCGTCACTTGTAGCTGGATAAAGCAAAGTGAATGTCTGAGAGGTATTTACCGCAAACGTATCGGGTCATTAGAAAATACATTCGGAATGTTTACCGTTTCATTGGTTGTCAAACCCCGGACAATAAAATATTTCAACTGGAATCAGTATATCTATCAGGAACCAGATGTATGGACATTCCATCAAAAAAATATACCGGTCAAAGGCCTTCTGATCTGTGCCCGTCCACCGGAAGACGGAAGTGAATATCTGCAACAGTTAGATTTACTTACCCCAATGACTTGGGACAAGTTAAAGCCATGGACAGAGACCCACATCGGACACAGGGGAGAAAGTTACACCGAAATGAAACGATTGTTGGCAGACGAATGTATAAGACTGGCGGAACAGTTCATTCCCGGACTTCGGAACAGTGTTACACAAGCTTATGTCAGTACTCCGCTGACTTACCGTGACTATACCGGTACCCCGGAAGGTTCAGCTTACGGAATACGAAAAGATTATCGTTATCCGATGATGACCCTGCTTTCCCCTCGTACCCCTCTACCTAACCTGTTACTGACAGGTCAGAATCTGATACTACACGGCATACATGGTGTTACCTTGACAGCCTTGTTTACGTGTGCAGAAATTGTAGGAAAAGAATATTTATGGAACCAATTAAAATAATCTTTGTATGAAATATGCATTGGTAACTGGCGGCAGTCGAGGAATCGGACGTGCCGTATGTGTAAAATTAGCCTGTATGGGCTATTATGTGATTGTCAATGGTATAAACAATCTGTCGGAAGCCTTGAAGACACTTGAACTGGTAAGAGTTGCCGGACAGGACGGTGAAATCATGATGTTTGACGTAAGTGACAGTAAACAAGTCAAGAAGATCATTGAAGGATGGCAGGATGCACACCCAGACTCTTACATTGAAGTACTGGTAAACAATGCCGGCATCAGGCGTGACAATATTCTGGCACTCATGCCGGAAGAAGATTGGAATCAAGTGGTCGATATCACACTTAAAGGATTCTACAATGTTACTCAGCAACTTCTGCAACCGATGATGCGCCACCGGTATGGACGTATTGTCAATATGGCCAGTATCAGCGGTCTGAGCGGTATACAAGGACAGACAAACTATTCGGCCGCCAAAGGAGGACTGATAGCAGCCACCAAAGCATTAGCCAAAGAAGTGGCCCGTAAAAATATCACTGTCAATGCTGTAGCTCCCGGTTTTATCAAGACAGACATGGTGGAAGGTCTGGATGAAGAAGCATTAAAGAAAACCATACCAGCCAACCGACTGGGTAATCCGGAAGAAGTGGCGGAAGTCGTCGGTTTCCTGGCTTCGAATGCAGCCAGCTATATTACCGGAGAAGTTATTTCAATCTGTGGAGGACTCTATACCTAAAAAACGGAATATATAAACAGTTTCGATACTGCTATTTTTAAACCCAACCTACATGAAAGAACTTGAAGATGTTTGTTGCGTACAAGTGAGATTTCATGAAATAGATTCCATGCGCAGAGTATGGCATGGAACCTACCTCACTTATTTCGAAGATGGAAGAGAATCTTTTGGAAGACATTATCCGGGTATCGGATATGCCGACATGCAACGTGCGGGAATCTATGCCCCTGTTTATGAAATAAAGGTAAAATATTACGCTCCTCTTTTTATCAATGAAAAAGTAGAAATCCACACACGGTATATGTACAAGTTAGGAGCACGCCTTGACTACACTTATCAGGTTTACCGTGAAAGTGACCATGTCTTATGTGCAGAAGGAAGCAGTACCCAACTGTTTATCAATCCTCAAGGAGAATTGATGACAGAACTTCCCTCTTACTATCAGGAATGGCAACAAAGATACCTGACATTGAATGAATAATAAACGACACAAAAAATTACGGAAAATGAAAAAACGAGTGAATAACCTGTTCTTTGTCATAGGCATTGTAGCTGTAGTCATTATGTGTTGCACGTTCGATGTCAGTTTCTCCCAACTTTGGCAGGATATCCGGAAAGCCGGTTATTGGCTGGCAGCTATCTTGTGTCTGTGGTTGATACTCTACATGTTGAATGCACTGGCCTGGAGAGTAATTATCCGAAGCGATAGTCAATGTCCGGTCGGTTTTTCCCGATTGACAAGATACACAATAACCGGGTTCGCCTTGAACTCCGTTACTCCTGTCGGGCTATTGGGAGGCGAAGCATACAAAATCATGTCCGTTTCACCGTTCATGGGAGTACCCAAAGCCACTTCATCCGTTATTCTTTTTTCCATGATGCACATATTCAGTCATTTTTGGTTCTGGCTAACAGCTGTTGCCGTATATTTCCTATTGGGAATCAATGGTCTTGTTCCGTTAAGTATGTCTCTGATATCGTGTATGGCCTTTGCTGTCCTTTTCTGCTGCGGAGGAATTTATCTCTTTATAAGAGGATACAAGTATGGATTGACCGTACGTTTCTTCCGCCTGGTTATCCGCATTCCGGGACTCCGGAAGTGGGGACAACGTTTTGGTGAAAAGCATCACGAGGATTTACAGAAGATTGACAATCAGATAGCGGAACTGCATCATCAGAACAGGCGGTCATTCTATGTCAGTTTCTTTCTGGAATATATCGGACGGCTGTTACAGAGCCTGGAAATCTTCTTTATGCTGCTTCTGTTCGGCATAGACGGAGGAACTGGAGGTTACGGACTAGTATTTCTGTATTCCTTCCTGATACTGGCTTTTACTTCCCTGTTTGCCAATTTACTGGGATTCATGCCTATGCAGGTCGGAGGCCGCGAAGGAGGATTTGCCATGTCAGTAATAGCACTGGGAATGAGCGGTGAAATAGGCATTTTCATCGGAATCATCTGTAGGGTGCGCGAACTTTTCTGGACCCTGACAGGATTAATATTCATGAAACTGGAAAGAAAAACAAATTAGTCGATAGATATGAAAAAAGAAACAATTAAATCTACTTATAAATCGAACGATACAGAAGAATGGCTTGACAAAGTGTGGACACGTCCAATCGGATATGTATGGGCACTTTTCTTCAAGCGTCTGCATGTCCATCCCAATGTGGTAACTATCCTGTCCATGATTATCGGAGCAAGTTCTGCTTTCTTCTTTGCTCATGGATCTTACCGCACAGAAGGGACAAAAGGACTTGTATACAACTTGATTGCCATTATTCTGCTGGCATGGGCCAATTTCTACGACAGTGCTGATGGGCAGTTGGCTCGCATGACCGGGCAGAAGACCCGTCTGGGACGAATTCTTGACGGAGCAGCCAGCGAGGTATGGTTCATCCCTATTTATCTGAGTCTGGTTTACCGCTTCTACCTGCACCATGATTTGGAATTCAGCTGGCTGGAAATAGCGGATACACCTGCCAACGGATGGATCGCTACATCCATCATACTGGCAGTCGTATTGTATTCCGGGTTCGTCTGCCACAGCCGGCAATGCGGACTGGCCGACTATTACCGTCAGATTCATCTTTTCTTTCTAAAGGGAGAGTCTGGAAGTGAACTGGACAATTCCGTACAACAGCAGAAGATTTATAACGAAACACCTTGGAAAGGAAATGTACTTTGGAAACTTTTTCTGAAAACCTACATTAACTACACCAAGACACAAGAGTCTCAGACCCCTAATTTCCAATTACTGATGAAAAAATTGACAGACAAGTACCACGGAATAGAACATGTACCCTTGTCTTTCCGTGAACACTTCCGTACTCTGTCATTGCCGTTGATGAAATGGACCAACATCCTGACATTCAATACACGTGCCATCGTACTCTATCTCACCTGTCTGACAGATTTCCCCTGGCTATATTTCTGCTTTGAAATCATTGTCATGGGATTAATATGCAAATACATGTGTTACCGCCACGAAAAACTCTGTAAGCAACTGCTTACTGACTGTAAATTATAAATGAAAATAGAATTTTGTAAAATTTATTGAAGTGCATCATGAATAAGAAAATCTGCTGTCTGCTCATATCACTCCTGCTCTTGTCCGGACTATACGGACAAAATGTGACTGTAAAAGGAGTTGTCACCGATTCGATAACAGGAGAAGCACTTCCATATGCAGAGTTACTGATTCAAGGGAGCACCTTCGGAACCATTACAAATGGAGAAGGACAATTTTCCCTTTCTGTCCCTTCCGGGAAAAAGACTTTGGTAGTTTCTTACTTAGGATATGATTCACATAAAATAGAGTTGATTCCGGAAAAGACAACGTATCTGTCGATTCCCTTGTCACCTAGTGGAATCCATCTTGAAGAAGTGGTTATCAAGCCCCAGAAAGAGAAATATCGGAAAAAAGATAATCCGGCAGTCCGGCTGATACGAAAAATGATCGAACGTAAAAATTTGAACAATCCTTATACACAAAACTATTTCAGCTATGAGCATTATGAAAACATTCTTTTTGCCATGAACGAATATACCCCCAAACCGTCCAAATCCGGGAAGAAAAACAAATTCGGTTTTGTGGAAGAATTCGTCGATACACTGACTGACGGAACCACGATTCTACCGGTCTCGGAAAAAGAACGGGTCGAAATGGTATATTATCGCAATCACCCGAAATCAGAAAAGCACGTAATTAAAGGCAGTCAGTCATCTGGAGTGGACGAAGTATTCTCACGGGACGGAGTACAACAGTTTCTGGGAGAGGCTTTCCGCGAAGTGGATATATTCAAGAATGACATACCGCTGTTCCTGCAGCGTTTTGTCAGCCCACTTTCCAACATCGGTCCCAATTACTATAAATATTATCTGCTCGATACACTGGATGTAGCCGGACAACCTTGTATAGACTTGGGATTCGTACCTTTCAATTCCGAGACATTCGGATTTACAGGACATTTGTATGTCACGCTTGACTCAACCTATTTCGTCAAGAAAGCCATATTGAATGTACCGAAAGATATCAATCTGAACTTTGTGTCACACATGACCATTGAACAGACCTTCGAGCGTACTGCCGACAGTACTCGTCTGATAACAAAAGATGACATTAAAGTAAATTTTAAATTAAGCGAAAAGTCGAAAGGGATGTATGCAAGAAGATTGAATATTTACCGCAACCATTCGTTTGATGAGCCAGACGCAAAGACAGCTCAAGTGTTTCAGGAAAGCAGTCCCACCATTATCTGTACAGATGCTTATCATCAATCAGACAACTACTGGAAGACTGTACGTCCGAATGAAGCTGTCCGAAAGAACCCTAACTCTGTAAGCACTCTAATGACCAGACTACGTTCGGTTCCTGTATTCTATATTACAGAAAAAATCATAAGTACACTGGTTTCCGGATACATTCCCACTCATAAAGATCCGTCAAAGAACAAATTCGATTTAGGACCTATGAACTCTACCTTCAACGGGAATACCGTGGAAGGAGCCCGTTTCCGTATCGGTGGAGGAACAACCCCTGTGCTCAGTAAAAGATGGTTTGCCGATGGCTATCTGGCTTATGGAACAAGAGATCAGAAATTCAAATACGATGCCTTATTGGAATACTCCTTCAAAGACCGTAAAGATTACCGACTGGAGTATCCCATCCATTCCATCCGCATGGAATACATGTATGACCTGAACAAACTGGGCCAACAATACATGTACACCAGCAAAGACAACATGATGCTGGCTATCCGCCGGAAGAAAGACAAGTATGCCACTTACCTGCGAAAGGCTGAACTGACCTACACCCGGGAACATTATAACGGAATATCCTATGCAGCCATCATCCGAAACCAACGGGAATATGCGACACCCTTCGCGGCATTCAACAGATACCATGCAGACGGTTCTTTAACGCCTGTCAACCATTACGACCTTACAGCATTGGAATTACGATTCCGTTACGGACGGAATGAGAAGTTCTATCAAACCCGGACCCAACGTGTACCTATCACCTACGATGCCCTGATATTCAATCTGAGTCATGTGATGGCCAAAAAAGGGTTCCTGGGTTCTTCCTATAACTACCAACGGACTGATATCGGTATACAAAAACGCTTCTGGCTTTCCGCATTCGGTTATATTGACTTTATCGCCAAAGCAGGAAAAGTATGGAGTAAAGTTCCCTATCCTTTGCTCATACTCCCCAATGCCAATCTGACTTATACCATACAACCGGAAGCTTATACCAATATGAATGCCTTGGAATTTCTGAATGATGAATATGCTTCATGGGATGTGACTTATTACATGAACGGAAACCTGCTGAACAGAATCCCTTTAATCAAGAAGCTGAAATGGAGGGAAGTTTTTACATTCAGAGGATTATGGGGAAATCTTACGGACAAGAACAATCCAATGGTTACCTCTGACAAGGAAGGGCTGTATATGTTTCCCGAGGAATCTTTCATAATGGGAAAAAAACCTTATATGGAAGCAGGAGTAGGAATAGAAAATATATTCAAATTTCTACGGATTGATTATGTCTGGCGATTAAATTACAGAAACCATCCCGATATCCAGAAATCAGGGGTACGGATGACTATGAAACTGTCCTTTTAATATCATCAATCCATTATTATATACAACAATCCCGTCATTGTTGCCAATGACGGGATTATTTTAAGCCATATCAACCTAAGTAAATGAACTTCAGGCAATCAAGCTTATACTTATTATAAAGTCTATACATCCAGTCTCTCCTTATTATTGGAGTAGGTACGGTAATGAGCTGGAGGCATACCCAAATGGGTCTTTACATACTTGCCAAAGAAAGACTGATTGGGAAAATTGAACATCTCAGCAATTTCCTTAATAGACTTGTCTGAATGCTCCAGTTGATGCTTTATCTGCTCAATAGCATAATCATTAATCCACTCTGTAGGTGTACGACCACTGACTTCTTTAATAGCCGCAGAAATATACTTGGCAGAATAACACAACTTGTCGGCATAATAACCAACAGAACGATGCATTCCTCCATCGACAGTGAGTTCTTCCATGAATTTTCTAAAGATATGCTTATTCCGGTTAATTTCCATACCAGTCTCTTCAGTCTCATCAGAATGTTTTTGGATACCTTCCAACATTTCATGAAACAAAGCGGAAAAAAGATATCCTAAAATTTCCTGCCGGTATAGATGAGAGGGATTACTGATTTTATCCATAATCAGCTGATAATATAAATTAAAATTATAGCTGTCCCTGGTTTCCTCCTCGGAGACCTTGGCAAATACCGGATTCCTATAAAGATAATACATCGCCTTTTCTGTTGCTTTTCCACGTTTTACTGTCTGCTGCAGGAATTTGGTAGAAAAACCTATCAGACTGACTTTATGCTGAGGACTGAGCAACACATTACTCATAATCATCGTGGGCAAACAAACAAAAACCTCCCCGTCCCGCAAACGATATTCTTTTCCATTAATACTCAATTGAATCTTTCCTTCAATACAAGCTACGATGATAAACAGATTCAATCTTATCATTTGGTTAGAATAAGGCAGTTTCTCCATATTTCTAGCTACTACTACATTATCATCTACATAATCAAGGTACTCTTCTCCTGCTACTTCTCTATGCTTTTTCAGATCATCGATACCAACTGTAATAATCGTTTCTTCTTTTGTATACATATGCATCAAAAATTTGTACAGAGTAAATAATAATATTCAACGGATAATCAACTTTTTAATTTTTATCCAATGTATCAAAATACATACAGATAACAAAAATTCCATAAATTCTACCTTCCGATAATGCAGGTGTCAAGATGCAGAATCTTTGACAGATTTACTTCTTGGAATGAATGTCCTATTCTCCTGTTACAAAGGTGAGAAATATCGGAATATATAAGCTGTTCTATTTTACACAAAAGCTGTCCGTTTGTTCTCTATTCCGCTTTTTGCCATAAAAATTTTCCAATATAAGGAATATAGGACATCGATACAGAAATTTAGATAAAGCATGAGTTGTTTCATTCTCCTATCTTTGTATCATTATGAACTAATAATTTGAATATGAAAAAAGTACAAATCAACCAAAAACGACTGATGACACTCGTCGGTTGTACAGTTTTAGGATTGGCGTCGTGCAAACAGGCACCGGATGCCGCAGTACAATCCTCTTCTTATGAAACCATGACAGTGACCACCGCCGACAAGGAACTTTCTACTTCCTATTCTGCCAGCATACGCGGGCAACAGGACATTGACATCTATCCGCAAGTATCGGGCACCATTGTTCGTCTCTGCGTAACCGAAGGAGAAGTAGTACGCCGGGGACAGTTGCTGTTCGTCATTGACCAAGTACCATACAAGGCAGCTCTGAAGACAGCAGAAGCCAATGTGGAAACAGCCCGTGCCTCTTTAGCCACCGCTAAACTGAACTACGACAGCCAGAAAGAACTGTATGCACAGAAAGTTGTATCAGCATTCAGTTTGAAGACAGCCGAAAACAACTATCTTACAGCCAAAGCACAACTGTCACAGGCTGAAGCACAAGAAATGAATGCCCGAAACAACCTGTCATATACTGAAGTAAAAAGTCCCAGCAATGGTGTTGTGGGTGCTTTACCCTATCGTGTAGGTGCTTTGGTCAGTTCAGCCATGGCACAACCTCTTACTACAGTGAGTGACAACAGTACAATGTACGTCTATTTCTCCATGACCGAAAACCAACTGCTTTCACTTACCCGCCAATATGGCTCGATGGATGAGGCCCTGAAGAACATGCCCGAAGTGACACTGACACTGAACGACAATTCCGTATATGGAGAGAAGGGAAAAATTGAATCCATCAGTGGCGTCATCGACCGCCAGACAGGTACAGTCATTGCACGAGCTGCTTTCCCCAACGAAGCACGCTTGTTACACAGTGGAGCTTCCGGCAGTATTTCCATCCCCAGCGTTTATAAGGATTGCATTATAATACCTCAGGGAGCCGCTGTACAAATGCAGAATAAATATCTGGTATATAAAGTGGTAGATGGGAAAGCCGCTTCTACACTGGTTTCTGTAGCCCCGATAAGCAATGGCCGTGAATTCGTTGTAATGGATGGGCTGAAACCGGGCGAAGAGATTGTAGCGAAAGGAGCCGGATTGCTGAGAGAAGGAATGCAGATAAAATAATAATTCAGGTTTAATCTTCAAGAACATGCAGTAACCTTAAAGGGAGTAACAGGAAGTATTTCTTGACTCCACAAACAATAAACATTATGATGAAAGGAAATATATTTATCAAACGGCCGGTAATGGCTATATCCATCTCCGTCCTGATTTTTGCCATAGGCCTTATCTCGCTCTTTACATTGCCTGTAGAGCAATATCCTGATATCGCTCCACCGACAGTATATGTGTCTGCCACTTACACAGGAGCTGATGCGGATGCCGTAATGAACGGTGTTATCATGCCGTTGGAAGAAAGTATCAACGGTGTGGAGAACATGATTTACATGACCTCTACAGCTACCAATAACGGTTCGGCTACCATACAGGTATATTTCAAGCAAGGTACCGATCCCGATATGGCAGCAGTAAACGTACAAAACCGCGTAACACAGGCACAGGGATTGTTGCCTGCCGAGGTAACGCAAATCGGTGTAACTACACAGAAACGTCAGACCAGTTTTCTGCAAATCAATTCACTGGTCTGCACCAACGGACGCTATGACCAGGCATTCATAGGCAATTACCTCGATATCAACGTTGTGCCACAAATCAAACGTATTGCCGGTGTAGGCGATGTGATGGCAATGAATGCGCCCTACAGCATCCGAATCTGGATGAAGCCTGACCGTATGGCGCAATACGGTCTGGTTCCATCGGACATCAGTGCCGTATTGGCTATGCAGAATCTGGAAGCACCGACCGGTTCCTTAGGTGAAAATTCAAACAATGTATATCAGCTTACCATGAAATACCGGGGCCGTCTAAAAGAAGTATCAGACTTTGAGAACATTGTAGTCCGTGCACAGGAAGACGGTTCCATTCTTCGTCTGAAAGATGTAGCCGAAGTAGAACTGGGCGCTTTAAGTTATAGCTACGAAGGCGAGATGGACGGTAAAACAGCCATTGCCTTCATGGCCTTCCAGACGGCAGGCTCGAACGCTACTGCCGTGAACGCCGAAATCACAGCCCTGCTCGACAAGCTGTCGAAAGACCTGCCCGAAGGCTTGGAATTTGTCAACTTGATGAGCTCCAATGACTTCCTGTACGCCTCCATCTATAGTATTGTAGAAACATTGATCATCGCTATCATTCTGGTTATTCTGGTAGTGTATTTCTTCCTGCAGGATTTCAAGAGTACACTTATTCCTTCAATCTCTATCATCGTTTCACTGGTAGGTACATTTGCCTGCCTGATTGCCGCAGGTTTCAGTCTGAACATCCTGACGATGTTTGCCCTGGTGCTGGCCATCGGTACCGTTGTAGATGACGCCATCGTAGTAGTAGAAGCGGTGCAGGAAAAATTCGACTCCGGCTACAAGTCGCCTTACCTTGCTACCAAAGATGCCATGGGCGATGTGACAATGGCCATTATCTCCTGTACCTGTGTATTCATGGCCGTGTTTATCCCTGTGACCTTCATGGGTGGTACGTCCGGTGTTTTCTACACACAGTTCGGTATTACCATGGCTACTTCCGTAGGTCTTTCCATGCTATGTGCCCTGACGTTGTGTCCGGCATTGTGCACCATGCTGATGCGTCCGGCTTCGGGTACCAAAAGTGCCAAGAGCATTAATGGTCGTGTTCGTGCCGCCTACAACGCTTCCTATACCGCTTTGTTAGGCAAGTATAAAAAAGGTGTAATGTTTGCCATCCACCATCGCTGGATGTGCTGGGCAGCTTTGGTAGCTGCTGCTGTGCTGCTGGTATTCTTTATGAATACTACCAAAACAGGACTTGTACCACAAGAAGACCAAGGTGTCATCATGGCCAATGTCAGCGCGGCTCCAGGCAGCACTTTGAAAGAGACTACCCAAGTATTGGACAAAGTGGATGCTATTCTAACCAACACTCCTGAGGTAGCCCATTATCAACGCGTAGCCGGGTATGGATTCCTGTCGGGCCAAGGTACTTCCTACGGTATGATTATTGTCCGCCTGAAAGACTGGAGCGAACGCAAAGGCAGTGAACATTCGGCAGAAGCCGTGATGGGCCGACTCAATGCTCAGTTTGCACAGATAAAGGATGCACAGATATTCTGCTTCCAGACACCTATGATTCCGGGCTACGGTATGGGTAACTCGGTAGAATTGAACATGCAGGACAAAACCGGTGGCGACATGACCACGTTCTATCATGCCGTACTGCAATATCTCGGTGCTCTGAACCAGCGACCGGAAGTGGCAATGGCTTATACCACCTATGCCGAAAACTTCCCGCAGATTTCAGTAGATGTAGACGCTGCCAAGTGTATGCGTGCCGGCATTTCGCCCAACGAGGTACTGAGCGTATTGGGCAGTTATTGCGGTGGTTCGTATGTATCCAATTACAACAAGTTCGGCAAGATGTACCGTGTGATGCTTCAGGCCGATCCCAAATACCGTCTGGATCAGATGGACCTGAGCAATATGTTTGTGCGCAACGGTACGGAGATGGCTCCCCTCAGCCAGTTCGTTACACTGACCAAGACTGAAGGTGCCGAAATCAAGAACCGTTTCAATCTGTTCAGTTCTATCTCTGTCAACGTCAATGTAGCCGAAGGATATTCTACCGGTGAAGTACAGAAGGCGATTGCCGAAGTGGCCGAACAGATGTTACCTTCAGGTTACGACTATGAATACGGCGGTATTTCACGTGAAGAAGCCAACACCAGCCAGTTCCAGACTGTATTTATCTACGGCATTTGTATCTTCCTGATTTACCTGATTCTGGCTTGCCTTTACGAAAGCTTCCTGGTACCGTTTGCCGTCATTCTCTCTGTGCCGTTCGGTATGTTCGGCTCGTTCCTGTTTGCCAAACTCTTCGGACTGGAAAACAACATCTACATGCAAACCGGTATGATTATGCTTATCGGATTGCTGGCCAAGACGGCCATCCTGATTACTGAATTTGCCATCGAACGCCGACGCAAGGGTATGGGACTTATCGAGTCGGCTTATGCAGCAGCACAGGTACGTTTCCGTCCTATCCTGATGACAGTGCTCACCATGATATTCGGTATGATTCCATTGATGTTCTCCAGTGGCGCAGGTGCCAACGGTAATTCATCATTAGGTACTACCGTAGTGGGCGGTATGCTTATCGGAACCCTTGCCTTGTTGTTCGTGGTACCGGTATTCTATATTATTTTCGAATATATGCAGGAGAAAATTCGCCCACACCAGGAGTTGAAAGCCGATGCACAAGTGCTGTTGGAGCGCGAAAGAAGTCTGGCAGAACGTAGTGGATTAAATGAGGAGAAAGAATAATTCTTAAAAAATCCGTCAATACATATGAAGAAATTAATCTTATTGTCAACCACAGCTGTTCTATTGAGCAGCTGCGGTATATACACCAAATACAAACCAGCCGAAAGCGTACCCGACAATCTGTATGGGGAAACATTCATCGCCGAAGATACCACCAGCCTCGGCAACACAGACTGGCACGAACTTTTCACTGACCCGTTGTTGCAAGCTTATATCGAACAAGGGTTGCAGAACAACACGGACTACTTGTCCGCCCAACTCCGCATCGAAGAGGCTGAAGCCACCCTGCTTTCATCCAAACTTGCATTCTTACCTTCGTTTGCATTGGCTCCTCAGGGAACCGTCAGCAGTTTTGACGGCGGGAAAGCTACGCAAACCTATTCATTGCCCGTTACAGCCAGCTGGGAATTAGACATCTTCGGGAAAATGCGCAACAGTAAACGACAGGCACAGGCACTCTATGCCCAAAGTCAGGATTACAAACAGGCTGTACGCACACAACTCATTGCCAGCATTGCCAATACTTACTATACGTTACTAATGCTCGATGACCAATTGGCGTTCGCGCAGGAAATGGCTCTGTCATGGGAAGAAACCGTTCATTCTACCCGTGCCTTGATGAACGCCGGTCTGGCTGACGAAGCAGCCGTTTCACAGATGGAAGCTGCCTGCTACGAGGTACAGGCCTCTGTACTCGATTTGAAAGAACAAATCAACCAGACGGAAAACAGTTTTGCACTGCTACTGGCCGAAACGCCCCATTCTTATGAACGGAGTACATTGGCCGAAGTACAGATGCCGAGCGAACTGTCTGTAGGTATCCCCATGCAGATGCTTGCCAATCGTCCGGACGTCCGGATGGCCGAACGGTCGCTGGAATCAGCCTTTTATGCTACCAATGCGGCACGATCAGCCTTCTACCCTTCCATTACACTGAGTGGAAGCGCAGGATGGACTAACTCTGCCGGAGCTCTGATTGTCAATCCCGGTAAATTCCTGGCTTCAGCGGTAGGTTCACTGACACAACCACTCTTTGCACGCGGACAACTGCTAGGTCAATTAAAAATCAGCAAGGCACAACAGGAAGAAGCCGCACTTGCCTTCCAACAGACCTTGCTGAATGCGGGCAGCGAAGTGAATGATGCACTGACAGCCTGGCAGACTAGCCGGAACAAGAGCCAGTTACTGGATAAACAAGTAACATCGCTACAGAATGCAGTAAAAAGTACTTCCTTGCTTATGGAACATGGCACTACCACTTACCTGGAGGTACTTACTGCCAGACAAAATCTGCTTAGCGCCCAGCTTACCCAGACAGCCAATCGTTTTACCGAGATACAAAGTGTGATAAGCCTGTATTGCGCATTGGGCGGAGGACAGGAATAATGATAAAGTTCTTTTAAAAACAGATTTAGGGGCAGGGCATTATTTGTCCTGTCCCTTTTTAATTACAAGCAAGCATAAAAACAAAGAATCATATTGCTACCTGTTTTATCGATTTCACATCATTCTATCGCTCATTTCTCCAAATCCAAAAAACTACGGGATAACGATTGAGATATTTCCAGGAAGCAATTGTTAATTCTTCAAAGAATCAACAGCAAGATAATGACGATAACAAACAGTTAAATGACCGATTATCTTAAAATTTCAGTCGAATTTTACATAATTCTTGCGGTCAAACGCATTGTTTTGTCTGCATAAGACGAAAAAGATAACCGCACAAGTCGTATAAAATCCCCGTACATTTTTCCGGAGACAGGCAAACACACTTCCTAAGGTCTGTTTTTGTCACCTTTTTCCTTCCAGACGAAAAAGGTTACTCACAATATCCGAAATATCATTCAGACAGATATATACTTACAAGCACAACAATTCCATTCTTTACAACAATTATCCATAACAAAAGTACCATCAAAATAAAGAAATACTTTCCGAGCACAATCAACAGACCTCACAAGAATCGTATTTTCAGCAATGTGCCTGTCTATGTCAATAACCACAGGATTCTCACCCTGCCACGATTGACAAAGTGTCAAAAAGACATTATCAAAAAATATTAAATCCGACGATTTGTTACCGTTTTCCAATCTTTTCTTATACCTTTGCCGATAGTAGAACAAAGGGGTGCCCTACCCGACGGGCTGAGATCATACCCTACGAACCTGATACGGATAATTCCGGCGAAGGGATTGTTAGCTATGACATTTCTTTTTTCCATCCACACGGACGTACCTCTTTGGTTTACATACCTTTTAATTGAACGCTTATGAAACTGATTGTAAACAACAAAGAGACCGAACTCACACAAGGCAATACAGTAGCCGATTTGGCCAACCAACTGGAGCTTCCGGCGCAGGGAGTAGCCATCGCTATAAACAACCGCATGATTCCCCGTACCCAATGGAGCGAACAGGTACTGCAACCCAATGACAGTCTGGTAATCATCAAAGCTGCTTGTGGAGGATAAGCCGATGGAACTGCAATTCATTACCCATTTTACAGACCGCTATTCGTATTACGACTCGGCACGCCTGGCACTGGAAGGAGGCTGCCGTTGGATTCAGTTGCGCATGAAAGATGCTTCGCCGGAAGAGCGTGAGCAGGAAGCCGTACGCATCCAGGAATTGTGCCGCACTTACGAAGCAACGTTCATCATCGATGACGATGTGAAACTGGTGAAGAAGCTGAAAGCGGACGGTGTCCATCTGGGCAAGAACGATATGCCGATAGCGGAAGCCAGAGAGATTTTGGGAAAGGACTTTATCATCGGAGGTACGGCAAACACGTTCGACGATGTGGTTTCCCATTACCGTGCCGGAGCCGACTACATCGGTTGTGGTCCCTTCCGCTTCACGACCACCAAGAAGAACCTGAGTCCCATCCTGGGTCTGGAAGGCTACCGTTCCATCGTCCGTCAGATGCGTGAAAATGGAATCAATCTGCCGATAGTAGCCATCGGTGGTATCACGTGCGAAGATATTCCGGCTATCATGCAGACAGGAGTCAGCGGCATTGCGTTGAGCGGAACCATCCTGAGGGCAGAAAATCCGGCAGAAGAGACCAGAAAAATCATTCAATCCATGTCTCGCAAGCTCGACATGTAGGTAACAAGATGACCAGTTGACGAGGTAACAAGGCTCCTATATGACCGGCTAGCGATATAACTATGCTTACACTATCCTTTTACTAGAGTATTGTAGCGGGTAGTGACAAACTCAATAAAAATCCGGCCTCAGTTTTGAGGCGGCGTTTTTTCTTTTTGTTATCTTTTTCTTTTTGACGCCAAAAAGAAAAAGTAAGAATGGCGCTAAAAAGAAAAAGTAAAACCCCGACATTCAATCAAAACTAAAAAACAACATAAAAAGCATGAAGAAACTGATTATTGCGGGAAAAGAATTCAATTCCCGTCTTTTCCTGGGAACAGGAAAATTCAATTCCAATACTTTAATGGAAGAAGCCATCAAAGCATCCGGTACCGAAATGGTAACCGTAGCCATGAAACGCATCGAACTGGACGACAAGGAAGACGATATGCTGAAACACATTGTCCATCCACACATCCAACTGTTACCGAATACCTCTGGTGTACGTACCGCCGAAGAAGCCGTATTCGCCGCACAGATGGCTCGCGAAGCCTTCGGTACCAATTGGCTGAAACTGGAAATCCATCCGGATCCGCGTTACCTGTTACCGGACTCTACCGAAACATTGAAAGCTACGGAAGAACTGGTGAAGCTAGGCTTTGTGGTACTGCCATATTGCCAGGCAGACCCTACCCTGTGTAAACGTCTGGAAGAGGCAGGAGCCGCTACCGTTATGCCATTGGCAGCTCCTATCGGTACCAACAAAGGCTTGCAGACACGGGATTTCCTGCGCATCATCATCGAACAGAGCAATGTACCGGTAGTGGTAGATGCAGGTATCGGCGCTCCTAGCCACGCCGCCGAAGCTATGGAAATGGGTGCGGCAGCCTGTCTGGTAAACACTGCCATCGCCGTAGCCGGCAATCCGGTGGAAATGGCTATTGCCTTCAAAGAAGCTGTCATTGCCGGACGCCGTGCTTATGAAGCCGGACTGGGCATTCAGGCCACCAACCTGGAAGCATCGGCTTCTTCACCGCTTACCGCATTTCTGAACGTTTAATTTATCCCGACGTCTTATTACTAATTACTAACCGGCAGGAAAGCCCTGCCAGCCCAATCAACCAGATAACATGGAAAAAGAAAAAGATAAAGCCTACGCGCACGCCGAGAAAGCCTACATGCAAGGACAGATGTTCCCATTCATCCGTGTAGGAATGCAGAAAGTCAACCTTACTCCGACCGTAACCATCGTAGACGGTCAGAAAGTGATGACCCCAAACGCACCGGTCTACATCTATGACACCAGCGGTCCGTTCAGCGACCCATCCATCACCATTGATTTGAAAAAAGGACTTCCCCGTATGCGTGAAAGCTGGATTACCGGACGTGGTGACGTGGAACAGCTGCCGTCCATTACTTCGGAATACGGAAAGATGCGCCGTGACGACAAGTCGCTCGACCATCTGCGCTTCGAACATATCGCTCTCCCCTATCGCGCCAAAGCAGGACATTGCTGCACACAGATGTATTATGCCAAACAGGGTATCGTAACTCCGGAAATGGAATACGTTGCCATCCGTGAAAACATGAACTGCAAGGAACTGGGTATCGATACTCACATCACTCCGGAATTTGTACGCGACGAAATAGCTGCCGGACGTGCCGTTCTGCCTGCCAACATCAACCATCCGGAAAGTGAACCGATGATTATCGGTCGGAACTTTTTGGTAAAAATCAACACCAACATCGGTAACTCGGCTACGACATCAAGCATCGAAGAAGAAGTGGACAAAGCCGTATGGAGCTGTAAGTGGGGAGGCGATACCCTGATGGACCTGTCTACCGGTGACAACATCCACGAAACACGCGAATGGATTGTCCGTAATTGTCCGGTACCTGTAGGCACTGTACCCATCTACCAGGCACTGGAGAAGGTAAACGGCAAAGTGGAAGACTTGACTTGGGAAATCTACAAGGACACCCTTATTGAACAATGCGAACAGGGTGTAGACTACTTTACTATCCATGCCGGCATCCGTCTGCATAACGTCCATCTGGCCGACAAACGTCTGTGCGGCATCGTGAGCCGTGGCGGAAGTATCATGAGCAAATGGTGCCTCATCCATAACCAGGAATCGTTCCTCTATGAACATTTCGACGACATCTGCGACATCCTCGCCCAATATGATGTAGCTGTATCTTTGGGTGACGGCCTGCGTCCGGGTTGTATAGCTGATGCGAATGACGAAGCCCAGTTTGCGGAACTTGATACATTGGGCGAACTGGTACTACGTGCCTGGGATAAGAATGTACAGGCCTTTATCGAAGGTCCGGGACACGTACCTTTGCACAAGATTCAGGAAAACATGGAACGCCAGATCAAGCATTGCCACAACGCCCCGTTCTATACCCTTGGTCCGTTGGTAACCGACATTGCTCCGGGTTACGACCACATCACTTCGGCCATCGGTGCCACTCAAATCGGCTGGCTGGGTACCGCCATGCTATGCTACGTTACTCCGAAGGAACACCTCGGTCTGCCGAACCGCGAAGACGTGCGTACCGGTGTCATCACCTACAAGATTGCCGCCCATGCCGCCGACTTGGCCAAAGGTCATCCGGGTGCCCAAATCCGTGACAATGCCCTGAGCAAAGCCCGTTACGAGTTCCGTTGGCGCGACCAGTTCCACCTGAGTCTCGACCCCGACCGTGCCTTGGAATATTTCAACGAAGGCCGTCACACCGACGGCGAGTACTGCACTATGTGCGGTCCGAATTTCTGTGCGATGAAACTTTCAAGAGACCTCTCTGAAATTAAAAAGTAAAAGTTAAAAGTTAAAAATGAGATACTCATGGGACACAGTGTAATTTATGGGAAATCGCTGAATTTTGCCTTACGCATCGTCAAAGCATACCAGTACCTGAGTGACGAAAAAGGAGAACGTATCCTGTCGAAACAGTTGTTGCGAAGCGGCACAGCCATAGGAGCCATGGTTTGCGAGGCCGAATTTGCGGAAAGTGCCAGCGACTTTATCCACAAGTTGCACATTGCCCTGAAAGAGGCTAACGAAACCGCCTATTGGCTGTTACTGCTCTACAAGTCTGATTATCGATACTTCCTCCTACGAGTCCATCGATCAGGATGCCAAGGAACTCATCAAGCTCTTGGTGTGCATCATAAAGACCAGCAAGGAAAACAACCAAAAGAAAAAGCAGGCCGAGAAGATATAGCCTTCCCCTACATCCATTTTTAATTTGAGACTTTGAATTTTAACTTTTAATTATTAACTATTAACTGTAGACATGTTTAGTGACGAATTAGAAAAGATAAGTTGGGAGGAGACGACCAAGGCCATCTACTCCAAAACCGAGGCCGACGTAATCCGTGCCCTCGGGAAACCACGGTGCGATGTAGACGACTTCATGGCACTCATCTCACCGGCTGCCGAAAAGTATCTTGAACCCATGGCACGCCTCAGCAAGAAATATACCGAAGAACGGTTCGGAAGAACCATTTCCATGTTCATTCCGCTATACATCACGAATTCCTGTACCAACTCGTGCGTATACTGCGGTTTTCATATCAGTAACCCGATGGCACGTACCATCCTTACCCCGGAGGAAATAGAGAACGAATACAAGGCCATCAAGAAACTCGCTCCTTTCGAGAACCTGCTGATTGTAACCGGCGAAAATCCGGCTAAAGCGGGAGTACCCTACCTGGCAAAGGCGTTGGATTTAGCCAAGCCGTATTTCTCGAACCTGAAGATTGAGGTGATGCCGCTCAAAGCCGAAGAATATGCCGAACTGGTGAAACACGGACTGAACGGAGTTATCTGTTTCCAGGAAACCTACAACAAGGCCCGTTACAATGTCTACCATCCACGGGGTATGAAATCAAAATTCGAATGGCGTGTCAACGGATTCGACCGGATGGGACAGGCAGGCGTGCACTCCATTGGTATGGGAGTACTCATCGGACTGGAAGACTGGCGTACGGATGTAACCATGATGGCCTACCACCTGCGTTATCTACAGAAACATTACTGGAAAACAAAGTACAGCGTGAATTTCCCGCGTATGCGTCCGGCCGAAAACGAGGGTTTCCAACCTAACGTTATCATGAGCGACAAGGAACTGGCACAGGTCACTTTCGCCATGCGTATCTTCGACCACGACGTAGACATCTCCTACTCTACTCGTGAACCAGCTTATATCCGCGACCACATGGCTACACTAGGTGTAACCACCATGAGCGCTGAAAGCAAGACCGAACCGGGTGGCTACTACACCTACCCGCAGGCATTGGAACAATTCCACGTGAGTGATGAGCGCACTGCGGTAGAAGTAGAAAAGGCCTTGAAAGCCATCGGACGTGAACCGGTATGGAAAGACTGGGACGCTTCGTTTGATCGGATTGCTCCACTGGCCCGATAACCTGTAACCCCAATCATGTATGGATTTGAATGAACGTTATAACCGCCAGCTGATTCTCTCCGAAATCGGTGAAGAAGGGCAAGCCCGTCTGCAGCAGGCGCGTGTACTGATAGTAGGCGTGGGAGGACTCGGTTCTCCCATCGCCCTTTATCTGGCCGGCGCCGGTGTAGGCACCATCGGTTTGATAGACGATGATGTAGTGAGCGAAAGTAACCTGCAGCGCCAAGTGCTCTACAATGAAACAGAGGTAGGACTTTCTAAAGCAGAAAAAGCCCGTGAACACCTGCAAGCCCTGAACAGCCACATTCGTATCGAGGCTTATCCTGAACGGCTGACCACCGAAAATGCCGAAACCATCATCAGTCGCTATGACCTGATACTGGATGGATGCGACAATTTCGCTACCCGCTACCTCATCAACGACACCTGTGTCCGATTAGGAAAAGTATATATATATGGTGCCATCCGTGCTTTCGACGGACAAGTTTCCGTGTTCAACTACCAGGGAGGTCCTGACTACCGCCGCCTCTTTCCTGATGAAGAAGAGATGTACCGCATGCCACATCCGCCCAAAGGTGTATTGGGCGTAACTCCTGGTCTGATAGGCTGTGCCGAAGCCAACGAAGCCTTGAAAATCATCATCGGTTATGGTGAAGTATTGAGTGGTAAACTCTGGCAGATAGACCTGAAGACCCTGGAAACTTTTACAATTTTAATCTAAAGATTAGGAAAATTTGCAATTGCTTAGTAACTTTGCCGCACAATTACCATCGCGCATGAAGTTAATAGTGATAACCCCTCCTACTTATTTCGTGGAGGAAGACAAGATTATAACTACCCTATTCGAAGAAGGGCTTGACATCCTGCACCTGCGTAAACCGGACACGGCTCCGGTATATGCAGAACGTTTGCTGACCCTTATTCCAGAAAAATACCATAAACGCATTGTCGTGCACGACCATTTTTACCTGAAGAACGAATATGCTTTGAAAGGTATCCACCTGAATCATCGGAATCCGGTGGCACCAGACTACTATTCAGGCCATATCAGTGCTTCTTGTCACACACTGGAAGAAGTGGAAAGTGACAAACGGACCTGCGACTATGTATTTCTGAGTCCGATATTTGACAGCATCTCTAAAGAAGGATACACTTCCCGGTTCACTCCTGAAATTATCCGCGAAGCTACACAAAATGGTATCATCGACAAAAAAGTCATCGCATTGGGCGGTGTAGATGAAGAGAATCTGCTGCGCGTCAAGGATTTCGGGTTTGGAGGTGCCGCTGTCATGGGAGGACTTTGGAATAAGTTCGACCCTGCTCTCGACTATAATTATCAGGAGCTTATCGCTCATTTCAAAAAGCTGAAAAAACTGGCTGACTGATTGTCTCACAATTTTATAGGAGAAACGTTTGTTTGACTTGAAGAAATGCTATACCTTTGTAATTAATTAAAGGCAATATATCATATTAAAATGAACGCAACAACACCGTTTAAAGTTTTCTCGGGCACAAACTCGAGATATCTTGCAGAAAAAATCTGCAACAGCTTGGGCTGCCCCCTTGGCAACATGAACATTACCCACTTCGCTGATGGCGAATTTGCGGTATCTTACGAAGAATCTATTCGTGGCCAGCACGTATTCCTGGTGCAGTCTACGTTCCCGAACTCTGACAACCTGATGGAACTGCTGTTGATGATTGATGCAGCTAAACGTGCATCTGCCAAGAGTATCATCGCTGTTATCCCTTATTTCGGATGGGCTCGTCAGGACCGCAAGGACAAACCACGTGTTTCCATCGGCGCTAAACTGGTAGCCAACCTGTTGAGTGTAGCAGGTATCGACCGTTTGATTACCATGGACCTGCACGCTGACCAGATTCAGGGATTCTTTGACATTCCGGTAGACCACCTGTATGCCTCAACTATCTTCGCACCTTACATCCAGTCTCTGAACCTGGAAAATCTGGTAATCGCTACCCCAGACGTAGGTGGTTCTAAACGTGCCAGTACGTATGCTAAATTCCTGGATGTTCCTTTGGTATTGTGTCACAAGACACGTGAAAAAGCCAATGTAGTAGCTTCCATGCAGATTATCGGTGACGTAAAAGACAAGAACGTAATTCTGATTGACGATATGGTAGATACTGCGGGTACTATCACCAAAGCTGCCGACATCATGAAAGAAGCCGGAGCAACTTCCGTACGTGCCATTGCTTCTCACTGCGTCATGTCAGGACCTGCATCAGAACGCGTACAGAACTCACAGCTTGAGGAAATGGTCTTCACAGACAGTATTCCTTACTCTAACCGTTGTGCGAAAGTTAAACAGCTTTCTATCGCAGACATGTTCGCTGAAACAATCCGTCGTGTGATGACTAACGAATCTATCAGCTCACAGTATCTGATTTAAAGATAAAAAATTAAAAAAGAATTTCACCCGAAGAAATTCAATTTCCAAAGCGAAGAACCTTCCGGTCAGCGACCCTAAGATTCTTCGCTTTGACATATTATCTCCTTAGCCTAAAACAGTTTATCTTCAGACATCCTACATCATGAAAATCCTCTGGCTAGACCTGAACAGTTCCTACGCACACGCATCATTGGCTTTACCGGCTCTTCATGCCCAGTTACTTCACCGGAAGGACCTGACCTGGGAAATCGTATCGGCTACCATCAACGAAAATCCGGGTATGATAGCGGGAGAAATCTACCGTAAAAAGCCCGATCTGGTAGCAGCTACCTGCTGGCTTTTCAACCACGAAATGCTGATGCATATACTGGGACGCGCCAAAGCCCTGCTGCCTGAAGCCACCATTGCTTTGGGAGGACCGGAATTTTTGGGGAATAACGAAGAATTCCTGCGGAATCATTCTTTTGTAAACTGCGTTTTCCGGGGAGAAGGAGAAGAAGTCTTTGCCCGATGGCTGGACATATGGAATATCCCCGAAAAATGGAATTCCATTGAAGGACTCTGCTACCTGGACAACAACCGGAAATATCATGATAACGGACTGGCACGCGTCATCGGATTCGACCGCCTGAACAATCCGGAACAAAGCCGTTTCTTCAACTGGGAGAAACCTTTTGTACAACTGGAAACCACACGCGGGTGCTTCAATACCTGTGCATTCTGTGTCAGTGGAGGTGAGAAACCTGTCCGCACCCTATCTATCGACACCATCCGCGAACGTATCTGCACCATCCAGTCGCACGGCATCCGGAACATCCGTGTACTGGACAGAACCTTCAACTACAACAGTAACCGGGCCAAAGCATTGTTGGCTCTTTTCCGTGAGTTCCCGGATATTCATTTCCACCTGGAAATCCATCCGGCCCTACTGACCGACACACTGAAAAAAGAACTGGCAGATATGCCTGCCGGACTCCTTCATCTGGAAGCCGGCATCCAAAGTCTGCGGGAGGAAGTATTGGAGACCTGCCATAGAAAAGGAAAACTGCAGGATGCTTTGGAAGGTCTACGCTATCTCTGCAACCTGCCTAATCTGGTGACCCATGCCGACCTGATAGCCGGATTACCCCTGTATCATCTGACACAACTGGTAGAAGATGTACGGACTTTGGCCGATTATCGTGCAGGAGAAATCCAACTGGAATCACTGAAACTGCTGCCTGGAACCGAAATGCGGAGACGCGCCGAAGAACTCGGCATCCGATATTCTCCCTATCCGCCTTACGAAGTATTACAAACCCGTGAAATTACTCCCGACGAACTACAACGGGCACGTCTCTTGTCCCGTCTATTGGACGCCTATTACAATACATCTGCCTGGCAGGACATTACCCGTCGGCTGATTACCGAACAACCGGAATTTCTCCTCCATTTCCTGGACCATCTGATAGCACGGAGCGTTATCGACCAGCCCATGAGTCTGGAACGAAGAGGCATCATCCTGTATGAGTATTGTAAAAACCACTATCCAGACTATACTTTGGCGGTCAGCCTGGCATGGATAGAAGCTGGTATGTCGCTCAAGAAACAACCTGCAGAACGGGTACGTACCAAACATGTTGTTCCACCAGCCGACTGGCAATACTGTTGGGGTACTTACCACGAAGGTCTCCGTCTGTGTAAACTGGAAGACGAACGGCATCAACGCTGTTATTGGTATGGTTTTGAAACAGAAATACAAGAGAGCAGACCTTGTCTGAAAGCTATCAGCATGCTACCTTAATAACAGTAAGAATCATACTGGGAATAAGGTAACATCTTACGGTCATATAAAAATCAAACAGCTTCCCGGTCGATAAAAGCCGGAAATTGGTCGATTTTGTTTTCAGACTAGACCACTTTCATTTAGTTTTGATGCAGTAATCAAAAACTGAACATTATGAGAAAACAAATGAAAAGATTATGTTATGCGGTAGGAATCGTCATGATGACTTCCTTTCTGGCACTCCCAACCACTGCTGTAGCACAAGAATCAGCCCGTACCGAACGTCATGAACTGCCCAATCCGGAACGAAGCGCCAAACAACTGACTGACAAGATGCAAGAGGAACTTGGATTGACCGACAAGCAATACAAGAAAATCTATAAGCTGAACCTGAAGGAGCAAAAAAAGATGGTAGAACTGCTCAGTGAACGCTCGAAAGGAGATTTTCCACCTAAAGACGGAGAAAGACCTCAAGGTCCCAGACCTCCGATGGGAGGTCCTCAAGGCGGTCCCGGGAAACCAGGTGAACGCCCGGACATGAAAGGGCCACACCCTGGAAATAATTCAGAGCTGGAAGAACTTCGGGAAAAGAACGAAAAGAAAATCAAGAAGATTCTGACAGATGAACAATATGCCAAATGGCAGAAAATGCAACCGCAAAAACCTCCGAAAGAGATGCCTAAGGAATAACAGAATATTCACTACCAAGCCGGCTATACGCCGGCTTTTTTTTGCTAAGTATGTCAAGAAAGCCACTCCAGGATGGTTAAAATCGCCCACTTTCTATTGTTTTTTATCCGATATTCCAAAAGTTTACTATATCTTTGAAAAAACAATAAACAACTATATACCATGATTACATTCCCTAATGCAAAGATAAATCTCGGACTGAATATTGTAGAAAAACGTCCGGACGGGTATCATAACCTGGAAACCATCTTTTACCCAATTAATCTACAGGATGCTCTCGAAGTGAACCGGATGGAAAACAGTCAGGTACCTTACAAGCTCCGTGTAAGCGGAACTGCCATCGAAGGAACCCCTGAAGAAAATCTGGTAATAAAAGCATATAACCTGCTACGTGAAAAATATGCACTGGCTCCGGTAGACATTCATCTTTACAAACATATCCCGATGGGAGCCGGACTGGGAGGAGGTTCGGCAGACTGTGCTTTCATGATTAAAGTCTTGAATGAAAAGTTCCGTCTGGGCCTCAGCATTGAAGAAATGGAAAACTATGCAGCCCGACTAGGGGCCGATTGTGCCTTTTTCATCCAAAACCAACCGGTTTTTGCGACGGGAATTGGAAATGTCTTTGAACGCATCCGCCTATCATTGGCCAATTATAAACTGGTATTGGTAAAACCAGACATCTCCGTATCGACGAAAGAAGCGTATGCGCATATCCAACCCAAACACCCGGAAGTATCCCTAAAGGAAATAGTACAGCAGCCTGTCGAAACTTGGGCCAGCTGTATGAAAAACGACTTTGAAGACAGTGTGTTCCAACTCTATCCGGAAATAGCAGCCATCAAAGACAAAATGTATGACTTGGGAGCCGTCTATGCTTCCATGTCCGGTTCCGGTTCAGCCGTGTTCGGTATCTTTAAGGAAGCGATAGAAAATGTGGACGAGAAATTCGCCGGTTGCTTCTGCCGCCAGCGCGAAATGATTTGATACCTGTTCATGAAATCTGTATCGAATCAACCAATCACCATCGGCAGAAGCCTCAACTCTTCTGCCGACGAATATATCCATCCGTTCAGTCATTCTACTGAAAATATACCCTTACCGTCGGCTTTTACTTATCCTTTCCATTATACCCCTCATCCGTTGACCCTACTGGCGGCCGAAGAGGTACAAGCCTATCTGAAATCGCGTTCCGACTGGCAAACAGAGCTGCAGAAAGAGGGTAAGATGTTCGGTGTACTGATTATCCGTACTCCCGAACTGAAACTGGGATATCTGGCAGCCTTCTCCGGAAACCTGGCCGGAAGTAACCATCATGCCTTTTTTGTTCCTCCTGTATATGACCTGTTACAACCTGACGGTTTTTTCCGAAAAGAAGAAGCCGAAATCTCTGCCATCAATCACCGGATAACAAGTGCATTGCAAAGCGATACATACATTCATCTGACAAGCCTGCTGAGAAGCTGTCGGGAAGAAATGAACCGACAGCTTCAGATCGCTAAGGAAGAACTGAAACGAGCCAAGCAGGAACGGGAATCGGCACGCCGCCAAGGTGTCACTCCAGAAGAGGAAGCCCGCATGATTCGGGAAAGCCAGTTTCAAAAAGCTGAATACAAACGGCTGGAACGGAGATTAAAAGAGGATTTGGAGACCAGACAAGCTGCGCTCGATACTTACGAAACCACTATACAAGCCTGGAAGCTGGAACGGAAACAGCGTTCGGCTACCCTTCAGCAACGTTTGTTCGAACAATTCAGGATGCTGAATGCGCGGGGAGAAATCAAGGATTTATGCGAACTTTTCCGGGATACTCCTCAAGGTATGCCTCCAGCCGGAGCCGGCGAATGCGCGCTTCCTAAGCTTCTCCAGTTAGCTTACCAACATCAACTGGAACCTTTGGCTATGGGAGAATTCTGGTGGGGACAATCCCCCAAGAACGAAATCCGCCGGCAAGGAGAATTCTATCCCTCGTGTACCGGCAAATGTGCTCCTATTCTGAGACACATGCTCGTAGGCCTCTCCGTAGAGAAAAATCCGTTGGAAGAAGACCTGCATCGGAAAACTCCCCTACCCATCCTTTACGAAGACGAATGGCTGGTAGTAGTCTGCAAGCCGGCAGGGATGTTGTCTGTACCCGGAAAGAACGGTCTCGATTCAGTAAGTGAGCGACTGCACAAACTCTATCCGGAAGCTAACGGACCGTTGATAGTACACCGTTTGGATATGGCCACCTCCGGTCTGCTGCTGGCAGCCAAGACAAAGGAAGTTCACCAACATCTGCAGGCCCAATTCGAGACCCGCAGTATCAAGAAACGTTATACCGCCATCCTGGAAGGTATTCCTTCAAAGGAGGAAGGAGAAATCCGCTTGCCCCTTTGCCCGAACCTGTTGAACCGACCGCTCCAATCCGTCGATTTCGAGCACGGAAAACCTGCCGTAACCCGTTATCGGGTAATTAGAGTTCTAGATAACCGTACATGGGTTTCCTTTTATCCGCTGACCGGACGTACCCATCAGCTGCGGGTCCATGCGGCACATCCGCAAGGGCTGGGTTGTCCCATCGTTGGCGATGAGCTTTACGGACAGAAAGCCGACCGTCTCTATCTGCACGCAGCCGAACTGACCTTCATCCATCCGATAAACGGCAAGACCATCCACATCGAACAGGAGGCCGATTTCAAGCTTTAAAAGATAATTCTTGCAACAAGCCAAAAAACAAAGTCTGACACAGACAGGTCATCTCTGTTTTATAACCTGTCTGTCAGACTTCCTTACTCAACACAAATATCATTTTCCACCATCCACGTAATCGATGAAAATTCCAGTCTTATCCGGTATGCGTCCCCCTAAGAAATGAAGATAGGAAACGCCATGTTCGGTAGGACGGACCAAAGGCAGTTTTCCTTTCTTACGTCCATCTACTGACAGTACAGCCGGACGATTCTTCTTCCATTCTACCGTAACCTCATGCCACTCTGCATCCCTTATACCTAACCTGTTCCGGCTCAAAGGAACGGTGTACATACATTCATAGCTGGCCACCGTATCGGTAGGATTAAACCATCGGTCATTCAATACCAGTTGTACCCCTTTCGAGCCTTGAGGAAGCTTCAACCGGACATGAACCGAGCCATCGGGTGCAACCGGAAAATTCCATACAGCTCCATCGTTATCCTGCACCAACGAATCATTTGGCATATACCCTAAATGGATAGCATTTTTCCCGGGACGGTCCGGATGTGCTACCAGTAACGGCATCTCCTGTCGGTTATAGCAGCAATGTCCTACGATTCCCTGATAATAACGAAAAGCCGACCATGATTCCAGTCCGTCACTGAAATCACAGGAACGGCGCGATTCATATAACCAATCCACATCGAACATAACCAGTTTCCGGCACAACCGATGTTGTCCGACTGAAGCCAGGATTTTACCGGGAGTAACCTCTACCGCCTGTACCTGATGCACACTCTTGTCTTCACCGGGCCTGGTATCACCAAAGGCAGACGAATTCCGCTCTACGTTCAGCAACAGTTCACGCATCCCTTTCCAAGTCTTCCCGTCATCTTCCGAGATAGCTACATGAACAGCATCCCGATTCGTAAAAACATCGTCCCATACCCCATTGGCTGTAGGAAGTTCAGGCAACGGTGTGGTATTGCACCAGAAGAAAAGAAGCCTTCCGTCTGCCATCCGATACAAGGTAGGCATCGTAATCGTTCCATAGAACGGAGAAGGAGTTGCCTCGCTCCACGTCTCTCCTCCATCTTCCGAAAAAGCCTGATAATGCTTATCTTGCGAGGTACGTATAATCATCCATAATCGTCCGTCATTCAATTCGACGATTGTCGGTTCTACCGCTCCGTGATTCCACCGTACTCCCTGGTGAAATCCTCCTTTCTGGTGCGGCGGAACGGTAACTTTAGTCGAAGTATGCCAGGTACGCCCATCGTCATCGGAATAATAGACAAAAGCTCCACTTCGATCGGTCCTATGAGCACCGGAAATGATACGTTTTCCTCCATGAATAAAGATAGGAGGCTTGTTCATAATACCCGCCTCATCATCTATCCTGATAATAGTACGTCCACCTTCCAGCCCTCCCTCAGTCCTCATGGCATAAACAGCAGAACCGGTACAAAAAAGCCGGATATACTCATCACTACGCGGCGAACGTTGGTCTGCATAAGGCAATTCATATGGCAAAGCAACTGTTTTCCAAGTTAATCCATTGTCATGGCTGGACAAATACAACGGATGTCCAGAATCCGGATGTGCTCCATAATTATAATGACGGAGCTCTCCGTCTTCCATACGTGACAATCCGATAAAGGCATCACTTGGAGGGATTCCTACCACTACCGGCTCATAGACTTCATCCAAGGAAACCGGTATTTGTCCTCTTCCGGCAAACAATGTTGTACCGACAAAGAATAGTACCAAAGATATTCGTTTCATCTGCTGTATATCATTACTTAAATTTTCAGATTCACTCCATCATCAATGAATGTGATTCAAATATAAAATATTCCCATCGATACCGCAAACTTCTGGAGCATTTATTCGGTGTGTCGGATAAAGACTTTATCGGCAAGACCATCCACCTCGAACAGAGAGCGAACTTCAAACTATGAATAATTGTTTAAACAAGCAGGTAGGGTCTTCTGTCACGCCACGAAAATCTGATATCAAGTTTCGTAATCATTCCAAAAGTGCTCTTCGGCCATCCCGCCAGAAACGATAACCAATTAATAACAAGACCAATACCGTTCCTCCTATACAGACCCAACCGAACAATTCCTTCAAGCTGGTCAGAACAGTCTGAAGCACTACCTGTCCGTATAAATCGGTCAGCGAAACATGTGGCATCCATTCACGTACCTGATCCATGTTCTGACTCAGTTGACCGATATTGTCTTGTACAAGTTTCCGCATCCAACGGTTCAACAAAGCAGTTCCAAGTGGTGTAGCGATACTGGTCCGGATAAAACTCAGTACACACAGTCCCTGAAAGAAATGCTTGAACGGAACGCATTTGGCCACATAAATGGTCAATGCAATATAGAGAATGCCATGCCCTATCCCTCTTAAGAAATTCGGAAGATACAAACTTTCAATATTCAAATTCGGATGAATCAGGAAATACATATAATATTCATAGGCTACAATCAGTGCAAATCCTATCACAATCAACAACTTGAATCCTTTTCGAAGCACAACACGCCGATAGAACACTACTCCAGCCCCACACAAGATACCAGAAAAGACATACCAGTTCAGCGAAATGGCATTCAACCCGTCGTACTTCAGAATGGATTTCATAAACATCTCCTGAAGCACGGAAGAAGTAGCCAGAAACAAACAAAGCATCAGGAACAGAAAAAGGATAGTAGGAAAATGGCGGTATCGAAGCACCTGCATTTCGATATATGGCCTACGCAGAGTCTGCATTCTTCTCACATTCAACAGTAAAGCAACTGTAGCCAGGACAATACATCCTCGTATCCGAACGCTGTCCAACCAATCGTAGAACTCACCATAAATACAGACATAGACTATTGAAAATAATACCACAACCCATAAGATACCCCCAAACCAGTCGATACCATATAAAGGTACTTTCTTTCCTACACGAACCCGACGGGTCAGAAAATAAACACAGCACCACACTATAGTCAACATAAACATAACAAAACCATGCATATAACGCCAATGTACCCAATCAGTCAGATGAATGGCTACAAGCCCCGACAACTGGATACTTTCCAGCACTACTATATATATGAATGGATAGAACACCGAAAAGTTTCCCGAAGGGGTCACGCTCAAGCGCATGTTAGAGAAACACTCGAAAGTACCCCACATCCGGAAGAAACCAGAAATGAAACAAGTGACTACCAAAACCGGAAGAATATCCGTGTGCATGGTAATCCAGTTGCAGACAATCAAGATGGGACAGACCGCCAACAGAATAGAACGAGTTGTAAAACGGGATTTCAATCGGAACAAAATGGGAAATATCACCGTCATTCCAATGAACGACGCATACCCGGCCATCATCACATCCTCCTGAATACATCCTAATTCGCTGGACATCTGTACGGCTACAGGCAAGAAAACTCCTCCATTGAACTGAAATACCGTAGCAAAACACATTGACAGGAATATACATACCGGAGTAGGAAGAAACTCCTTGAAATAAGCGACACGTGGTCGATTTACAGCCATCTGTACCTCCTTTTAAAAACTCACCGTACACTCTACATTCATTCCGGCACGCAGACGTTCCAAATCTTCAGTCCGGTTACGCTCCGTAAATTCGATACGTACAGGAATTCGTTGCTCCACTTTCACGAAATTTCCAGCAGAATTGTCTTGAGGAATCAACGAATAAAAAGAACCGGTAGCATCGGATATAGAAGATATTCTTCCCTCAAAAGCAACACCAGGTAAAGCATCTACCTGTATGTCAACCAGCTGTCCTCGCTGCATTCGAGTGGTTTGTGTTTCCTTGTAATTGGCAATAACCCATTTTTCTGTACCGTCTACCAAAGTAACCAAAGTTTGTCCGGGTTGTACCAGCTCACCTTCGTGGATTTCCTTTCGCCCAGTTACCCCGTCGGTTGTCGCCAGAATGACAGTATAAGAAAGATTTAAACGAGCCAGTTCCCATTCCGCTTCTGCCAGTTTGATGGCAGATTCATTCTGGTCAAGCCGTTGGGTCTGTTCCTGCTTTACCAGCGAAGTAGACTGCTTCTGACGTAACAACTGTTCGTAACGGGCCTTAGTAGCTTCATAGTCTGTCTTCACCCGGTCAAACTGTTGCGGTGTTACTGCTTCTTCCTTCAACAATCCTTCATAACGTTTAAAATCAGCTTCAGCATTCTGCAGACGTACTCGTTGCTCTTCGATAGCTGCATCGGTTACCAGAATATTGTTTTGTGTAGTATTAATCGTAGTGTGCATGGCAGTTTTACCTGCCAAAGCACTCCGATAATCAGCCTCAGCCTGCGCCACTTTCAACCGATATTCCGTATCTTCAATAACTACCAGCGTATCACCTTTCTTAACTTGCTGATATTCTTCAAAACAGATTTTTTTATGAACCCCTGCACCCGGGTATTAACAGGAGTCAAGTGTTGCTTTACTTGAGCATTATCGGTAAACTCTACATTTCCCCAGTGAATGAAACGTCCGAAAGTCCAGCTGATACCGATAGCCAGGACCAGCAAAATGAAAAAATTAGGGATAGCACGTCTTTTATTTCTAATCATACAAATAAAATTTTATGGATTAAAGGGTTCCGGTTATCTTCTTCAACAAATAATACTGATACAGAATCTCTATCTGATCATTGGCCAGTTGTAGTTCAGTGTCCAACTGAGTATTGCTGGCATCCAGCATGTCGGTAATCAGCGCCAGACCGTTGAGATAACGCTGACGGACAATATGGAAGCTGAATTCAACTTGCAAATGCAACAGAATTCTGATTAAT
>UMHI01032128.1_pt1 | contig 63799 bp, 50 predicted proteins | sample 1965481 | NCBI WGS metagenome assembly UMHI01 (sample SAMEA4836093, study PRJEB28245) | human gut metagenome | biome: gut microbiome; material: fecal sample | place: Denmark | collected 2008 | reverse complement strand
AGCCACCCTTCTTCTTTTCAACAAATCTTACCCAACTTGCAAATAAAGCCGATATTTCTTTGGTATCTATTTAAAAAGCCGTATATTTGTAAGTAATCACTAAACAAATAAATTATGAAAAAATCTATTATTGCATTAGTTAGCATTTTAAGTTTCAACAGCTTGAATGCACAAGAGTACAATCTAGGCGGTAACAAATTCCGCGACAACTGGTCCATCGGGCTGAATGGAGGCATTGTCACCCCCTTAACCCATAGTACATTCTTTAAAAATTCACGCGCTGTCGTGGGGCTTGACATCAACAAAGAAGTAAGCCCTGTTTACGGCTTGACCTTGGAGAGCAATTGGACCATCAATACCCAAAGCCGAATGGCCGCACAGAAAAGCGGAACCGCTTTTGACGGTTTTAACGTCATGTTGTTGAACCGACTCAACCTGAACAACATCTTCGCCGGTTACAACGGACAACGCCGCTTATTTGAAGTAGAAGCCGTAGGAGGATTCGGTTGGTTACGTCTGAACGATTTCTATGAAGACGGAGACGGTGCCAACCATTTGGCATCCAAAGCCGGTGTGAACTTCAATTTCAACGTAGGTGAGAAACGGGCATGGACCATCGCTGTGAAACCGGCCATCCTTTGGGACATGAGCATGTGGGATGCCGACCGTGAAAAGTCGCATCCAAACTTCAACGCCAACTACGCCAATTGGGAAATTACAGCCGGAGTGGTTTACCACTTTAAGAACAGCAACAACAAGCACTATATGACCAAAGTCCGTGCTTACGATGCAGCAGAAGTCAATATGCTCAACGCCAATATCAACAACCTGCGCCAAGAAGTGGAATCCCAAAGTGAGAATTTAAAGAATACAACCAATAAACTCCATAACGAGGAACAGAAATCCGCCGATTTGGAACGTGCACTGCAAGAATGCCGCAACCAAGGGCCGAAAGTGATAACGAAAACGAACAACAAGAAAACACTGGAATCGGTCGTAACTTTCCGCCAAGGCAAGGTAACTATCGACGCGTCTCAGCAACCCAATGTAGAGCGTATTGCCACTTACTTGAAGAACCACAAAGAAGCTAAGGTGGACATCTTAGGATATGCTTCTCCTGAAGGAAGCGCCGAAGTGAACGAACGTATCGCCAACCAACGTGCGGAAGCCGTGAAGAATATGTTGGTGAACAAATACAGAATCGATGCCCGCCGTATCACAGCCAAGGGACAGGGCGTAGGCTATATGTTCGAGGAACCGGATTGGAACCGCGTCAGCATCTGTACGATTGTTGAAGATTAATCATCATTAGACTGATATAAAAAAGGCCGCTTTTCGCAAGCGGTCTTTTTTTATACCCTTTATCGTTTGGGAATCCTAAAACACTGTGATTCTGCAATCTACATATTACTCCATCAGGCTCCTCGTTTTAACATTTTTTTCTCAGCCAAACGATTTTTCAATCTCATGAGATTGATTTTTCATTCTGCGCCAAACGATTTCCCGTTTGCCTCATATCGGCAGAACACCTTCGGCAAAGGCATTTGTCCTCCTGCAAAAACCGCCCCTTTTGTCAAGATTATAAAAAGCATCAACGGACAGCCCCAACTCCAAGAGCCAACTCCCGGCAAGCCTTACGGTCCACCTTACCATTTCCCGCCACCGGTACGGCCTCCACGCGCAAAATATGCCGGGGAACATGGTAACGAGGCAGAAAAGCCTTCATCGCACCAAACAAGTCGGCATCATCCATCGGGAAATCACGTACCAACAACAACACCAAAGCCTCGCCCAACTGCCGGTCCGGCACGGAAGTCAAAGCAAAAGGCACGCCGATAAGCTCCTTCAGCCAACGCTCTTCCTCCTCTATCTGGATTTTTACGCCCCCGCTGTTTACCACATTATCCGCACGCCCCACAATCATGAACGTGCCATCGTCATACAAACGCGCCACGTCGTTCGTCTCCAAATCGGAAACACACAATTCCGGTGCATGAATCACCAACGTCCCCCGGGCGGACAGCGACAAACTTACCCCCTCGAAAGGACGATAACCTGCCGAAGCCTCCGGCCCGTTAAGTGGACGCAAAGCGACATGCGACAATGTTTCCGTCATGCCGTAAGTGGAATACACCCGGCAGGGCAAGTACTCCAAACGCCGTTCCAATGCCTCGTCCACCGCTCCGCCCCCCACGATGACACAACGAACACGTGCCAGACGCTCCCGCTCGTCCGCCTGCCCCAACGTGTTGTAAAGTTGCATCGGCACGACAGACAGGAAATCCACCCGCTCCTCCACGTCGGCCAACGGATGCCCCGACGGACGACGAACCCACAGATGCAGTCCGGCCACCAAGGCACGCACGACCATCATCTTAGCCCCGATATACTTCAAGTCCATGCACAGCAAAGCCGTGTCGCCCGGGCGCAAGCCGAGGAACTCACACGTCCGAACGGCACTACGCATCATCCGCGCTTTTTCCACTCTCATCCGCTTGGGAACACCGGTGGAACCGGAAGTCTGCACTTCCACCGTAGACGCAGGCGAGAACCATTCCGCCAGAAAGGCATAAACGGCCCGCAAAGCCTCATCTTCCTCTTCAACGGACAACGCGGCCAGTTCGTGCAAGTCTGCCGCCGAGAAACGCCGCCCCTCCACGCCGACATGCTGCCGTTCAATCTCCGTCTGCCACATACCACAAACAATCTTTCCGGATTTCCAACGGCATCGGTACGTTGTCAGTGAACAACATTCCCGTGCCCAATCCCTGAGGCATCCGGGTGTGCCATGTGGCACACCATTGCGCAATGGCATTCAAGCCTACGTTCGACTCCAGTGCCGAGGTAATCCACCATCCGACGTTCCTCTTTTCCGCCTCTTCTATCCACTCCCGGCAACCGGAGAACCCGCCATGCAACGAGGGTTTCAGCACGATATACTGCGGATGGAGCGCGTCCAACAGCCTCTGCTTCGCTTCAAGGCTGCAATGTCCTATCAGCTCCTCGTCGAAAGCGACGGGCAAGGGCGAAACCGACACCAGTCCGGCCATTTCGTCCCATTGCCCGGCCCGTATGGGCTGCTCGATGGAATGCAAATCAAGTTCGGCCAACCGTTTCAGCTTGTCCAAGGCTTCAGCAGGAGCAAAAGCCCCGTTGGCATCCACCCGGAGTTCCACCTCACGAGCCGGGAAATGCCGCCGGATGAAACGCAACAAGTCCAATTCCTCCTCGAAACCGATGGCACCGATTTTCAACTTGACACAACGGAAACCGGCTTCCAACTTCTCCCTGATTTGCCTGTACATGGCGTCATGGTCGCCCATCCATATCAACCCGTTGATGCAGATGCCTTCTTCACCGCGCGAAAAGGACGTATCCCACAAGGCATACGTCCCTTGTCCGAAATGGCGCAAAGCCGTCTCCACCCCGAACAGCATGGAGGGGTATTCCCTCCACCGCTCCGTATCGACCTGCCCCGTACGGGCCGCCTCCGCACATATCCCGCGCAACACGCTTTCGTAATCCGGCAAGTCATCCACACTCAACTGCGGCAAGGGAGCGCATTCGCCCCATCCCTCACGTCCCGGACAGGCAGCGGATGACACCCTGACGTACCACGACCGCCGCTCCGTGTACACTCCCCTTGACGTACCCGCCGGCTTTTTAAAATGGAAAAGCCGAGGGAAAACATCTATCTTATAATCTATCATTCCCATTCTATCCTCAATGTCACTGCATGCACCGTACATTCCCACATACGGAAACCCACCTACAGCATATCACTTTAGGGTGCAAACTTAGAAAAAATCTTCGGATAATCATGCTTCCACCTTAAAAAACACAATCTTCCGCGACCGACGGGAATAAAAGTAACAGACTTTACACACTCTCCCAGGCACGAAAGGAATGACTCACTCCAATTTCTGGAAAGTAAACAGCAAACCATCCACCCGTAATTCACCATTAACTAATGTACCAATGGTACCATCCGTGATATACACCTTATTGCCATCAAGCACATAAGTGTAAGTCCTCACATTTTCCGCCACGAAAGACACCGTCTTTCCTGAAACAGTTTCCGTATGAAACGCAGCGGACTTATGGCCTATGTAGCAATTCGTCGTAAAACTTTCTACGGTATTAGCATTCAGGAAACGGTATGAAACGGCTCCTCCTGTAAAACCGTCTTCATCGGCATTGTCTTCTTCCACCGCTTCTCTCGCCATATCACGGAGGTCTGTCAACGGCAACCAATACCCCATGATGCCTCCGCCATCTGCCTCGTCATCGTCCTTATCGCAAGAAGAAAAAAACACCAACCCCAACAACAGGCACAGCATGAATCCCGGCAACTGCCATAATTTGAAACTTTTCATATCCATCGCATTTTATCTTTTAATTAATCATTTATCGGCCACCGGGCGTATGGCTCCCCCTAGACAACAGTCCATCCCGTCTGTCGGTCCAGGATCACCACCTTGGAATCCCAATCCATAAACCAGTAGACTACCATAAGAATACTGCTCAAACGTCCCTGTCCAATAAACGCTAAGCCCATTGGTAAGGACTTCTGACCCTATCCGTCGTCCACACGAGGGGAAAAAGAGCTTGTTCCCGTTGGGAGCAATGAACAGCAGCCCTTCCACATTATTATACAGAACCGTTTTCACGAGACAATCTTCCACCAAGTCATCCATTTCTTTCCGCGTGGGCATGCGCAAGCGGCCTTGCGATTTCACGTAAGCAATGTCCAACTCCGTACCGCTTATCTCCTTCGGAGGATTCACCCCGGCATAATACTCATAACATCCGGGAGCAGGCACATAAAAGTCATAAGTATCAATAATCCCTTGGTACTTGACAGTTCCCGTAGGATCGCCCCATCCGCACAAAACGCCGGTCTGCTCCGGTGAAGACGCATCCCAATTACACGAGGCCCATTTCACCCCATTTCCCATATCCACCAATTCGCCAGCCGTAGGCACATCGATACCATCGTCAGCAGGCTTCATCGTGAATGTTTTCGTATTGCCATATTCATAAGCCCCGTCTTTCTCAAAATATGCCCTGTAATAATAGGTCGTATTCGGTGTCAAACCTTCCAGAGTCGTTTTGAAATCTCCTGTCTCCGACATACCTACCTGTACTTTCACCACTCCTTCATTGCCGGCTTCCGGTGATTTCGATGTCCCGTAAACAAAACCAAAAGCATATACCTCAGGCACTTTCCCGGTTATGGAGCACGTCCCGGAAACCTCCACTGTGGTGGAAGACAATCCCGAATACGGTTGCGTCAGGATGGTCACGGAATACGCATCCTTGTCACCGTTGCCGCCGCCCGTCCCACCGTTATCATCGTCGCTACACGATACAAAAAACATCATGCCCAAAATCCACATCCAAACCGGACATTTAAAACATAACTTTTTCATTTTTTTAACTTAATGTTGTTCTCGAATTCAGTTTACCATGCAAAGATAGGCAAATCGAGAAGATGAAACGGAAATGGATAGTTCCAAGAAGTTGACAGAAATATTGCCATTTGATTAACATCCCTATTCCGTTCCGGAACTAAAAGGAAGGGAAAAATTTACGTCACACTTCATTTCCTGTGAAAGGTCTCCGAAAAAGTCATGATGAAGAATACAAGAAATACGCCACAACAAAGAGATATCAATATTTTCTTTGCCGAATATTTTATATACGTTAGGCCGTGTGCAACACAACTGTCTTGCAAACCATGTCACCGTACGCCCTTGCTCGTGAAGCGTGCAAGCTATAAGCTGTCCGATATGCAGCATACCCCTCTTTATTCATCCGGACTCCCAACGGACATGTTAAATCCAACATAAGAACTGCCTGTATATAGAAAAGGCGTAGGAATCTTACCTTTGCCCGTTCCGAGTTCCAAGGCCTTCGCATGCCCACCTGTCAAGAACGAGCAACGCAGAAAGCCCACGCCGATATGTATACGGCATGTCCTTTCCCAAAAAGGGAAGGACAGTACGTAAATATACATACCACGAGGACGTTACCGGTTGCCATCTGTTCTTTCGACAGGTCAAAAGGTGCGAAGTTCTGAAACCCGAAAGCCAGACGCTTGTAAACGTCTTCTCCATATATAATGCACATATCCTTGCCCACCCTTGGGCTTTCTGCGGAAATGTACAAGGCAAATATAGGAAAAAATGATGAATACTGATGTTCTCCATTCATTTTTTCTTCTTTTTGCAGTATCCGAACTTATCTAAACCTATTGGTCAGTAAACGGTGATAAACGAGTGATAAAGAAATTCTCCTATTGAAAATCAGAAGAAACATACTACTATGTATTGCATAGTACCAATATAATACATATATTTGCACGGAACAAAGGGACGCACCGGCCGGACGTCTCCTTACTTAAACGTTAAAAGCCTATGAACGTAGACAATGCGAAATCACAAATGCGGAAAGGAATGTTGGAATATTGTGTCATGCTGTTGCTGCGCAAGGAACCGTCATACGCCTCCGACATCATCACACGGCTGAAGGAAGCCGATTTGATTGTCGTGGAAGGCACGCTCTATCCGCTGCTCACCCGCCTGAAAAAGGACGGGTTGCTGAGTTATGAATGGCGCGAGTCCACCCAAGGACCTCCACGCAAATACTATGCCCTGACCCTCGACGGCGAAACTTTCCTGGCCGGACTGGACTGTGCCTGGAATGAGCTTTCCGCCACCGTGGGGCATCTGAAATCAGAAAGCCCCATAAGGCTTCCCCTACAAGAAAAAGACTGAATCCTTAACTTTTAAATACATAATATTTATGAAAAAGAATATTACCATCAACCTCTTCGGATCGCTCTATGCCATCGACGAGGACGCTTACGAACTGTTGAACCAATACCAAAAGAACATGCAACGCTACTTTTCCCGCCAAGAAGGGGGCGAAGAAATTGCGGAGGACATCGAACGCCGCATTGCTGAATTGTTCGATGAACTGAAGGCGTCCGGGGTGGAAGCCATTACCATAGAACACATGCGGGAAATCATCAAACGCATCGGGAACCCGGAAGAAATGGACAATCCGGAATCAGAAAACCTTTCCGAAGGCACAGAAGAACCGCATGAAGGACGTAAACCGAAAGAAACCATCCACAAGAAACTTTTCCGTAACCCGGACGACAAAATGTTGGGCGGCGTCACCTCCGGTTTGGCTTGTTTCTTCGGCATCGATCCACTGTGGCTCCGCCTACTGATGATATTGTTTGCCTGGTTCTCCCTCGGCACCATGATTGTCATCTACCTCATCCTATGGATCATTACCCCGGAAGCCCAAACCCCGGAAGACCGCTTGCGCATGCAAGGACGCCCCGTGAACATGGAAAACCTGCGCGACGAAATCATGGAAGGCGCACGCAAAGCCGGACAATATGCCACAGCACCGGAAACGAAAAAAACAGCACGCGGATGCCTCACTGTCTTACTGGACATTATCACTGCAGTTTTTAAAGGTTGCCTCTTTGTCTTCATTGGCGGACTGATTCTCATATTGTCCATCGTCTTATTGTTCGCTTTGGTCATGCTCTGCCTTTTCCTGATTTCCGCATGTTGCGGAGGTATAAGCGAGGGCGTGTTCAGTTCGTCGGCAGACCAAGCCTTTTTCAACGGGCTTGTCAACGGTTCCATCGGCCAAGGCATTTATTGGATAGCCTCGATAAGCTTTATTGTCTTGTCGGTCCTCACTTTGTATATAGGCGGACATTCCATCTTACGCATGACCGGACGCATAGCCCCAATGAACGCCATGAAACGGTTGGCACTCCTCGGGACATGGGTCGTATGCCTGGCTGTCTTCATTGCATCGGCCATTCAGGGCAATGCTTTTTATGAACGTTACAGACGGGAGTTCTACAAAGAAAAACAAGAACGTGAAGACGCCGCCCACCGACAGAAACAGTTAAGCTACCTGAAAAACGAAGGTTGGACAGTCATCAGGCACGAAAACTGTGACGGTTACGTGAAAAGCGGAGAATATTATACCGGTGACCGTGAAATGCAATATATCGATGCCTGGAGCGGCAACCGGAACATGGAATATGAGTTGGAACAAACCGTACACATGGCACCCGGCATCTACCGGTTGGAGGCCGCCGCACGGACTGACGGGCATGGTTGCGAAATCTTCGCCATTTCCGGAGGAAAGGAACAAAAGACCCAAGTACCTATATATAGCAATGAAGGCGGCGAAATCTGGCAGGATGCCAAAAAGAAACAGAACGACGGTACCGTCTCATTGGGCTTATGGAGAAATATCACCGAAGCCAATGGAGGAAAGGGCTATGGATGGAGCACCGTAAGGATTGACAGCATCGTCACACACAACGGTACCATACGCTATGGCGTGACCAATATCCGCAGCAGGACATGGGACGGGACTTGGTTCTCAGCCACGGATTTCAAACTGGAAAAGACCGGTAATCTCCCCCAACGGAATCCTTCTTCCATCCCTCGGAAACCTGCCCGGCATCCTTAAAAAAGTAGCCTGATATGAGTTCAATCCTTCACAGGATACCTCATATCAGGCTACTCACACCAATATTAACCTAATTTCTAACTGCATCTCTCTTATTAGACCAAGGTACGCTCCATCATCTTAGAATGCCTTCACATCAGGATTTCTGAAACGCATGGCAAAGATAAAACGAATCATCCATTCCATTGGTGACAGATAAGCACAAAAAATGGGACATTTTCATCCAAATGCACTTTATGCACCATTTCTACCCGTTTTTGACGCTTTTTGTCTAATTCCGGCTAAAGGATTCACCAAATATCATCCCAAACGTTCTTGTTCGACAACTGTTCGGCATCCGAATAATCATCATGGATATCCATTCCATTTCCTGACCCACAAAGCATGTCTTGTTGCAACAATACCACTGCGTCAACCTCAGGAGTTACATATACCTTCTTTTTCATTTCGTTTCCTATTTTAAGATTTTCCTTCCATTTATAATATAAATTCCTTTGGGCAACCCCTCCAAAGCCTCAGAAGCCTTCACACCGGAACGCACGCGTATGCCGGAAATCCCGTAGACATCCACAGGGGCTTCCTCTGCCGTAAGCTCTGTATCGGTGATACCCGTTGCATCAAAGTCGAATGCAAGGAAGTTGGCCTCTTGCGCCACGGCCTCCGGCAAAGCCAAATATGCCTTGTTCGCTCCGTTTACGATAGAGCTGCCGTCTTGGGTGGCAAAGTAGAAGCCTAAACCGTTCGTCACATCATCAGCCAGTTTGTAGTACTTGTAGCCTTCGGCATCCACAGTGGTTTCCACCAACGTGCCTTCCAACAGGTTATCCTCCGGACGCGACATGTTTGCCACACTAAAGTTACCCGTATAACCACCGGCCTTACCCCTAAGAAGGATACCGGTCAAACCCGGGACAGTACTGCCCGAAGCATAACGCCAATCCACAGCCAAAGTGGTTCCTCCATCGGAAATCCCGGTCACGACACCGGCTTCCAGACCTTCAGGCACAGTAAAGGCATTAGCGGAATAATAAGTAGCCATACCTGCGTCAGAGATGCGAATAGCCTGCGAGGCGGATTCGGGGACACCGATGTAATACAAGCGGAAGTTGTCGGCCTCCCAATGCTGTCCATTACCATGTACGATATCTTCACCCTTCACTCCCAAATAAAGGACACCTCCACTTACGTCCATCCGTAGTTCCGTGGTTGAACCATCGTTCACCCCGGTAGCGGCATTATAAACCGCTTCATCGCCATTGAAATCAGAGAACTCCATGTTTACGTTATCCAACGAACCATATAAATTCACATTCGCGGCATCACGGGTACAATAAGTGGCAGCTTTCAACAGATAAGTACCGTCTGGCAAATTAGCTACACGGTTTCCTGTCCCTCCTATTTTAGTATAATAATGAGCCTTGCCTACATTGTTGTTTTCATTGCTTGACCAACTAGAAGACCATAATGCGGCATCTCCTTTCCCCCCAGTGGTAACGTCAGGACTATTGTTTTCTCCAAGTGCGGCCACGACCCATCCGTCCGGAGCTTCCTTGTTCTCTCCTACTTGATAAATATTCGGGTTCTGGATAAAACAGGTCATGTCTATGGGAGCATCTGATGTAGCCTTCGACAAGAAATCCATAGTCATTGCATTGCGGCAAACCAAATTCAAAGCCGCCACATCGGTTGTTACTTTCTCGAAAGTCAATGCCACATCATCCAAATCACTCACGACTTGACGGTAAGCATCCGTCTCACCAAGTCCCGTTATCGCATCAGCCAGCTCTTTGGCCTTTTCCAACGGATATATCATACCCATCCAAAGCCTGGCATCCCGGACTTGGGCATTAAGAATTTCCACGTAAACAGGAGCCTGTGTACCCATAGCCGACATCTGCGTTTCCTGCAATATCCTTTCGGCTTCAGTTATGCCCTGCTCCAAAGCTTCTTTCCCCTTGGTGGACAAGGTATATGTACCGTCCTCAACCTTTGCATAAAGCGACTCGGCTGTTTTTATGGAAGCCACTAAACTGTCCACATTGACCTGCACGTCCTTAGCTTCGGCCATGACCTCAGACAGAGCTTTCTGTGCTACTTCTATACCATCGCCCGAAACATCTTTATTTTTGTCATACACCTCCTGCAACTCCGTGGCGATGGCGGTTGCCCCGGAAACTGTAAAATCCGCAATCAAGGTTTCCAACATCTTCAATGACTGTTGGAATGCCTCAGAAGCATCTGCCTCTCCCAAATACGTTAAACGAAAGTTATCAAAAGCCGCCCAATCTTTTGATATATGTACATCCTTCCTCACACCTATCCTCAATGTACCATCCATCACGACCGTACGTACTTCATTACCGCCATAACGCCCAACCAAGAAAGCATCGGCAGCCTGCTCCATGTTATTAGGAATGCCTTTCCCGTCATCCTTCAGCAACTGAAGCGGAGTCTCATCTGCATTCGCATATAAAATAGCATTCTGTGCCCCATTGGCATCCACGTTACCGCCTGGACGATAATACCCTTGGCAGGATACCAAATAACATCCGTTTTTCAATCCTGTCATAACTTGGTATACCTCAAAGTTTGCATTGTCGTACGCCTCAGTACAGGAATTTGTAGACTTTGCCGCCCTGTCTGGTCCGATAAGCGTCAGTGTACCACCGGTATGGCTTTCCTTCCATTCACTCGGCTGAGAACGGTCGAAATTAGCTCCTGTGACATAAAACGTGGCATCTACGCCCTGCTCTTCCGTCGCGTTATCCAAAGCCTTGATACGTTGGTCCTTGGATACCAAAATCCATTCGCAAACATCTACAGTTTCCACCCGTGCCAGAACCGTACCCGAACCATTGTAATGTAAATAACGACCATTCCCAAACAAGGAAAACTCATACACTTCGTCTTCTATATTCTGGTCAGTAAAAATATATCCGGTCTTGTCTTTGTCAATGTAGTCATCTTTCAAATAATTATTAGCCGTCGTCTTGATGGCATATTTACCATCGGGCATAACCTCTAACGTACACAACAGGCCGGGCTGCCCTAACGAGGCTTGCGTGCCCCAAGTATTTGCCCCAAGCAGGAATCCTCCACCTTCCTTATTATAAAGGTAAAACTCTCCACCTTCGGCAGGCAAAGGTTCCCCCACCCAAGAAGATTCTTCCTGTGCCCACACCCCGTTCGCGGCCATACAAGCCACAAACACAGCCATCAACGGCCTACGCTTCCCCATCAACGGGAACAAAGAATTTGGTATTTTCTTTTTCATGTTTAAAAATTTTAAGGTTCTATTGTTTTCCACCGTGCCGCCACCGAACCTATTGACGAGGACACGGAGCTTTCATACGGAATAAACATCATGCTAGCCAACTTGTTTCTATTCCTTTTTCAGGATACAAAATTATATTCTTCCCCCACATTGGAATAAGACATAAAATAACCAATGATAGGATAAATCTTACCAAAATACATTTTCCGACCCGTTTTCCGTCATATATCATGCCATATTCCTTTCTTCCTTTGAAAAGAAGGATACGAATCGGACATATAAAAAGTCCGGATTGAAAACCTACCGTTTCAATCCGGACCCAATCAAAATAAGATAGACGCTGCCACCTGTTACACCGCCTTGTTCCACATACTTTTAGAACCTCCACTTCGGTTTACGCTTCTCCAGGAAAGCACGGCCACCCTCCTGAGCCTCATCAGTCATATAGTAAAGCATCGTGGCGTCCCCGGCCAGTTCCTGAATACCGGCCTGGCCGTCCAGTTCGGCATTCAGCCCCACCTTTATCATACGCAGGGCCAACGGACTGAGTTGCATCATCTCTTCCGCCCATGCCACATATTCGTCTTCCAATTCAGCCAAAGGCACCACCTTGTTGACCAATCCCATGTCGAGGGCCTCCCGGGCATTATACTTCCGGCACAGGAACCATATCTCACGGGCTTTCTTCTGACCTACGACACGGGCCAGATAAGAGGAACCAAAACCGGCATCGAAGCTGCCCACGCGAGGTCCGGTCTGCCCGAAAATGGCATTGTCCGAAGCTATCGTCAGGTCGCACACCACATGGAGCACGTGCCCTCCGCCGATGGCAAAACCGTTGACCGCCGCAATCACGGGCTTGGGCAACGAACGGATTTGTTTTTGCACCTCCAACACATTCAAACGGGGCACACCGTCGTCCCCGACATATCCCCCGTGCCCTTTCACGTGCATGTCGCCTCCGGAACAAAAAGCCTTGTCGCCCACTCCTGTCAACACCACCACACGGACATCGCGTCGCTCGCGGCAAATATAGAACGCGTCGCTCATCTCCGACACCGTGCGCGGCGTAAAAGCGTTGCGCACCTGCGGGCGGTTGATGGTGATACGGGCAATGCCGTTATAAAATTCAAAAAGAATATCCTCGTATTCCTTCAAAGTTTTCCATTCTCTGTTCATATCCTTCATCTTAAAAATTCTTCCATCTCTCCTTTATCGCATGATAGTAACTCCGCTGCTCTTCGGCATCGGCCTCCGCATCGGTAAACACTTCCAACAAGACAGGTGCCGTGGCTGTTTCGTCCAACAAATCATCAAAAGCGGCCAAGAGGGACACAGTGTCCGTAGCCTGCAAATAAGTGAATCCCTGCGATTCAGCCCAACCTGCCGCCGACGCGCCATGAGAAGCCGTCACGAAATGCCGCGTATCCCCGGCCATGTCCAATCCGGGCAAGGCATGGAAAATGGCCCCGCCGCCGTTGTTCAACACGACAATGCGGAGGTTGGAACGTATATGGCCGTTCCATAACGCATTCATGTCATAAAAGAAACTCAAATCACCCACAAGCAGGAAATTCATCCGATCGGACACTGCCGCATAACCTACCGCAGCCGACACGGAACCCTCTATGCCGTTCACTCCCCTGTTGCATTGCACTTCCACACCTTCGGGCAGGCGGCACAATTCCGCCAAGCGCACCACCGAACTGTTGGCCAAATGGAGCACTGCATGGGGTGGCAATGCCTCTAACACGCGCCGCACGGCATACATCTCGGAGTATCCGGTTTCCGGAGAGGCCAACCGGGCACAACTTTCATGCCATAGCTGCGCATACGCCCCGGACGGCAAAGCCTCCGGCCGGAAAAACAAACGGAAGAAATCAGCAGGAGAAGCCTCCACAACCGTGGTCAGCGCATAAAACAAATCCGCCGGAAGGCCATCCGGCGAAACATGCCAGTGCACCAACGAAGGCGTATGCCTCAGGAACTGTTTCAAACGTTTCGACACGACATGCCCGCCTACGGTAATCACCAAGTCCGGGCGCAACGCCTGCAAGTCTTCCTCACGGGCTGCATATAACAAGGCATCGAAGCCCCGTACCGCATCTGAAGCCGACGGGCAATTCCCCAACACTTCAGCCAACCAAGCCACGCGACTGCCGGACAGGCAAGCCGCTACACCGGCCGCCTCGTCCGAAGACATCTGCCCCAACACGACCAGAACCCGACGGTACTTGGGAAGCTCTTCTTTCAGGAAGAAAGACAAAGTCCGTCCCTCGTCGGACATATCCCGCCGTACCATACGCCGTACGGAAGGCAAAGCTTCCGCCGTAAATTGAAACAACGGTTCGGAAAGAGGGACATTGATATGCACCGGCCCGTAGCCGTGGTGGTCCACTTCAAGCAAAGCCTCGTTGACAAGCCGGTTGGCATACCATTCATCTTCCCCGGTACGTACCTCGGGCAGGTTGACCGCCTTCCGCACCAAGCCACCGAAAACACCCGGCTGCGGCAAAGTCTGCCCGTCCATCTGCCCGATCCAAGCCGCCGGACGGTCGGCGGAAACGACTACCAAAGGTACCCGACGGTAGAACGCCTCGCACACCGCCGGATGGAGGTTGAGCAAAGCCGAACCGGAGGTACAACAGACCACCACGGGAGCCTGTACATGCAAAGCCAATCCGACGGCGAAGAAACCGGCACTGCGCTCGTCCGTCACCGAAAAGCATTCAAAATCCTCACACGTGGCGAAAGCCTGTACTAACGGCACATTACGGCTTCCGGGACACAACACCGCCCGGCGAATGCCGTGCGCACGCAGCAAGGCAACAAGCTGCAACACGTTCTTCTTATCCGAATACATCAGTTCCTCCTTTCGAGATTACATATTTCATAGTCTGCAACTTACGTTCCGTCTCCATCCATTCTTCTTCGCACACGGAAGCCGGCAAGATTCCGCCTCCGGCATACAGGCGGATTTTTTCCGCCCCTTCGCCACATTGCATGCATCGCAAATTCACATACAAAGCCGTCTTCCCCTCCGGCTCCCACCGTCCGAGGAAACCGGCATAATAGCCACGGTCATATCCTTCATGCGACAGGATGAAGCGAAAAGCCTCTTCTTTGGGCAACCCGCATACGGCAGGCGTAGGATGCAAAGCCTGCAACAAGCCGCCTAAGGCTTCGGCCGAAGAAAGACGGAAACGGATATCGGTTTTCAAATGGGCCAGTTCTCCGGCCGTAGCCGTATAAGGCCCTTCCAAAGTGAACCGGATACCTCGTTCGCGCAAGCAATCGCCGATATATTCCGTCACGAATGCTTGTTCGCGGATGTTCTTTTCCGACCACGGAACTGCCAACTTGCCCTCTTTCAGGAATTGCGTACCGGCCAAAGCCACCGTACGATACTCCCCTTTGCCTCCGGCCAAAAGAATTTCGGGCGTAGCCCCCAACCAGAAACCAGTCTGAGGCGTATGGAACAAATACACGTATGAATGCACATAACGGCGGCAGGCCGCCGTGAAAGCCCGTGCCCATGAAAAGCCCCGGGGAAAAGCATCCGTACAACGACGCGAAAGCACCAACTTCTGAAAATCCCCGGCACGAAGCGCAGCGGAAAAAACACGAAAAGCCTCACGGTACCCCTTCGAGGGCTGTTCCTCCAACTGTCCGCAAAAGGGCATCGGCGCAGGTGCCTCCACCTCATCGGAACATACAGCCCGGGATATACCGGCTTCTATTTCCTCCTCCAAGGGAAGCAGCCATAAAGGATGCCCCTCTCCGAACCGAAAAGGGGCAAACACAAAACCAGTCTTCCCGTCCAACGGCGGGATGCCTTCAAAAGATTGCAGGGAGGACCGTGCCGCCCATATGCCGTGACAAACACTTTCCCCCGGCTCACGGTAGAACACAAAGGCATCTTTTCCGCCCTTAATCCATTCATCTATTACCGCCTCGTCGTCCTGCATGCGGCTCATTTGCGTTTCATCACACTGTTCATCACCCGGATGGAAGACACCAATTTCCCCGTGGAAGTGAACACATCCACGTTCCACACGTGTGAAGAGCGCCCTTTATGCACAATCGTGGCCACAGCCCTCACCGTATCCCCCTCGTGGGCCGAAGAGATATGGTTGCCGCTCACTTGCATCCCCACAACGAATTCATCGGGATTGCAAATCACCATCGACCCCAACCCGGCCACTGTCTCTGCCAAAGCCAACGTGGCCCCGCCGTGCAGGATGCCGAAAGGTTGGCGCGTGCGGTGGTCCACCGGCATGGTGGCTTCTATCCGCTCGTGGGAAGCATACGTATATTGTATGCCCAAATTCCCCATCAACGTAGTCTGCGCCTGTGCATTCAAGGCATCAAGCGGTATCTCGCTTTCGCGCACCTCGGCCAGGAAAGCATTCTCCACCGCCACGGCCACACCGTCTTCATTGTTGGAGAGGGTCACGTAGTCGGCACAACGCTTCACCGAATCCGGGGCATTCCCCATGGCAATGCCCAAATCGGCCAACTGCAACATGGTCACGTCGGCCACGCCGTCGCCGAACACCACAATCTCGTCCGTCTTGATGCCCTCCATTTCCATGATGACGCCCAACGTATTGGCTTTGTCCACCCGGCTGCCCACCACTTCCAGGAAATACGGCTCGGAACGGAACACATCCAATACACCGTTCAAACGACGCTTCCAATGGTTCTCCAACCCCACCAAAGCTTCCTCGTCATCGCTCACCAACATACATTTGCAAGGCGGGTAATCTATTGCCGCAGAGAAAAACTCCTGATGCTCCAACTTCATGCCGTTCAAGGCCGCTTCGGCTCGCACATGCGGATCATCCGGGTTATTCGTCACGACCGTATCCCCGTTATAAGTAAGGATCGAAAAACCGTTTTTCTCGGCTTTCTTCTCCAAATAAGTGATATGTTCCGGATTGATACGGCGTTCAAATACCACCTCTCCGTTGGAAGCGTTAATCACCTGGCCACCGTTATAAGAGAGGATATACCCGTTATATGTACCCAATTCCAGTTTCTTGGCCAATGGCAACAAACCGTAAGTGGGACGTCCCGATGCCAACATGATGCGTACGCCCATCTGCTGCACTTTGAGCAACGTGTTCAGCGTCCGCTTGCTAATCTCCTTCTCGTCGTTCAACAGTGTCCCGTCCACGTCGAGCACTAACATTTTATATTTCATACTCCCACGTTTTTTTATTCATGTACACAAATATAGCGAAAGCCTTTCAGAAAAGAGGACGGAAGAAGTAGTTTATCGCAAAGCTTCACGTTTTTTAGGGAACGGCACCCGGAAATTGCCAAATTGTCAATTTGTCAATTCAGGCTCCACGTGGCTGCGCTATTTGTCCCCCGGTCCGCCCTTGTTCCCCGATACACGATTCTCACGCATCAGGAAAATGTCTTTTCGCCACCCCGGCCTCTCTTATATTGGCAAATTGCCCGGCCTCGCCACGCGGCATGCGCAGGCAAACCGGAAACACGTCAGCACATCGTGGCACCGGCCTGACATCCTGACATCCGGATTTTGAAGGCAAATCCCATCCAAATAGGAAAAACAAGGTGCCAAAAGCCTGTTTTTCACTTTGCCTTCCAAAGCCTTTTCCACCCACAAACGGACATCGGCGGAACAAGATGCGGACAAAAAAAATGTTTTTTCAGCCGAACGAAAAATCATTCGGCTGAGATTGGGGTTCTACTTAGGTTAAAAAACGTATAATAACAGTCTGAAACGCAAATTTATGTATCCGGAAAGGGCTTTAAAAGCTTATGGAAGGCTACAAATACAGGGGCAAGCATAAGCACAAAAAGGAAAGGAAGGTGTCATTTTGTCAACCGGAAGTCCATTTTTCTTAAAATGGTATGTAATACCCCATATTATGTTATTATTTGACCCATAACCCATTGAATATTGAACATATATTTGCAAGGTATGAAAATAAAATCGAGATGGTATGAAGAAAAAAAACGTTTTGTTATGGTTATGTACCTTATGTTTCCCGTTGGGAAGCATGGCACAAGGGTTTATCCATCCGGGGGCATTGCATACCCAAGCGGATTTTGACCGGGTGAAAGAGAAGCTGGCCAACGGCGAAGAACCATGGACTGCTGCTTACAAGTTTTTCAAAACCAGCCCGTATATCATGACCGTGGACGACCGGCATCCCACTCCGGTGCGCAGGATTGTCCGTGGCTGCGGGGCCGGTTGCCCGTGGCTACCCCCAGGAGAAAACACGGATAACTATGGAACACCACAGGATAATGCGCACGCGGCCTATCAATTCGCACTCGAATGGAAGATTACCGGGGATGAAAAATATGCCCGAAAAGCCGTCGAGTACTTGAACGCCTGGGCACGGACCTGCAAGGACATCGGCGGGAACAACAATTACGCCCTGGCTTCGGGACTTTCCGGCTATGCGTTTGCCAACGCGGGGGAACTGATGCGCGACTATGAGGGATGGAAACCCGCAGACTTCAAGCGTTACCAAGATTTTATACGTAGGGTGTTCGTCCGCAATTCCCTCAGTTTCCTTGAAAACCGCGCGGAAGGGCACGACGACCATTATTGGTCCAATTGGGGATTGTGCAATGTGCTTTGCATCATATCCGCAGGCATATTGTGCGATGACGTATGGGTGTATAACCGGGGCATGGAATTTTATAAGTATATGGAGGACCACCGTTACGGCGAGTCTATCCACATGTTGGTTTACCACTTGTTCGAGGATGAAGATGGCCCGTTCGGCTACATAGGGCAGATGCATGAGTCCAACCGCGACCAAAGCCATGCCAGCATGGCGGTAGCCCTGGCGGCAGATGTCTGCGGCGTGGGACGCAACCAAGGGGAGGATGCCTATATGCACAAGGACGACCGTATTGCGGCCGGTTTTGAATATGTGGCCCGCTATAACATGTGGCAGGACGTTCCATACGTACCCTACACGAATATGGAGGGAGGTTATTTCCCGGAACCCGGGTGGGGCGGACGCGGCGTGGACCGCCCATGCTGGCCGCGTATCATAAACTATTATGAGAATGTGCGCGGGGTGGAAATGCCTTGGGGCCATGCCATCATGATGAGGCATAATAATGGCACAGGACTTGACGGCGGAGGAGGCTTCTATGGCGGAGGAGGCGGTTATGACCATTTAGGCTTTACCGCATTGATGTGCAGCCTGGATCCATTGACAGACAAAACCAAGGTGCCGACCAAATTGGGCGGAACGGTGCAGTACAACGGCGTGTCCACCACCCGTACGGAAGTATCCAACATCCCGAAAGGCTCACAGATGAAGATTACCGTGATTTTGCCGGAGGACGAAGAGGATACCGGCAAGTGGTCATGGGACGACGACCCCACCTGTAAAAGCAACGAGCGAGAACTTACCTTGGAGACATCCAGTGTGATTCGCGTGCGTTACATCAACAGCAAGGGCGTGGAATGCACGCGCATGTACTCCCTGCACGTGGAAGGCGAAGGAACCCCCGAAGGCTATGCCGATGTTTATGCGAAGGTCAACAGTGTGGAAATCCATGACTCCGTGATTTATGCCAAGAAATATGCCAACGTGATATTAGGGATGAATTATGATGGCTTTACTATCCGTGAATGGAAATGGGAACGCAGCACAGACGGCAAGCGGTGGACTGACTTGAAAACGAATTGCAACCTGTTGGAGATTGAAAGCGTGGCCAAGACCTACTATTACCGTGTGACCATGACACATCCGTCCGGTGCCACCATCATAAAGAATTTCCTTGTGGAAGTGGCAGAGGTGGACCCTTATGTGATACACGGAAACCAATCCCAACCGGGAACCAACCTGGTGTTGGAGAAAGGTTCTTCCTTCAGCATGTACGGCGTTCCGACGTCTATCTTAGGCAAGCTGCCGGAAACCACCCGTATTTATAAGTGGGTAGTGGGCACGGATACCATCCAGGCAGACACTTTGACTTATCATCTGGACGAACAAGGCAACAAAGTGGCCGACTTGAACGACACCTTGCATATCAAGAGCCTTGACAGCTGTTTCAAGTGCAAGTTGGTTTTCCAAAGGGTTGCCGAATCGGGAGCGGAAGCCAAGTCTGTTTGCCATTTCAACGTAGACGCGTATGAAGCATGCACGGAAGACCCGTCCTCGGAAGACAGCTATTACATCAGTAATGAGTGGGGTGCTTATCTTCGTAACACGGATGCCCAGTTCGTACCATACGCGGAAGAAAACGACCAGGATTACCTGTGGCGCCTGCGACGCTTGAGCGCAAGTTATGGCAACCGTTATATGCTCTTCAGCCGCACGAACAGCAAGATGCATCTGTCCAAAGACGGCAAGATGATGAACGGGAGCGATTATGCCAACAACTCGTTCAACATACTCCGCAAGTGTACGGACGAAGGTGTATATGCCATCCAACGCTCACCGGCGGCTTCCGGTGGCATGCTGTTGCCCAGCGAGGACGGCATGTTGTTGGAAGTGTCGCAAGCCCCTTGCTCCGGATTTCCCTTCCGTATCGTGAAAAAGACAGATAACCCCGACGGAATGGAAGAGGTGATGGCCGAAATGAAAGGTGAAGAGGCACAATTGATATCCTGTAACCGTCACGGCAACCATTTGGCGGTAGAAGCCCAAGAAAGCGGCATGCTGAAAATCTATTCTTTCGACGGCCGCCTGGTCAAGTCGGTGCGTTGTACGGCCGGAAAGAATGAGGTTGGCCTCCCGGTACAAAACGTAGGTTGGTTGTTGCACTATGTGGGAACCTCCGGCCGCACGCAAGGAATGAAAATGCGCTAAAAGCCATGTACTGACATAACCGAACCGGATAGTACAAAATTAAGAAACGCTCCTATTGCCATCAGGTTCGGCAACAGGAAGACGTAAAATGAGAACCTTTAAACTTATGAACATGAAAAGAAAAATTTCAAAAGGAAATGGAAAGCGTATCCCGTTGGCCATCATGTTTACCATGATGAGCAGTGCGGTGCTGTTCGCACAACAACACCAGTGGATTGATGTGACGGATACTTATCTGGAGAACGCGGATTTCTCGACCGGAACTTCAGAGGGGTGGCAAGACGGGAATTTGGATCCGGTTGTAAATAAGGACTTCAAGAATGCGGAATATTTCAGGAAAAAGAATATTGCCGGACAAAAAGTGTTCGGCCTCCGCCCCGGCAACTACAAATTGACCGTTCGCGGTTTCCATCGCGCCGCAGGGGCTAATGGCGGAAAGGATTATGAGGCCGGTACTGAAGTAATCAATGCGTTCCTGATAGCAGGAGATGCCGAAATCCCATTCGTATCCCTCTATAGCGGGGTAAAAGACGAAACCATACCTAACCAACGCGATGGTTGGCCAGACGGGATGGAAGGCATGGCGAAGTACTGTGAAGCCCACCCCGACCAGTATAACAACGTATTGGAGTTCACCGTTTCCGACAAAGGCGAAATGCTTATCGGCGTGGACATGCGTGGCGGCGAGTGGACATGCTGGGACGATTTCAAACTCTATTTCGACGGTGTGGCTTTCGATGCCTTCCGCATGCAGATGAACCGTGCCACCGTGATGCGCGACTCGTTGAACACCCTCGACATACCGGCCTCTTCCGAACTTACCACGTTGCTCGATAAATATTCCGGTTACACAGAATCCACGCCTGAAGAAGACATCAACGCAGCCGTGGGTGAAATTGCCGGAAAAGTGGAACTGGCCATGGCCGTATGCCTGAACGCGAACACGATGCAGAAAGACATTACCGCAGCCCAAGGCATCTACGACAAGATTGAGAGCGGAGCCTACACCGTGTCGGAACAAGTGAAGGCCAATCTCAGCAAGGCTATCTCCGAAGCCAAGGCCGTACTTGCCAAACCTACACTGGCAGAGGTGGCCGACGCATTGGTGGAAGGTGTGCCCGCCATAGAAGAAGCCATCAAGAATACCAATGCGGTGGTAGGCCTCAACCACTCCTTGCAAGTAGCCAAGGGGCTGGCAGACAAGATTGGCGGACTGAGCGACACGGAGGAATACAAGAAAGTGGCGGCCGACCTCAACGCGACCGAACTTACTTATACAGACATGGTGACTGATGTGGAGAAACTGAATGCCGTATGCAAGGCCGCGATGACGGAAGAATTCCTGGGCACGGCATCGGCTGAACATCCGATAGACATGACCAGTTTCATTACCAACCCCAATATCTTCCAGGATGGAGTCATGACCGAAATGCCCGGCGGATGGGTGATGATCGATCGTGGAAGTTCCGACAACGGTAGTCCGACACTGGCAGACCACGCGGATACGGAACTGCACTGTTCCAGTTGGTCGGACAACGACGCGAACAGCATCTGCAAGGGACATTACCAACAGATGATAGGCAAGGAAGACGGGGTGAAGCTGCCTAACGGAGTGTATGAGTTAAGTGCCGCAACGTACACAACCGGCCAGGAAGGCACAAAAATTTACTTGTACGCCACTCCCGACAGCGTGAATTTCTCCAGGGCCATTTTCAATCGGGACGCAGAAGCTTATGGCGACGCTTCCAAGAACATGGGAACCACTACGACTGTGCAGAATATCCTGGTGTCGGACGGCAAACTCTACATCGGAATCAACGGTGAAGGCCGTAGCGGAGTGATGGGAGCGGAATGGCGTGCCGATAATTTCCGTCTTTCTTACGTGGGTTCCGATGCCACAGAAGCCTATCGAGACCGTTTGACCGCACGCCTGGAAGAAGGCATCGTATGGCATGACTCATTGGTGAACTACGGTATCGACGACTGGGATTATCTGGGTTGGGTCTTGGACGAAGAAGAAGGCTACTACCAGTACTTGGCTGATGGCGTGCCCATCCAAGATATGATTACTGCCATCGAAGACATGGACAACCTCATCCTCGATGCCCAAAAAGTGATAGACCAGTATCTGGCTCTCACCCCGTTGGTGAGAAAGGGCAATGACTTGTTCGATGCCCTCAACAATGAAAAGGTTTTTGCACAACCGGCTGCACGCAAGACGTTTACCGACGCATTGGTGGAGGCCTCCATCATAGCAGAAGACATGACATGGGAGACTTATGTGAGCGACGAAGTGGGACGTCAGACTGAAGCTCTCAATGAGGCTACCACTACCCTGAAGTCCTCCATCGCCATTTGCTACCCGATGGGAACTGCCATTGTATTGGCGAACCAGATTGGCGGACTCTCTGAAAATGAGGCTTACAAGAACGTGAAGGAATTGCTCAAACAGGATGAATTTGACAACGTAGATGCAGACATGGCGGTGAAAGAACTGCAAGCCGTTTGCCTGACAGCCATGACACCCGACGTTTTGGCCAAAGCCACGAGCGACAACCCGTTCGACATGACCACCTTCGTGGTGAACCCCAACATCTACCAGGATTACGTGGATGAAGCCGGTAACCCCTCCAGGAAAGTCATCAACGGATGGATTTGCGAAACCAACGCAGACGGGACGGACCGCACTGAACATACAGAAGACACATGGTTGTGGTGCTACAGTTGGTCCGGACATGAAGGTCACAACATCGGATCAGCTACCAATTACCGTCAGGTTGTGGGAACACAGATTGGCGAAGAAGGCAAATTCGAATTGCCCGTGGGTACTTACCGTGTGGAAGCAGCCACTCATGCTACCGGCGGAGCTGATGCGCTGTGGTTCTATGCGCAGACAAACGACGTGGAAATTTCCACCGTGCCCGACATCCTCGGACAAGACAGCACCGTGTACACGTACACCGAAGACCAGTTTGAATATTCCATTTTGAACGGCAACCGTGACCTTTGGGACATCGCACAAGCCGAGGTTGGTACCAATACCATAATTCCTGCCGTCTATGTAGACAAGGGGGCTGTGACCATCGGAATAAAGGGTGACGGACGTGTCGTGGGCGGCCACGGCCAACAATGGTTTGCTGACAACTTCCGGCTCTACTACATCAACTCTGGAAAGGGCGATAGCATGGACAAAGTGTTGAAAGATTCCGAATCTCTGGAAACCGAATTGGTGGATGTATACGACCTTACCGGAACACTCGTACGCCGCCAGGTGAAACGCGCCGATGCCGTGAAAGGACTGAAGAAGGGTATCTACATTGCTGGCGGAAAGAAATATGTGGTAACCGGAAAGTAAATGCCGGAAAAAGCTATGAAGTTTTCTCATTCTTCTTAGCAAGTATTGAAGGGGTGGCACTATCATTTTGCCACCCCTCTCTTTTTGCCATCCCGTCAAGAGACTACAAAGAAAAAGCTGTCCCGCGCCTCATACTCCGGCGCAGGACAGCCACTCTCACAAATTTAACCTAAACAAAATTACTTAACTAACACCTTCACTGTTTTCTTCGTGCCGTCGCTCATCATGTCCTGACGGATGTAAATGCCACGCTGCTTCGGCTCAGCCACGCGCACACCGTTGATGGTGTACCATGCGGAACTTATCACCGTGGCCGTACCGTCGGCTGCCACGCCACCGATAGCGCTCTCGAAGTCATCCGGCTTGTTGGCATCGCCGTCACCGTAATAGTAGAGGCGGAAGTTGTCGAAACAAGTCCAGTCGTTCGTCAGCATGCCTGTCTTCCTCGAACACAAACTTGTATATTTCATACTTCCACATTTTTTAGGGAACACAATGAGAAAAACGGTTCCTCCCACAGCACATGAGAAAAAGAATCGCTTCCTTTTTATCTGTTCATCATTATGTTAACGCTTAGGATACACATAACTCGCCTTAGACACATCAAATGTCCATATTGTACAAGGAGCCTCCCTATAGCCTTCATCTATACCAGATGAAACATAAGTATATTTAAAACCATTTGATGTATCCGTCTTATCAACCCCTAACATTACTTGTATACATTCCTTTCCTCCTCCAGCAGCACTAAATCTATAATGTCCATTTTGGTAAAATGTAATATACGAATCCGTATAACCTGGTAAATAATTAAAAGGAACATCAACCTTTACGTAGGAGTTCTTTTTTGATGTCGGAATATTGTAAAGCAAGTACAATTCTTTTTCATCTGACCCCCCCAACATAATAGACCAACCATTGTTCCATTTTAGAAACATTTGCAAATCATTGTAAGAAGGAGGAGCATATTCTACATTAGGAGTAATATATACTCCAACTGCTGCCAAATCGTCATTCTTAATATAATCAAGAATTGGAGACAAATCATAAGGACTAAAATACTTTGTAATATTAATAGATGGATACCAATAGTCAAACTCATTCAAACTTTTTTTCTCCATCTTATTAGCCTCCTGGCTGCTCTGTATCTCTAAATCATTAGATTCACATGCCACAAAACAAGAGACACAGCAGATTCCAAAAAGAAAATTAAACAATCTCATATAAATCAAATTTAAATTCATTTAGGAATATGTGGGGAGTAATATATTTTATTCTCCCCACATTTTTTAGTCAGACATTAATCTGTTCTGTTATATAAATCAATGTACCATAACTTTCACGACCTTCTTCGTGCCGTCACTCATCGCGTCCTTACGGATATAAATGCCGCGCTGTTTCGGTTCGCTTATACGTACCCCATTCAACGTATACCATTCAGAATTTACTACCGTAATAACACCTTCTGCCGCTATACCTTCAACACTATCCACGAAGTCATCCGGCTTGTTGGCATCGCCATCTCCTAAGTAATAGAGGCGGAAGTTGTCGAAACAAGTCCAGTCGTTCGTCAGCATGCCTGTCTTGCGTACGCCCAATACAGGTTCTTTACCTTCAGCCACGTAAAAACTAAAGTTTACTTCATAGGCATTATCCTCAAACGCAAGTTTCGCACCTGCGACTTTATCCACAATGAAATGATACAACATATCGGATTCCGGGAACAAGGAATCAGGCAATGCCACATCGCTGCCGTCATATTTCAACTCGCTGACATGCTCAAAAATGGACGATAACTTTTCGGTCCACTTGTCTTCGCCGCATTCAACGAACAACTCAGCGTTCCGGGCATCTGCGCTGTCCCGACGAGCCACGCCCGCCTCAATAAAGCCTCCCGCACGATAGAAACCATTCATGACAACGCGATAATATCCCGCAGGCATATTATAAAGCGACTGATGTATCTCGCTACTGTCGCTGAACATCTCATAAATCATAGCTCCCGTCACCTTGCTAGAACTGTTCTCGTCCAAAGTGGCACCAACCCATCCATCGGCCGATGCGGCATCCACGATTTCCCCCTTTTCGTTCTCCGTCTTGGTCTGGAAACTCGGGTTGACTATCAAGCCCGTGGCATCCACCGGCTCGTCCTTGCTCGCCGTGGTGAAATCGATATGCCCGCTCAGCATCTTGGAGTAAGCTTTGTCCAAACGAAGGGAATAATCGTTGATTTCGTCCAAAGTGGCAAAGATGCCTTCCCCGTCTATTTTGTCGAAGACTTCAATGGTCAAGTCATACAGCTCTTCATATCCTTCTGTGTCGGAATACTCTTCGTAACTTGCTTCGCCATTACCGCTTAGCTTAGCATCGTGGGCAGTAACTTTAGTCTCCAATGCCGCAGCGGCATCCATGGACTCCTGCCCAAACTTGATGGCGGCATTCAACGACTCTGTCTGCTCCTTGTAAACCTCCGGGGTCAACTCTCCCACGGCAGAAGCGGCCTCTATGGCTTTGCTCAGGCCGTCCTTGGCCTCCTGCGTGGTCAGGACATCGGAAGCCAACATCCCGTTAGCCTCACGAATCAGGGCATCCAAGGCCGTTTGGGCACCTTCCATGTTGTCGGCCCCTAAGTATTCCACTTGGAAGTTGTCGAAGATGACCCAAGCCTGCCCCCAAGACACACCCGACATCTTCACCCCTATGCGGAGCTTACCGTCTTCACCCACGTAACAAGTCGTGGCATTCAGGTAATTCTCGCTATTCTGCTCGAAGATTTCCTGTGCGGAATTCTTTCCATGGCACAACCATTTCCCGGCCAAGGAAGCGTCGTCTGTCCAAGTCACTTCCTCACAGTTTTCAGCCACGTTCTCCTCCTGCGGACAAGCTGTAACATGGAGAAGGGGTTCAGAAGCATCGTTACCGAAAAGGTAACCCAGAATCTTGTTCGTCTCGTCGCCTTCCTGCCCCCAACCTTCATGCCATGCGTTATCATTTCCGGAACTCGGGGAATAGAACCCTTGCATGGTAATCTTATACGATCCTTGGGGCAGGCCGCTGATTTCCTGATAGACTTCCCAATTCCGTCCGTTCCACACCTCAGAAACCCTCGTGCCATCGTTCTTGAAATCCCCGTCGCCCGTCTTGGTCCAACCATCATTGCTCCCCGCAAAATTGGGATTCACCATTAAGCCGGTCACATTATCCGTAGTCCCGTCTGCCAAAGCTTTCATCACAGATTCACGGAAAATCCTGTCGGCACGGGGTTGAACGCTATCTAATTCGGCTATATCGAACGTACCATTGTCATAACCGGCTTGTAAAACCTCGTCCAAATAAACCTCATAGTCCTCCAACCCGTCGTTGGCATAAGGCGTCTCATCGTAAGCCTTGTTCAAGGCTTCTATCTTCTGGGCCAAGGTCTCGTAAGCAGCCACGTTGTTGGCCAACGTGTCCATCCGCGCAAACAAAGAAGTTATGACACCGGTAAGCGCCTCACTGTCCAGACTCTGGTTTTGATAAGCTTCCTTAGCCGCAGCAATCATTTCTTCGTACTTCACCTTCTCCGATTCGCTGAAAGCCTTGTTGGCACCGGTATATTCGGCATACTGTGCCTCTGCACTCTCAATATTCTGGTTCAGTATTTCGCGTATATTGACCTCACCGCTTCCACTCTTGCCCATATATTCCAACGTGAAGTTGTCCACGGCCGACCAGGTGGAATTGGCTCCTTGTACGACATATCCTATCGTGATGATGCCACCAATGACATCTACATCCACGGTGTAATGGTGCCACGTGCCATACCCCCGCCCTTCATTGGCTGTTTCCGCAGGGTCAGTGGCTTCCACCTTCTTCTCCCCGGCTAAAGACTGGGCATACAGGAACAGACCTTTCGGAGTGGGCGCATCCTCCGTCGGCAATTTGTTGGTCAGAATCCAAGCCCCCACACGGTATTTTCCGTCAGGAATCCCTTCTATCTTCTGCTTGATAGACCAGTCAGGCATATTACTACCATTGTTGGTGGCGCACTCATAAAAGTTCTCAAGGGCTAACCCTTCCGGCAAACTTCCCGCGCCATTCTCGAAACGGTCGCCCGTCTTGCGTTGGTAGTTGGCACCTGAACCTTGCACAATATCCCATCCGTCCGTACTGTTGGCAAACGAGGCTTCCTTTACGAACTTTTCCGTCACGTCCAACGGATTTTCTTCCGTAGCCACGGAATAACCGAAGTCAATAATATCGGCCTTCAAGTCTTCCACTGCCTTTTCTATCGCCTCTACCGTAGCATCTGCCTGGTTATATAAAGCAGCATAATCGGTATATTCCGTAAACCCGATGGCATCGGCAGCTTCCAACTGTACCTTCAACAGCTTCTTGGCTTGGAAGACCTCGTAAGTTTCCGGTGCCACGAACTTCCATTCGTCTTTGGCATTCTCATACCCGGCCGTGTTCTTATCAATCAACGGATCCACCGTAGTTTTCCCTTCGTTTACTGCCATGTAGGAATTGGCATACAAGCCTCCATTGGCTTCCACACCGTAAATCTTGTCTTCGTCTATCACCTTGATACGGTACACCTCGCCTTCCTTCACGATTTTCCACAGGATATGGCCCGTCTTGTTATGGTCCACGTAAATCTCGGCACCACCCGGATTAATGAACAATTCATGGTATCCTCCGTTACTCGGTGCTTTCATCATGCTCAAACGCCAACCTTTGGCAGTGGAATATTCTTCATCCGTTTCCGGAAGATTGGCTAATTCATAATCTTCACCGTAGCTCAGGGTTACTTCCTGACCTGTTTCCGCTACAACCAATCGTGTACCATAAGGCTGCCCGTTAGTCATGAACTTCTGGGTGGCCACATGATAGATGTAGTACACGCCTCCGCCTGTTTCATCGGCGGTCAAGTTCGGTTCTACGAATTGCAACTCCGGGTCTTCCCACGCGGCCCATAAAGGTAAGGTGGACGATGTCGCACCACAAAGTGCCATCAAGGCAAGTAATCTGTTTTTCATTACACAGAAATTTAAGTTAATAATTAATGTTCTTTATCCTATAATAATATGGTATTACATATAAGATGTGATGCAAAATTATACTTTAAATCCATAAAAACAATGGTAACCATGTTGAAAATAATGGTAACTATGTTGATTTTACTTATAAAGCTGCCCCGCGCCTCATTTTTCCGGCGCAGGACAGCCACTCCTATTAATAACTTTAGCAAAACACTACTTAACTAATACCTTCACTGTTTTCTTCGTGCCGTCGTTCATCATGTCCTGGCGGATGTAAATGCCACGCTGCTTTGGCTCGGCCACACGTACACCGTTGATGGTGTACCAAGCGGAACTTACCACCTTGGCCGTACCGTCGGCCGCCACGCCGTCAATGCTATCTACGAAACCGTCCGGCTTGTTGGCATCGCCATCTCCCAAGTAATAGAGACGGAAGTTGTCGAAGCAAGACCAGTCGTTCGTCAGCATGCCCGTCTTGCGGACACCCAATACCGGCACTTCGCCTTCACCCACGTAGAAGTACGTGTCACACTCATAGGCACCGTCCTCGAAGGCCAACTTCGCACCGCCCGGTTGATCTACGATGAAATGGTACAACTTGTCGGATTCAGGGAACAGAGAATCCGGCAATGCCACATCACTGGTCTCATATTTCCACTCGCTGACGTTCTCGAAGATGGAGGGCAGCTTCTCCGACCACTTGCCCTTGCCGGACTCTATGAACAACTCGGCATTCCGAGCCTCCGTGCCGTCACGGTGGGCCACACCGGCCTCGATATAACCGCCCGCACGGTAGAAACCGCTCAAGACGACGCGGTAATAACCCGCAGGAGCATTGTACAACGGTTGGTACACCTTGCTGCTGTCACTATAGATTTCGCAGAGCATGGCATCCTTGACACCAGTCATGTCGTACTCCGACTCAATCGTCCATCCTTCACCCGACTGGGTGTCTACAATTTCACCCTGTTCGTTCTCCGTCTTGGTTTGGAAGCTCGGATTGACTATCAATCCTGTGGCATCCACCGGCTCGTCCTTGCTTGCCGTGGTGAAATCGATATGTGCACTCAGCATCTTGGAGTAAGCCTTGTCCAAACCCACGGAATAACCGCTGATTTCATCCAAAGTAGCAAAGATGCCCACATCGGCAATTTTGTTGTCGAGGATTTCACCGACCAAAGTTTCCAACTCACCATGTCCCTCTGTTCCCACGTACGCTTCGTAGCTGGCTTCGCCCGTACCGCTCAATCTATCCGAATGCACGATGGCTTTATCTTCCAATACCGCAGCGGCATCCATGGACTCCTGCCCCAACTTGATGGCGGCATTCAACGCTTCCGTCTGTTCCTCATAAATCTCCGGAGTCAACTCTCCCACGCCAGAAGCTGCTTCTATGGCCTTGCTCAAACCGTCCTTGGCCTCCTGCGTGGTCAGAGCATCGGAAGCCAACATCTCGTTGGCTTCACGGATCAAAGCATCTAAAGCCGTTTGCGCACCGTCCATGTTGTCGGCACCTAAGTATTCCACCTGAAAGTTGTCAAAAACGACCCAAGCGGCTCCCCAAGTCACACCCGACATCTTCACGCCCACACGGAGCTTCCCGTCTTTACCCACGTAACAAGTCGTGGCATTCAGGTAATTCCCTTCATCAGCCTCGAATACCTCCTGTGCGGAGTTCTTGCCGTAACACAACCACTTTCCGGCCAAAGAAGCATCTTCGGTCCAAGTCACTTCCTCACAGTTTTCAGCCACATTTTCCTCCTGCGGACAAGCCGTCACATGAAGAAGCGGCTCGGAAGCATCGTTACCGAAAAGGTAGCCATGGATATTACTCGTCTCGTCGCCTTCCTGCCCCCATCCTTCATGCCAAGCATTATCATTGGTAGAACTTGGATTATAGAAAGCCTGGGCCTTTATCTTATATGACCCTTGAGGAAGATTGTTGATTTCCTGATAGACCTCCCAGTTCTGTCCGCCCCACACCTCAGTGACTCTTGTGCCATCGTTCTTGAAATCCCCATCTCCGGTCTTGGTCCAACCATCATTGCTCCCCTCAAAATTAGGGTTCACCATCAATCCGGTCACGTTGTCAGTATCTCCGTTCGTCAAGGCTTCCCTCACGCACGACATCCACAGCCTGTCTGCGCGAGGCTGTATGCTGTCCACTTCTGCCGGGTCGAACGTACGCTGTTCATAGGCATCGTCCAGACCGTACACATATTTTTCATACTCGGGGAAATCCACTTCCGCATAAGGCGACTCGTCCCATTCCGTAAGAAGCTCCTGACGCTTTACATTCAATATTTCGTAAGCATTCACGTCGGCCTTCAACTCGTCCATACCTTCTTGCAATGAAGTAAGTACCAGTCCCAATGTCTTGTCGTCCGTATCCGGATTGGCCGCCGCCTGCTTGGCCGTCTCGACCGATTGGTTGAATTTGGTTTCACCGGCAGCCGAATATTTCTTGAACTGGAGGTCATAACCATTCTTCAACTCCTCGGCCTGCGTAATGACTTTCTTCAACTCCTCGGCCATGCCGCCTGCAACTTGCCCTAAATACTCCAATTTGAAATTATCGACTGCGACCCAGTTACAATTCGTATTGATGGTCTTGAACCCCACTTTAATGGTTCCGTCCATGGCAAAGAATTCCAACACGGTGTTACGGGGATATGGGTCGCTCTCTGAAACAACCCCTTCCCTTAATCCACCGAACTCCAGGCTATGGGCTTCCGCACGCGACTCAATACCACCGTTTTCTGCATAAAGGTACACTCCGTAGGGCACTATGTCCCTATTGCCTTGTTGGTAGCCTATGGTGTTGGCCGTCAGGCGGTATTTCCCGACCGGCATGCTTTCCAAAACCTGCGACACTTCCATCGGGTCGTTCGCCAGACTGTTCAGGTTCGACCCATCCGCCCATGTCCATTTCTCCGCAAAATTTTGCATCTTGTATTCATTCGTGGGAGTCTCATAACTCACAGACTGGACACCAGGAGTGCCTACGGTGGTCCATCCATTGGTCGTGCCGTCCGCAAACGAATTGTTTGTAATGACATTGGTAAAGTCCACGGGGTGTTCCGGTGTCGCATTCGAACTTTGCCAGTTCACTATAGCTTGTTTAAGGCCGGTAGCCGCAGCCTCGACCTCTTCTGCCGTAGCTTTCGGATTATTGTAAACATCGGCATATTCCCCGTAACCAGTAAAACCAACTTCATCTGCCTTGTTCAACTGTCCCAACAACTTCTTCTTGGCTTGGAAAGCCTCATAAGCTTCCACAGACACGAATTTCCATTCATCCCCGGCATTCTCTTGTCCGGCCATACTCTTGTCAATCAACGGATCCACCTCGGTCTCGCCTTCGCCTACCGCAATGTATGAGTTGGCATACAAACCATCTTGGGCTGCCACGCCGTAAAGCTTGTCCTCGTCAATCACCTTGATACGGTACACCTCGCCTTCCTTCACGATTTTCCACAAGATGTGGCCCGTCTTGTTGTGGTCCACGTAAATCTCGGCACCGCCCGTATTGAGGAACAACTCATGGTATCCCCCGTTGGTGGGCGCGTTCATCATGCTCAGGCGCCATCCTTTCCCCGTGAAATATTCCGGATCCGTTTCCGGACGACGGCTCAATTCATAATCCTCACCGTAAGTCAGGGTAACTTCCTGACCTTGGTCGGACACAACCAGACGCGTGGCTGAATTCCCCATGAACTTCTGGGTAGCCACATGATAGACGTAGTACACTCCGCCGCCTGTACCGTCGGTGGCCAGATTCGGCTCTACGAATTGCAACTCCGGGTCTTCCCACGCGGCCCATAAAGGTAAGGTGGACGATGTCGCACCACAAAGTGCCATTAAGGCGAGTAACCTGTTTTTCATTACACAGAAATTTAAGTTAATTATTAATGTTACGTACCCTCCCATTCTCCCGGGAAAGTGAATCTTAATTCAATGAAGAACCTTGATACACTGCAAATATAACGAGTAATCCTTTCCCTATCATTGGACTATTTAAACTTAAATTAGGATTATATCAGCAAAAAAGTTTTTTTCGCATTTGTCAAGGAAAAGCACTTTATAAAATCAATCTGCGCCAAATGAAAAATCGTTTGCCGCAGATTGAAAAATCACTTGGCGCAGAACGAAAAATCATTCTGCGCCAAGTGATTTTATAATTTCAGTATACTGATTTTCAGCAAATTAAATCATAAAAATCCGAAATCAGATTGTTAATCCTTTTGTTAGCAAAAAAGGATTCCTACATCATCCCGGCCCAACGCGCCAGGCCCTCGTAGACGAAGCTCGCCACGCCCAACAGGCAAATGCCCGCCATGCAGAGCGCCAACGTGAGGCGCACGCCCGGATGGCTGCGCAAGGGGGTCACCGCCGGGAGCCCGTCCTCCGTGAGGGGCGCGGAGATGTACATGGCCTTGACCACCAACAGGTAGTAGAAAAGGGAGACGATGGTGTTCACCAACGCGAGGAACACGACCAACCACCACCCTTGGGCAAAGGCCGCCGCGAAGATGAAGAACTTGGAGAAGAAACCGGCAAACGGGGGTATGCCGCCCAACGAGAACAGGGCCAACGTCAGCACCAACGTCAGGCGCGGGTTCGTTCGATAAAGCCCGCAGTAAGCGTCACGGCCCGTCTGGCCGCCCGCGTGCTGTTCGACGGTACTGATGACGGCAAAGACGGCCACGTTGGCCACCACATACACGGCCACATAAAACACTAGCGAGGCCATGCCCTGCGCCGTGCCTGCAAGCACACCCAGAAGGATATAACCGGCCTGCGAGATGCTGCTGAAGGCCATGAAACGCTTCATGTCACCCTGCAAAACGGCCATCAGGTTGGCCACGGTGATGCTGGCGACGGAAAGCAGGGCCACGGCGAGCGTCCAGTCTTCCCTCATCAAAGGGAACACAAAACGCAGGACGATGGCCAAGGCCACGGCAGCGGCTCCCTTGGAAATGACGCTCAGGTAAGCCGTCACGCTTGTGGGTGCCCCCTGATAAACATCGGCTGTCCACAGATGGAAGGGCACGAGGCTCATCTTGAATCCCATCCCGGCCAGGAAGAGCACCAGGGCAAACTGCTGCAACGCGCTGCCCTGAAGCATGGCCGGAAGGTCGGCAAAATAGAGCGTGCCGGAAGTGCCGTAGATGAACGACAGGCCGTAGAGCAGCAAGGCGGAAGAGAACATCGTGCTCAGGATAAACTTGGCACCGGCTTCCGCGCTGTGGTGGCGGTATTTGTCGAGGGCCACGAGGCAGGCCATGGGGATGCTGGCCATCTCCAATCCGATGTAGAATATCAGGAAATGCCCGGCGGACACCATGAAGAACATGCCCAACAGGGTGGCGAGCGTCAGCACGTAGAACTCGCCTTGTTTATAATGCGTGTCTTTCCGCCCTAGCCATTCGCCGCTTTGGAGGAAGATAAGCAACGTGCCGGCCGAAAGGATGGACTTGACGATAGATGTGAACGGGGTGTTGACATACATGCCGCCGAAGAGTGCGCGGGTGTCGGGCGTAAGGTTCAACCCTATCTGGAGGGCCATCAGCACGCAAACGGCCGGATGGAACCAACGCCGGCGCAGCGGCCCGGCAAAAAGGTCGGCCAAGAGGGCTACCAACAGAATCAACACCAACGAAAGCTCGGCATGCAAAGACAATATAGCAGATAAATTACTGTTCATGACTTGGATCAGGGAAGATTAAAATGTGAAACAATAGGCTCTACACTGAAACTGACGGTGTCGCTCACCCACCACGGGGCAAGTCCCAGTCCTGCCACACACACAATCAGGCAAATGACGGCAAAACGCTCGTCCCACGTGGCATCCGTCAACTTCAGATGCCCGGGGTTGCGGCACGTGCCATAAAGAATCTTGCCCACCACACGCAGGATATACACTGCCGTGACGACGATGCTCACCGTGGCGATGACGGTGCAGGCGCGGTGGAACACATCGGGATGTTCGAAAGAACCCACGAACACCGTCATCTCGGCCACGAAGCCGCTCAGGCCGGGCAGGCCGAGATTGGCCAGACCGGCAATGACGTACCCCACAGCCAGGAAAGGCATGACCTTCATCAATCCGTTCAACTCGCGCACGTCACGGGTGTGCGTCCGGCCGTATATCATACCGATAAGGGCAAAGAACAAGGCCGTCATCAGCCCGTGGCTCAGCATTTGCAGGATGGCGCCCGTGCAGCTCGTGCGGGTCGCCATCAGCAAGGCGAAAAGCACCAGGCCGCAATGGCTCACGGAAGAATAGGCGTTGATGTATTTCAAATCGGTCTGCACCACGGCACTGAAAGCCCCGTAAACCACAGAAACCGTAGTCAGTATCAGGAAGAAGTCGCCCCACTGGGCCAACCCTTCAGGCATCAGGTACATGGCCACGCGGAAACACCCGTATCCGCCCAGTTTCATCAACACCCCGGCATGCAACATGGACACCGCCGTGGGGGCGGAAGCGTGGCCGTCCGGGCTCCATGTATGGAACGGGAACAAGGCACCCAACACGCCGAAACCCAGGAACACCGCAGGAAAGAACAGCCGTTGCATCCCTTCGGGGATGTTATGCAGTCCGGCAATCTCCAACACATTCATCGTCTGCGCCCCGGCCCCGTAATAGATGCCCAGGATACCGATGAGCAAGAAAGCCGACCCGCCCATCAGCATCAGCGTCAGTTTCATGGCGGCATATTCCTTGCGCCCGCTGCCCCATACGCCGATGAGCAGGTACATCGGGATGAGGGCCACCTCATAAAACATGAACATGGTGAAAAGGTCGGTGGAGATGAAGAAACCGAACACGCCCGTGGAGAGCAAGGTGAACCACAGGAAATATTCTTTCGTGAGGGGTTTCAGTTTCCATGAAGCGAAAGTGCCCGTGAACACGATGATGGCACTCAGCAGCAACATGACCACGGAAATGCCGTCCACCCCGACGGAATAACAGATATGCAAGGGAGCGTACCACACGACACTATCCGTGTAGAGCATCTCAGGCTGCGGGAAAGGCAGATTGGCAATCAACGCACGAAGCCGGAGATAATCCACGGCAAGCCAGACCGCCAGCACCAACAACGCGGAAGAACCGGCTACCATCACTCCCCGCACTTGGTTGACACTACGGGCCATCCACAGACCGAGCATCATCAACAGGGGAATCAATACGAAAAGACTTAATATATTCATATCGTTTTTACTTTTTTAAAGAATAGTCAGACGGCCAACAAGACCAAAGTCAAAAGGATAATGCCGCTCAGGAACCAAATCACGTAAGCCTGTATCCGCCCGCTCTGCATGGGCTGTACTTCCTCGGCCGAAGCACGGGTGCCCCAAGCCAGGAAGTTCATGAAACCGTCTATCACATGGCGGTCGAACCATGCCAACGGTACAGACACGCAGCGGAAAATAATCCGTTTGGTGACGAACAGCCAGGCTTCGTCCATATAAAAACGGCGGTAGGCCGCACGGTGCAGTTTCGGGAAACGACGAGCCAAGGCATCGGCCACCGGCTGTTCGCTGCGGGCATACATGAAAGTGGCCAAGGCGATGGCCAATACAGCCACCACGCAACTTGTGGCTGCCACGCCACCGTCCAAATGGATGTCGTAAGACAAACCGTCGCCCGTGACAAAATGCCCGAAGGGAATGAAACCGGCCAGACAGGTCACGGCAGCCAATACCATCAACGGGAAAGTCATCGTAAGCGGACTTTCGTGCGGCACGTGCGCGGCATGCAGTTCCTTGTTCTCGTGCCCCCAGAAAATGCAATAGTACAGACGAAACATGTAGAAAGCCGTCATCCCTGCAATGAAAGTCATGACATAACCCATCACCGGGCTGAAAGCAAAGCAAGCCGTCAGGATCTCGTCCTTGGAGAAGAAACCGGAGAACGGCGGGATACCGGCAATGGCCAGGCAAGCGATGAGGAACGTGACATGCGTCACCGGCATATACTTGCGCAAGCCGCCCATCGTGGACATCTCGTTGCTATGCACGGCATGGATGATGCAACCCGCGCCGAGGAAGAGCAAAGCCTTGAACATGGCATGGGTGAAAAGATGGAACATGGAAGCCATGTAGCCCAGACCGCCTTCATGGCTCGGCATGCCAGTGCAGACTCCCAAAGCCACCATCATGAACCCGATTTGGGAAATGGTGGAAAAGGCCAACACCCGCTTGATGTCGCTTTGCACGCAAGCCACGGAAGCGGCATAGAAAGCCGTGAAAGCCCCGACGTAGGCCACAATGTGCAACGTTTCCGGTGCGTATGCGATATAAAGCGGGAACATCCGTGCCACTTGGTACACTCCGGCCACGACCATCGTGGCCGCATGAATCAACGCACTCACCGGCGTAGGACCTTCCATGGCATCGGGCAACCAGATGTGGAGCGGGAACATGGCGCTCTTACCGGCACCGCCCACGAACATCAGCCCCAATGCCCACGGCAGCATCAATGCGCCTTGCATAAGGTTCTCCTCGGCAGGCGCAAAAGTGAACGTACCCATATAATAACCGTAAATCAGGATACCGATGAGGAATCCGAGGTCGGCAAAACGTGTCACGATAAAAGCTTTCTTGGAAGCGGAGATGGCTTCAGGCTTCGTGTAATAAAACCCTATGAGCAGGTAAGAGGACACGCCCACCAGTTCCCAAAACACATACATCTGGAAAATGTTCGTGGCTACCACCAAGCCGAGCATCGAAAAGGTGAACAAGCTCAGGAAAGCGTAATAACGCTGAAAACCCTTCTCCCCTTTCATATACCCGAAAGAATAGATGTGCACCATGAGCGAGACGGTGGAAATGACCACCAACATCATCACCGAGATAGGGTCGAGCAGGATGCCCATGTCGATATGCAGGCCGGCCGTGAAAGGCAACCATACAAAATTATAAGGTACCAGGGTCCCAAACGTCCCGTCGGCCAAACGCGGCAAGGTGAAATAACCGTATGCCACGGCATAACTCAACACGGCCACAGCCCCCAATGACAACGAACCGACCAGACCGGCTGCGCGATGGGACATCTTCATACCTGCCAGAGCCAACACTAAGAAACTCAGTACGGGCAGGAGGAGTATCAATATCGTATATTCCATATCATTCTTCTTTTTATCAGTTTCCGGCGTCAACCCTTCAGGTCGCTGACATCATCCGTCTGGATATTCCGGACATTACGGTACACATTTATCATAATGGCAATGGCCACAGCCGTTTCCGCCGCCGAGATGGCAATGCCGAAGAGCGTGAAGAAATGGCCTTCGAGCGCACCCGGATAAAAATAACGGTTGAACACGGCAAAGTTGATGTTCGTGGCATTCAGCATCAATTCCACGGAGATGAGCGTGGCCAACAGGTTGCGTCGCGTGAAAAAGCCGTAAATACCGGCAAACATCATCACCGTACTCAGTATCAGATAATAAAAAGCATCTATTTCCATAACTCTGTTTGTTTAATCAACGTTTACGCGCAATCATGATGGCACCGATCATGCAGGCCAACAACAACACACTGACGACCTCGAAAGGCAGGACAAACTGGTATTTCCCCATTCCGACAAGCGCGTTGCCGACTTTCACCGGATCCAGTTCCACCAACGGAGGAACGGAGAAACGTGCAAAACCGTAAGACGACAGCAAGAATACCGTCAACCCGAAACCGGCCAATACCGTCAGCATGGCCGCAAACCAACGTCCCCGTGGGATACGTTCGTTCATGTTCTTGTCCGAACGGGTCAACAGGATGGAGAAGACATAAAGCACGACGATACCTCCGGCATAAACCGACAACTGCACCGCTCCCAAATAGGTATAGCCCAACATGAAATAAAGGCCGGCCGTCCCGAAAAGCACAAACAACAGAGCCGTGGCCGCACGCAAAATACGCCCCGATGTCACAGCCAACACCGAACAGACCGCCATCATCAGTGAGACAACCCCAAAAACTACTTGCCCAAGAGTGATTCCTTCCATATTACATTATGCTTTTATAGGTTTGTTTTTCTCGGGAGCCGGTGCCAACACCGAACCTTCCCGGTTCAACGTGAGCAGCAACTTGTCACGCTCGAAAACCGAATTCTCAAAATCATTGGAAAAACGTATGGCGCCATGCGGACAGGCATTGACACAAAGCTGGCAAAACATGCAGGAACCCAAATCATATTCATACTTCACCAAAAACTTCTTCTTCTTTCCTTCCGCATCTTCCCTCACTTCGGAAACCACACGGATCGTATCGTTGGGACAGGCCATCTGGCACAACCCGCAGGCCACACAATGATGCTGGTTCCGGTCGTCATGAATCATTTCCAACTGTGCCCGATGACGTTCCGGTATGTAAAGCGTCGTATGCCGGTTTTCCGGATACTGCTCCGTCACTTTCTTCCGGAAGAACACCTTGATGGACGTTTTCAGTCCTCCCGCCAGACTCTCCGTGCTACGCCAATATCTCTTTATATATTTTGTGAATTTACTCATTTCATTACTATCGTTTTAAAAAACCAATCCGAAAACCTTCATCACCACCATGGCCAACATGACTACGAGCGACAAGGGCATGAGGTATTTCCATTCCAACGTCAGCACCTGGTCGATACGCAAACGGGGGAAGGTCCACCGGATCCACATCAACAGGAATATGACGAAAAACGTCTTGCCCAGGAACCATACGATACCGGGAACATAGTCCATCACGGCATTGAACCCGTCGAGCCCGGCCACATGCAAAGGCATCCACCCCCCTAAGAAAAGCGTAGTGGCAATACCTGCCGTAATGAAAAGGTTCAGGTACTCGGCCAAGTAGAAAAAGCCGAAATGCATGCCGGAATATTCCGTATGGTAACCGGCTGTCAATTCTTGCTCGGCTTCAGCCAGGTCGAACGGCCCGCGGTTGGCTTCGGCATTGCCGGAAATGAGGTAAATGACAAAAGCCACCAACGTCAGGACATGTCCTCTGAAAATGTTCCATCCTCCGGCCTGGCTTTCCACGATGCCGCTGATGCTCATCGTCCCGCTCAGGATGACCATCGTAAGTACCGTGATACCCAAAGACAGCTCATAGCTGATAATCATGGCACCACTGCGGACGGCACCGATAATCGTGTACTTGCTGTTACTGCTCCATCCGGCCAACAAAATGCCGATCACCCCGATGCTCGAAGCGGCCAACACGAAGAATATCCCTATTTGCATGTCCAGAATCTCTGCTCCCTTGTGCCAGGGCAGACAGGAAAACGAAATGACGGAAGCCAGAATCACTAAATAAGGCGCCAGTTCATAAAGCACATGGTCGGACTTCCTGAGGCGTATGATCTCCTTGGTCAGTATCTTCAACACGTCGGCCGGCACTTGCAACAACCCGCCTTTGCCCCCCACACGGTTCGGCCCTATACGGCACTGGAAAGCGCCGCAGACCCTGCGTTCCATGTAAATGAGCACCACGGCCAACACGGCGTATGCCAACAAAATGACTATGCCCAGCGCCAACCCTTCGATAAAAACAGCCCAGTCCTCAGGCATCACGCCGCACAACGTACGGTGTATCCACTGCGTGAACGGTTCCAGGCTGTAATAATCCAAAAATGCTTGATCCATATATTTAAATGTGTCTGTATGTTATCTGTCAATATCCGGTATCACGAAGTCCATCGTACCGCCGATGGCAATCAGGTCGGCTATCTTCCCGCCCCGGCACACGGTGTCCATGGCATGCACCAACGGCAGGCCCGTGCTCCGGTAATGCAAACGGTAAGGCATCTTGTCCCCCCGGCTGATGAGGAACACGCCGAACTCGCCACGACTGGCCTCGACGGAAGCCGTAAACACGCCTTCAGGCAATTTGAGGATGGGCTTCGTCTTCACCCGGAACTCCCCTTCGGGCACGTTGTCTATCAACTGTTCTATGATCCGGCAGGATTCCATGATTTCGTCCATGCGCACCATATAGCGGTCAAACGAATCACCATGGGTATAGGTGATTTCCTTGAAGTCCACCTTGCCGTACATCGCGTAGGGATGGTGCTTGCGCACGTCGTTGGCCCATCCGCAGGCACGGCCCGTACCGCCGGTACAGCCCAACGAGATGGCATCCTCACGCGAAAGCAAGCCGACCCCCTTCAGACGGGTGCGGGCAATGACGCTCTTCGTAAAGATGTCGTGGTATTCATGGATAATGTTCCGCAAGTGCACGATAAACTCTTTCGTCTTCCGCACGAAATCGGGATGCAGGTCGGCCTGTACGCCGCCAATCACATTGTAGTTCTGAATCAACCGCCCCCCGGTGGTATCCTCGAATATGTCGAGAATCATCTCACGCTCGCGGAAACCATAGAAGAAAGGCGTAAGCGCACCCATGTCCATGGCCAGACAGGAATAAAAGAGGAGGTGGGAATCGATTCGTTGCAATTCGTCCATTATCGTGCGGATATACCTGGCACGTTCGGAAACCTCGATGCCCGCAGCTTGCTCGATGCATATACACAGGGCATGGCGGCTCTGGTGGGCGCTCAGGTAGTCCAGACGGTCGGTCAACGCCAATGTCTGCGGATAAGTCAGGCTCTCGTTCATCTTCTCGATGCCCCGGTGGATATATCCCAATATGGGGTCTATCTTCTTGACCGTCTCGCCGTCCAACGACGTACGCATGCGCAACACGCCATGCGTGGAAGGATGTTGCGGGCCGATGTTCACGATGAAGTCATCAGGGTTGAACACCACGTTCTCGCGCCGTTCGATGGTCCCGTCCGCACGCAAGTCATATTCCTCCGTCACGTCGGCGTTCACCTCATTCTCCATGTTGAGCGGGTTGCTGCCCATGTCGTAATCCTTAAGGAGCGGGTAACCGGCCCAATCCTCACGCAAGTAGAGGCGGCGCATGTCAGGATGCCCTGTGAAGCGTATGCCGAAGAAATCGTATGCTTCGCGTTCCTTGATTTCCGCCGTCTTCCATATCCGGCACACCGAGGGCAGGAAAGGCTCCTCGCGCCCGTCCGTGTCCGTGCGCAACGTCACGCGGCCGCCCGTCCGGGTCGACTCCAACAGGTAGAACACGCTCAGGCGGCCGTCCCCGTCCGCCGCCACAAGGTCGCGCATGTAATCCATCGGTTCTTCCGCGTCGTCGTGCAACCGGCGGCATACCTCCACCACGTCCCCCTTCGGGACCACTACCACTCTCTCGCCGGTCTCTTCCACCGTGGCGGCCGCGCACCACTGCCTTATCTTTTCTTCAATCATATTCCGGCCTCCTTTCTTTCCCCTGCCTCTTCCGGCTTCTCCTTGCGGTTGCGTCCCCCAAGGAAACGCTCTGCCTTGATTTTACGTTGCAACTGCATCATGCCATAAAAGAAAGCCTCCGGCCGCGGGGGGCATCCCGGGATGTACACGTCCACCGGGATAATCTCGTCGATACCGTTCACCACGTGGTAACTCTTGCGGAACGGCCCCCCGCTGATGGTGCATCCCCCCACGGCCACCACGTATTTCGGCTCGGCCATCTGGTCGTACAACCGCTTCAGTACCGGAGCCATGCGGTAAGTAATCGTGCCCAACACCATGATCATGTCCGCCTGGCGAGGCGAGTTGCGCGTCACCTCGAAACCGAAACGCGCCATGTCATAACGCGCCGCCCCTAAGGCCATGAACTCTATGGCGCAACAGCTCGTGCCGAAAGTAAGGGACCAGAGCGAATTGCTGCGGCCCCAGTTGATCAGGTCGTCCAACGTGCCCAACACGATGCCCGCCCCGTCGCGGTTCAGTTTCTCGGCCATGCGCAGCAGGTAATCGTTGTTCTTGAAATCGCCCGGCCCCATGTCCTTTATCTTGGGCAACCCGTGTTTCATTTCCATTCCAACGCTCCTTTCCTCCAGGCGTAAGCCAGGCCCAAAATCAATACCACAATGAAAAACACGATGCTCAACAGCCCTTGCATGCCTATACGGCCTACCACCGCCGCCCACGGGAAGAGGAACACCGTCTCGATGTCGAATATCAGGAACAGGATGGCATACAGGTAATAACCGGCATGGAACTGGAACCAAGCTTCCCCCCTCGTGGGCACGCCGCACTCGTATGGCTCGCCTTTTTGGGGGTTGAACGTACGGGGGGCCGCAAGGCGCGCTATCAGCAAGGCAGCCGTCACTAAAGCGATTGCCGTAAGCACCACGACCGTTAACAATGTGAAATCCGTCATTCTTGAAGTTATATTTAATTTAACAACCAAAGATTATTGTAGTGAAAGACATATCTTTTATTTTCTTTTCCGAGGGGAAAAGGACCATAAGATATGGTACTCTGAAATGATACCTATTTATATTTATATAATATAGGCCCCGTAGGGGTCACACCCTGATCCGTCTCAGGGTAAAGACATAATAATCCCTGCTAGGTCCGGAATCATAAGAATAGTATAAAGACCTGCAAGGAGATAAAAAACAGTCTACGGAAGCATAAAGAAAACTGGATAATCTTTCCGAGGCCGCCATGTACCCCGGACACGACGTTTCAGGCCCTTCATCCAAGGCAAAAGACAACGGGGCTATGTAATCAGAAGTAAAAAAGAAATAAGGAGTATCAGATGTCCAATATGTAGCTTCCTGTCCGAAACTTTCCACCGACAGAAAACTTGCCTCAGCACAAAACGCCGATGAACCATGTTTTTCCATCGTGGCAAAAGCCATTAAGAAAGACATGGAAAACAGTAGCCACATACAGAGTTTAAGCTTCATTTCCTCGTCTCTTTAACGGGCGCAAAGGTACATATATTATTTTAAAGCTTCTTTTATGGAAGATTAAAATATCTAAATTAGAACGATTTAAGTACTACTTAAAAAAACTACCGGCATAACCATTCACAAACTTTGTCTTGAAAGTCTTGTGCAGCCGCCACACGTTCCACACCTTGATTCATAATACAAAAGGCCAACAAATGGTTATTTCCCGACCGTGCATAACCGGCCAACGTGGATACTCCTTCCAAAGTCCCGGTCTTAGCTCTTACGTTTCCGTAAGCTTTTCCTTTCCTCATACGTTTTTTCAGCGTACCGTCAACTCCGGCTATAGGCAAAGCAATATAAAGAGGTGAAAAAATAGCCTCATCACGATAAGCGTATCTCAGGAAAGCAATTTCAAGTTCCGGTGTCAAGTAATTATATAAAGAAACCCCGCTCCCATCGGCCACTATATATTTTCCGGGATCATAGCCTAACCGCCCTATCAACCGCTCAATGTAGTACATAGCTTCTTTTCTTGAAGCGTATGGTTTTCCTGTACGGGCTGCCAACTGGTAAAACAAGGCTTCGGCACATAAATTATCACTCTCTTTCATCATCGGATGCAAAACGTCTGCCAACTGACGTGTCCGTCCGGCTAACAATACGCCATTTTGGGGACAACGGGCTTGTCCTCCAAAAACATGATGAATACCTAAGCCATGCAACATCTCGCTGAATGCCCTTATGAAAATATTCTTCTTCCCATATAATAAAGGAGTCAACACCGGCATGTCATCATCCCAACACCACCCCCATCCCCATTGCAAGGTATCTTTCATCGACACGTCTGCATACAGTTTCCCAACTATAGAATCCACATCCGATTCTTTCAAAGCCTTGCCGAAAGAAAGCAAATCTTCTTTCCCGAAACAAGGGTCGAAACCTCCCACGACATATAAGTCTCCATACAAAACACGCCCTCGGATTTCGCCTGTGTAGAACAAGCGGGTTGCAAAACGATAATCACTCCCCAATTCGGAAAGCGCGGTGACAGCCGTTACCAATTTTTCAGTGGAAGCCGGCCGCATACGCTGTTTGGCCTGATAAGCATACAGTAAAGTATCGTCGGTCAAATCATATACACACAAACCTACTTGTGAAGTAAGGAATAGCTCATCTTGCAACAAGCTATCCAGTCCGTCCCGCAAACACACCGGCCACGAAGCCTCTTCCCCAAGCGGTTCACAAGAAAATCTCCCGGAAGCCAACAAGGGATTACCAACTCCCCCAACAAACCAGAAGACTCCCAAAAGTACTCTAAAAAGCCTCATATTCATAAGCCACCTGTCTTTTCAAGAAAATCTTCTTGTTTTCGTTTGAAATACCGGCAAAACTCTTCAGCCGGAAAAGGCGTGATGAACTTTATCGAACCGTCGCAAAACGTCAACATGACAGTATCCTTATTCTTTAAAAAAGACAAAGAAGACGGCCGTACGATATCCACCTTTTCGATGTCGGACAAAGAATGCCTGCTGACCTTGGAAAACCGCCCTTGATGAATGAACAAGCAACCTTCATCGGTAAAAACATAATACGTATGAATCAAACGTTCCACCACGAAAACCAAAAAGACCATACAACACAATGCAGCCAAAGGCAATTTTACCCAAAAGAAATATATGGCCAACACTGTAGCAGGCAACAAGCTGAAAAACATTATCTTCTTATTAATTTTTGCATGAAATGTCCGTATCATAAAACTAAAATTTGATGCAAGTTACACTTTTTACGGATTAAATCCACAGAAAGCCCAAAAATATCCTTTATTTTTTGTTTATTTAAAAAAAGACATATACCTTTGGGACGATAGCAGAAAAACAAACTAAAACCTATATATTATGAGAGCATTATTTGTTTTTTCCGGCTTATTGTTTTACTTTTCCGCTTTCTCTCAGAATGCGATAAGGTTTGCATACGATGCGTTAGGCAACCGGGTGAAGCGGGAAATCGTGCTGCAAAACTCAGATGTTGCCAAACGAAACCTGTCATCAGAAGAAAAAAAAGAGGATAATTTCTATTCCGACATGCTCTCTGAAAAACAGATCCGTATCTGGCCCAACCCAACGGAAGGGCACCTGAAAGTGGAAATCCAAGGACTCGCCCCCGAAGAAAAAGCCAGTTTGCGCATTACTTCGATGAGCGGAGCGGTCGTGGACGTAAAAGAAACAACCTCCCCCGTTTCCGAACTCGACCTGAGCCATTGCACAAATGGAATTTACCTGCTACATATCGCAACGGGCGGACAAGAAACCACTTGGAAAATCATCAAAAAATAACGCTTATGAAACGGTTTCCGCTTCTTTTCTTCCTTTGCGCGTGCTGCCTCCTTTCTGCCCTCGGACAAGAGGGGTATCCGGCTATTGACAACGATTATGTGCCTATCACTTACAAGATAGACACAAGAAATGAAGTGGGACAAATAGATATCACTTCAGGAGTATCTCCCACCGGTGCACGTACCTATACTGTCCCTATATCTGCTTATAAAGGAATACGGGGATTTAATCCGGAATTATCCTTTGTTTATAATAGCCAACAAGGCAACGGTTTATTAGGAATAGGATGGTCTCTTTCCGGATTGTCCGTCATTTGCCGCACAGTACAAACACCTTATTATGATGGGAAAATCGCTCCCATAGCTTTCAACCGTGAAGATGTTTTTATGCTCGATGGTATGCGGTTGGTCAAGGTGGATTCCGTCACTTATTTGAGCGAGCGCGGCTATATACGTGTCAAAGCGAACTATGCAGGTAATTCCTTACAGTATTTTGACGTGGCTTTCCCCAATGGCCGAACGGCCATATTCGGTTATAAAACCAATACCAACAATAACCTATATTACCCTCTCACGGAACTGAGTGATTTGTGGGGCAATACCATTACATACCATTATACTTCACAAAGGGACCATTACCGGATAAACAAAATTACATACAACGGAGCTTCCATAGAATTCTCGTTTGTCGGTTCACGGACAGACCCAGTATCCTTTTATCTTTCAGGACAGAAAGTAACAGAAAACTCTTTGCTGAAAACCATAACCTGTAAGTTTGGTAATACCATATTGGGAACTTATAAACTCAATTATAGGAATGAGAATCAAACGACGCTTAAACAATCCCTATTGGAAGAAATTGAGTATCTGAGTGGTGTGAAAAGCTTTCCTCCCTTGCATTTCTACTATGGTAAGGGAAATAAGGCAACAGGTTATGACACCCATTCTTTCGTCTGCAAAGGTTATGTAGGGACACCTTCTCCAAAACGTTTTGTCGTAGCGCGGAATGCTGACCACGGTAAAGCTGACTTAATTGTAGCAATACCCGATTACAATCCTTATATCATCCAGAATGAACTGGAAGTGGTAAACGGTTTCGAGGGTTATTCCTGGATTGAAAACGGCTATCCTAACAACGACTATATTGATTACTTTTCTTTTTTAGGAGTCATGCAAGGTGGTCGGCACCAGTTGACCTACAGTGGCGACGGATTTATCGACATTGTGGCCGCAGACATCACCGGGTGCGGACGTGACTGCGTTGTACAAATAAACAACACCATAGCAAATAAGCAAACAGATCAAGTCACTTTCAGGATTCACGATAGTGAAAGTCTTTTAATGAATAAGCAACCCTCGCAACATATATATTATTTTTCCACCCTACATTCCTGTATACACGATAATATAGAAGCACTCAGTATCCAACCCAAATATTATTACCCTGGAGATTTCAACGGAGACGGGAAAACCGAAATTTTAGGCGTATCCGCCCACCAACCTTTCGGAGATACCGGCTTGCCTTCCCAATGTTACATCTTCGACCTGAACAAAGGCACGCTTCCTTACCAAGGCCATATATTCCCTTTCCATGTAGAATTCCAAACCACTCATAATTCCCCTACTCCGGAATTTATATATAATCGGACGGACAAAATTTTCGTGTTGGACTATGACGGTGACGGGTGTAGCGAAATCGTTCACCAAGATCGTAATGGAGCACACATTTATAAATTCGACATAAAAGGTTCGGTCTGGACACCTCGCAAAATAGCAGACGGAATCCCCCTGGTTTTTACTGACAATACAAAATTCCTCATAGGTGACTTTAACGGGGACGGACTGACAGACATGCTTAGATATGTCACCAAGACTTCCAACCGACAATATTGTGAATTGTTTATATCCCAAGGCAATGGGGTCTTTGACTTAAGCAATTTCAATTTACCTTTGCGTGATGGCGAAAGTTTAGGACAAGAACGCAGATATAATTTCTTACTTCAAGATGTCAACGGGGACGGACGTTCGGATTTGATAGACTATACCGACAAAGGGTTTTATACCTATTTATATAATAATGCCGGACGGTTCGAGGATCCTTTCTTTACTCCATATCCTTCTTCCGGCGGACAACTGTTGCCTTCACGCCTAAAGACGGGAAAGGATTTTTCCCAACTTGCCTGTTTTGATGGGAATGAGATTCATCTGTATTCTTTTTCACGCAACGACAAAAAAGAGAACCTTATTACAGGAATGGTGAATAGTCTTGGTGCCATAGAAAGGAACGATTATGCTATCACCAACGGAGATGCCACATTTTCATCCATATATCAGCCAGGTTACAATATCCACTATCCTTATGTAGAAGCCTTTGACAATCTTCCTTTACTTGCCATTTCAGAAAAATATGTGGATGGCAAGCAAATGGATGGATGGCATTATTACTATAAAGGTGGAATAAAACATCTTACCGGAAAGGGATTTTGCGGCTTCCAGCAAACCCGTACCGTGGATTTCAAGGGAAAGGAACTTATCCGTGACTTTGACCCTGAAAGGTATGGGATACTGACCCATGAGGCATATGATTTGGCCTACGAAAACTTTTATGAATATGAAATCGTGGAGCATCCTAACCGTATGGTTGAAGTCAACCTATATATGAAGGATGAAAGTGATTATTTAAAAAACGCGGACAATCTATATTATTATGATGGACACAAGTTAGGATACCCTTCCACGGAAGAAATAGAATATTGGGACGGACATAAAACAAAAACGAACACTGTTTTCAAACCGGTCTACACCGGATGGGCTGAAAACAAGATAGGAGGTACGTCACCTGACAGCATGGACGTGTGCTACATGCTGGCTTATATACCTTCCGGACAAGAATACCTTTTCGGACGCATCCACGAACAAACCGTCACAAATACCACAGCCGGAGGAAAAAGCGTGTCACAAAAAACCACCATTCCTTCGTGGCAATATGACATGCCCACAGTCCGAAGGGATTACCTCGGAGGAGAGACACGTTATGACAACCAATATGATACAAAAGGAAATCTCATAAAAGCAGTAACGGAGTGGACCGGTAAAGCAAGGATTTCCGAATCATGGGAATATGACAATTACGGGAGGATATCCTCGCATACTTCAGAAATAGGGACAACGGAAAAGTACGCATACGGGACAGACGGCAGGCTGAAGTCGCACACCGACAGCCGGGGAAATACTACAGCCTATACCTATGACGGCTTTGGAAGACAAGTCGAAACGGAACGTGCAGACGGCACCACCGTGACCAATGAATATGCATGGTGCAATGAAGCTACGGGAGGAGTATATGCAATCATAATCCGGGAAACGGGAAAACCGGACATGAAGACCGTCTATGACGCATTAGGACGGGTGGTTCGCCAAAGCGAAATGACTTTTGACGGAATATGGAGAAGTACTGACATAGAATATGACGTTTACGGACGTGTTGCACGCAAGTCACTGCCTTATACACAGTCCTCCCCTTCCCATTATACGGTTTACACGTACGATGATTTCGACCGGTTGGTTTCCGTCACGGACCGTCCCGGCCATACCACCACGTACACTTACAGCGATGACAATGACGGATACACTATAACCACCACGCAGGACGGGGTGGAAACCACAAGGACTTACGACCTTCGTGATCGTCTTGTCAGGGTGGACGACCCGGGAGGTACCACGCGTTACGAACTGGATGCGGACGGCCAACCCCTGACCATTACAGCCCCGGATGGAACCCAAACCAAGTTCGAATACAACGACATGAGAAAATGCCGTAAAAGGACAGACCCCGGATTCGGAGAAAGCACTTATGGATATGAGGTTTTCGGGGACATCGCATGGGAAAAGAACGCCCGAGAGGAAAATATCAACAGGCTCTATGATTCATACAACCGGCTGACCAACATAGGATGGGGAAGTCCCAACGTGGCATATACTTATACGCCACATGGTGAAATAGCCACCATCAAGGGGTTCAACAACACATTCATCACCTATACCTATGATGAGTTCGGGCGTTTGGCATCATACCGGGAGGATGCCCCGGACGGAAAGTGGCTGCTGAAAGATTATACATACAAAGATGGAAATACGGCTTCCGTCACTTACACCTCGCAGAACGGCAGGTTGACCACTGAAAATTACGTGTATCAGAACGGACACCTGACAGAAATAAAACTTGATGATGGCACCTCCGTCCTTAAAATAGAGGATGAAAACGACATGGGAATGCCTACCAGAGCACAAACAGGGAACATCACAAGACTCTACGAATACGATGCATACGGTTATCCCCTGCGCCGGACCGGGAAGACTGACCAGCTCACTTACCAAAACTTCACATATACGTTCGACACTTCCCGGCAAAACCTTCGGACACGTACCGACCAAAGGTCGGGAAAGACGGAAACTTTCAACTATGACGAGATGAACCGTCTTACAGGAGATGGAACATCCGTTTTGGAATATGCCCCCAACGGGAATATCATAAAGAAATCGGGTGTAGGAAGCTACACTTACGAAATGCCCGGAAAGCCTCATGCCGTGACAGGCATTAGCCCCGAAAGCAACCTCACGTCCGGAATGGGTACGCAGGAAATATTCTATACCAAAGCCTTACGGCCTGACTCCATACACGAAGGGGCTTTTGATGCGAAGTTCGTCTACAATGGCCACCTTGACAAAGTGAAAATGACCGTCACGCAGGACAAGGGACGCTCCTATCTCCGGAAATATTACCTCGGGGGGTGTTATGAACTGGAAGAGTCTTCTTCCGGTCCGACAAAAGAAAGAGTATATCTGGGTGGAAACTATTATGATGCACCCGTAATGTTGGAAAAAACAGGCCCTCTCACACAATACTATAGCCTGATCCGCGATTATTTGGGTAGCATTACCCATGTGGTACGTTTCGACGGATACCTTATAAAAGAACTAAACCACGATGCTTGGGGAATACGGAGAAACCCTATTTCATATAGTCCGGAAGTACGACCTGCCACATTGTCAGCTTCGACATTTTCACGCGGGTTCTGCGGTCATGAATATTTGGACGTATTCGGACTTGTCGACATGAACGCCCGACTTTACGACCCCATACTCGGACGTTTCCTCTCGCCCGACCCATATATGCAGATTCCTGATTTTTCGCAGGGATTTAACCGATATGCCTACTGCATGAATAATCCGCTTGCCTACGTGAATGAAAACGGAGAGAACCCACTCTTTATCATTGGTATCGCCATGATAGTTGGAGGAACGGCCAACCTTAGCTGGAAAGCCATTAACGGACAAATAGATGATTTTGGTGATGCCATCTCTGCATTCGGAATAGGTGCGGCAGCCGGGGGATTCGGTGCGGCAGTAGGGTTTGTAGCCGCTCCAATGGTGGGTGCGGGCTTCTTAGGTGGATTTGTGGAAAGTGCATTCTCCGGTGTAGTGTCAAGCTCCATCCTCAGTGTAGGAAATTCCCAAGCTTTCGGCGATCCCCAAATGGGTTGGAAAGGATATGTTTTGAGTGCCATCGGAGCTGGTGTTATCGGAGGGGTCGTGAACGGTGGAATAGCTGCAAGCCAAGGAAAGAACTTTTGGACGGGGAAAGGAAAGCCTAATATATTACCATCTTCCCAAAGATCCATTGAGTATTATTCTGAACCACAACAAAGTTCAAAAATACAAGGTAACGTAAACAACGAAAATCCACATTATTTTGTTGCTGAACCAGATGGAACCATACATGATTTAGGACCGGAACTTAAAAGAATAGGAGAAGGTAAAACTTATACTTTTAGACATGACAATGAACGTTATTGGAATAAATATAATGATTTGCCAACAGGTATAAACTATACAGAATATATATGTCCACCACCACGGGAACTTAATATTCACCGCCCTGGACCAAGAAGAATTATAATGGGAAATAATGGTAGTATATGGTTTACACCAGATCATCATAACACTTTTATACCTATAAACTGGAAATATTAATTTTACATGAAAGATATCATATTTACTTTAAACCCTTCAAAGCTTTATGAAAAAGACGCGAAGATAATTCATATAGGTCCAGTTACCAACAGACTGGAACTATGTAATTGCATTGTTACAGGATTAAATTATCCATATTATGTCCAAGATAATTGGGATGCACTGATAGATTGTTTCCGTAGTCCAGATGAGGGTATGATAAACAAAAGGAATATCATTCTATTGCACGAAGATTTGTCGGGTCTACCACAACAAGATTTTGAAAACTACATTGATGTGGTCCAAATTGTAACAAGTGAATGGATTGATGATCCTGAACATCATTATACTTTTGTATTCAATCTGCACGAACAAAAAAGGATAGAGCCTTTGTTGCGACTCAGACCATTCGTCTGGTGTTATGATATAGAACATTATGAAGTGGAGCACGCCGATATGATGGATTTTCCAAACAGAGGATATGCCAAAGAGTTATTGGAACAATGGTCTGGTTTACTATCTCTTCAAATAACAGATTGGGAATATTTAAAAAATGTATTTGTCCGATTGCCGGAGATAAGAAACCGGAATATTGTGATCAGGCATAAAAACATGTCTATATTGAATAAAGAGGACTTTTCACAATATATGGACATCGTGTATGACTGCACTGATAACTGGTTGAATCATAACGGAAAACGACATGTACTCCAATTTGCCTTTGCTTATAGCGACAAAGGTTTAATATCCGCATATCACATAAATCGGATTCTATCTAAGAGATGAACAAAGCTTATATAGCTATCAAAGAACAATAAAAATGGAAACAATTAAAAAGAAAAGAATCGTAACAAGAATCGGAAATGTGTTCTGTGCAGAAATAGACAATGAATGCAAACGGTTTTTCCAATACGTAGCTAATGACATTGAATGCTTGAATAGTAGTGTCATACGTGTATTTAAAACCAAATATCTCATGGACTACGAACCAGAGGTTGAAGAGATTGTAAAGGATGAGGTCGAGTTTTATGCACACACTATTTTGAAGTTCGGTATTGTGTTTAATGCGTGGTACAAAGTGGGAACATCCAAAAACATCGGAGAGGGACACAAAGAAGCATTATTTGCAGATAACTTAGCAGAACTAAATGAAGATCCCAAAATACACTGGAATGTATGGCAATTTAATAAACAACCTTTTATTCAAGGTAAGTTAGATAAAAAATATGCTCAATTCATAGAGAGAGGTGGAGTTATTCCATACGTAGACATTATTAACCGGTTAAAATTCGGTTATTTCAAATACAAATTACCGGGCTGGAAAATAGAAAACGGAAAGAACGTACCCATTATAGAATAAAAGAAGACACCATAAACTATTCGGTAAATGCGAAGAATAAAAAGCAAAATATATGAATGGATTTCGTCCATGTTAAATCATAATATGGAAGAGAGGAGAAGTAAACTTACATCAGGCACTCCTAAGAAAAGTTTACCTCTGACTGATTGGAAAAAAGCGTTTCCAATGTTATCAAGATACTCATCAAATATGCTATTAATGAAACAAGGCCCTATTGTCATAGGACTATATTTCCAAAAGGTATATGATGATTATCGTCCCATATTCATCAGTTATCCATTATGGAAAGACTCGTTAAAAGATTGCATGCAGTTCTACATATTCCATCACGAATTTCGGAACAATAAAAATCTCCAATTAAATGTACCTATATTAAACCATCAAAGTAAATTATTAAAATATCAAAGTAATTTTACAGAAGCTGTAAAGTGTGTACAGTCACAGTCATCCAATTTGTTACAAGAAAATGTCTATGTAAAAGATATTTTCAACTATTTGGATTATCTGAGGGAACATGATCTTCTCATTAAACTCCAAAGATTTGATGGAAAACGTGAATTATTGGTTTATAGTATGATGATAGCTCTTTACACGAACAATGAAGACTTGCTTCAATGGGTTTGCAATAAAACCAAAAAGCAAATCCAAACTTGGGATAAAGAATACTTTAAACAATGTTATGGTTACGATTTAGAAACATGGGAGGCAGAACTTTATCAACTAATAGACCAACGAGAAGAAATCATGGAACGGATTCGTATCAATTCCATGGACAAAAGAATTGCCAAACTGAAAGAATCCCATCTTATTATATAGACAAGCGTATGTCAAAGAGAACAGAAAATAAAAAAGAGAATAGTTGCTACGCAATAGGCAAATGGTTTGCATGGGCTGTGGCCTTGCTCGTGACAAGCTGTAGTCCGAAAGTGGTCACGGAAATCTATCACTCTTACCCCGCTACGCAAGCTGACGACGTACAAGTATTCAAGACCGGAACGAATCGGCCATATTCTGCCGAACTCCTAGGCAAAGTGGCTGTAAAAGGAAACGGATATACCGCACATTTCAGTTATGACCAGGTCGTAGCACTGGCCAAGGCTGAAACGGCCAAAACGGGAGGAAACGCTTTGGCTATCACCGAACATAAAGAACCCACCATTCTCGTTTCCTGCCATCAGATAAAAGGGGAAATGCTACGCATGAAAACCCAACAAAGGGAACAGATAAGGAAAGCCGACAGTTTGGAACTGGCGAGCCGGAAAAGCATAAAGCCACGTAAGCTCCCGCCTCCACTTCCTATCCATATCTACGGGAACGGAGGTTTTGGCCATGTGTTCAGCAAAGCTTACCATGACATTCCGGGCGGTCTCAGCGGCACGTTCAAAAACGGGGTGGATTTCCAGGGAGGAATCGACTGGGTGGGTAAAAAGTTCATGGGTGTAGGCATTCTCTATTCCGGTTACCGCTCCGGGGCATATCATACCAACTTCGTACGCAATCCCGATTACCCTAAGGAACAAACCGCTAATCCCAAAAGCCGGATGCACATGGATTACATAGGCCCGGAATTTGTCATGAGGGCAGCCAACAAACATTGGTCCCTACGGTACGGCATCGGAGCAGGTGCCTTCATCTTGAATGTCGAGGAAGAGATGGATTTCAGTATGGGAAAAACTGTAAAAGGGATGGGATTGCATTACCAACTCAGTGCGGACTACCTGCTGAACAAACACGTAGGCATAGGAGTAAATGCCGGAATCATTTACGGAAACGTATATGACGAAGATGGGGTGATTCCCGGCTCCATGGACCAATCCGTAGAGTTCTACCGTATCTTTATCAACGGAGGACTGCACTTTTATTTTTAAAAGAAATCCTGCGGCAAACGCACAACCAACCGAGTTTTTAAGTAGTTTTGCAACGTCTAACATCAACAGCATGAACTGACGGCATGATACGCAAATTTGATTTTTTAGTGATAGGTTCGGGAGTGGCCGGAATGAGTTACGCCCTGAAAGTGGCCGATGCGGGCAAAGGCAAGGTGGCCATCGTATGTAAAACCACATTGGAAGAGGCCAACACGGCCAAGGCACAAGGGGGAATAGCCTCAGTGACCAACCTGAAAGTGGACAACTTCGAGAAACATATCAAGGACACCATGGTTGCAGGGGATTTCATCAGCAACCCTGCAGCCGTGGAACAAGTAGTGAAAAACGCACCGCAAGGCATACGCGACCTCGTGAAATGGGGCGTGAACTTCGACAAAAACGAAAAGGGGGATTTCGACCTGCACCGTGAAGGCGGACATTCGGAATTCCGTATCCTGCACCACGCCGACGACACGGGTTTTGAAATCCAGCGCGGACTGATGGAGGCCGTACGCCGCCATCCGAACATCACGATTCTGGAAAACCACTTTGCCGTGGAAATCATCACCCAACACCATTTGGGCATCGAAGTGACGCGCCGCACGCCGGACATCGAATGTTACGGTGCTTACGTCTTAGACCCCGACACGCAAAAGATAGATACCTTCCTCTCCAAAGTCACCCTGATGGCCACCGGTGGTACGGGAGCCGTCTACGCCACTACGACCAACCCCAACATTGCCACGGGCGACGGCATCGCCATGGTCTACCGTGCCAAAGGTACGGTGGAAGGCATGGAGTTCGTGCAGTTCCACCCCACTGCCCTCTTCCATCCGGGCGAGACGCACCCGGCTTACCTCATCACAGAGGCCATGCGGGGATACGGCGGCATCTTGCGGTTGCCCAATGGCGAAGAGTTCATGCAGAAATACGACAAGCGGCTTAGCCTCGCCCCACGCGACATCGTGGCCCGTGCCATCGACAAGGAAATGAAAATACATGGCTTGGACCACGTGTGCCTGGACGTGACGCACAAGGATGCGGAAGAAACCAAACACCATTTCCCGAACATTTATGCCAAATGCCTCTCCATCGGCATCGACATTACCAAGCAATATATTCCCGTCGTGCCTTGTGCCCACTACATGTGCGGCGGCATTAAGGTGGACCTCAACGCTTGCTCCAGTATCCGGCGGCTTTATGCCGTGGGCGAATGTTCCTGCACCGGACTGCACGGCGGTAACCGCTTGGCTAGCAATTCGCTCATCGAAGCCGTGGTGTATGCCGACGCGGCAGCCCGTCACAGCTTGGAGGTCATAGACCAATATGCTTTCAATGAAAAGATACCCGAATGGAACGATGAGGGTACGATGAGCAACGAAGAAAAAGTACTCATCGCGCAGGACATGAAGGAAGTGGGACAAATCATGAGCAACTACGTGGGCATCGTGCGGAGCGACCTGCGCCTGAAACGGGCATGGACACGCTTGGACCTGCTATACGAAGAGACCGAAGAGCTTTTCAAGCGTGTCAAGGCGACCAAAGACATTTGCGAACTGCGCAACATGATTAACGTGGGTTACCTTATCACGCGGCAGGCCATCGAACGCAAGGAAAGCCGAGGATTGCACTATACGATAGACTATCCCAAACACGCTTACGACCAAAAATAAGGTAACCATTTACAATGGCCTCGTAAAAACTCCTTTCTCTAATAAAAACATGGTGATTATTTACGACAATACCCTAACTAACTTTGCTAATAATACCGTTCAGAACAAGAGTTTTGGGCGGTATTTCTATATACACAGATAACTGTTTTCCCAAGCAACTTTTCTCACCAGAGTTATATATAGCAAGAACTATAAACTTTGGTAAGATGAATATCGGTAAATTCAACTCCTTATATGACCTTTTGGAAGCATTTCCTACGGAGGAAAGCTGCATCAAGTATCTGGAACAGCACCGCTGGGCAAACGGTATTCCTGTTTCTCCTTATGACCCAACGTCCAAAGTATATAACCGTGGCGATGGAATGTACCGCTGCAAGAATACGGGCAAGAACTTTAATGTCAGAATAGGAACGATGTTTGAAGGCTCTAAATTACCATTGAGGAAGTGGTTCGTGGCTATCTATGAAATCACATCCCGCAAGAAAGGTATTTCATCAATAGAATTATCCAAGAGAATATCCGTAACATATAAAACTGCATGGTTTATGAATCAGCGTATTCGTGAATGCTTCGGTATTGTCATGGAAGAGAAACTTGATGGAGAAGTCGAGCTTGATGAAACTTTCGTGGGCGGTAAGAATAAAAATCGTCACTATAACAAGAAAGTAAAGAAATGCCAAGGTAGGAGTTTCAAAGATAAAGTTCCCGTCATGGGTATGCTTCAGCGTGGCGGCAAGGTGGTTTGTAAAGTAGTCCGTGACACTTCCTATAAATCCCTGACCGTTCCTATTCTCAAAACCGTAAAACGCACGGCAACGTTATTCTCAGATGAATGGTGCGGATATAAAACCGTTAGCAAGTTATACGAGCATTACGTGGTTGACCACGGTCACGGACAATATGTTGATGAAGATGCTTATACTAACAATATCGAAGGTTTTTGGAGTATTCTGAAACGTGGCTTGACGGGAATATATAACCATACAAGCAAGAAACACCTTCAACGATATGTTAATGAGTTCTGCTTCCGCTATAATACGAGGGATTTTGATGACGTTTCACGATTTAATTTGTTACTTTGCAGTTCAAATTATCGTATAACTTTTCAAAGTCTGACAAAATGAGTAAAAAGAAACAAGTAACAATAGAAGACATGGAAAAGGCAATGGCTATTGAACTTCTACCTGCAAAAGAATTGAAGAAGCAAGCAGAAGTTCCCGTGGATTTTTCTGCGCTTATGCAGAAGGCTCTAAAATACGATATTAAACCTAAAAAGAAGGGCAAGAAATAAATTCCTGCCTTCATCTAAATTTGACCTTGGGAGCTTGCTCTGAGGTTTTCTTTACTTTCTTAACCCAGCATTGCTTTTGGTCACTCCAATATATTCCGTTCTTTTCGAGAACTTTATCAAAAGCCTTTTGGCTTTCTTCATCTTCAAGTCCTGCATAGTTCCAATCCGTTTCGTCATCCCAGCCAGTACTTGAATTGAAATAATCATTCAAATCTACTGCCCGTTCAATATAGCTGTCGGAAAGTTCTATTTTGGGAGCAACTTCTTCAATTTGATAGTCTTGGTATTTCCGTTTATCGGCTGAAATATCATAGAAGATATAAGCAAATAATATAAGCGGTATAAGCACGATAATCCATAACACCTTAACGAGTGTATCACTTTCTCCTTTTTCACGCTCTAAATGCCTGGAACATGCTAATACAATCAATCCTACAATACCCCAGAATAGAGATAAAAAGAACCAGTTTACAGAATTACGTCCTTTTCGGGAGGCTAATACAGCGGTGGCAATAGAAATACCCAACGCAAACAGAATACAAAAGAAACCTACTATAAGTTCCATGGTGGCGAATTTTAACGAGTTCTCCACAACAGCCATAGGAGAAGTTTAACAATGTTAGTTGTTAAAGAAAGTGGGCTGCCCCTGTGCATACTCGTTAGGTATCGCCAAACACCTGTATATACGCACAGTAGGGCAACCCACAAGTATGAGCTGTCCTCTGTGCCTCGTATATACCTCTTGATAATTTGGCGATTTCAACGAGTATAAGGCACTTTCCTTATTATATTCCAAAACTTTGTCCCGAAAGACAATGCAAAGATAGCGAGAAAATTCGTATCTTTGCGCTGAAAATTAAAACTTTGAAGTATGCAGTTGCAAATATTCAAATACCAAAGCGAGGAAGAGCAAATGTTCAATGAAATAAGAACCATTGAGCAAGAAGATGGTAGTATTTTGTTTTGTGCTTTAGACGTTGCTAAAATGTTGGGATACAGCAATCCACACGATGCAATATCTAAGCACTGTAAGTACCTCGTAAAATGCGAGGTACCACATCCTCAAAACCCTAAGAAACAGTTAGAGCTTGGTTTTATACCAGAAGGCGATGTTTACAGGCTTATTATAAAATCAAAACTACCATCAGCTGAAAAATTTGAGAAATGGCTTTTTGATGAAGTCGTTCCTTCTATAAGAACAAAAGGTTATTATGGTAAAATTGATAGAACAGCATTACCAAATTTTATTGAAAGATATAAAGATAACTACCATAAACTTCCAAGAGATTATTTCTCTGTTATATCTGAAATGTACGTTAGATTGTATTTAGAACTTGAGAAAGTTGGTTATTCTGTTCCCGATAAAGGAGAGCATGGAAAACAGATGATGCCAGATATAAGCGTCGGACGTGGTTTTGCGAAATTCCTTAGAGACCATAATTCAGAGTTTTATGATACTTGCAAAACATATGTACATACGTTCCCAGATGGGAGGGAAGTAAATGCTAATATGTATCATATTGATGCACTTCCTATGTTTATACGATATATAAATGAAGTTTGGATTCCTAATAATGCAATAAATTACTTCAAAGAAAGAGACCCATTAGCTTTGGATTATTTACCCAAACTATTAGGCGCAGGGAACTAATTATCCCTGTTCCTATAATCGGGTACGCCAACAAACTTGCTCCGTATCGTAATATCGTTGAATAATTTACGAATACAAAGAATACCTAAACTTTCGCCAAGTTTCGGAAACTTCTCCATAAACCGTCCTTTCAGAAGGTGAAGACGCAATGGATGCTTTCCTTCGTCTTGATACTCGAATTGTTCCTCAAATAAAATCTGATTGTTACGTTCTCCTCTGACGATGATATTAGCCTCTTTACCGCCATTGTCCTGTACTTCTATTGAAATAATTGTCCTGTTCATATCTACAAATTTTTCTTATTCTATATCTGAAAACTTTGCGAGTATAAGTAAATGATTTATAGCAGCATTAGTAAAATGCTTATTCTATTGTACAGCCCAAAAACTTGCTTTACCTTTGCACTATAACTCAAAAATATACGTTTTATGGACATCAAGAAAGGACAAAGATTAAGAGAAGAATGGGGTGATAAACCATGTGACCATCCAAGTTTTGAAAAAGAAACGCAAGGAGCACCGATATCAGGACTTGGATACGTTGAAAGCAAAACAGGTGATTACATTTGTACTCAATGCGGCGAAACATTTACAAAAGCCGAAAAAGATGAAATTGAAGCTAATAGAGCCAAAAAGTAATCGAGAAATTAAGGGAATAACCTTGACGGCTATTCCCTTTTACTGTTTAATCAGTTATTATAAATCAGACAAACTCATTTAGGGTATTGTCGTAAATAATCACCAAAAACATATTGAGAAAGGAGTTTTATTATTTCTAAAAATCCGCTTAATTTGAAGGATTTAATAAAACAATTCCTGTAAATTCCGTAATTTTGCACCCGCAAAAGAATGTGTTTTTCAGGAAAAAAGGATATTCGCCATGACGAAAGAAATGACTGAGGGTTCGCCCCTGCGGTTGATATTCAACTTCTCGCTCCCGCTCATTTTGGGAAGTTTGCTCCAACAGACTTATAGTCTGATAGACGCAGCCATCGTAGGAAAATATTTAGGCATCAATGATTTGGCAGCCGTGGGTGCTAGCACATCGGTCGTGTTCCTCATCATCGGATTCTGCACCGGCTGCTGTTGCGGTTTCGGCATTCCCGTGGCCCAAGCGTTCGGCGCACGTTCATACAGCGACTTGCGGCGTTACGTAGCCAACAGTCTTTGGGTTTCCCTCATCATTTCCATTGTGTTGGCCGTCGTCACTTCCCTGCTTTGCGAGAGAATCCTGTTCATGATGCAGACACCGCACGACATCCTGCATAGTGCCTACCTCTATCTTCTGGTCATCTTCATCGGCATTCCTTTCACTTTCCTTTATAACCTGCTCTCCAGTCTCATCCGAGCATTGGGCGACAGCAAGACCCCGTTCTACTTCCTGCTGCTGTCCTCCGTCCTGAACATCGTCCTCGACCTGTTCTGCATCCTCGTGTTGCATTGGGGCGTGGCTGGAGCCGCCATCGCCACGGTCTTCTCACAAGCCGTCTCTGCCCTGCTTTGCCTGTATTACATGTTCAGGAAATTCGGCATACTGAAAATGGAAAAGGGAGAAACCGCCTTGGACAGACACTACATAAAAGGGCTGTTGGATATGGGCGTACCGATGGGACTACAGTTTTCCATCACGGCCATAGGGAGCATCATGCTCCAAAGCGCGAACAACGCCCTGGGTACTTCGTGCGTGGCAGCCTTTACCGCCGGCATGCGCATCAAGATGTTCTTCATGTGCCCGTTGGAGAGCATGGGCATCGCCATGGCCACGTATTGCGGACAGAACTATGGGGCGGGAAAAACGGAACGTATCAACATGGGGCTGCGCGCCAGCTTTTTCATGGTCTGCCTCTACTGCATCTTCTGTTTCATCGTGTTGCATCTTTTCGCCCGCCACATCATCTACCTGTTTGTGGATGTCCATGAATATGAAATCATAGAAAAGGCCAACCAGTTCATCGTCACCTCCTGCACCTATTTCATCCCGTTAGGACTGCTGTGCCTGCTCAGGTACAGCATCCAAGGATTAGGATACAGTAAACTGGCCATGATGTCCGGTGTGTTCGAAATGGTAGACCGCACGGCCGTCAGCCTGTTCCTGGTCCCTATTTTAGGATATACGGGAGTTTGTTACGGCGACCCTTCGGCTTGGTTTGCTGCAGACCTCTTCCTCATCCCGGCTTACCTTTACGTGCATAAACGCCTGTCCCGGAAGAGATGTTACGTGCAAGCCTCCTGAAATTTAAAGGAAAGTTACATACAAAAATAGTTTGGCTGAGAACGGAATTCCGTTCTCAGCCAAACTATTTTTCAAGGAGAAGTGTCAAAATGCTCACCTCCTTCTGATTGTAGATTGTGTATTTTGTTTTCCTTATTCCTTATATTTCGCTATTTCCGCTATCTTTTTAGGTATTTCCGTGTTGTCTATGCGTCCGGTGAATTCTTCGCAAACCATACTGCAGAGTCATGGAGTCTATAGATATTTCCTAAATAAAGCATAAAGTCAAGTTCCCAAATATGCTATACTTTGTTTTCATTTATCGAGAATCTTATGAATATTGGATCTTCATTATCTTCATTCGGCTTTGATTTGACAATGTTCCATATGTCAGACTCTGGTGAGATATATCCAGGATAAACCAACGCATAAAAATACGTTTCGTCAGCCCCAATAATGACAACATCCAAGTTTTTGCCGAACACATACTTACCTGAGTTTTTGTTTATGAATGCATGATAATAAGTTTGTTCTGGCCCAACAAACAAAGCATAAAGCCATGACGACGTTTCGTAAACGTCTGTAATGCACTTAAAGTATGTAGGGTCATTGTCCACCACATTAAATTCTTCTAATGTTTGGGGCAGCACATTGCCAGGAAGTTGCTTGTTTCCCAAATCAAATTTGTACAATGTCATAAGTTTGCCATCTGCATATTCATCAATATAAAACTCACCATAATCAGACACCACCCTACACCGGCCATCATACGTATAAAAACAATTTGTGACAAAATGAAACCTCTTGCTTTCCCTCAATCCTTCTTGCCCGGCAGGCGTGTCCAAAACTATGCTGAATTTGTTTCGGATGTCAGTGAAACAAAGAAAACTGTCCTTTCCTATTATAGCAAACCTATCATATTCGGCTGGTATTGACGAAAAAAAGTTAGTGCGTCCAATGAATTTTCCGTCCTGTAAGCGGTAGTTCAATATTCCTCTGTCGTCAAGCACTTTCAGCACAGAAGCTTGTTTGTCCACCTGCATATCTTTAATTTCAATATACTCGGATAAAGCACGCCCTCTCTCTCCTATCTTACAGACGAACTTACCATCAGCAGAAAAGCGGTATATGACTTTCGCCTTGTGATCCCAAAAGTACATATAGCCACTATCTACTATGCACTTATCACAATATGTGATAATGCAAGAGCTGTCATTACCTTGAAGTCTTACCTCTTCTTTTATTTGCAAAAAACTGTTCCAATCTTTGAAATCAGAATCTTCTATAGTAAACACCTTGGCATTGTCGTCTGCCGTATCCTTACCGCAAGAGAAAATTACCATAGCAATAAAAATCGCAATATACGCATACTTGCTCATTTTCATGTTTTTCTAAGTTAGCAATGAACTTTATTTCTTTCTTGTACGAATTACATCAAAAAGTCCGCTTGTAAGACTTCATTAAGTCCAACAAGCGAACCCCAAATGTCAACAGCAGTCAGAAGGATAGCACTCATCCGGGTCTCCTGACTTACAAGAACCCCATGCTTTATATTCACATGGGCGACTGCATTCGCCAAAAAATTTAGTGTATCCATCTACCGATTCACCACGAAACAACACCTCTACATTTTCCGATAAAATTCGATACACAAATAGGAATCTGTTAGAAA
>UMHI01051421.1_pt1 | contig 65407 bp, 66 predicted proteins | sample 1965481 | NCBI WGS metagenome assembly UMHI01 (sample SAMEA4836093, study PRJEB28245) | human gut metagenome | biome: gut microbiome; material: fecal sample | place: Denmark | collected 2008 | reverse complement strand
ACGTCGAAAGTACTTGGCTGGAAGCGGCCCGGGAGGATAGATAACTGCCGGTTAGTGAAAATAAGGCATACCAGGAGGTATGCCTTATTTGTTTATGTTTTCCTATGTTTTTTATTTTTTGTCTTTTTATGTTTATATGTATATAGCGCGTTTCTATTTTATAGGTTATAATTAGTTATAATTTAAAGCCAATGGCTGGTATGCTGTCCTAAAGGTTATGAAAACTTTGTGATTATCGGAATTCATTTGTTTTTTTATAATGAGGTAATAAAGTGATTAAAATACTTTTTATTTGTCTTGGCAATATTTGCCGTTCGCCGATGGCGGAGTTTTTATTTAAAGATATGGTTGCCAAACGTGGCCTGGCAGATAAATTCCATATTGCTTCTGCGGCTACAAGCAGTTATGAAATCGGCAATCCTGTGCATCCCGGCACGCGCAATAAACTTGCACAGTACGGTATTAGTGTTGCCGGTAAAACTGCCGTGCAGCTTACTAAAGCAGATTATAATAAATATGACTACCTTATAGGCATGGAATCCTCCAATATTCGCAATATTTTGCGCATTGTAGGCAGTGACAGCCGGCATAAAGTATATAAACTTTTACAGTTTGCAGGCAGTGAGCGCGATATTGCCGACCCATGGTATACCGGCAATTTTGATGTTACTTATAACGATATCCACGAAGGCTGCACTGCTTTGCTGGAATACTCGCTAAAAAATAAAACCGGCGTTTAAGCGCGATCTTGTGGAATCCGACTTGATTCAAAGAGGCAAGACCTTAAACACCGGTTCTGAAAATCATTATAACAGGAATGCAAATTAATTACAATCAGTCCTGCCTGCGCAGGGCTTTTTTTATTGTGCTTTTGCCTGCTGATGATATAATGTTATTGTTGAAAGAAGGTGCTGCAATGAAAATTATTGATGCTCATATGCATTATTTTAATATTGAAGGTTTTAAAACTGTTGCCGCAAATGCGGGATATGAAAACACTGCGGCTTGCTGGCAGCAGATTTGTGAAGAAAATAATATTGTGTTCAGCGTGGCAATGGGAAATACGGAAGATGTGCCGAGCCGTTATGGCGGAATTTCGCCGCGCCTTATTGATTTAAATGCTCTGTTTGATGACGTAAAATATAACCAGCCCGATAATATTGGTTATTGCCTGGGTGTTAAAAGCGAGCAGATTACTTTGGAAAATGCCGGGAAAACAGCGCTTGAATTTGAATATTATGCGCAAAAGCCGCAATGTGTCGGCATAAAAATTTATCCCGGTTACAGGCCTGTTTATGTTTACGATAAACGCCACTGGCCGCTTTTTGAACTGGCGCGTGCCTATAATTTGCCGGTAGCCGTTCATAGCGGCGATACTGCCTCCAGTGATGCGCGCCTTAAGTATGCGCATCCGCTTACCGTTGATGAAGCGGCTGCCGATTTCCCGGATGTTAAATTTGTTATCTGCCACTGCGGCAACCCATGGTTTGCTGATGCCACCGAAGTAGCTGCCAAAAATCCTAACGTGTATATAGATTTATCAGGTTTGCTGGAAGGCATACCCGGGCCGGATTTTTATAACAAGCAGAAGGCCTATTTTGATTATCTTTCAATGTGGCTTAATTATATGGGCCGCTGGGATAAGCTGATGTATGGCAGCGACTGGCCGCTTGTAAATATAGCTGATTATATTAATATTTTAAAACAGGTTGTGCCGCAGGAACATCATGAAGAATTTTTTTACGGCAACGCTTTAAATGTATACGGGCGCATAAAAAATTTGCTGCATGATTGTTAACGCTTTTTAAAACACAGGTTGACGGAAAAGCCCTGTAATAATATAATTATGAAGTAATAATATTTTTCAGAGGTTGCAATGCAGAGTTTAATTGAAATAAAAAATTTAAAACATAGTTATATTGATACCGACGGCAATGAAATTCATGCTTTAAACGGAGTAAGCCTCGATATTTATAAGGGCGAATTCATAGCCGTTATTGGCGCTAACGGCAGCGGTAAATCTACACTGGCGCGCCATTTGAATGCCCTGCTTTTGCCGACGGAAGGCAAGTGTATTGTGGCAGGCATGGATACAGCGGACGATAAAAATTTATGGAATATACGCCAGCATGTCGGTATGGTTTTTCAAAATCCTGACAACCAGATTGTTGCGGCAATTGTTGAGGAGGATGTGGCCTTCGGGCCGGAAAATATCGGCGTGCCGCCGGCAGAAATCCGCACCAGGGTTGATAATGCGCTGGCAGCCGTTGGCATGACGGAATATGTAAAACATGCCCCGCATTTATTAAGCGGAGGGCAAAAACAGCGCGTGGCCATTGCCGGTGTGCTGGCATTGGAGCCGGACTGCATTGTGCTGGACGAGCCTACTGCGATGCTTGACCCGCGCGGGCGCATTGAGATTGTAAACACGGTAAAAAAGCTGAACCGTGAAAAAAATATTACCGTTGTGTATATAACGCATTATATGGAAGAAGCCATGCAGGCAGACCGCATTATAGCCATGGAGCACGGCGTGATAAAAATGCAGGGCAAGCCTGAAGAAATTTTTACGAAAGTAAAAGAGCTGCATGCTTTGGGGCTTGAAACACCGCTGGCAGCACAGGCCGCCTTTGACTTGCGCCAGAAAGGGATTAAGCTGGCGGATGGTATTATCTCTAACGAAGAACTGACGGAGGAATTATGCCGATAAGTTTAGAACATGTTTCGTTTACATATATGAAGGGAACGCCTTTTGAAAAAACTGCTCTGCATGATGTAAACCTGCAAATAGAAAAAGGTGAATTTGTTGCCGTTATCGGGCATACCGGCAGCGGCAAATCCACATTGGTGCAGCATTTAAGCGGGCTGCTGCATCCGCAGAAAGGCAGCGTTTGTGTTGACGGCGTAAATTTAAACGCCAAAAATGCAGCCGCCAAAAAAGCACGCAATTCTGTCAGTATGGTTTTTCAGTATCCGGAGCATCAGATTTTTGCCGAAACGGTTTATGAGGATATTGCCTTTGGCCCGCGTAATAAAGGCTTAACGCCGGAGGAAACCGACAGAGCCGTTAAGGACGCCATGGCTTTTGCCGGGCTTGATTTTGAAACCTTTGCCCAGCGTTCGCCGTTCCGCCTTTCCGGCGGGCAGATGCGCCGCGTTGCCATTGCCGGTGTTGTTGCAATGGAGCCGGATTATTTAATTTTGGACGAACCTTCTGCCGGATTAGACCCGCGCGCCCGCGACGGAATTTTTAAGGAAATAATGGCGCTGTACCGTAAACGCGGCATAGCCGTTATTTTGGTAACGCACAATATGGAAGAAGCGGCGCGCTATGCAACACGCCTTTTGGTAGTGTCTGAAGGGCGGATTATTTTGGACGGAGTTCCGCATGAAATTTTTACAAACCATAAGGAAGAACTGTTAAAAGTGTCTATGGATGTTCCGCCTGTTTATAAGCTGGCGGAATGTTTGCAGGAACATGGGTTGAACGTAAAAAGCACGCCGGAGCTTGCCGATTTGGAACGGCAGATACTTAAAGTAAGGAGGGGCAGACATGCTGACTGATATTACTTTAGGGCAGTATTATCCCGGCAGTTCCGTTATACACGGGCTTGACCCGCGTGCAAAAATACTGGCAACGCTGCTGTTTATAGCCGCTATTTTCTTTGCGGAAAGCATGTTTTCCTACGGAGTTTTGGCATTGTTCGTTGCAGCAGTTATTCTGCTTTCGCGCCTGCCGGTATTGATGGTGCTGCGCAGCGTGAAGCCTCTGTGGATTATTATTTTGCTTACGCTGTTTATTCATGCTTTTACGGGTGAAGGCAGCAATGTTTTATATCAGTACGGCTTTTTCCGTTTAACGGAAGAAGGCCTTATTATGGGTATAAAAATGTCGCTGCGGCTGGTATTTTTGCTGCTTATTTCGTCTATTTTAACTTTCACAACCTCACCCATTGTGCTGACAGATGGTATTGAATCGCTGCTGCGGCCTTTTAAATGCATTGGCGTACCGGCGCACGAGCTTGCAATGATGATGACCATTGCCCTGCGTTTTATACCTACGTTGATAGAAGAAACCGACCGTATAATTAAAGCACAGACCGCGCGCGGAGCTGATTTTGACAGCGGCAGCCTGCTGCAAAGGGCAAGAAACATGCTGCCGATACTGATACCGCTTTTTATAAGCGCGTTCCGCAGGGCTGATGAACTTGCCATTGCCATGGAAGCCCGCTGTTACCGCGGCGGAGAAGGGCGCACCCGCATGCACGAGCTGGTGTATAAAACCGGCGATTTTATTGCCCTGGCAATAATTGTGCTTTTAATTGCCGTTTTGGCAGTAATGCGCTGGGGGCTGGGCTTATGATGCGTACCTTCAAACTAACGGTTGCTTATGACGGCAGCGGTTATCATGGCTTTCAGCGCCAGCCGCGTGATATAACGGTGCAGCAAGTGCTGGAAGATGCCTTAAGCCGCATTACAGGAGAAAATGTAGTGCTTGCAGGCTCCGGCAGGACCGACAGCGGCGTACATGCCAGAGGGCAGGTTGTTTCTTTTACAACCTGCTGCGGCATACCGGCTGCCAATTTAAAACGCGCCATGAACAGCATACTGCCCCCGGATATAACGGTAATTGCTTCGCAGGAGGCGGAGGAAGGCTTTCACGCGCGCTTCAGCGCCAAATGGAAACGCTATTGCTACCGCATTGTGCTCAACGGTGATTATGACCCGTTCATAAGAAATTATGCCTGGCAGATGCAGAACACCAAATTAAATATCGAAGCCATGAACATGGCAGCAGGTTTTCTTCTGGGCACGCATGATTTTTCTTTTTTTCGCTCAAGCGGCAGTGTTCAAAGTTCGCCGGTAAAAACAATATATAAAGCCGTGTGGCAGGAAAAAGCACCGGGTGATCTGCTTTTTGTTATTGAAGGCGACGGTTTTTTATACCGTATGGTACGCAATATTGTATGGAACCTTGCTGAAGCAGGGCTTGGCAGAAAGAGCCTGGAACAGTTTAAGGAAGAACTTGATAAAGCGGAGCGCCATTTTAAAATAAGCCCGGCGCCGCCGCAGGGCCTTTACCTTGATTATGTGGGCTATACGGAATATTTGCCCTAAAAACTGCGAATTTTGCTTGACAAACAATAAGCAGATGTATAAAATATATATACGTGATTTTGTGACGTATCTTATTAGCCCCAAGATAAGTTAACAAGTCGCACTGAACAGGAAATAATTTAGGAGGGACATAAGGATGAAATCTTTTATGGCTAATCCGTCCAACATCGAACGCAAATGGTACGTTGTTGACGCAGCTGATAAAACTCTCGGCCGTCTTGCCGCAGAAGTAGCAAAAATCCTTCGTGGAAAACACAAACCGACTTTCACTCCGCATATGGATACCGGAGATCATGTAATTGTAATTAATGCAGATAAAGTAGTTCTGACTGGCAAAAAACTCGTTCAGAAAACTTATTTCCGTCACAGCGGTTATCTTGGCGGCGCAAGCTTCACTACCGCAGGCGAAATGCTTGCCAAAAACCCTGTAAGAATGGTTGAACTCGCTGTTAAAGGTATGATTCCGCACAACCGTCTTGGCAGCAGAATCTTTACCAAACTGCATGTATATGCAGGTGCTGAACATCCGCATGCAGCACAGAAACCTGAAGTTCTCGAAATTAACGTAAGATAATAACCGGAGGAGGAAACGTAAATGGCAGTAGTTACTTATAATGCGACCGGCCGTCGCAAATCTTCAGTTGCACGCGTTCGCCTGGTTCCGGGTGAAGGTAAAATCATTATCAACCAGCGTGAGCTTGATGATTACTTTGGACTGAAAACTTTGGAATTAATCGTAAACCAGCCGCTTGAACTCACCGAAACCAAAGGCAAATACGATGTACTCGTAAATGTTATCGGCGGTGGCGTATCCGGCCAGGCAGGTGCAATCCGTCATGGTATTGCCCGCGCTCTCCTGAAAGTTGACGAAGAATTCCGTCCGGCTCTTAAAAAAGCAGGTTACCTTACTCGTGACCCGCGTGAAAAAGAACGCCGTAAATATGGCCTCAAAAAAGCCCGTAAAGCAAGCCAGTTCTCCAAACGCTAATATTTGGATATTGCTTCAAAATTCAATCCCCGAAAGCCTTATGGCTTTTGGGGATTTTTTGTATTTTACGGCGGCATTTCACATAACCTTTGCTTTTGTCAGGCAGGAGTGCTTTGAATTTGGTCGAAGTATTTATATTATAAATCTCAGGCAAGGCCTGTTTGGAGGTAAGATAATGCAAAATTATGCCGCACAGGATGAAATATTATATCATGTTGGATTATCGCGCGAAATGTTAAAAGGCGCGGAATATGCCCTTTTGCCCGGTGACCCCGGCCGTGTGGAAGCACTTGCCAAAGCACTTGGACCTGCGCAGTATTTAAATACGCACCGTGAATACACAAGCTGGCTGGCAGTAGTTGAAGGGCATAATGTGCTTGTTTGTTCTACCGGAATGGGCGGGCCTTCCGTTGCTATCGGGCTGGAAGAACTGGCTCGCCTTGGCATTAAAAACTTTATCCGCGTAGGCACAACCGGCTGTATTCAGGAAAATATCAACCTTGGCGATGTTATTATTAATAATGCTGCCGTAAGGCTGGAAGGAACTTCTGCGCATTATGCGCCAGTTAATTTTCCGGCTGTGGCGTCGTTAAAACTTACCAATGCCCTTAATGATGCGGCCGCAGCTTTAAATGTGCCGCATCATGTCGGTATTTCCGTTTCTTCCGATACTTTCTGGCCGGGGCAGGAGCGCTATGACAGTTTTACCGGCTATGTATGCAATGCCCTGCGCGGAACGCTTAAAGAATGGCAGGCACTTGGCGCTCTTAATTATGAAATGGAAACGGCGGCGCTGTTTGTTGTGGCGCAGGCTTTCGGGCTTAATGCGGCTTCAATTTGCGGTGTTATTGCCAAACGCACGCAGAGTGAAAGCATTGCACCGCCGGAAATATATGCGCTGGCATCCGAACGGTTTGGCGCTGTTGCCAAAAAGGCGCTGCAAACTTTGCTGAAGGGGGAATGAGCATGGCAAGAGCAATAATTCTTTTGTTGGATTCTTTCGGCATTGGGCACGCAGCAGATGCGGAAAGATTTGGCGATAAAGGCGCCGATACGCTTGGGCATATTTGCAGCTGGATGGCTGAAAACCGTAAAAATGAAGACGGCAGCCCTAAATTCTTATATCTGCCAAATATGGCAAAGCTTGGGCTTGAAAAAGCTGCCGAACTGAGCAGAGGGCAGCGCCTTGCCCATACAATTGCCGGTGAAAGCCCGGAAATTACCGGCGCATATACTTACGCGCAGGAAGTAAGCCGCGGTAAGGACACCTTGAGCGGCCATTGGGAAATGATGGGTGTGCCCGTTGATTTTGAATGGGGTTATTTCCCCGATAAACCGAACTGCTTTCCGCCGGAATTGGTGGAAGCAATTATAAAAAAAGGCAGTTTGCCGGGAGTTTTAGGCGAAAAACATGCTTCCGGCACGGAAATTATTAAAGAACTGGGCGAAGAACATATGCGCACCGGCAAGCCGATAATATATACCAGTGCCGACAGTGTTCTGCAAATTGCCGCGCATGAAACTGCTTTCGGGCTGGAGCGCTTATATGACTTGTGCAAAATTTGCTATGAACTTGTTAAACCGTACCGCATTGCCCGCATTATTGCACGTCCGTTTGTAGGCAGCTGCGCCGCTGATTTTGTGCGTACCGGCAACAGGCATGATTATGCCGTGCCTGCACCGGAACCTACCTTGCTTGATAAACTGACGGCGGCAGGCGGAAATGTTTATGCTGTCGGCAAAATTGCCGATATTTTTGCCCACCGCGGCATAACCAAACATTATCCGGCGGCAGAGCTGGAAAATATTTTTAACGCCAGCAGCAGTGCCGTGGCAGATGCGCCGGATAACACGCTGGTTTTCAGTAATTTTGTCGATTTTGATTCTTCGTACGGACACAGGCGCAATGCTTTGGGGTATGGCGAAGCGCTGGAATATTTTGACAGCCGCCTGCCGGAAATACTGGCACAGCTCAAAAAAGACGATTTGCTGCTTATTACCGCGGACCATGGCTGCGACCCGACGTGGAAAGGCAGCGACCATACGCGCGAGCATATACCGGTACTGTTTTACGGCAGCGGCATAAAACCGCAGCAGTTAGAGCCCATGCCGTCTTTTTCCTGCATCGGGCAGACAATAGCCGCACATCTGGGGCTTGCGCCGCTTGCTCATGGCACGGCTGCAGCATTTAAATAAACCGGAGGGGTGAAAAATAATGAAAAAGCTTAATTTGTTTTTTATGCTTGCTGTAATATGCTTAACTTTTATCGGCGCTGCGCCAAAGGCATTTGCTGCTTTTGCAGAACAGCCCGCCACGCTTGTAGTATTTGACCGCAGCGGCAACGTAACGCAGGACGTGTACCGCATTTGGCGCGAACCTGTAAGATGGGCTTATCATTTCCCAGATTTTAAAATGGTAGACAACGCTCCGGCCAAAGCCGCTGCTGCCGAAAAAATTTTTACGCCGCAGGGAAAAGTAAAAATTGATGCCAATGTAATGAAAAGCATTGCCGAAGAAGCACAGATAGAAGCCCTTGTGCTTGTTATGGTTGATGACCTTGATTCTTATATGGTTAACAGGTTTTTCGGCTTCCATGATGATTTTGACGATACTTACATTGAAACTATTGCCAATGCGGATATTTATGTATACAGGCACGACGGCAACAGGTTCTCCAAAAAAGAAATTTACGAGCGTGATGTAGAGCCTATGGGCAACCAGAAAGACCCGGTGGACATTATGAAATGGGCAATCTGCAAACAGGTGAACCTGATGGAAGGACGCCCGATTATAGAATAAACATACAAAATATTGCGTTTTTAAAAAATTGAATATACAATATTTTGTAGAAAGGGCTTTACAAATAATTATTATTGCTTTATAATTAGGTCATGAAACAAGTTTGAGGAGTGAGTTTTATGACATACGAAATGGACGGTATTAAAGTTAATTGTGCGGAAGGTATTTCAAAAGAAGAAGCAGCTGTTTATTTAAAAGACCAGCTGCAGGTACGCCCGCATGAAACCCTGCTTTCTTTGGATTTAAGCCTTAAAGGCGATAATGTTGTTGTAAAACCGCATTATGATACCATTGTAAGAGTCCGCAGAATTACGGGCTATCTCAGTACACTGCCGCGCTTTAACGATGCCAAAAAGGCTGAAGTTGCCGACCGCGTATGCCATCTGCACTGATATAAATAAATTGCCTCCGTGCCGTACAGGTGTGGAGGCTTTTTTATTTTACCGCGTTATTGTATAATATTTGTAAAAAACAAAGGAGCAGCTTATGCGCAATTACACAAAAATATATATTACCCCCAAAGGCGAGCGTGCCGCAAGAAGCGGCCATCCCTGGGTATATGCAGATGAAATTACCAATATCGAAGGAACTTATGCCAATGGCGATTTGGTTGATGTTGTAACCAATAAAGGAAAATATCTTGGCACGGGTTTTATTAACGATAATTCCAAAATTAAAGTACGCATTATTTCCACCAATACCAACGATAAATTCGATACGGCTTTCTGGCAGCGCCGTTTGCAGTATGCTGTCGATTACCGCCGCACGGTAATGCCGGGCGATGATTTTAAGTGCTGCCGCCTTATTTTTGGCGAGGCAGATATGTTTCCGGGCCTTACGGTAGACCGCTTTAACGATATTTTGGTAACGCAGACTCTGTCGCTGGGTATAGAACTGCGTAAAGAAGAAATTTTTCCCATGCTGATACAGATTCTGCGCAGCAGCGGTGAAAATATCCGCGGTATTTATGAGCGAAACGATGTAAAAATACGCGAACTGGAAGGCATGGCAGAAAACAAAGGCTGGTTTATGCCCGAAACAGTGGAGGATAAAAATACTGTAACCGAAATAGTTGAAAACGGCATCCGTTACAGCGTAGATGTTGAAAACGGACAGAAAACAGGTTTTTTCCTCGACCAGAAATATAACCGCCAGGCTGTTGCACGTATTGCCAAAGGCAAGCATGTGCTTGATTGCTTTACGCATACCGGCGCTTTTGCGCTTAATGCCGCTGCCGGAGGGGCGGCGTCAGTAACGGCGGTGGATGTTTCTGCCGAAGCTGTGCGCATGACAGGCATTAATGCTGAAAAGAACGGTTTTAAAGACGTTGTTAAGCCGCTTGAAGCGAATGTTTTTGATTTATTAACCAAACTGGCAGAAGAAAAATCCTACGCTTATGATTTTATTATTTTAGACCCGCCTGCCTTTACAAAATCGGGCAGCACGGTTAAAAATGCCATCCGCGGCTATAAAGAAATAAATTTAAAAGCCATGAAACTTTTGCCTCGCGGAGGTTATCTGGCAACCTGTTCCTGCTCGCATTTTATGAAGGAAGAATATTTTGTACAGATGCTTAAAGACGCCGCGCGTGATGCCAGCGTCAGCCTGCGCCAGATTGAAGCGCGCCAGCAGTCGCCGGACCATCCGGTTTTATGGAATGTGCCGGAAACCTATTATTTAAAATTTTATATTTTCCAGGTTGTGTAAGAGGGGAGAACAATGCAAGAAAAACTGCATAAATTAATGTTGGCGATGATTGCCTACAACAGCGGCGACGCTAAACGCATTCAGCATTTTATAAAGGTTCACGCTTTGGCAAAACTCATCGGTGAAGAAGAAAAACTGGACGCTAAAACGTTGTATATTTTGGAAGCCGCCGCACTGACGCACGATATCGGCATCCGCAACAGCGAAAAGAAATACGGCACCTGTACCGGCAAACAACAGGAAGTTGAAGGCCTGCCTGAAGCGGAAAAGCTGCTGCAAAGCCTTGGCTTTGGTGCTGACGTTACGGAGCGCGTATGCTGGCTGATTGCGCACCACCACACATATAACAATATTGAAGGTAATGATTACCAAATTTTGGTGGAAGCAGATTTTTTGGTAAACCTGTATGAAGATAACGTTAGCCTTGAAGCCGTTAAAACAGCGTACAGCCGTATTTTTAAAACAAAGGCCGGCAAAAATATCTGCCGTACAATGTACGAATTGACGGATTAAAAAGACATACTGTTAAGTTTTTTACGTTTTTAAGCGGATGCAGTTTAGCATTTTGGTTAAATTCATTTAAAAACTGTACAAATTTTCTGATATAGTGTATCATATTAGTAATTATAAATTTAGGGAGGCTTTTATAAATGAGCAAAGCTGAAAAGTTTGACAAGTTTCTGGAAGAAAATAAAATTACCTGCTTTTCAAAAGAGGAGGTAAAAAACGACCTGCATACTGTGGTATACCGCGCACATATGGAAGTAAGCGGGCAAATGCTGCCGACAATGGTTGTTGCCGATGACAGCATTTATACCATGATTCAGGTTCGTGTTGCTGCTTCCGTAGTAAACGAAGGCAACAAACAGGCAGTGCTGGAGCATATCAACGCAATGAACGGCAAATACAAAGTATTTAAATATTATGTTGCCGATAACGGCGATATCTGCCTGGACAGCTGCCTTACCGATACGGAAGAAAGCTTTGACCCGCGCCTTGTACATACCGTTATTGATGTAATTTTAAGGCATTTAACGGAAGAATATCCTAATTTAATGAGCCTTGTATGGGCTAAATAATTGTTTTAATAGGAGTTGGTTAATATATGGATCCTCTTGGGTCTGTGGTTGAGTGTATTATTGTTTTAGTCCTTATTTTATTGAACGGTTTATTGTCAATGCTGGAAATGGCGGTGGTGTCCTCGCGCAAAAGCCGCCTGGAACAGCTGGCGGAAGAAGGCAGTAAAAGTGCTGCTTATATCAGCAAACTGGCAGAGGAGCCGACTGTATTTTTATCTACCGTGCAGATAGGCATTACGCTTGTCGGCATTGGTACAGGCGTATACAGCGGCGCCATGCTGGCGGCACCGCTTGAAGTGCTGCTGCGTAAAATTCCTTTTATGGTGCCTTACGCCGCATTTGTATCATATTCAACGGTTGTTGTGCTGGTAACATATTTAAGCCTTGTTTTGGGCGAACTGCTGCCGAAAAAACTGGCTTTGAACAATCCTGAAAAAATGGCAATGTTCTTTGCCCGTTTTATTAAAACCTTAATTACGGTTTTCCGTCCGCTTACTATCTTTTTAAGCGTATCAACAACAGTTCTGTTAAGGGTTATCGGCGTTAAACCTAACGAAGAACCGCCCGTAACGGAAGAAGAAGTGCGAGTTTTAATTGAGCAGGGGCGCGAACACGGCGTTTTTGATGACCGTGAGCAAATGATGATTGAAAACGTGTTTGCTCTTGATGATTTGCGCGTCAGCGAAATTATGACGCCGCGCACCAAAATTGAATGGCTTGATTTAAACGACACGGCAGATGTACAATTTTCTGAAATGTCAGACAAGATGTATTCCTGCTTTGTTGTGGCAGAAAATGATTTGGAACATGTTGCCGGTGTTGTTTATACCAAAAAAGTTTTTGCGTCGTGGCTGCACGGCGGCGAACGCAACCTGCGCAAATTCATTCAGCAGCCGCTTTATGTTCCGGAGGCCATGCATACGCAGAGCCTTTTGGATATGTTTAAGGTAAAGCGCATTAAAGTTGCGCTGGTTATGGATGAATTCGGCGGGCTGGCCGGTATGGTAACGTTAAGGGACGTTATCGAGCATCTTGTTGGTGATTTGCCTTCTTACGATGAAGACGTTAAGCAGGAAATTGTAAAACGTGATGACGGAAGCTGGCTGGTAGACGGCATGCTGCCTGTTTCGGAATTTAAAGATTATTTTGAATTCGAAGAACTGCCGCTGGAAGAAAAGAACGGCTATAATACGGTTGCCGGGTTTGTGGTTACAAATATCGGGCATATTCCTCAGGCCGGCAATTACTTTGTTTGGGAAGGTTACCGTTTTGAAGTTATTGACATGGACGGCACCCGCGTTGATAAAGTAATGGTTACGCAGGTACCGCAGCAGGAACCGGAAGCTGATGATGAAGATTAAAACAAACATTAAATGACAATGGTGTCATGAAGTGGGGAGGAGTCATAATTGGTACTTTTTATTGTAGTTGCAAGTGCAATAATTTTACTCGCTGCATATTTTACTTATGGCAAATTTCTTGCCAATACGGTTTTTAAGCTGGATGACAAAAATCCCGTTCCTTCCGTGGAAATGGAAGACGGCGTTGACTATGTGCCTGCCAAGAAAGGCATGCTGCTGGGCCAGCATTTTTCGGCCATTGCCGCGGCAGGGCCTATTAACGGGCCTATTTTGGCCGCAGTTATTTACGGCTGGGCGCCTGCACTTTTGTGGGTAATTTTGGGCTGCATTTTTATCGGCGGCATTCACGATATGGGCAGCCTTGTTGCCTCCGTGCGCCATAAAGCAAAATCTATTACCGAAGTTGTGCGCCTTAATGTATCGCAGCGCGCGTGGATTTTGTTCATGATTTTTGTATGGATTACGCTTGTTTATGTTATTGTGGCATTTACCGATATTACGGCATCGTCTTTTGTCGGCAACGTAACGCTGGAAAACGGCGAAGTTGTTTCTGGCGCCGGTATTGCAAGTTCCTCTGCAATGTATCTGGCTTTGCCGATTATTATGGGCCTGTTAATGCGCTTTGGAGGCTTAAAAGAAGGTTTGGCAGTAGCGATTTTCCTGCCGCTGGTTGGCGTTGCTATTTGGGCAGGCCAGTCTTTGCCGCTTAGCCTGCCTGTTGCAGACCCGGCAACTGCCCAGAAAATCTGGGGCGTTTTAATTCTGGTTTACTGCCTTGTTGCGGCAATGATGCCGATGTGGCTTTTGCTGCAGCCCCGCGGCGCGCTTGGCGGTTACTTCCTTTACATTGCCCTTGTTGTAGCGGCAATCGGCATTATGTTTGGCGGTTACGAAATTAATTACCCCGCCTTTACCAATCTTAATCCCGACGGCAGCCTTGGCGAACATTTCTGGACGCCAATGTTCCCGATACTTTTCATCACCATTGCCTGCGGTGCATGCTCCGGATTCCATGCCCTCGTATCTTCCGGCACCAGCAGCAAGCAGCTTGCCAAAGAAACGGACGCAACTGCCATTGGCTACGGCGCAATGCTGCTTGAAGGTATGGTTGCAGTAGTTTCCATCGTCTGCGTTATGATTCTTGCCAAAGATTCCGAACTTATTACCAAAGCGCCTAACTTTATTTACGCTATGGGTATCGGCAGCTTTATGGAACTTATCGGTATTCCGGCTGCGTTCGGCATCAGCTTTGGCCTGATGGCGTTTACTACCTTTGTTTACGACACGCTTGATGTTTGCACCCGCCTTGGCCGTTACGTTATTGAAGAACTTACCGGCTGGCGCGATATGAAGGGCAAAGTGCTGGGAACCGTGCTTACTTCCGCAGTGCCTATTTTCTTCATCTTCCAAACCATGACGGATGCCAAAGGCAATGTAATTCCGGCATGGAAAACCTTCTGGAATACTTTTGGTGCTTCCAACCAGCTGCTGGCTGCGCTGGCACTTATCGGCATCAGCATCTGGCTGTACAATACCCGCCGCAATTCCAAGGTATGGATGGCTGCGTGCATTCCGGCCGTGCTTATGTTCTTAATGTCCAACTGGGCGCTCCTGCTCAGTATTTATGAAGGCTGGGTACTTGGTCTTGGCCATCCTGCCGTACCGGTAGTATCCGTAATTTTGGTAATACTTTCCGTACTGGTAGCGGTTGAAACCATTTATTCCGTAAGCAAAAGCAAAGCCCAAATTCAAAAAGAGCAATAAGGCTTGACATAATTTTTAAAACTAATTATAATAATTTCCAACAACATATTTTTCACCTGAAAAACTGTGAAGGGAATAAGATAAACCCCAACGCCTTCAGAGAGCTGCCGGAAGGTGCAAGGCAGCGGCAAAGGTTTATGTATAGCTCATCCCGGAGTTGCCCGCCCGATATGTAGGGCCGGACGTTTGGCCGCGTTATAAAGCCGGGCCTTGTTGGAGGCTGCTGAGGGCCGCGTCTGCGGCTGAAATTAGGGTGGTACCGCGTGGAATTATTCCCCGCCCCTATGCTTTGTAGGGAGCGGGGATTTTTGTTTCTCCGCTCGAATAAAAACGAACGGAGGTTATTAAAATGCAGTATGCAAACAAAAAGTACATTCCATTTCAGCCTGTAAAAATGACAAACCGCGAATGGCCGGATAAAGTAATTACCAAAGCTCCGGTATGGTGCAGCGTAGATTTGCGCGACGGCAACCAGGCACTGGTTACGCCTATGCAGCTTGATGAAAAGCTTTTAATGTTTAAAACATTGGTAGATATCGGCTTTAAAGAAATCGAAGTTGGTTTTCCTTCTGCCTCCGACACGGAATATGAAATTCTGCGTACGTTAATAGAAGGCAACTATATTCCCGATGATGTAACCGTGCAGGTACTGGTTCAGGCCCGTGCCGAACTTATTAAAAAAACTTTTGAAGCCGTTAAAGGCGCTAAAAACGTTATTATACATTTTTATAATTCCACCTCAACTTTGCAGCGCAAAGTAGTGTTTAAAAAAGATATGGACGGCATTGTTGACATTGCCGTGGAAGGCGCACGCCTTATCCGCAAATTAACGGAAGAAGAAGTTGCCAAAAGCGGCATGAACATCCGTTATGAATATTCTCCCGAAAGCTTTACCGGTACGGAAATAGATTTTTCCATCCGCATTTGCGAAGAAGTTATGCGTGAACTTGGCGCAACCAAAGAAAACCCGGTTATTTTAAACCTGCCTTCAACGGTAGAAATGTCCACACCCAACACTTATGCCGACCAGATTGAATACTTCTGCAAAAATCTGCATAACAGGGAAGCCGCTATTGTAAGCATTCATCCGCATAATGACCGCGGCACGGCAGTTGCTTCGGCAGAACTTGCCATCATGGCAGGCGCAGAACGTGTGGAAGGCACGCTGTTCGGCAACGGCGAGCGTACCGGCAACCTTGACCTTGTAACAGTTGCGCTCAATATGTTTACTCAGGGTGTAGACCCGCAGCTTGATTTCAGTAATATTCTGGAAATTAAAAATATTTACGAAAAATGCACCAAAATGCACGTGCATGAACGCCAGCCCTATGCCGGCGAACTTGCCTTTACCGCTTTTTCCGGTTCCCATCAGGATGCAATCCGCAAAGGCTACGATTATATGGAAAATTCCAAAACTCCGTATTGGGAAGTACCGTATCTGCCAATTAACCCGGCGGATGTTAACCGTGAATATGAACCCGTTATCCGCATTAACAGCCAGTCCGGCAAGGGCGGCGCAGCCTTTGTGCTGGAACATGCCTGCGGTTACCGTCTGCCGAAAGAAATGCACCCGGAATTTGGCGCAATCGTCAAGGCGGCATCGGATGCTTACGGCGACGAACTGAAAGAACAGCAGATTGTAGAGCTCTTTAATAAAGAATATACTGAGTTTAAAGGCAAATACACGCTGCTCCAGCACCGCTTTACGGAACTGCGCGATATGGACGGCACCACGGAAACCCGCTTTGAAGGATATATTAATGAAAACGGCGCCATCAAGATGATTGTCGGCAGCGGCAACGGCCCGATTGACAGCTTCTTCCAGGCACTTTCGAGCATCGGCATTACCGGCTACGAATTTGTAAACTACCATGAACACGCTATTAGCCGCGGCAGTGATGCGCTTGGTATTTGCTACATTGAACTTAAAGTTCCCGGCAATGGACATATCTTTGGCGTAGGCATTAACGCCAACATCAACGTAGCGGCAATTCAGGGCATACTGTGCGCAATTAACCGTGCGGAAGCACACCATACGCAGGCGTAAAGTCAGTATTTGAAAATCCTGCTCGTATTACGTGGATTGAAATATCACAGTGTCATGCACATTATCAAGTACGTTGTTGCAGCACGTATAAGCAGCGTGTAGTGAATTATGGTATTGTGTATGGCTGTGGCCGCGTTTTCCGCAGATAATTCAAACAACGGCATTTTTAGCCTGAAAAACAAAATATATAAATTACTTAAATAACAAAAACACTCCCTTTTTATTCAATTGATTTTAGTTGATAAAAGGGGAGTGTTCGTTTTTTTATTTATTCCTTATTTTTTACTTCAAATACTCATCAAAGAAGTTTTCGATTTTATCGAACGGAATGGCGTTTTTGCCGCCGCCGTCATAAAGGTCGGTGTGAACTGCGCCGGGGATGATTAACAGTTCCTTATTTTCGGTGTAGGGGTTGCCGTCAATCATATTTTTGTAGGCGTCTTTGCTGAAGTAAACGGAATGTGCTTTTTCGCCATGGATAATCAGTACTGCGCTGCGGATTTCGTTGCTGTATGCCAAAATCGGCTGGTTTAAAAAGCTCATGGTGCCGGTAACGTTCCAGCCGCCGTTAGAGTTTAAAGAGCGTGAATGATAGCCGCGTTTTGTTTTGTAGTAATCGTAATAATCTTTTACGAAAAACGGCGCATCGGCCGGGAGCGGGTCTGCTACGCCGCCGCCAAGTTTGTAAGTGCCGGTTTTGTAATCTTCGGTGCGCTGTGCGTTCAGCGCCTGGCGTTTGGCGTAGCGCGCATCACTAGTGTTTTCGGCGTCAAAATAACCGTTGGCGTTCACGCGCGACATATCATACATGGTGCTGGTTACGGTAGCTTTAACGCGGGTATCAATCGCGGCGGTGTTCAATGCCATGCCGCCCCAGCCGCAAATGCCGATAATGCCTATTTTATCGGGGTCAACCATTTCGTTTGCCGCAAGGTAGTCTACCGCTGCCTGAAAGTCCTCGGTGTTAATATCGGGCGAAGCCATATAGCGGGGCTGCCCGCCGCTTTCACCGGTAAAAGAAGGGTCGAAGGCAATGGTTAAAAAGCCGCGCTTTGCCATTTCCTGTGCATAAAAGCCGGAGGCCTGTTCCTTAACTGCGCCAAAAGGGCCGCAAACTGCTATGGCGGGTAGTTTTCCCTGTGCGTTTTTGGGTACGTACATATCCGCCGCCAGCGTAATGCCGTAACGGTTGCGGAAGGTTATTTTACTGTGATTTACTTTATCGCTTTGCGGAAAAATTTTGTCCCATTCCTGAGTTAAATTAAGCTGTGCTGTCATGTTCGTATCAGTCCTTTCTGCGGTAATTGCCGTGTCTGCCGGTGCGGCGTAAGCTGCGGCTGCGCCTGTGCAAAGCAAAAGCGACAGGCCGAGTGCTGTAAAAAGCTTCATACTGCTCATCCTTTCTTACATATTAGCAGGGGCTGCGTTTTTTAGCTGGTAAAGCAAAAAATCCAGCAGGTCTACTTTTTGTTCTGTCCGGTGGAGTTCTGCCAAAAGCAGGTGTTTATGGCGGCGCAGCAGCAGGGCTGCGTTTTGTGTATCGCCGCTTCGCAGCAGCTGCATAACAGTATCGGTTACTTCGGCGCTGCACTCTAACTCCCGCAGGCTGTTTTGGTAATCTGCTAATTTTATCTGCTGCATTTGCGCACCTCTTTTCTGTTTTTATTATAGTCCGGCGGCGATTTTTGCGCTAATGGTAAAAACTCATATCATGATATGAAATAAATTCAATTCATGCTATAATAAACTTATGGAGGTTTTAGTATGGAAATCAGAACCCTGCGCTATTTTTTAGAGGCGGCGCGCGAAGAAAATATGTCCAAAGCGGCGGAGCGGATGCACATATCGCAGTCGGCACTTTCCAAACAGTTAAAAGGGCTGGAGGAGGAGCTGGGCAAAAAGCTGTTTGTGCGGCACAGCTTTTCCATTGAGCTGACGGAAGAAGGTATGCTTCTGCGCAAGCGCGCGGAAGATTTGCTTTCGATGGCGGATAAAATAACGGCGGAGTTTGCTTCAATGGACGACATTATCGGCGGCAATATTTATTTTGGGTGTGCGGAATCGTACCAAATCAGGCATTTGGCGGCTTTAATAAAGCGTTTTAAAAAGCAGTACCCGGGGTTTCATTACCACATTACCAGCGGCGATACGGAGCAAGTAACGGAAAAGCTGGATAAAGGGCTTTTGGATTTTGCCGTGCTGGTGGAGAGCCCGGATTATGCAAAATACAACGTTGTTAAAATGCCGGAATCGGACCGTTGGGGGCTGGTAATGCCTGCCGGGTGCGCACTGGCGCAGAAAGATTGCATTACTTTTGAAGATTTGCTCGGGCTGCCGCTGTTTTGTTCCGGGCAGGGCTGGCATGCCGATTTACCGCTGTGGTGCGGCGAGCGTATTAACGAACTGGCGATGGAAGGTTCGTTCCGGCTGTCGTACAATGCTTCTGTTTTTACACGGGAAGGGCTGGGCTATTTATTAACCTTTGAACATCTGGTTAATACCAGCAGTGAAAGCGGATTGGTATTCCGCCCGTTGTACCCGGAGCTGACGACGGATATGTTTATTATCTGGAAGAAGCATCAGGTATTTACCACCATTGCCGAACGTTTTATTAACGAATTGCAAAAAGAATTTGGGAGAAACAATTAAAGTTTTCTGGCATCGGACTGAAAAGTGAAACTGCAAAAGTTTTTAAATTGCTAATCGAAAAAAAGAGAAAAATTTGATAGAATTAAAAATATAAAAAGAGTTAAAAAATTTTTAAGGAGAAAAACTATGCGTACAGTTGCCTGTTTTGGCGATTCTTTAATTTTTGGTTTTCCGTATGGTCCTAAAGAATCATGGATTGCGGAAGTTGAGGCGGAAACCGGCGTAACCATGCTTAATTACGGCGTGTGCGGCGATTGCTGTGACGATATTGTGTACCGCCTGAAAAATATGTATCTGCCTGAGCAGGTTGAAGCTGTTTTATTTTGGGGCGGAGCAAACGATATTTTAAACGGACGCCCGCAGGGCTTTGTTATTGATGATTTGAAACGTGCGGCGGAGTTTTGCGCGGCAAAAAAATGGCCTCTGGCTTTTGTGCTGCCGCTGTTTTCGGCTGATGATGATTTTAACGCAAGTGCAGAGCTTTTGCGCCGCCGTATGCAGCTTGAGTTCAGCGGGAAAGTATTTTTGCTTGATTTGCAGGAGGCTGTTGGCGAAACAGACAGAGAATTGCAGGCTGCATATTTTGACGGCATTCACCCTACCATAGCAACCTATAAAAAACTTGGCATGTGCGCATCGCAGCTTTTGGCAGGCTGGCTGAAAGGCGAATGATTTGCTTTAAAGAGGCGGCATGGGGTATAATAATAGATAATAATAAAATGGCTTTAACAGGCCTTAAAATATGATACAGGAGATTTTATAATGTTTATTGACAGAGCGAGAATTTATGTGGAGGCAGGTGCCGGCGGCGACGGCATGAGCAGCTTCCGCAGAGAAAAATTTGTAGAAAAGGGCGGCCCTAACGGCGGCAACGGCGGACGCGGCGGCAGCGTTATTCTGCGTGCCGACAAAAACCTTAATACGCTGATTGACTTCCGCTATAAACGCAAATTTGTTGCAAAACGCGGCGGACAGGGCGGCAACAGCAACTGCACCGGGCACAGGGCGGATGATGTTATTGTAAAGGTGCCTATGGGCACGCTGGTGCGTGACGATGCAACCGGTGTACGCCTGGCTGACCTTATTGAGGACGGGCAGGAATACGTTGTTGCCAAAGGCGGGCGCGGCGGCAAAGGCAATGCCTGCTATGCAACTTCAACCAACCGTGCGCCTACTTTTGCCGAAAAAGGCGAACCCGGTGAAAACCGCTGGGTTAAGCTGGAGCTTAAACTTTTGGCGGATGTAGGGCTTGTAGGCTATCCCAGCGTAGGCAAATCAAGCATTATTGCGCAGGTATCGGCAGCAAGGCCGGAAATTGCGGCTTACCATTTTACCACGCTGACCCCGGTGCTTGGCGTAGTGCGTATCGACGCCGAACGCAGCTTTGTGCTGGCAGATATTCCGGGCCTTATTGAAGGCGCGCATCAGGGCGTTGGCCTTGGTTATGACTTTTTGCGCCATGTGGAACGCACAAAGGTGCTTTTGCACGTGCTTGATGTTTCTGGTACGGACGGGCGCGACCCGATTGACGATTTTGAAAAAATTAATTTTGAACTGAAAGAATACAGCGACAAGCTGGCACGCCGCAAGCAGCTTGTTGTTGCCAATAAAATGGACTTGCCCGAAGGCAGGGAAAATTTTGAGCGCGTAAAAAAATACGTGGAAGAAAAAGGCTTTGAAATTATGCCGGTATCGGCCGCAACTGGCGACGGTTTGCAGGCATTGATGTTTAAGGCTTATGAAATGCTGCAGGATTTTGTTCCGGAAGAAGACGAAGAAGAAAACCTGCTTATTGAAGAAATTGACCCGGACAGCTTTGAAGTAGTGCCAGGCAACGATACTGATTTTGAGGTGCGCGGCAAAAATATTGAGCGCCTTGTTGCTATGACGAATTTTGACAATGATGAAGCGTTGTACCGTTTCCAGCTTATCTGGAAAAGCCTGAAAATTGATGATGCCCTGAAGGAAGCAGGCATTACCGAAGGTCAGACTGTGCGTATACGCGACATGGTATTTGAATTTAAAGAATATTAAATGGGGTGAGGGGTATGGTTTTACAGCGGAGTGATTTGAAAAAAGCCAAAAGGGTTGTTGTTAAGGTAGGTTCAAGCACAATTACCCATCAAAACGGCAAACGCGATTTTGGGCGTATTGACAGGCTGGCGCGTGAGATGTCTGATTTGCAGAATCAGGGACGCGAGATGATTCTGGTAACGTCCGGTGCGGTTGCAGTTGGAGTGGACAGGCTGGGGCTGCTCGAAAAGCCGCGTACCATACCCGGAAAGCAGGCTGCTGCCGCAATAGGGCAGGGCATTTTAATGCACACTTACGAAAAGTTCTTTGCCGAATACGGGCAAATTGTGGCGCAGGTACTTTTAACGCGTATGGAGGCCATTGACCGCCACCGTTACACCAACGCGCGCAACACTTTTATGGAACTTTTGAAAAACGGTGTTATTCCCATTGTTAACGAAAATGACGTAGTTGCGCTGGATGAACTGAAAATAGGCGATAACGATAATATGTCGGCGCTGGTTGCCGGAATTACCGATGCCGATCTGGTTATAATATTATCGGATGTGGAAGGTCTTTATACTGCCAACCCGCAGACGCATCCGGAAGCAGAACTCATCAGCCAGATTGAAGAAATTACGCCTGAGGTAGAGGCACTGGCCGGCGGCGCAGGCAGCTCCGTCGGCACGGGCGGCATGTTTACCAAGCTGCAGGCGGCTAAAAATGCCACAAGCTCCGGCATTAACATGGTTATTGCCAGCGGCAGCGAAAAAGATGTTATCGCGCGTATTTTAAACGGCGAGGAAATCGGCACGCTGTTTGCATCGAAGGAAAACCGTCTGCAGTTCCGCAAACGCTGGCTGGCGTTCGGTGCGCGCATTATGGGCAAAATTATTGTTGATGACGGTTGCGTAAAAGCAATTAAAAAAGCTGGCGGATGCAGCATTTTACCGGCTGGCATAAGCGGTGTGGAAGGTGATTTTGAAGCAGGCAACACCGTAAGCGTTGTTACGCAGGATGGTTTTGAGCTGGCAAGGGGTTTATGCCACTATTCTTCTGATGAATTGCAAAAGATAAAGGGCTGTAAAACATACCATATAGAAAAAATTCTTGGCCACAAGAATTTTGATGAAGTAATTCACCGCGACGATTTGGTAATTTTAAATTAGGAGGCTGACATGATGACTACATTTGAACTGGTAAGAGCTAAAGCAGAAGCGGCCCATAAAGCTGCGTGCGCACTGGGCGTAGTATCGGCAGCTGTAAAAAACAAGGCACTGCTGGCTATGGCGGATGCGCTTCTGGCAAAAACAGATTTTATTATTGAAGCCAATGACAGGGATATGCAGGCTGCCAGAGAAAACGGCATGAAAGAATCCATGCAGGACAGGCTGCGCCTTACGCCCGAACGTATTGAAGGCATGGCGGAAGGCTTGCGCCAGGTAGCGGCTTTGCCTGACCCTGTCGGCAATGTTATGGGCGGGCAAACGCTGGCCAACGGGCTTAAAATTACTAAAGTACGTGTGCCGCTCGGCGTTATCGGCATTATTTATGAAGCACGCCCTAATGTAACGGCAGACGCTATCGGCCTGTGCTTAAAATCCGGCAACGCGGTTGTGTTAAAAGGCGGCAGCGAAGCCATGCAGTCTAACATGGCGGTTGCAGGCGTGCTTACCGAAGCCGCTGAAGCCGCAGGCATACCGCAGGGGGCAATTCAGTTTATTGATACTGCCGACCGTGCTGCGGTAACGGCGTTAATTAAACTTAACGATTTTGTTGATGTAGTAATTCCGCGCGGCGGTGCAGGCTTAATTAAGGCTGTTGTACAAAACGCCACTGTGCCTGTTATTGAAACCGGCAGCGGCGTATGCCATACTTATGTGGATGCAGCGGCAGACTGCGCTATGGCGCGCAAAATTGCCTTTAATGCCAAAGTGCAGCGCCCTTCCGTATGCAACGCCATGGAAACGCTTTTGGTGCATAAAGATGTGGCCGGTAAGTTTTTGCCGCAGATGCTTGACGAATATTTTAAAGCGGGCGTAACTGTTTTTGGCTGCCCGGCAACGCAGGAGTTTGATGAACGCGTACAGCCTGCAACGGAAGAAGACTGGGCAACGGAATACGGCGATTTGCGCCTTTCCGTTAAAATTGTGGAAAATATTGACGAAGCGCTGGAACATATTGCCAAATACGGCACTAAACATTCCGAATGCATTGTAACAGAAGATTACAATGCGGCGCGTAAATTCCAGGACTGCGTAGACGCGGCGGCGGTATATGTTAACGCGTCAACACGTTTTACGGACGGCTTTGAGTTCGGCTTCGGTGCGGAAATCGGCATCAGCACGCAGAAGCTGCATGCGCGCGGTCCTATGGCTTTGCCGGAACTTACTTCGTATAAATTCCTTATTAACGGCAGCGGGCAAACCCGCGGTTAATAAGTGCGGAGGTTAAAATGGAAGAAATTGAACAGGAAGTGCTGGATTTATTACAGCGCAAAACTGATAATACGGATGAGCTTACCGTACGCTTCCGCAATGCGGTAATGCTTGAGCGTGTTAAGAAAAAACTGCTTGGCATACCTGTGGCACGTTACGATAAAGAAAAACGCCGCGCATATCTTGAATATCCCGACGGCAGAAAAGTGTATGAAGATGAATAATGATAAAAAGCCGGAAATAATTGTTTTTGCCGGGCCCAACGGCAGCGGCAAAACAACTGTTACCATGCTTGCCAAAATAATTCAGCCGTATATTAATGCGGATGAAATAAAAAAGAATTTGCTGTGCGAAGATTTGGAAGCGGCCAAAATTGCCGAAGGCCTGCGTGAAAAAGCACTGGCGCAGAAACAGAGCTTTACGTTTGAAACAGTGCTTTCAACACGCCGCAACCTTGATTTGCTGCACCGCGCCAAAGAACAGGGCTATTTTATAAGGTGCATTTATGTTTTAACGGTTGACCCGGCAATTAATGTGTACCGCGTGTTTTCGCGCGTGGCGTCGGGCGGGCATCCTGTGCCAAAAGATAAAATTATTTCGCGCTGGCATAAAGCGCTGGGGCTGGTGCCTGAACTTATCAGCGTGTGCGATATTGTGCATATGTATGATAACTCGGACGAGCCATTCAGAATTTTTAAAAAGCGCAAAACGGAAACCTTTACCTGGCCATGCGATTTATGGCCGCAGGAGGCCATAGAAAAACTTATAACTGCCGGAACAACAAGTATAGAACGGAAATAATATAATACCGGAAGCCTTTATGCGGTTTCCGGTATTTTTTTGTGCTAAGTTAAGTAAAAATAAAGCAGTATTAAAAACAAAACAAACAAAATACGCTAAAGTAAAACCTTGGTTAAAAATGCTCTGTAGAGCTTGCAGATACGGAAAAAGATTTGTAAGATAAAAATAAAGTTAGCTATGGGAAACAGGTGCGGAAATGAAGGCGGATTTACATATACATTCTGTATTTTCGGACGGCAGCGACAGCAGGGAGAGTATTTTGCAAAAGGCTGCTGCTGTTGGAATTAAGGTTTTGGCATTTACTGAACATGACACAACAGAAGGCTGGCAGGAAAGCCTTGCGCTTGGCAGAAGGTACGGGATAACTGTACTGCCGGGTGTGGAAATATCTGCATGTGACGCTGAAACAGGCAAAAAGGTGCATATTTTAGGCTACGGTTTTAAAAGTGCAGAAGCCATAAACGCTTTATGCAGGCCCGTTGCCGAAGCGCGGCACGAAAATTCACTGCAAAAAATAAAAGTTCTGCAAAAACTTGGGTATAAAATAACGAAAGCAGACGTTTTGCCCTATGCCCATAAATATATTTTTAAAAAGCATATAGTCCGCTATTTATTTGAAAGCGGGCAGGAAGATAAAATATTCGGGCACGTTTATCATAAAATTTTTCACGGCGGCGGGCCGGGAGATTTTGGTATAAAGTATGTAAATGCCGCCGATGCTGTAAAAGTAATAACGGAAAGCGGCGGCAAAGCAGTATTGGCACATCCGGGGCAGCAAAACAATTTTGAAATACTGCCGGAATTAAAAAAGGCAGGCTTATGGGGTATAGAACTTAAGCATCCGGTGCATAATGCCTGCTGGCAGAAAATTGTATTGCAGGCAGCGGCAGATTACGGTTTATTTTGTACCGGCGGCAGCGACTGCCACGGAATTTATTCCGAAAAATACCACGCGGTTGGTTCTAATTTATGCCCTGCGGCAGCGGCAGAAGAATTGCTGAAATAGAATAAAAACTCTTGAAAATATTATGCTTGCAAGCAGGCATAATATTTTTTTGCTTTGCGGCAGTTTTTAAAACGGCAGGGAATAATATTTTTTTGTAGAATTATATAACAGAATTCTTAATATGGATTCGAAGGAGGCGTGACGATGAAAATTACTTTTTTGGGTGCCACAAGGATGGTTACCGGTTCATGCTATCTTATAGAAACAGGCGGCAGGAAAGTGCTGGTTGACTGCGGTATGTTTCAGGGTTCTAAACTTGTAAACGCTTTTAATGAGCGTGATTTTGTTTTTAACCCCGGTGAAATTGACGCCATGGTTTTAACGCATGCGCATATCGACCACAGCGGCCTGATACCGAAGCTGGTTGCACATGGTTATAAAGGACCGGTGTACTGCACAAAAACAACGCTGGAGTTATGCGGCATTTTACTGCCGGACAGTGCTCATATTCACGAATCGGATGCGGAGTTTGCCAACCGCAAGGGAATGCGTGCAGGACGCAAATTCATTAAGCCGCTTTATACGGTTGATGAAGCCTATGCTGCGCTTAAAAATTTTGCGGTTCGTGGTTTTGACGAAGAATTTGACGTTATTCCCGGCATTAAGGCCAAATTTAAAGTAGCCGGGCACATTGCCGGTTCTGCCATTGCAGAAATTTTTGCCGAGGAAGACGGCAAAAAAACAAAAATTATTTTTACCGGCGATGTCGGTCAGCCCGGTGCGCCGATTCTGGAAGACCCGGAACAGCTTCAGGGCGCCGATTTTATCATAACGGAGTCCACTTACGGCAACCGCGTGCATAAAGTTTACGATAAAGCTGCGGAACTGGCCGAGATTGTTAACGATACGGCAGAGCGCGGCGGAAATATCATTATTCCGGCGTTTGCCGTTGGGCGTACGCAGGTGCTTTTGTATTATTTCCAAAAGCTGGCGCACGAAGGAAAAATTTCCAGCAATATACCTATTTACATAGACAGCCCGATGGCGAATAAAGCCACGCAGATTGTGCTTGGCAACCCGCAGGAGTTTGACGACGAGGCACGCGCCATTTACGAAATGCAGGGCAGGCACCTGCTTTCGATGAAGCAGCTGCATTTTACAGCCACGGCGCAGGAATCGCGCATGATTAATGAAATGCCGGGCACCAAAATTATTTTGTCTGCCAGCGGCATGTGCGATGCCGGACGTATTCTGCACCATTTAAAACATAACCTCTGGCGTGAGGACAGCAGCGTTATCATAGCCGGTTATCAGGCGGACGGCTGCCTTGGGCGCAAACTTATTGAAGGCGTGCGCCAGGTAAAAATTATGGGCGAGGATATCCGCGTTAATGCGCGCATTTACAATTTAAAGGGCTTTTCGGCCCATGCCGATAAGGAACAGCTTTTAAACTGGTACGGCAAAATGGCGCAGAAGCCGAAAGCATTTTTTGTAACGCACGGTGAAGTGGATGCTTCCATGGAACTTGCCGGAGAATTGCAGCGCCGTATTGGCACGGCTGCTTATATACCGCAGTATGGCGACAGCCTAAACATCAGCGGCAGCGAATGGCAGGTAACGGAAGCTGCCGTTGCCAGCGATGTTCCGGAAGTTGCAGCGCTTAAAGATTATCTTAAAAATCTGGAGCGCACTTATTTGCAGCACCGTGCCAAAATTGAGCAGGTTGTTGCACGCGACAGCGGAAAAGTTAAAGATATACGCAAAAAACTTGAAAAAATTAAAAAATATGTTGACGATATGCTGTCATCGTTGTAAATTTATTAGTATATAATAATATGCTGCCCTTGGTACTGTTCCCAAAGGTAACACGCTTTGGGGACAGTATTTTTTGCGGCATAAAATATAAAGGAGGCGCTTTATTTGGAAAAATCTGCTAAAAAAGAACAAATGGGAGGCATCCTGGGGCTGATTGAGCGTGTCGGCAATAAAATCCCGGATATTACCGTTTTGTTCATCGGCGCATTTGTAATTGTTTGCGTTGTGTCTGCAATTCTGTCGCAAATCAGTTTCGACTATGTGCACCCCGCAACTGGCAAACAAATTACGGTTAACAACATGTTAAGCGGTAAGGAACTGGTAACTTTAATGAGCAAAATGGTTACCAACTATGCTAACTTCCCGCCGCTGACAATGGTTATTGTGGCAACTCTCGGTATCGGTATTGCCGACGGTTCCGGCTACATTAACACCGGCTTGAAAAAACTTTTGTCTGTAACACCTAAATTTTTAATTACTCCGGTAGTAATTCTTGCCGGTATGGTCAGCCACCTTGGCCCGGATACCGGTTATGTTATCATTATCCCGATTGCGGCATATATGTTTTATGCAACTGGCAAGCATCCGCTTTCCGGCGTTGCGGCATCTTTTGCTGGTATTGCCGGTGCTTTTTCCGCCAACTATACCCCGTCTGCAATCGACCCCGTAATTCAGGGCTTTACGCAGAGCGCAGCGCAGATTATCGACCCGACTTATCAGGTTAACGTACTTTGCAATTATTTTTATGCGCTGGGTTCTACCTTCCTTGTAATTGCTTCCTGCTGGTGGGTTACCGAAAAAGTAGTTGACCCCTGGCTGTGGAGAACTTATCCGCTGCCGGATGACCTTGACCTTGGCAACGAAAACAATACCGATATTACTCCGCGCGACAACCGTGCTTTTATGATTGCTACCGGCATTTTAATTTTAATGATTATTGGTTTGTTTGCAGCCCTTTATCCGGAAGATTCCCTGCTGCGTGCGCCTAATGGCGAAATTGCCAGCTTCCAGGCTCCTATTATGCAGTCCATTGTAGCCGTAATCTTTATTTTTGCAGCTGCTGTCGGCCTTGTATACGGCATTTTGTGCGGCAAATTCCGTTCTCCTAAAGATGTTACCGCCGCTATGGAAGAAATTACCAAAACCCTTGTGCAGATGGTTGTATTCTACTTCTTCGCAGCACAATTCCTGTATGCGTTTGGCGCATCCAATATCGGCGTACTGCTTGCGGTATCCGGCGCAGAATTTTTAAAATCGCTGGCTTTGCCGCCGCAGATTACAATTTTGGGCATTATAATTTTTGTAGGCCTGCTGAACCTTATCATCACTTCTGCATCTGCAAAATGGGCAATTTTGGCGCCTATTTTTGTGCCTATGCTGATGGCAGTAGGCATTGCGCCTGAACTTACACAGGCTGCCTACCGCGTAAGTGACAGTGCCGTAAACGTTGTAACGCCTATGTTTGCATTTTATCCGCTGATTATACTCTACTGCCAGAAATACGTTAAAGAAGCAGGTATCGGTACGCTCAGCTCCATGATGCTGCCGTACACGATTACGCTGCTTGTAGCTTTAACCTTCATGCTTTACTTCTTCTGGTGGTTCGATATTCCTCTGGGCTTCCAGGCAGATTATGTATATCCGCGGCGAATGTAATATTTAAGGAGGCATAATAAATTATGCAGGAAAAATTATTACAAAGATTTTTGCGTTATGTGGCAGTACCGAGCCAGAACAACGCTGCCAATGCCAATGTACCTTCAAGCGAAGGCCAGCGCAAACTGGCAGAGCTGTTAAAACAGGACTTGGCTGAGCTTGGCCTTGTTGACCTTGAAATCAGCGAATATTCCGTACTTACCGGCAAACTGCCGGCTTATCTGCCGGAAGGCTGCACCAAAGAGGTGCCTGCTGTTGGCTGGTGCGCGCATCTTGATACTATTGATATTAACATGTCGCCGGAAATTCATCCGCAGGTTGTTAAAAACTACCAGGGCGGCGATGTATGCCTGAACAAAGAAAAAGATATCTGGATTCGTACGGCAGAACACCCGGAACTTGAAAAATACGTTGGCGAAGATATTGTATTTACTGACGGCACCAGTGTGCTTGGCGCAGATAACAAAGCTGCCATTGCCAACATTATGGTTGCTTTGGAAACCATTGTTAATGAAAAACGCTGTCACGGCGATATTTACGTTGCTTTTGTTCCGGATGAAGAAATTGGCCTGCGCGGCTCTAAAAAAATGGATTTCAGCAAATTCCCTGTTAAATTTGCTTATACCATTGATTGCTGCGAACTTGGCGAAGTTGTTTACCAAACCTTTAACGCCGGTACTGCCATTGTTAAAATTAAAGGCGTAAGCGCGCACCCGATGAGCGCTAAAGGCGTGCTTATTAACCCGACACTGCTTGCCGTTGACCTTGTTAATATGTTTGATCGTACGCAGACCCCGGAATGTACGGAAGGCACCGAAGGGTATATTTGGGTTAAGAGCATCGTAAGCAACGATACTTATGCCACCGTTACGCTCGACATCCGCGACCATAACAAAAAACGCTATGAAGAACGCAAAGCGGAAATTGCCGCTAATGCCGAAAAATTGCAGGCTATGTATCCGCGTGCCGAAGTTACCTGCACCATGAGCGATACTTACGGCAATATTAACGATGCCGTAACGGAAGATAACAAATACTGCATTGATTATCTGTACACGGCAATGGAAAAACTCGGCATTAAGCCGATAACGCTTGCAATGCGCGGCGGTACGGATGGTTCGTTTATTTCCACCAAAGGCATTTTAACGCCGAACTACTTTACAGCAGGGCATAACTTCCACTCCAACTGCGAATTTTTACCGCTGGGCGCGATGGAAAAATCCTGCAAACTGACGCTGGAACTTGTAGATTTGATTTACAATAAATAAATTGTAAAGGTGTTAGTGTTTAAAACTTAATATTGTTATAGAACAAGCAAAGGATTATGCTGTAAGGCGATATGTAAAAACTGCGGCGGCTAAATTTGTGGTAAAATCCTTCGAGAGTCCGGTGCTATGCCCGGACGGAATCGAAGGAGCCGCAGCATTTTTATAGAGCCGCGCAGTATAATCTTTGCATTGTGATTTGCGAAAAAGCCAAAGTATAATTTGAAATTTATATTTTGGCTTTTTTTGTTATGTCAGTATAATTTATAAAAATACGGTTTTATTTTTGTGTGCAGGCAGGAATTTAGAGAAAAATGCCGAAATATTTAATCAAACGATTGATTGAAAAGAGCGGTGATGATATGAAAAACGAAACGGGAAAAAGAGAAAAATTAATAATGTCTGCTATCGGTTTGTTTGCAGAATACGGTTATGATAAGGTCAGCATCAGGCAGATTGCAGCAGATGCAGGCGCCAACAGTTCGATGATTTCGTATTATTTTGGCAGTAAGCAGGGGCTTTACGAAGCAATCCTGCGTGAATTGATAAATAATTTTGATGAATTTATAGGCGTTTTGCGTGATGAAAAATTAGACCCGCGTGAAGGACTGAGGATTTATACACGTTCTATCAGTGATATTTTTCACAAGTATCCGCCGGCCTATGTTAAACTGATATACCGCGAGGTGATTAAGCCGTCGCAGGTATTTCAAGATGTGGTTTTAAACAAGTTCAAAAGCAATTCTGCCGTGCTGCTTAAAATGATTGAGCGCGGCAAAGAGCAGGGAATTTTTTTGAAAACACTGGATGAAAAAACAGTGCTTTTGATGCTTATTTCTATCATTAACCTTTATTTTTTAACCAAGCCGCTGCACAGCATGGTTATAGAACAGGACGAAAGTTTTACCGAAAGCTATCTGCGGCAGGTTTTAGATATTTTATTGCGCGGAATTGAGGTAAAAGGCCATGACAAAACGTAAAATTATTACCGCCGTTATTGCAGTAATACTCATTTTGGCAGCAGGTGCCTATAAATTGTATTTGCAGGGCGAAGAAGCCAAAATACTTACCGGAACTGTTGAAGCTACAAAAGCTGATGTAACTCCGCGGCTGGGCGGCTATTTGCGTGAACGTACCGTAAAAGAGGGCGACAGCGTAACTGCCGGGCAGATAATTGCCAGGCTTGATACGCGCGAACTTGAAGCGCAGCTTGCCGAAGATGAAGCAAGCTTAGCCAAAGCTCAGGCCCAGCTGACCGATTTAATTAAGGGCGCGCGCCCGCAGGAACTGCGCGAGGCGGCAGCTAAAACAGAATCGGCACTGGCAGATTACAACCAGGCTCATACCGACCGCCTGCGTTACGAAAAACTGTATCAGGACGGCGCCGTGGCACGCCAGCTGCTTGACCAGGCAATAGCGGCAGACGTAGTTGCCGAAAACAGTTTAAAAGCAGCGCGTGAACAGGAAGCGCTTTTAATTGAAGGCAACCGTGAAGATGAAATTGAAGCGCAGCGCCGTGAAACGCAGCGTGCGGCAGCGGCACTTGAAAATACTAAAATAGCATTGGGCGATATGACTTTATACAGCCCTGTAAACGGCGTTGTACTGACAAAAAATTATGAAGTGGGCGAATACGTAAGTGCAGGCATGTCGGTGCTTACGGTTGTGGATTTAAGTGACTGCTGGGTGAGGGTTTACGTGCCTTCTGATGTGCTTGGAGTTATCAAAGTGGGGCAGGAGTGCAGTGTAAAAATCGACGCTTATCCGGACAGGGTTTTTACCGGTAAAATTAAGGAAATCAGCGACAGCGCCGAATACACCCCGCGCAACAGCATAACAAAACGCGAGCGCGCGAACCTTGTGTTTGCCGTTAAAGTGGCGCTGCCCAATGAGGAGGGCATCTTTAAGCCGGGCATGGTGGCGGATGTTTTAATAAAATGACTGTACGTGAACTGGCAATAGAAACTAAAGATTTAACTTGTAAATTCGGCGATTTTACGGCGGTGGACAGGCTTAACATTAAGGTTTACAGCGGCGAAATTTACGGCTTTCTTGGTTCCAACGGCAGCGGCAAATCAACAAGCATCCGCATGCTGTGCGGCATTTTAAAACCGGCAGGAGGAACCGGCATTGTGCTGGGGTACGACGTTGTGAAAGAACCGGAAAAAGTTAAGGAAAATATCGGTTATATGTCGCAGAAGTTCAGCCTGTACCTTGATATGACGGTGTTTGAAAACCTTGATTTTTATGCCGGTATGTACGGGCTGAAAGGTGAAGAAAAATATGCCCGCATTGAAGAAATGATTGAGCAGATGAACCTTAAAGACAAACGCAATGAGTTTTCCGGCAATCTTTCCGGCGGGTTAAAGCAGCGTCTGGCGCTGGGGTGTGCAATACTGCACAAACCCAGGCTGCTGTTTCTGGATGAACCGACGAGCGCCGTTGACCCCATTTCGCGCCGCAGCTTTTGGCAGATAATCCACGCGCTGGCAATTGGCGGCACTACGATGGTAGTAACGACGCATTTTATGGAAGAAGCCGAACACTGCGATGAAATGGTGTTTTTGGATGCAGGGAAAATGGTTGCCGAAGGCAGCCCCAAAAAGCTGAAAGACAGCATTAAAGGCACGCTGGTAAGCATTGCCAGTGACGATTCCATTAAACTGCGCGAAGAAATTAAAAAGCGTATTCCCGTGGAAGAAGCCTATATTTTCGGGCGCGAACTGCGTGTGCTGGTTGCCCCGCAGGATTTGCCGCTGCTTTCAGACTGGCAGTATAAAATTATTGAGCCGACAATGGAAGATGTATTTTCGTACTATCTTGATAAAAAGGGCGGTGGCAAAGTATGAACAGGCTGCTCGCTTTATTAAAAAAAGAATTTATCCAGATGCGGCGCGACCGTTTGACGCTGGTAATTTTGCTGATTATGCCGGTGGTGCAGCTTATAATATACGGCTTTGCCATTAATACGGACGTAAAGCATTTAAAAACGGCAGTGTTCGATCAGTCGTTATCTGCCGAAAGCAGGGAACTTTTAAACAGCTTTACCGCCAGCGAATATTTTGACCTTATTTACATAGAAGACAGTTTTGAAGACGTTAACCGCAGGGTCGACGCAGGCGATGCCAAAGTGGGCGTAATTATTCCGCCCGATTTGGAAGAAAATTTAAAGCATAACAGGCAGACGCCGGTACAGGTTATAGTAGACGCTACCGATTCCCAGTCGGCGGCTTCGGCCATAGCGGCGGCGCAGTCCATCGGCAATGTAAAATCGCAGGAGGCTTTGCAGGAAAAATACGGCCTGCACAGCAGCCAGACTTCGCTGTATGATGTGCGTGTACGTGCCTGGTACAATCAGGATTTTGTAACGGCGTTTTATATGGTGCCGGGCATTATCGGCGTTGTGCTGACAATGACCATGGTGCTGATAACCTCCATGGCGATTGTGCGCGAAAAGGAAAACGGTACGATGGAGCAGCTCATTGTAAGCCCGCTGCGCCCGTGGGAACTGATACTCGGCAAAATAATTCCTTATATTTTTGTCGGCTATGCGCAGATAACAATTGCGCTGTTTGCGGGCATTATAGTTTTTAACGTGCCGGTGCGCGGCAGCATTACCTTGCTGTATGTTCTGTCGTCGCTGTTTATTACGGCGTCGCTGTCGCTGGGTGTTTTAATCTCCAGCTGCTCCAAAACGCAGATGCAGGCCATACAGATGGGCGTGTTTGTGCTGCTGCCGAGCATTATGCTGTCGGGATTTATTTTTCCGCGCGAATCCATGCCGGACTTTTTCTATTACCTGGGAAATTTTTTGCCGCTTACGTATTACCTGCAAATTTTGCGCGGCATTTTATTAAAAGGCAACGGGCTTGAGATTATGTGGCCGCAGGTAATGGCGCTGGTAATTTTTATTTTGCTGACGCTTGGTGCAAGCATTAAAAAATTTGTAAAAACATTGAACTGAAAATGTTATAAAAACCCTCCTGTATGTTATAATTTAGTTATGTAAATAACAATATTACCGGAGGGTTTATGAATATAGGCGCAAGATTGGAAGCCATAGCGGCGCTGGTGCCGCAAAACTGCGTTGTGGCAGATATTGGCACGGACCACGCATATTTGCCGGTGTGGCTTATGCAGAAGGGCTTAATTAAAGCTGCCATAGCTGCAGATATTGCCGAAGGGCCGTGCAGGGCGGCACAAACCAATATCGGCATGTATGGATTAAAAGACAAAATAGAAGTGCGCCGCGGCAGCGGGCTTACCGTTTTAAAGCCGGGAGAGGCTGACGGCGCGGTTATTGCCGGAATGGGCGGCAGCACTATTGTACAGATTCTGGAAGAAAGCCCGGAAGTAGCCAAAGCGCTGAAATTTTTAATAGTTCAGCCAATGGCAGGTGCGCCGGGGCTGCGCAGGTGGGCGTGTGAAAACGGCTGGCGCATTGCAGACGAAACGCTGGCGGAAGAACCGCAGCATTTATACGAAATTATTATGCTGGTGCCCGGCAGCGAGCCGCCGCACAGCAGCATAGAATATGAAATTGGCCCGCGCCTTATTGAAAAGCGGCCGCCGCTTTTTGGCAGGCATATTGAAAAACTTTACGCTGCTTACGCAAGAATGCTTAAAAGCATGGCGCAGAGCAGCAAGGCACAGCAGAGCGGCAAATATAAAAAAATGCAGGAGCTTCTTGCCGGATTGGAGGAATATAAGCATGAGTGCGACTGTGAATGATATAGTAAAAATTATGGACAGCATTGCCCCGCGCAATCTTGCCGAGGAGTGGGATAACGCCGGTTTTTTAATCGGGCGCGGCAATAGTTCCGTAAAAAAAATAATGGTAGCGCTTGACGTATCGCCGGAAGTTGTGCAGCAGGCAGTTGGGCAAAAAGCAGATATGCTGATAACGCATCATCCGCCGATTTTCAAACCGCTTAAAAACATCTGCGACAGCAGCTGGCAAAGCGATTTGCTGTTAAAGTGCATAGAAAACGGCATTGCCGTATATAGTGCGCATACAAGCCTTGACAGCGTACTTGGCGGCGTTAACGATGTGCTTGCGGAAAAGCTCGGCCTGGAGAAAACAGTTTCGCTGGTGAAAAATGACGATAACTGCGGTGCTTTGGGGCGCGTTGGTTATTTGCCGCATAAAATGGAATTTGAAAAATTTGCGCAGGTTGTAAAAGAGGCACTGGGGCTCTCATTTATTACCGGCATAAGTGCAGGAAAAACAGTTTATAAGGTTGCCTTATGCGGCGGCGCCGGCATTGATTTTATTGCCGAAGCGCTTGAGCAGGGCGCGGATACTTATGTGACCGGCGATATTAAATACCATGAAGCCCAGAATGCCGTATTCAGCGGGCTGAACCTTATTGATGCCACGCATCAGGGGACGGAGCTGCCGGTTGTGGCTGTGCTGGCCGACAAACTTTCGCTGAGGCTGGCGGCGGCAGGCTTTGCGGCGCAGGTTTTAACGGCGCGCGAAACTTTGCTTTTTAAACAATATTAATGAATTGAGGTACAATAAATGATTAGTGATTTTAAAGCCGGGGCAAAAATTTGCCAGTCGGTACTTCTGCGTGTTCAGCGCGTGGGTACATCTTCCAACGGAGCGCCTTTTGCACGCGGGCTTGCGGAAGATAACAGCGGCAAAATACCGTTTATTACTTTTGAAGCCGGCATTGTTGAAAAAATGCGCGAGATGGACGGCCCTTCGCCGGTAATGGTAAGCGGCAGCGTTGATATTAACAAATTTTCCGGCGAAATGGCTTTGCAGCTGGTTATAAAAAAATTAAGCGATATCGTTCCGGAGGATGATATCAGCAACCTGCTGCCGGAAGGTGATTTTGACCACGAAGCCTATAAAGATAAATTTGACCGCCTTATAAAAAGCGTTTTAACGCCGGGGTTGCGCCTTGTTTTGGATAATGTGTTTGAAGGTGCGGTTTACGAACAGTTTTTGCGCAATCCGGCGGGAATGAGGCTGCACCACGCTTATATCGGCGGGCTGCTGCAGCATTCAGTTGATGTGGCTGTGCTGGCAACTGCTATGGCGGAATCCATCGGCGGCGTGGATAAAGATTTAATCGTTGCCGGGGCGCTTTTGCACGATGTCGGCAAGCTGCGTGAAATTTCTGCCTCCATGGGCTTTCCGTATACAACGGAAGGCAGGCTTTTGGGGCATATCAGCATGAGCGCGGCAATAGTACAGGAAGCGGCTGCCAAAGCGCGGGTTACCGGCCCTAAATTGCAGCAGCTGCTGCATATTATTTTGTCGCACCACGGCGAACCGGAAAAAGGCTCGCCTGTTGCCTGTGCAACCAAAGAGGCATTTATAGTGCATTATGCGGATGAACTGGACGCAGTTATGAACCAGTTTAAAAAGACGGATAATAAAAATCCGTGGGAATACAATAAAATGCTGCAGCGTTTTTTAATGAGTAATGTGTGAGCAAATAAGGTGATATTGTGCTTTACCTGTTTTTGATTATAATTGTTTTGGGATTGCTGGCTGCCATGCTAACAGCCTTTGCTAAACTTATAAGGGATTTGGGAGAACTTGCCGCTTTGATGCGCGCTTCGGACAGCGGTACGGAAAATAATGCCGGGAAGGAAAACAGCTCCGCAAATAACGGCAGCGGAGTTGCGAATGACCACCCGTACACTCAGGACGATATTATTTACAAGAACGGGCGTTATTACGAAAACGAAAACAGTGAAGACTGGGAAGAATTTGAGTACGAAATAAGCGAAGACGAAAGATTTAAATAATATTTAAATGTTTATAAAACAGGTCTTTCAGGCGTTGATGTACGCGCGTGGAAAACCTGTTTTTATTATGTAACATACATTGTTAATGATGTTACATAATAACAAAAAACATGAAATTAAAATGAAAAAGTTGCAAAGTTATCTTAAAGTTGCTATAATAACGGCGCTGAAGTTAATTTTATATAAATTAAAAATCTTAATGGTTATTATATAAAATTACAGCAAAATATTTTATTCATTGGAGGAATCAAGGTGAGAAAGTTTTTTATGTTGTTAATGATGCTTGGTTTAATTTGTTTGAACGCAGCTGCTTTGGCAGGTGCGCCTGCTGCGGAAAATAACGCGGCAAATGCTGCGCCTCAGCCGTTCAGCGAACGGCTGAATAAAGCTGCTGCTGAAGAAAACGGCGCAAAGGCGGCGGTGCTGTATGTTAATAATGCCAACACAACTTATGACGCGGATATAGACAGGGCAGTTCTGGAAAACGTGCACGCAGCACTAAAAACTTCTGCCTGTGAGTATATAGACGGAACTGAGTTTTTAGGGCAGCTTAACGAAAACGGCATTGCCGATATTACTCAGGCCGAAAGAGCTGATATTGCAGACGTATTTAAAGGCAGCGGCGTTGACTACGTTGTGTTGGTACAGGTAGAACCTTTCGTCCGTAAGGAAAAAGTAACCGTGTTTACGCTTGGCAAAGAGATGACGGCAGTTGTGCCATTTAAAATTTTTGATATAAAGAGCGGCAAATACATTTATAACGGCAAGTTTACGGAGTTTGCCAAAGACAGTTCTGTTATCGGCGACGTCGGCAATAAATCTGTCGCGTTAAAAGCACTTGATTCGGTTAATGCTAAAATCATCGAAGTAATTGCTTCGCGCCTGGCGCAGGTTGAAAATTAAATGCCTGCGGCCCACATTTTAACCCTTGACTAATTACAGGCTTTGTGCTAAAGTACTGACAGTATGAGTGTGAAAAGCAATCGCTGACGGCTTTGCCGTAAGAGGAAAGTCCGGGCATTATTACGTACAAACATTTACAACACGTAGGATGAAACCTGCGTGTTTTTGTTTTTATGTAAAGCGCGTGCGAGTAAAGTCTGCAATTTAGTCAGCAAGATAATTTAATTCTTTTGCCGTGTAATAGGATAGTCCTTTGCCTAAATTTTAATAAGGGGGTAATTGCCTATGTTATTATCGGAAAGTAAAAAAAGATTTTTACGGAGATGTATTGCATTAAATCTTGCAGGGGGAACGCTTATTAAATATGACCGAACATTGTGTAGATTTTTTGAAACATGCACAAGTAGAAATATTCAACACGTTGAGGATATTACAGCTAATGATATAAGGGTACATCTTGCAAAACTTGCCAAGGAAGTTAATCCGAATACGCTAAAAGTATATTTTGATACAATCAAGTCATATTTTAATTATTTATACCGTGATAAGATAATAGCTGAAAATGTAATAGCAAGCATTGAAACGCCAAAAAGGGAAGAAAAAATAATACCAGCGTTTAATAGAATTGAAATAGATACTATTTTAAATTCTTTTGATAAAAATAGTTTTTTGGGGTTCAGAAATTATACTATAGCTTGTACTTTGTTTGCTACTGGGTTGCGAAGGGCTGAATTATCTGCATTATACATAAACAGCATTAATTTTGATGTTAATATTATCAAAGTCATTGGGAAAGGCAAAAAATACCGTGATGTTCCTTTAAGTAATACTTTAAGAAAAGTAATATTAAAATATTTGCAGAAAAGGAGAGAGTATGTTGCCGAGCATAAACTATTTAAGTCACCATACTTAATTATTAACAAGGATGGGGAAAAATTAGGTGTATCGGCAATAAGCGGTATAATAGCTAAAATAGGTAAAGACGAAAATATTACTGGTGTTAGGGTATCGCCACATACTTTTCGGCATACATTTGCAAAGTTTTTTCTACTTAATGGTGGTGATTTATTTAGCTTGCAAAAAATACTCGGTCATAGTGATATTGAAATGACAAAACGATATGTTGAAATGAACGAAGTGGAATTAAAAATACAGAACGATAAATTTAATCCATTTGATAATACAAGTTGGCGTTATTATTAATTCAAGGGTGTTGTTTATGAAAAAGGATATAAAAATACATTTAGTATACCGTAACGCAGAAACAGATAAACTTGGTTATTATGGCGTTTATACAGATGAAAATGAGCCGTTAAGTCTTAAAGAATTTTTAGAGTTAATTAAGTTAAACTGTTTAAAAGGTACTCCAATAACTATACTTGAATTTAAAATAGAATAATAGAAAAGGGACTGCTTAAAATAGATTCATTTCTATCTTAGGTAGTCCCTTTATTTGTTTTCAGAATTATTCTTTTGATATTGCTTTACATACTGCGTCAGAGCATATTCAATTTCTTTGTTGGTAGAACGGCAATTTTCCTGTGCTATCTGTTTTATTTGCTCTAATAGTTCTTCTGGTATTCTCAACGAAAATATTGGTAAAAGTGAAGGCACTATACTCTCTCCCGCTCATTGAATTTTATATTATATATACTATATTTCAATGAGAATTATGTATACGCTCATAGTGATAGCACTTTGAATTGACTTTGAAATATGCGAATATTATAATTATTCTAAAGGAGAGTGGTTTTAATGCATAAAAGATATTGTATTTTAGCATTAATGCTTGTTTTTTCAATTCTAATATTTGGTTGTACAGATAATACTTCTAAAATTAATAGTGATGAAATAAAATATCTTGATAATATATCTAATATGATTACAGCAAAAAAATATGATGAAGCATTAAATTTAAAATATAATAATAATTTAAGCGAAGAAAGCCATAAAGAAGAATTAGCATTAAAAAACTATGCAATCGCTTTAAAAAACCAAGAAATTGGAGATATTATGGCATATAAAAAATATCTTGGAAATATTTCAAAAGATTATAACGGACGGTTAGCAGAAAATATAAAAAAATCTAAAAGTGAATTTAAAATAGATAAATCTAAAACAAAAAATAGTAAAATCAAAAATAATAATAATTTTAATAAGCCGAGTACATCAGCTGCTACAAATAATTCGTCTGAAACATATTCTTCTAAATTTTCTGTTCCTTTATCTAATTATGGAAATTATGAAAAATATAGAATTTCCAATAATATTTATATTGAGTTTTCAATGAATGGAAAAATTTATACATTTACAACAATGGGAACTTTAGACAAAAAAGTTTATATACTTGATGATAATGCTATTAAAATGATGGGACAAGGATTAATTGATGATTATGAATTAGAACAAATTGCAATGCTTGGCGTTCTTTATAAATTTGATGACTATTATCATTGTATTTTTGTAGCCGAAGAAATACCAAGAGTTTTGATTTGTAATCCTACTAAAAAAACTTTTAAATTTTTTAATGGCATAAAAAAAGATGGTTCGTATAGATTTTCTGAAAATCATCAATTTATTAGATTTAGTTCTCGATAAATAATATAAGAAGGTGTATTTATGCAAAGTAAAAAAGTTATTGGCATTTTAATTGTATTAGGCATAATTTTTGGAATTTCATACGGTGTTTATGTTTATATTTCAGATTTGAATGCTGAACAAGAACATTTAGAAAGAATAGTAACAATGATAGAGAATAAAGACTATGATAATGCCATAGCATTACCAGATATAAAAATGCGTGAAAAAAATCAAAATGAATTTACAAACTTAAAATTATATGCTAATGCGTTAAAAGCTAAAAAGACTAATGATATTTTAAATTATAAAAATTATTTAGATAGTATACCACTAAAATATCAAGGACGTATGAGTGAAGAAATAAATAAAGAAAGAAAAACACTAAAAATAGTGTTAGAAGAAAAAGCACTTCAAGAAGAAAAACTCGCTAAAGAAAAGGCAAAGATTGAAAGAGAAAAAGCAAGAGAAAATGCTGATTTTACTAAGCCGCTTAGTAATTATGCGTACTTTGATGATTATTTGACAAGCAAAAGTTATACTTTAATGTACGAAGAAGATGGTATAACTTATATGTATGATACTTTTGGGAATGGAACAAGCAAACGTGCAATTATTTTGAATCAATATGATTTGGCAGACTTAGACCGAGGTGATATAACTACTGCTGAATTACGCAGTATGTCAATGGAAGCAAGAAACTATAAATTTGGTAATATTCTACACCTTATTTATTTTGACGGTGGAGCTACTTTTGTTATGATTTGTAATTTGAATACATATTCTATTACTTGCTATTTTAAATCAAGTGAAAATAAAGAGTATGGAGAAGGTAGTACGTTTAACCTTTTAGATTACAGAAGTTAAAATTAAATTCGTTATTTTAATTATTTATAAAGTTAGGAGATTTTAAAATGATAAAACAATTTATATTAACAATTATTATGCTTTTGAGTTTCATTCCAAGTTGCTTGGCTGTTTCTAATATAGAAATAAATAATGTAACAAAGAAGCAAGTTATGGACTATATTATGCTTTATGCAAGCAGAAGCGGTTTCAATTATATGCTTGAAAGTGTTAATGAATATGGAGCTACTTTTGTTGGCTCACAGGCAAGAAATAATATTTTTGGTATGCAGGTAGCTACTCAGCAGAATAAAATTAGTGTTACTTTAGTTGAAAATGGTAATAATGTTATAGTAACTCTTAATGAGGTAGCTTACCTTTATTATAATAATGGACGTAGTGAAGTTCATCCAGTAAATGATGTGCCAGTAGAACAAGGTATACTTGTAGCATTAAAACAATACTTTAATGATTATTATTTATTCGGTTATACACCAACTGATAAGAAAAAAGACGGTGGTTTTGTAATAGGTGAAGTAGACCCAAATTCTCCTTTTGGTGAAAGAGGAATTAAAGCTGGTGATGTTATAGTTTCAGTTAATGGTGAAAAAGTTAGAGATAATAAACGAGCTTTTTTGTGGGGTTCATTCCACGAAAAATTTATGCCTACTACTTGTAAGTTTTTAATCAAACGTGACGGTGTTGAACATATTTATACTATAACTTCTAAACTTTATAAAGCACCATATACTATTGAGAAAGAAAAACAAGCTCAAGCTGCGGCACAAAATAACAATGTATAATTTAATTAAGGAGATGATTGTATGAAACGGATTTTCTTAATAGTTATGCTGGCTTTATCTATTTGTTGCACGGCTTTTGCAGGTCATATACCAAACAGAGAAGAATTAAATCAAATTCAAACTCTGTTTAGTGGCTACTATTTTAATGATAAAGGCAAAGATATTACTAATTACCTTGAAATTGACGATACTGGTATTATAACTTTTATGCACAAGGGCAAATACCATACAATAAAAGAACCAAACTTACAGGTAGATTTCAATAACGGCATTAGTATTACATTTAAAGGTAATTGTTCTGAAAACGGTTGTGATTTTCAAGGTTGGAACGTAAGCCTTAGTCCTTTAGGTTATCAAAGTAGACGTACTCCGGGCATTGCTTTTAGCTTACTTTTAATGAAACCCAAAGACGTTTCTGCTATGAAACCAGAAGAAATAAAGGATATTTCAGATGTGTTTTTTGAAGAAAGCTATCTAATAAGAAAAATGGATTAAACAATCTTTCAAGACGTTCTTCGGAGCGTCTTTTTTTATTGATGAAAAAATATATAAAATTTTGTAATAAAGTATTAGAAAGCACAAAAAAGATTTTTACTCGAAAACGCAAAAACATAGACATATGTGCTGTAAAAATTCCAAATATAAAATAATGGCAATTATTACACATTTTGTATTTTTTAGTAAAATAAATTTTTGATTGTAAATATTGTGTATGAAAATGCTTGACACAATTCTCTTTTTGAGGTATAATAAAATATATCAAGTAAAAGATAGGAGATGAAATTTATTATCCTTGTAGAAAATTCAGTGGTTAGCTGTGATAAGTAGTTGTGAACGGATTAGCTAATGTCTAACTGAAATTTCAAAAGGAAACAAGCAAAAAAGTTGTTCTATTCTTAGGGCAACTCTCTGTCATTAGGCAGAGGGTTATTTTCGTTTTATTAAATCTTGAAAGAAAGGATTGTTTTTTTATACTTAATTATAGTACTTATGATGACATTGAAAAAATTATAAAGAAAGGATTACCGAGAGAGCTGCGTTTACCTCGTTATGTTGCAGTTAGAGTTGGACACAACGTTTATGTAAATTTGTTTCCACATAAGCGTTTTCGATGTCAAAGGCGTTTAATTAACGAAGAATCTGTTAGCATGTTACCGGCAGAATTATATGATTTTATTTTATCATTGCTATCTTTAGCAAAAGAAAAAGAAAATTATATTAAATTAAGAGGCAAATATTTAACTATTGCCGATATAGTAAATGACTTTCACAAAATGAATTATACGAAATCTGAAGTCAATAGATATATGAAAAAATTAATTAGTGATGGATATATTGACGAAGTTGAAGACAACGGATATAAAAAGTATAAATTTACTTCTAAAACTATTTTGCCAGATAAACCAGAAAAACTATTTAAAGTTATTACAGAAGAAAATGAAGTGATGGAATGTGCGTAAGCTGTATACGTTAGTTAATGTCTAATTAAAATATTCAGCAGGCAAATAAGCATAAAATTTATTTTTCGTTTAGGGCGACTCTCTGTTTACTGACAGAGAGTTATTTTATCGTTAACAAAAATCAAGGAAAAGAGGTAATTTTTATAACAAGATTTAGACTTGTTGATTCGCCAATGGGAAGTGGTAAAACTACTGCTACAATAAACCATATTAACTATACAGAAAAGTACTATAGTAACGATAGTATAGAAAGAGTAATGGTTTGTGTTCCATATATAGAGCAGATAGAACGATTTTTGCAAAACACAAAACTAAAAACTCCAAAAACAGGCATAAAACTTGACCATCTTAAAATGTTGATAGAAAAGGGAGAAAATATTGTAATAACTCACGCTCTTTTTAATACGTTTGATAGTAAAGTTATTGATTTATTAACAAGTGGTAAATATAAATATGATTTATTCCATGATGAACAGCCGCAATTTTTTCAAGGCGTTATTGGTGGAGATAGAAGTGGTGATTTTGGTAATTTCGTGCTTGATAATCTTGGACAGGCAGATTTATTATATTTAGTAAAAAATGGTGTTTTAGTAAAAAAAGAAGATAAATTTATTTGGAATACTCAAAGTTTTTATAATTATGAAAAGAAAATGATATATGAGCCATTAAAAGAACTCTGCTCTGTTTCAGACTTATATTACTATGGCATTAATAAATTTGATAAATCATGTCCAGCTTGTTTAATTACATTTACCAAACCTGAAGTTTTCACTGCTTTTAATAATGTTTGGATTTTAAGCTATCAATTAAAAGGCAGCATTGTCGAGAATTATTTTACGTTAAACAATATATCTAACTTTGAATATTACCATATAGAAGAAAATCAGTTTAAAGAAGGTTATAAATTTGAATATCCAAAAGGCTTAAATAGAATAACGCTACATCAAGGTAAATATAATTTTAATTTTGGACTTTCTAAAAATTGGTATTTTCAAAATGGCAATAAAGAAAATTTAGATTATATTGGCAAATGTTCTTATAATTATTTACGTTACATTTTTGGTAAAAAAAGTTTTAAAAGTAAAGATTATATTTGGACGACATTTTCTGGTTATGAACTTTATATATCTAAAGCCAATAAAAGTTTTTCCAAGAGTAGATTTGTTCCTTGTAATACTAAAGCTACTAATGAATATAAAGATTCGAGTGTAGCAATTTATTTATGTAATCGTTATCCCAATGTAATGTTGCAAGGGTTGTTAAATTCCAAAGGGCTTAATTTTGACGATAAATTATTTGCTTTATCGGAATTACTGCAATTTGTATTTAGAACAGATATACGAAATGTGGATAGTAATAAACCAATTAATGTATTTGTTCCTAACAGACGAATGCGAGAACTGTTTGCAGCTTGGCTTAAAGAAGGTAAAGATGAACAATATTTAACGGAAAAGGTAGCTGCTTAATTTATTTTATTTTCGCAACTCCGTTGAGGATTTCACTAATGTTATTTCCTCAAAATTATGTATAGACTTAGTCTTTATGCTACTTTTCAGCACTATCCCTTAAAAGAAATTTATATATAAGCATTAACGTTATATACAAAGCATAAATCCTAACTCTAAATTATAACGTACTACCTTCGATTACATTACTAACCTACAATACAAAATAACTAAATAAACTATACTTTCCATGAGTACTACTGGCTTATCTCGGTAGTACTTTTTCTTTACAAACATAAGTATTTATGTTCGAGAGATTTATCCGAAGAACATAGCGATTACCAGAGTGTCAAAAGTTGTAAGTATATACAAATTACGTGGTAAATTACACTGGTATAACTAATAGCAAGACTACTACTATCACGGTATTATGACACGAATGGTAAGCGCAACTCGAAGAACTATTACTAACCGTAATTATCTTGGTATATATTGGTACTGGTAAACCATTACGAATTGCACCGTTCTCGTGATACTGGGTATCACTTCGGTCTCGCTTGCACTCGACACACTACCAATCAAACAGCGACAGTGTACGCTTAGACTGGCATACTCATACACTTACAAGGATTTTGCTCATATACAAGGCAACAATGTTGCCACGGTCTAAAAAAGTGGAATCCGCATACACTGTCTTGTTTTCTTGGGCAATTCAATCTGATTTTGGTTTGTTGGCAATACCGTTTTACAGCTTTTGAGCGATTCAACATTAATAGACCGTGTAGACGTTGTCACGTCTATATATGTAGCTATTATCGTAGTGTTGCTGAATACGACCGGAGCAAAAGAGTTCTTTTATTTAATATCTTTACACGAACCTTCGGTTAGCTGCCCTCGTAGGGAGCTCTATTAATTACCGGCTTAATAGAATTGCTCAATTTTCACGGTCTTTGGGGTTGTTTAATAGTTACTTGGTGAAAACTTCGCAATTCGTATTTACTGGTTTAAAATGTATTATTCTTCGGCAGGCAATAGAACGAATATAAATTCTATTCTGTTTAGTTTTAAATTATAGATATTATAGATTTACCTTGGTTTATATACGTTGGATTACGCACAACATTAGTATTTATGAAGTTTGTACGTTGTTATGTATAGAGATGGTAATATATAAACTATTTAGCAGTTGAATAATCTGCTATAAATTTATAGTGATAGTAGTTAATATTATATTCATGTGATAGCTTTGAATTTTCTGAATCATAAACGATAGATAGTATACAGATTATTACTTACTGATTAGCAGAACTATTTTTGAGTAAGATGTGTTATAACCTTGCTATGTTATTACTGATTTTTATATTTTGGTATATATTATTACGGTTTTTAACGGCAGATATATTAACATGGTTATAAAATTTACTTGTTTTTAATGATGTAAAGCTGATATTTAGATTATAAAAAATGCCTGCAATAGGCTTGAATACTGGCTTTATAAGTTTTTACGGCTGAATTATTTACAACAAAGCACTTCTCGTCCAATGTCAACGAGTATAAAAAACAGGCGGAAAATGCTCAAACTCCGCTTGTGGTCTGGCTTTGAAGGTTTAACAGGTTCTTAACAATAATGTTACACTTTGGTATTAAAATTACTTATAAACAGCGGCTTTTTAAATATAAGGGTATAGGGCTTTATTACCTTGGCGTATTTGGCGGCGGTAGTTATTACATTGAGATATTTACATTCGGCTGTATTTTTAGCAAGTCTATTCTACATTGACATAAAAGCTACTTTAGATTACAATAAAAGAAAGATAAAGAGTTTTTACACTCAATATTGTAACAAATTAAAATTAAATAAGATTTACCATAAGGGTGGTTATCGGACACTACAATTTATATTATGGTTTGTTTATACAGTAATAGTGTATAAAGATTCTTTTGGCTTATTCGTACTATACATTGATACTGTAATATTAGTACATCATCTAAAATGTTAGTATTAGCTAACCTATCATACAGGGTTACAGCGAATGTATGTTCTTATTATAATAATTATACAGTGAATATAATAAAATAACTGTGTGCTGTACGCATACAACGTAAGGGCTGCTATATAGGGGTACTGCTGCGCTGTGGTGCTCGTGTTGTGGTAGTCTTTTTTTATTGCTTTGGCGCATTACAGCTTCTTATATATTGGCTGTTTCTTTTATATGGTTACTGTAAGGTATACAGGGGTAAGTTTATTTAAACCAAAGGGCGGCTCATTATCTGTAAAAGCGGATATAGATTTTGTGAGCCTTCTTGTGGTAATTATTATGTGGCAAAAAATATAACTAAAAAAATTTTTTCTTTTTATTCATAGACAAAAGGAAAGCTACTATGTTATACTATGTAAATGGCGAGGAAAGTTTTCTTTTGCGTCAGTAGAATTAAAATTACAGATGGCTTTATGTTGTACTTGTTAACGTAAACATTGCTTGTATGATATGAGGTTGAAATGCTTGAAACGCAGACAGCAGGCCCACATTTTAACCCTTGACTAATTACAGGCTTTGTGCTAAAGTACTGACAGTATGAGTGTGAAAAGCAATCGCTGACGGCTTTGCCGTAAGAGGAAAGTCCGGGCTCCACAGGGCAGAATGCCGGATAACGTCCGGCGAGGGTGACCTCAGGGATAGTGCCACAGAAATGTGTACCGCCTGCTTCGGCAGGTAAGGGTGGAACGGTGCGGTAAGAGCGCACCAGCGGACGGGTAACCGGCCGGCTAGGTAAACCCCATTCGGAGCAAGACCAAATAGGGAAGGGATGAAGCGGCCCGCTGATCCTTCCGGGTTGTGTCGCTTGAGCCTGCAAGTAATTGCCGGCCTAGATAAATGATTGCTGCCGCTTTGCGGAACAGAACCCGGCTTATTGAGCACTCGTATTAAGAAATTAAAAGGCTGGCAGAAATGCCGGCCTTATTTTTTGCAAATTTTCAGCAGAAATTCAAAATAAGATGTTATAATATATAAGAAATTAAAATTAATGTAAAAATACTATTGGCTAAAGGTTGGGTCTTGGCAGTGAAACGGATTTCATTTGTTGTTCCTGTATATAATGAAGAAGAAAATTTACATGAGTTTCATAAAAGGCTGGGCAAAGTTATGGAAGCCCTGCCCTATGATTACGATTTAATTTTTGTCGATGATGGCTCAAGCGACAGCAGCCATTTAATATTAGCCGAACTGGCTGAAAAAGACGAACATGTGCAGGTGTATTTCCTTTCGCGCAATTACGGGCACCAGCTTGCGCTGACCTGCGGGCTTGATAATGCCTGCGGCGACGCTGTTATTACCATGGACGGTGATTTGCAGCATCCGCCCGAACTTGTGCCGGAACTTTTAAAGCTGTGGGAGAATGGTTTTCAGATTGTGCAGACGGTGCGCACGGCAACGGAAGACGCCTCTTTTTTTAAAAACATTACGTCAAAGGCTTATTATAAAATTATTAATTCCATGTCCAAAGTAGAAATTACACCCGGCGGCAGTGATTTCCGCCTGATGGACAAAGTTGCTGTGGAGGCGTTCAGGCGTTACCGCGAACGTGCACGTTTTATCCGCGGCCTTGTTAATACGCTGGGCTTTAAAGTGACAACTTTTGAATTTACCGCTCCGCCGCGTTTTGCGGGCCATTCCAAATACAATCTGCGCAAAATGCTGCATTTTGCTCTGGACGGCATTACTTCATTTTCAAATCTGCCGCTGCGCTGGGCATTTTATATCGGCATTGTGTTCGGTTTAATGAGTTTTCTGGTAATTTTACACGTTCTTTATGTAAAATATGTTGCAGATGACGCAGTGCCCGGCTGGGCAACAATGACGGCCAGCGTACTCTTTCTTGGCGGCATTCAGCTTGTAGGCATCGGCATTTTGGGAGAGTATATAGGCCGCATTTTTGAGGAAGTAAAGCAAAGACCACTGTATATAGTAGGCAGACACCTTGGCAAACGGTAGTTCTGGTTTACAAAAGCGGCATTTTGTGCTATAATTTAGTTGTTTATAAAAGCACAAGGAAGTGATGCGGGTGATAAAAAAAGGGTTCCTTTGTTTGGCATTGACATGTGTATTCTGTTTAGCAAACATGGCAACCGCATTAGCCTCGTTTGAATACGGGGATAATGGTCCGGAAGTCCTGGCTATTCAAAAACGCTTGGTTGAATTGAAGTATGAAATCAAATTGCTTGACGGTGATTTCGGTTCTGAAACGGAAGCCGCTGTCAAACGCTTCCAGGCGGATCAACAGTTAGAAGTTGACGGAATAATTGGTGAAGCTACCTATACGGCTTTGATGCAGAAACCTATGCCTCCTAACCGTTCCGGCAGGAGTGCTACTGTAAGAAACGTTATTCGTGCTGCCTATGGTGTAATCGGTACACCTTATGTTTTTGGCGGAACAAGTGTATATGGCTTCGACTGCTCCGGTTTTACCCAGTATGCTTTCGCGCGTGCAGGCATCAGCCTTCCGCGTACTGCTGATGTGCAGATGTACAGCGGACGCCAGATTAGTGCCAGCCAGCTGCGCCCGGGCGATTTAATCTTCTTCAGCACTTATGAGCCCGGCCCGTCGCACTGCGGTATTTATCTTGGCAACGGACAATTCATCCATGCGGGTTCCAGTACCGGCGTAACGGTATCCTCCGCATTTACCGGCTATTGGGGCGCACGTTATTACGGCGCATGCCGCGTTATTTAAAAACATTAATAAACTATCAATAAAGCAGTGCTTTGTTGGTAGTTTATTTTTTTATCAGCGTGATTATATCTCTGTTTTGTAATATTTTTGTGAAAGCATATTGCAAAAATACCCAAACAGCGCGATTTATTGTATAATAATGCTAATAACAGTTAATGGCGGTGGTAAAGATGGATAAACAAAAAGTTTTGATTGCTGATGACGAAGCGCCGATTAGGGAAATATTAAAAATTTACTGCGAAAAAGAAGGCTTTGATGTAATAGAAGCTGCCGATGGTGCAGAAGCCATTTTAAAGGTTCAGTCGGAAAAACCGGATATTATCATTCTTGATATTATGATGCCTGTGCTGGACGGACTGGAAGTTTGCAAACAGGTACGCAAAATGAGCGATATTCCTATTATTATGCTGACGGCTAAAGATGATGATGATGACCGCATTTTAGGCCTTGAAATAGGTGCGGATGATTATATTACCAAACCGTTTAATAACCGCGAGGTTATTGCAAGGGTTAAAGCAGTTTTACGCAGAAGTTCTGCCGTAAAGAAAGACGAAGCAGGCGGGCGTTCGCACATTGAATACCGCGGGCTCAGCATTGACATGGAAAAATACCAGGTTATTGCTTTCGGCAAAAAAATGACCTTTACCGCGAAAGAAATGGAACTCTTGTGGTGCCTGGCCTCCAATCCCGGCAAGGCTTTTTCGCGCAACCAGCTTCTGGAAACAATTTGGGGCTATTCCTATTACGGCGATACACGCACGGTTGATACGCATATTAAACGTATCAGGCAAAAACTTAATATTCCTTCCGATTCCGATTGGGATATTACAACCATTTGGGGCGTAGGTTACAAATTTGAGGTTAAAGATAAAAAATGAATAAATCTCTGAGTACAAGGCTGATGTACAGCTTCATGGCTCTGATAATGGTTATAGTAGTCGGCGTTACGGCAGGTATTTCCTATCTTATCGCCGATTATTTTTTTAAAACCAACGAGCAGGAGCTGGCAGAAAAAGGCAATGAAATGGCCGCTACGGTAGAATATTTTATGGGATTTTCCAACAGCATGGAAATGCTGAACCGTTATGTGTTTGCCGTAGACAGGCTTGTTGGCGCCAGAATATGGCTGTTTGACGATAAGTTTGAGCTTCTGGCCGCGTCCAACATCAATACAGATTATAAACAGGACGGCACACGCCCCGGCATTAAGGATTTAACCATGCTGGAAGGCTCTGTTGCCGAAATTGCCAGGGAAATAAAAAGCGGCAAGCTGGATACCAAAGTAATAACCATTTTGAAGGATGTATACAGCGGTAAATCCGTTCAGTCGCAAATTTATCATCCGTATTATAAAGAACAGGTAATGCTGGTAGGCGTTCCTTACGGCAAGCCCGGGCAGGCGCGCGGGGCAATTTTGCTGGCGCAGCCTTTAAGCGGGTTTGACAGCTTTTTGCGTGACATTTACATATACACTTCTATCGTTGCTATTTTGGCACTTATTTTAAGTATGTTCATGGTGCGCAGCCTGGCAAGAACCATCATCAAGCCGCTGGTTTCCATGAAAGACAGCGCCATGGCTATTGCTGCCGGCGACTATACACGCAAGGTTAACGTGCATGGGCAGGATGAAGTGGCGCAGCTTGGCAAAGCGCTTAATGCCCTCGGCAACGATTTGAGTGCGTTTGTTGCCAAAACGGAACGCGCCGAAAAAATCCGCCGCGACTTTGTTGCCAATGTATCGCACGAACTGCGTACGCCGCTGACCATCATCCGCGGCTATAACGAGGCGATAAGCGACGGCACTGTTACCGATAAGGACATGATTCAGCGTTACCGCCTTTTGATTAATGAAGAAACAATGCGTCTGGAGCGCATGATAAGGGAACTTCTGGATATCAGCCGCATGCAGGCTGCCGATGAACTTGCGCCTGCCAAAATGCAGCCGCTGCCTTTGGGTGCTATTGTGCGCAATGTAGCGGAAAAACTCATGGTGAACGCTGTTGAAAGAAACGTTAAGCTGCTGGTGCATGTTGATGAAAAAATACAAATTATGGGCCAGGGCGACCAGATGGTGCAGCTTGTGCTGATTATCGGCGACAATGCATTAAAATATACGCCGGAAAATGGCACGGTTACGTTTGTAACAGAAATGCAGCAGGATGGCAGTGTGAAAATGACCATTTCCGACCAGGGTCCGGGCATACCGGAAGAAGATTTGCCGTTTATCTGGGAACGCTTTTACAAAGTTGATAAATCACATTCGCGCAACGTGCCCGGTACAGGGCTTGGCCTTGCCATTGCCAGGGAAATTATCCGTATGCACGGAGCCAAAGTGCAGGTATTCAGCAAACTTGGCGAAGGCACGCGTTTTGAAATTACATTCCCTAAAGATAAAGTTATTTCGGAATGATTGGAGGGGTAAACTTGAAACTTGCATTATTGCAGATGGAAGTTCTGGAGAAAAATAAAGCAGGCAATGTGGAAAAAGCCTGCAATTTGTTAAAGCAGGCCGCGCCGCAGGCTGATATTGCCGTGCTGCCGGAAATATGGACAACGGGTTATTCACTGGGGCATTTAAGCAAAGAAGCGGAATATCTGAACGGGCCGGTAATTGAAGAAATCAGGAGCATTGCCGCTGTAAACAGCTGCGCCGTTGTGGCAGGTTCAATTCCTCTGCGCAAGGGCGACGGCAATGTTTATAACACTACCGTTGTTATAGATAAAAAAGGAGAAATTGTTTTTTGTTACAGCAAACTGCATTTGTTCAGCATGTTTAATGAACAGCGTTTCTTTAAGCCGGGCAGTGATTTTAGCGCGTACGAACTGGAAGGCGTAACCTGCGCTTCAACAATTTGCTATGATTTGCGCTTCCCGGAATTATACCGCCATATGGCCATGCAGGGCGCAAAAATAATTTTTGTTCCGGCAGAATGGCCGAAAATACGCGGCGCTATCTGGGATTTGTTCCTGCGTGCACGCGCACTGGAGAACCATACCTTTATTGTCGGCGTAAATTGCGCCGGTAAATTTCATGACCAGAAATTTTACGGACATTCTTCGATAATAGACCCGTTCGGCAAAGTGCTTGCCGTTGGCGGCGAAGAAGAAGAAATTATTTACTGCGATATTGACCTGGCGCAGGTAGATAAAGCCAATGAATATATGAATGTTTTGAAAGATGTTAGGCCGGAGCTGATAAAATGAAGTACAGAATTTTGAGCATGCTGCTGTGCCTGTGCTTTTTTGCGGCCGGGCATGGCTGGGCAGCGCCTGCTTTTGAACCTAAAGATTGCCCGAAAGATTTAAAATATATTTTGGGTATGTATTACGGTAACGGCGAAATGTTTTTGCTGCGCGAAAATAACGGGGAAGTTGAGCTGGTTTACCGTTTCGGGCAGAATGATTACACTTTTGCCGGCAGTAATGTTTACCCGCTTTATAAGGAACATTTCGATTCGTATACCATAAATGAAAGCGGGCCGCTAAATCATTTGGATGCTGCCGTACGTATTGAACGCAGCCGTGAAGGCTACGGCGTAAGCTGCAGTGTTGGCGGCAACCGTTACAGCCGCCGCTTTTTTGCCGGTGAAAACGGCAGACCGTTCCGCTTTGCATCTGCAAGTGACTGGCAGGCATTAAAAACTGCGGCAGACGCTGCCGTAATGCCGGCGCAGCTTGGCGCAGGTCAGCAGGCACAGCTTGTTGATTTGGCACAGGCCGTATCGGGGCTTAAATTTGACTTGCGTTATGCGCAGGCAGATAACTGCTTCGGCCAGGCGCTTACCGATGACCAGCGTGCATTTTTGGATGCGGACGCTGCACAGGCACTGGCGCAGGCACAGCAATATTTAAAACCCTATGGTTACGGTATTCTGGTCTGGGAAGCTTACCGCCCGTGGTCAGTTTCCAAACTTGCCTATGACGCCCTGCCGGCAGATAAAAAATCCATGTTGCCCGCGCCGGAGGTTGGTTTCAGCCATAATACCGGGCGCAGCATTGATGTAAGCCTGTATTTGCTTGCAAGCGGTGAAAATGCCGGTATGATCAGCGGATTTGATGAACCCTCCGTGCGTCAGTACGCATCTTTTGCAGGCGGCACAACGCTTGAACGCTACCGCCGTGATTTGCTGCGCAGCGCCATGCAGATGGCAGGTTTTACGACAAGCGAAACAGAATGGTGGCACTTTGATTACGGCGATATCAAAGGATTTGCACATTTGAATGTAAAACCGCAGTAACAGGCATTTACAGTATCTGTAAATGTGTTATAATATTTACGAAAAAACATAATTAATTATGAGGTGACATATAATGAACGTTTATGATTGCGCTAACGAACTGGCTAAAGCATTAAAAGAAAGCCATGAATTTAAAAAATTACAGGAAGCAAGAGTTGTCCTTAAAAAAGATGCTCAGGCTGAAGAACTTGCCAATGATTTTATTAAATTAAGCTCTGAAATTGAACTTGCCAAATATCAGAAACAGGAAGTTGACAAAGAAAAAGAAGAAAAGCTGCAAAAACTTTCTTCTTTGCTGAGCCTTAACCCGACAGCCATGGAATATCTGCATGCGTTTATGCGCTTCCAGATGATGATGGCCGATATTACCAAAACGATTAATGATGTTGTAAAGGAAGCTGTCGGTGAATAATTCCGTTAATCTGTTAGCAGAAGTTTTAAAAGAAAAAATGCCCGGCAGGGTTTATTGCAGTGAACCAATGAGCAGGCATACTTCGTTTAAAATTGGCGGCCCGGCAGACGTGCTTGTGCAGCCGGAAAATTCGGAGGGGCTTGCTTTTGCCCTTGCAGCTGCCAAAGATTACGAAGTGCCGGTAACAATTCTCGGTAACGGCTCCAACGTGCTTGTGCGCGACAAAGGTATCCGCGGGCTGGTTATTCAGCTTGGCAATGCACTTAAAAGTTTCCGCCGTGAAGGTAACAGGCTGTTCTTCGGTTCCGGTTATTCGCTGGCTTTGGCATCACGCAAAGCGTGGGAATGCGGTTTAAGCGGCATGGAATTTGCCGTGGGCATTCCGGGAAGCATTGGCGGCGCCGTTTACATGAATGCCGGTGCGTATAACGGTGAAATGAAAGGCGTTGTGGAAAGCGTAGCCGTTATGGATATGAACGGCAGAGAGTTTGTGCTTACCGCTGCGGATTTGCAGTTTGGCTACCGTAAAACAAGTTTGCAGGAAAGCGGCTATATTATTACTGAAGTTTGCCTGAACATGCAGCCCGGCGACAAAGACGCCATTAAAGCCATGATGGACGATTTCAGCAGCAGGCGTATCAGCAAGCAGCCGCTGGAAATGCCAAGTGCCGGCAGTATGTTTAAGCGCCCGCCGGGATATTTTGCCGGAACGCTTATTGAAGAAGCCGGACTGAAAGGCTATAAGGTTGGCGGCGCGCAGGTTTCGCCCAAGCATGCAGGTTTTGTTGTAAACTGCGGCAACGCCACGGCGGCAGATGTTTTGCAGCTGATAGCGGACGTGCGCAGAGTAATTATGGAAAAAGCCGGTGTGGAACTTCATCCGGAAGTGCTGGTTATCGGCGAAGAATAAAAAATTTTTCAAAGAGCGGCTGCAAAGCCGTTCTTTTTTATACAGGGCAGTGTTATTGTAGTTGCCCGTTTGTATATGTTATAATAAGCTATCACAGAAAGAGGTATTTTATAAAGAATGGATAATGTTTACGATTTAGTGGAAGATTTTTACGGGCATGACCCGGGCTGGAATTTTCTGCTCCGTCGGGAATACGCCGAGGGCTTTCTGCGTATAGAAGCATGGCATGGAAAAACGCCGGAAGAATTGTATGATATATGGGACCAGCTGACAATGCTGTGCCTTTACCTTGGTAATACAGAACTTATGCTTGGCGATATGAGCGCGGATGATTTTGTGGACTGCATTGCCTGGTGCGGCCGCAACGTATCCGAATTTGATGCCGATTATGAGCATACAAAATATTTTCTGGATACCTGCGTGAGGCTGTACGCCTATTTGCAGAAGAAAAATGTAATTTCTGACGCTGGTGCTCCGCTTGAAGCGGAAGAAAAACTGCTGGCAGGCGGAAAAATGAATATTGTGAATCCGGACGGAAGTTTTACTGATGAAAATAAAGACCGCCGCCTGTTTACGGTGCCGGATGCTTCCAATAAAATATTTTTAAACGTAAATGAACGGATGCAGGAAATTTATGCGGCTATGCATGAGTTTTTTACTGAAAGCCGGTTCAGCGTTGATTTGGAACGCGCTTCCGTGCTGTATCATGGAATTTTTGGCAATGCCATTAACGAGTCGGCAAAAAGCAGGCAGGAAGCCTTTAATTCATTTTGGGATTATTTTTTGCTTGATTACCGTTTGATGCTGCGTGACATGCATCCGCTGGAATATTTTTACGAAACTGTTTGCAGCAGTGACAGCCGTTACTACGATGCAGGCTTTGCCAAGCGCAACAGCGATATTTTAAAGGAAATTATTTCCGCGCGCCTGGTGCTGTTTACCGTGGAAGGTTTTGGCGAAGAAGGCATGTATTTATGCCGCGATTTTCTTACAAACGAAACGTATCAGCTTAATTTGCCGTTAACCGAAGATATTGATACAACTGATATGCTGTTTATCGGGCATTTGTTTTACAACGATAATATGCTTACTGAAAATATGCGCGGCTACAAGATAGACAATATAAACGCTTTATGCCTGCGCGATACTTTAAAACGCGCTTATAAATGGGTAAGCGTACAGCAGAAAGATCCGGACTGGCAGTGGTTCAGCGAGTATTATCCCATGGTGCTGCGTAATATGCTGTTTTTATATGCGGCAGGCATTGCGCATAAAAACTTTAACAACTATACGGAACATACCACATTTGCGGCAGCGCCTTACAGTGATGAAACGCTGGTTGCCGGTATTTTAAAAAATATTATGCTGAAAAATTATTTTGCGCTTGCAGATGTGCGGCTGGCAACGCAGATGTGGTGTGATTTGCAGGCTGCTGGTGCAGACTTGGCTGCTTACAGTGAAACGGTATGGGCAGCAGGCATAATTTATACATTTGTAAAACTTAACGGTGCCTATACTTTCTTTGATGAACGCATTGCCGGTTTTTGCGGAACGGAAGTGGCTGCCATGCAAAAGGCTTCCGAAACGATATGCAAAGTGCTGCAAATAGAGAAGCATGACCCGCGTTACAGCAACGAAGAAGGCATTTTGGCAATGCTCATGAGTGCTTACATGTAAAGGAGAACTTTATGAAATGTAATTTTTGCGGCAGGGAAGTGCCTAAAGGCACAGAAGAATGCCCATATTGCCATTACAGATTCGAGCAGGAAGCAACGATACTCAATCCGCGCGAGCGTGATGAGTTTGAAGGCGTAACCATTGACGAAAGCGGTTATGAAGAAAACGCTGCCGGAAATAATGGCACAAGAAGCCCCGAATACAGGCAGACTTACGAATACCGCAGCGAAGAATACAGCGGTGCGCGCAGCGGCAGAGGTCCTAAAATTTACGTTAAAAACCTTGGCTGCGGCGGTGGGCTGCTTACCGCTTTGCTGGTTATCTGCGTACTGATTGGTTTGTTTATTTTCTTTATGCCGCTGTTTGTTATAATAGCAGGCATTGGCCTGATTTATTATTTCATCAGCAGCTTTTTAGGATGATAACAAAAAAACTGCGCTTCAATCCGTATAAAACGGAAAGAAGTGCAGTTTTTATTTTGCGCGTAAGTTTTACAAAATTTCGTCTCGGACGAGCTGGTTAATCATTTTTTGTTTGCCAAGAACCCATAATAAATCGCCTTTTTCGAACACAAGCGAAATATTGGGGTTTACTATGGTGTAGCTGCCGCGTTCAAGCCCTATTACAAGGCAGTGCCATTTGTTGCGGATATCGGTAGATTTTATGGACTTGCCAAGCAGCGGTGAATGTTTATCGACCGTAATGGCGCAGGGCATGAATGCAATATCGTGGCGGCCTTCAGCTTCGTTAACAAGCATAAACTGGCGCATGCTTACAGGAGAATCGAGCATGGTAAGGCCAAGATTTTTATTTTTTATGGCGGCATTTAAAAGTTTAAAATGCGCTTTGGTGCCGATAATTAAAAGTTTTGTTCCGGCAGTGATTGTAAAGCTGCCGCCTGGCATATCATGAATCTGCCTGCCGGTATCGGCCTGTAAAACATTACAGCCGTAAGATTCGCGCAGGGCGAGGTTCAGCAGGGTCTGCCCGGCAGTAACGGAACCTTCTTCCACTTTGTAGTGGGCTAACTGCAAATCTTCGTCAAACCAGCCGTAAGGTGTGTGTTCGCCCGATTCTTTTAAAGCCTGGCGGTGTTTTAACATGTGGCGCTCGTTAAGGTTAACCAAAAAACGCGATTCCATACGCAGGTATTCGCCCATCAGCCAGTCAGAAGAAGAAATAAAGTAAGCCGTAATTAAGGTTGCGGCGGCGGCAAAAAATTCAGACAGGTTTAAAATCCAGGCGAATACAAAGAAGATAAAGCCTGCGGCGGCAATAATTTTTAATAGGATGAGCACCATAAGCGGAATATGGTTGCTGCGTTTTTCAAACCACAGTACGGAAAACAGTTCCGAGCGTCTGGTGCGGTTAACGAGGATAGCACGCAAAAACGGTGCCGCTATAATAAAGGTAAGCACGGCGGTAATAATATCTGCGTAAGGCAGTTTTAAACTATCGCGCAGGTAACCGCTTAAATAATATTCCGCAAACAGCGCTATCGCCGTCAGCAGTGTTGTAAAAATCAGCATGCGCGTAAAGTATTCCCGCAAAAAATTGCTCCAGTCCGTGGTGGCTCTGGTGCTGATATTTTTTTCAGTGTAACGGTCAAGCCAGTCGTTAACACGCTGCGGCAGCAGGCGGCGGATAATTTTATAAGCCGGGTCGGCAGCCATAATGCAGAACGGCGTGGTAAAAGTCGTCATAACGGATACGGCAACGATGATAGGGTAAATAAAATCGCTGATAACGCCGAGGCTCATGCCCAAAGAAGCAATAATAAAGGAAAATTCGCCAATCTGCGCCAGGCTGAAACCGCATAAAATTGAAGTTTGCAGGTTTTGCCCGGAAAGCAGCACGCCGCCGGCGGAAAAAATAAGTTTGCCGGCAATGGTAACGATAATAAGCACGATAATGGGCAGCCAGTATTCCACAAGCAGTGCCGGGTCTACCAGCATGCCGACGGAAACGAAGAACACTGCGCCGAAAATATCTTTTACCGGGGTGAAAAGATGCTCGATTTTTTCGGAGTTCGGCGCTTCGGCAATAAGCGAACCCATTATAAAAGCGCCAAGCGCGGCGGAAAAGCCGAGATGCGTTGCCAGAACAACCATGCCGAGGCAAAGGCCGATGGAAGTAACAAGCATCGTTTCGTTGTTCATCAGTTTCAGCGAGCGTTTATAAAAGGTAGGCACAAGGTAAATGCCAAGCACAAACCACAATACCAGAAAGAACAGCAGGCGCATAACGCTGGCTAAAAGCTCCGTGCCGGAAATACCTGCGGAGGCAGCAAGTGTGGAAAGCAGAACCATCATGATAATACCGGCAATGTCTTCTACAATTAATATGCCAAAAACCATTTCGGTAAAGCGTTTGCCCTTCATTTTTAAATCTTCAAAGGCTTTTATAATGATGGTTGTGGATGACATGGAAAGCATGCCGCCCAAAAACAGGCTGTTCATGTGGCTCCAGCCCATAAGCGTGCCTGCGCCGTAGCCAAGTGAAAGCAGACCGGCAATTTCCACTATGGTTGCAATAAAGGCGGTATTGCCAACTTGTTTCAGCTTGTTGAAACTGAATTCCAGCCCAAGCGAAAACATTAAAAAGATAATGCCTATTTCAGACCATGTATGGATGTTGTTAAAATCCGTAACCGTCGGGAAAAAGGAAAAATGCGGGCCGGTAATGAAACCGGCAACGATGTATCCGAGTACAAGCGGTTGATTGAGCTTTTTAAAAAGAATGGTAGTAATACCTGCTACCAGCAAAATCATAGCGAGGTCGGAAACGATTGGTGGTAAATGCGCCATCTAAGGTTCCTCCTTACTTTTGTAAAATAAGATAAGCGACAAATAAAAAGAAATGTTGTATAATAAAATAGGTTTAATGTTTATAAGCGGCAGTAAAAAAACGCCGCTATATTATTATACAATGACACAGTGCTTTTTAACAAGGCATACTGTTTGCAAAATATTTGAAAATACGGAGGCAAAGCATGAATACAGATTTGATTTTGATTAACGGCGATATAGTTGACCGTAAAGAAGGGCTTATTGAATACTGCGACCGCGGGCATCAGTTTGGCGACGGTGTTTTTGAAATTGTGCCGGTTTATAACGGCAAGGTTTTTGGCATGATTCCGCACATGGAAAACCTTTTTACTTCCGTAACGCGTTTAAAAATACCTGCCGTTTATATGGTGGAAGAACTGGTTGAGTTTCATGAAGCGTTAATAAAAGCCACCGGTATGGAAAACGGCGAAATTTATACGCAGATTACACGCGGCAGTGCGCCGTTCGGGCTGGCTTTTCCGGAAATGAGCGTGCCGCAGCTTGTAATGCAGCCTGTTTTTACAGACCGCTCTCAGCTTGCGGAGGCACAGCAGAAGGGTGTAAAGCTCATTACCGAAAAAGACCTGCGCTGGCAGCATTGCGACGTTAATACCTTAAACCGACTGCCGGAAGTAATGGCACGCCAGAAAGCAGCTATCAGCGGCGCATTTGACGCTTTGTTTGTGCGCGACGGAAAAATTACCGAAACCACCGAAAGCAGCTTTATGCTTGTAAAGGATGAAGTTTTGTGGACGGCGCCGGAAAACGAAAACATTCATAAAAATATTACGCGCAAAGTAATTAAAGAACGCCTGGCGCTTGATTTGGGCATGCCGGTTGTAGAGAAAAATTTTGACGTGGATTTTGCGTTAAAAGCAGAAGAAGCCTTTATCTGCGGACCGCGCTGCGAAATTGTGCCCGTGGTTAAAATAGACCGCAAGCTGTTGAACGGCGGCGAAGTTGGCAAAGTAGTGCCGCAGCTTTTAGAGGCTTATAAAAAATTTGTTGCCAAAGAATGCCCGGCAAGGTAATAAATTATGGATAAAACTTTAGTGCGCGGGGCAATGCTTATTGCTCTGACGGTTGTTTTGCAGTCGCTGCGCCTTTTTATACCGCTGCCGCCAATGGCAAGCATGTTTTTTATAGGTACGCTGGTTAATATGATGCTTGCCGTTACAGTGCGCCTTGCTGGTTTAAAACCGGCGCTGCTGGCAGTTGTGCTGCTTCCGTTTTTTGCATATTTGCAGGGGCAGCTGCCAATACCGCTTTTAATACCGGTAGTTATCGGCGGCAACACCGTGTTTGTGCTTATCTGCCATTGGGCATGGCACCGCGGGCTTATGCTGGCGCCGCTTGCCAAAACAATCTGCATGTTTACGTCAAGCCTTGTGCTTTTAAAAGTACTGGCGCTGCCTGAAAAAATGGTATTTGCCATTGGCTTTATGATGGGCTGGCCGCAGATGGTAACAGGTATTTGCGGCATATTGCTGGCACGGTTAATTACAAAACGCACCGCAAACTTTTAATATGGAGGCATTGTTATGGATACAAGAGTGGTACTTTTGGGCATTATTGTAGAAAACACTGCCGCTGTTGAAGAACTGAATGCTATTTTGCATAATTACGGCAGTTATATTATCGGGCGCATGGGGCTGCCCTACCGCGAAAAAAATCTGCATATTATCAGCATAGTTCTTGATGCGCCGCAGAACATTATCAGCGCGCTTGCAGGAAAAATCGGCATGCTGCCGGGAGTTACGGCCAAAGCGCTTTATGCCGGAAAACAGGCTTAGTCCTTAATGCCTTAGGGCTTTTTTATAGGAGAAATACTGACAGGGAAGGTTCGTCCTGACCTTTAAGGAGGAAAATCAAATGTATGATGCAAAATCAATGAAGGCGGAAGAATTTATTGACCATAACGAGATTATGGCAACATTGGAATATGCCGCAGCCAATAAAAACAACGCTGCCCTTATTTCCGAGATTATTGAAAAGGCAAAACTGCGCAAAGGCTTAAGCCACCGCGAAGCAGCGGTACTGCTGGACTGCGAACTGGAGGATAAAAACGCGGAAATTTTTGCGCTGGCAGAACAGATAAAAAAAGATTTTTACGGCAACCGCATTGTTATGTTTGCACCGCTCTATCTTTCCAATTACTGCATTAACGGCTGTGTGTACTGCCCGTATCACAGCGTAAATAAACACATTGCCCGCAAAAAACTCACGCAGGATGAAATCCGTGCCGAAGTTATTGCCTTGCAGGATATGGGGCATAAACGCTTGGCACTGGAAGCCGGTGAAGACCCGGTTAATAACCCTATTGAATATATTCTTGAATCAATTAAAACAATTTACAGCATTAAACATAAAAACGGCGCAATCCGCAGGGTTAACGTTAATATTGCCGCAACTACGGTTGAAAATTACCGCAAATTAAAAGAAGCCGGTATCGGCACCTATATTCTTTTTCAGGAAACCTATCATAAGGAAAGTTATGAAAAACTTCATCCTTATGGGCCAAAAAGCAATTATGCCTACCATACCGAAGCAATGGACAGGGCAATGGAAGGCGGCATAGACGATGTCGGCCTCGGCGTATTGTTCGGGCTTGAACTTTACCGTTATGAATTTGCGGGGCTTTTAATGCACGCAGAACATCTGGAAGCCGTTCACGGTGTTGGCCCGCATACTATCAGCGTTCCGCGCATCTGTCCGGCAGATGATATTGACCCGTCTGCTTTCGATAACAGCATCAGCGATGATATTTTTGAAAAACTTGTTGCCTGCATCCGTATCAGCGTGCCTTACACCGGCATGATTGTATCTACCCGTGAAAGCCAGCGCGCCCGCGAAAGAGTGCTGCACCTCGGCATTTCGCAAATCAGCGGCGGTTCCCGTACCAGCGTTGGCGGCTATGCCGAACCGGAAAAAGAAAATGATTCTGCCCAGTTTGATGTAAGTGATAACCGTACACTGGATGAAGTTGTTGGTTGGCTGATGGAACTTGGCTATATTCCGAGCTTCTGTACTGCCTGCTACCGCGCAGGGCGTACCGGCGACCGCTTTATGAGCCTCTGCAAGAGCGGGCAGATTCAAAACTGCTGCAACCCCAATGCGCTGATGACCTTAAAGGAATATCTGGTAGATTACGCTTCTCCGCATGTAAAAGAACTGGGTGACGAACTTATTGCCAGGGAAATTCATAATATTCCCAACGAAAAAGTGCGCGAACTTGTAGAACGCCATTTGAAGGATATTGAAGAAGGCGAACGTGACTTCAGAATTTAAAATTGACATTTATAATCATATCGAATAAAATTTATATGTGTATTTAATGTTTAAGCCGCTTTTTACAAGCGGCTCATTATTTTTGAAAGGCGTTGATATTTTGCTGGAAAATCTGTTCAAACTTAAAGAAAACGGTACCAATGCCAAAACGGAAATGATGGCCGGGATTACAACTTTTATGACTATGGCTTATATTCTGGCCGTAAACCCCGCTATTTTATCCGCATCCGGTATGGATTCCGGCGCCGTATTTACGGCAACTGCCATTGCCTCCTGCATCGGCACGCTGTTTATGGCGTTTTTTGCCAATTATCCGTTTGCGCTGGCGCCCGGCATGGGCCTGAACGCATTTTTTGCCTATACTGTCGTAGGGCAAATGGGGTATTCGTGGCAGGTTGCACTGGCTGCCGTATTTGTTGAAGGCATTTTGTTTTTCATCCTGTCGCTTACAAAAGTGCGCGAAGCAATTTTTAACTGCATACCTTTTTCGCTTAAATATGGCGTTACCGGCGGCATAGGTTTGTTTATTGCTTTTATCGGCCTGCAAAACTCGCACCTCGTTGTAGACGGTGCAACGCTGGTAAGCATTTATCCGTTTAAGGCGTCGCTTGCAAGCGGAGAGTTTTATACAACCGGTATCGGCGCGCTGCTGGCGCTGATAGGCGTAATTTTAACGGCAGTTTTAATGATAAAAAATGTGCGCGGCGCAATTTTGCTGGGCATACTTATTACCTGGGGCCTTGGCATAATTGCAGAAGTAACAGGCATTTATATTCCCGACCCGGCCAAAGGCGCATTTTCGGTAATGCCGGATTTTTCCAACGGCTTATATATACCGAGCCTGATGCCGAGCTTTATGCAGATGGATTTCAGCTATATTTTCACTTTTAATTTTGTTACCATAATGCTGTCATTCATGTTTGTAGATTTGTTTGACACACTGGGTACTTTAATCGGTGTTGCTTCCAAAGCCAATATGCTCGACAGGCAGGGTCGTTTGCCCAGAATCAGAGGCGCGCTGCTGGCCGACTCTGTTGCAACATCGGCAGGTGCTGTGCTTGGCACTTCTACGGTAACAACTTTTGTTGAAAGTTCTTCCGGCGTTATGGCTGGCGGCCGCACAGGCCTTACTGCTGTTACCGTGGCAATACTCTTTTTGGCCTCTTTACTGTTTGCACCGGTATTTCTGGCAATACCGGCATTTGCAACGGCACCGGCGCTTATTATTGTAGGCTTTTTAATGCTGGCTACCGTTTTGAACATTGATTTTAACGATATGGGCGAAGCAGTGCCAGGTTTTATTGCCATTATTGCCATGCCGTTTATGTATTCTATTTCTGAAGGCATTGCGCTTGGAATAATTTCTTATGTAGTTATCAATGTTCTTTCCGGTGCGGCCAGTAAAAAGAATATCAGCGGTATTATGTATATACTGGCATTTTTGTTTGTTTTGAAATATATTTTCGTTTAAAACTTAAAATTGTTATGGCAGGGCCGGATAACTTCCGGCTCTTTTTTTATTGCCCAAATTGCGGGCAGGGCGGAATAAAGCCTTGTCAGATTATTTAAAAACGCAGGAGCGTAATGTAAAATTTCGGTTAAGCAGTGCTTAAAAAATGCGTATTGAAACCTTTTATAAGTTTCTACCTTAGCGCGGCGGGTGTTCGGGGTATTGCTGAGCAGACGGTGAAAAAGCGAAAAATTCAGATTTATCTTTAAAAGTGGTCTTTACAGGGGGGGCAAACGTGTTATAATGAGGCTGTATAAAAGACTGGGTAGTCAAAAAACCTTCTCCTCAGGAACGTTTTTCAGGTTTACTCAATACTTTATACAATAAGGCTTGCCGTTTCCTCAGGGGCAGGCCTTCACCGGGGTTTATAAACCGCAGCAGGAAGAAAAAATGTAATTAAGCGTTTGCAACGGTAGAGGAAACCAGGAGACTCGCACTCAGGGCAGATGCCGAAAACAGAAATTTCTTCCCCAAGCGTTTTATAAAAATAAAATGTGTTTTTCTAAAGGGAGGAAAACAAAATGAAAAAATCTTTAGTACTTGCAATGGCTATGGCTCTCG
>UMHI01004817.1_pt1 | contig 67012 bp, 44 predicted proteins | sample 1965481 | NCBI WGS metagenome assembly UMHI01 (sample SAMEA4836093, study PRJEB28245) | human gut metagenome | biome: gut microbiome; material: fecal sample | place: Denmark | collected 2008 | reverse complement strand
CCGCCCCGGTCGTCGAACCACGGGATGCCGTTGACTATCACCGTGCCCGTACTTTGGCCGAAACAGGTTGTTTCGGTATCTTGGACGGTCTGTGGGTCAATATACCGGATGTATTTGGACAACCGGGGCACTTTTTGGGACAAAGCCTTGGCGGCAATGGCCGCAAAGACTTTGCTCCCCCATATATTAAGATGGGTGTTGTCTACCTTGCCTTGCGGTAAGGAAGGATATCGTCCGGGCGGTATCCACATGAACAGTTTTTTAGATAGTTCCGGTCCCATTTCCGCGACCTGGTCGTGGGTCAGCTTGGCCATGTCCACGAACGGCACGTCCATTTCGTGGGCTATGCGGCGAGGCGACAAGAGGTATTCACCGTGTGTGTCCACCAGTGTGTTGCCCTCTTTTTCATAAATGTATTGGTGAGGTGTCTCCGGAGTAGGTGGGTAATTACGCCTTACGATGGAGTTCATCAGGACGGGATGAGCTCCTTTCTCACGGGTTTCACGCACGAACCGTCTCAAATTTTCATCGAAAGAACCTCCGGGCACAGTGTGTAATGCCGTATCGGTTTTCTCATCGTTGTGTCCGAATTGTATAATGACATAGTCTCCGGCTTGCAGTCGGTCGAGTACGGCCTGCCATCGTCCTTCACGGATGAAGCTTAAGGAACTGCGTCCGCATGCAGCATGGTTTTCTACACGGATGCGTCCGTTGAGGAAACAAGGTAACATTTGGCCCCATCCCCGTTCCGGACTTCCGGAAGCTGTGCTCCGGTCTGCCATGGTAGAGTCTCCAATCAAAAAAATGGTAACCGTCTTCTCTTTCAGGGTGAAGGCGGAAAAGAACAGGAATGCGAGGCATGAAAAGATAAGTTTGTATTGCATATTGTGGGTTGATGTAGGATTCGTGTATATATCCCCGAGAAAGTGGCGAAACTTTCTTTGGGGATATTGCAGGTAGGTTAATATTGGTCTTCTCCGAGGCCACCGGGACCGCAAATGCCGAGGGGCACCAACTCAATGTAATCGAGATGGAAGACTCCTCTTCCGGTCGGGGTGAACACCGAACGTATGCGCATGGTATGGGGGGTATTTGCCTTTATGTTCACGTTGCAAATTTTGCGGCGCAGCGTAGCCCTCAGGTTATAAAGGAGAGTACATTTGGCGGCACTGTATTGGGGGCCGCTCGTACCGTCGTTGCCGGAATAGAGGCTCTTAGGGCCACAGTAGTAACCGTTGTTTTTCATGACCCTGGCATTTTCTTCCAGTTCTTCGGAGGTATATATTCCATTGGCATTCTCTTCAGAGTTCCGCCACCCGTTCCATCCGTTGTAAAGCCCTCCGATGATGGGGCTGTCCCCTTCTTCGCGCATATCCAACGGTAGTCCCTGGGGTACATTGTCCACGTACATCTGCACGATGCCCCGGTCGGGCATGCTGCCGTATCCCAAACGCAGTTCATACGTGCCCGGGGGGACGTTGGGAAGTTGGAACGTCAAGTCGTATGTTCCTAAGATGCTGACACAATCGTCGAATGCGGAAGTCATGCCTATTTTAGGGCGTTGGGCGAAAAATATGGCGTTCTCGTTCATTTTGAGTCCTTTGATGTAGTTGGAGGGAATGTAGTAGTTGTATCCTCCACCTTCTGTCCCGTTTTCCGTGTTGTCGTATGAGCCGTATGGCTGTGTCACGTTGCCGCATAACCTTATTTTATTGTTTGTCAGTTCCGGCCATACGGTGTAGAAATCGATTCTCATCCGCGTGTTCATGACATTGTTGCGCATGGTCTCGTCGTAGGCCAATACGTCGTCCACGTAATAATAGGCTACGTTGAGTGAAAAGTTGTCGGCATCGGGGAGGGACAAGTGTGCACCGCGTACCCGTTGGCCGGAGTTGTAAATGCTAGCCACGCTATGATTGATGTAGAAGTCCGTGGGATGTTCCACGGCAGGGTCTACGGTCGAATATACTTTTTCCAGTTTGATGGTGGAAAAGTCGAGCAAGGTGCTGATCCATTCGATGGGATTGGCATATTGGGTGTGCACCCCCCAGCAGTTTACCAGTTTGGCCGTGCTCTCGAAGAGCCGGTCGAGGATATGGTAAGAAAGGAACATGTTGAGTGGGTTGTGCCGGTCGGTCAGGGAATGCTTGTTCCAGAACAGTTGTTTATAGGTCTTACCTTCGGGGTTTTCCGGCACCGGTTTGTTTAATCCGAATATTTCTGCGGCTGCATGGTCGTCGTACTTTTCTTCCGCCAACCGGTAAAGGGCATCGATTTTCTCCTCCATGGTCATGTCTTCGTTGAAGCGGTCGCTGTATTTTTCATAGAGGACTTCGTCCGGGACAATCAGCAAGGTGAAACCGCTATACCGGTGGTCGGGACGTTTGGCCGTAAAGATGTCCGTGTCGTGGCCACAGACGATATTGGGTTTGAATCGGGGATAGTCCTCCTTCCATATCTCGTAGCTTTCGTCCCGGTATCGAGCCAAAGAATCCAACAGTCCGGTACGCCGGAGGGCTTCATAGAAGATGGAAAACTGGCTATGGTTCTCATCCAATAAAGTGGCTCCCAGACTGGTATTGGGAATCAGCATTTTGTCTACAGGATGTACTACGCCATTTTCCACGGAATCGTTTTTAAGTTCGTTGATGATGGCCGCACGCCGGTTGATGATGCTGAGCACCATGTGGTTGGCATCCAATGTGTCGCCGTCGGTCTGTATAATCAAGGGCAGGTCTAACTGGTTGTTTTCCTGTTGGGTCTTTCCTAAATCATAAGTATAGATGATTCGTTCCACCAGACAGGCTTTCAGCAGGGTGTCGCAATAGGAGACGGGAATGTCTTCGACCGAAGCATACCCTTTTTCTTTCAAGAAGGCTTCCACACCGGAGTTTATGGGCGGGAATAGGGTACGTGCGCCCCGGGTACCCAGGAAGTCCAACTTTCCGGCACGCTCCACGATGCGCCTGAAGAGGCTGAAATCTTCCCTGTTTTTCAGGAAGTCGCTCATCATTTCTCCGGTGAAAGTGTAGTAGCTGTCGGCCGGCAGGTCGTCTTGGCAACCGGTGAATACGTTTATCTGTGCGGCCAGAAACAGGACTACGCAGCAAGATTTGAATGTTTTGAGCCAGTCTTTGTTCATCTTTTTGGAAGTTTTAAAGCCATTGGCAGAATTAAACAAATGGATGCCTAACGCCGCCAATGGCTTGTTCAACAAGCTTTTGTTATGGCATGGGTTAACGTACCATGACCTTTATGGCTTTCCGTGTCCCATCGTCCATCAGGTCTTGACGGATGTAGATGCCGCGTTGTCTTGGTTCCTTCACGCGCACGCCATCAAGGGTGTACCATGCTGAACTTACTATCTTGGCCTTGCCCTCGGCAGTGACACCGTCGATGGCCGACTCGAAGTCATCCGGCTTGTTGGCATCCCCGTCGCCATAATATAATAATGTAAAGTTGTCGAATACGGCCCAGTCGTTGGCTACAAGACTGTCTTTGCGCACTCCAATCGTGACTGGCTGTCCTGTCTCGGATACATAGAACGAGAAGTCACCGGCATACAAACCTTCTTGGAATGCAAGGTCAGCGCCCGATACGTTGTTTACTATGATGTGGTACAAGGCTTTTGATTCGGGGAAAAGGCTATCCGGCAGGACTTGGTCGCCCGTGGTATATTTGTATTCTCCCATGCCCTCGAAAATGGATGCCAAGGGTTCGTTCCATTTGCCTTCACCGGATTCCGCATATACCAGTGCGTTCTGCGGTTCCTTGCCTTCCCGTCGTGAAAGGGCGGCAGGGATGGCATCGCCTGCACGGTATAATCCGTCGAATGCCAAGCGGTAATATCCTTTAGGCAAGCCGTAAACGGTTTGATGGATGTCGGCCTCTTTCAAGTTGTAGAACTCATAGTTGTTGGCCGACATGGCATATTGGTTCCCGTTTGTAGTCCAACCCTGTATGGTACCTACGGTTTCCCCGTCCCCGTTCACTTCCGAAAAGCTTGGGGATTGCAGCATGGATGTCATGTCAGCCGGGCTGTCGAGTGTTGCTCCCGATACGTCGATGGAAGTCGCTACCATCTTGTTGTAAGCCTCGTTGATTTCAGCTGTCAATCTTTCAATCTCGTCCATGGATTGCAAGTTTTCCACAGCGGGTACCATTTTTTCGCCGATAAGGGCTTTAAAGGCATCGAACTCCGGGGTGCCGGCAAATTGCTCGTAACTGTAATCTCCGGTACTCATGAATTTGATGTCGTGATAGGTAACCAAGGCATCGAATCTGGTGGCGGCTTCAGTGGCATTCTGAGCTGCCGTGATAGCCTCGTTCAACGCTTTCACATGTTTGCCATAAGATTCTTGCGTCAAGCCCGCAGCTATTGCTTCCCGGGCAGAAGAAATGGCTTCAGTTAGGCTGTTGCGCGCCTCCTGGGTGGTCAGATCTTCCTGATTGAGCATGCTTTCCGCACTTTCTATCAATGCGTTGATGGCTGAAGTGGCTCCGCTCATGTCATCTGCACCAAGATATTCGATTTTGAAATTGTCGAAGAACACTCTCGATTCCCACCAACTGATGGCGGAACCTTTTATTTTTATTCCGATACGAAGCTTGCCATCCTGGCCTACATAACAAACCACGCTGTTGAGATAACAAGTTTCGTCGTTTTCAAACAAGTCTGCCGATGTGGTGGAATTGCTGGTCAGCCATTTGTTTTGGTAGGCAGGGTCGTCAGTCCATGTAATCTGTTCAAATCCATCGGTGCCGGGCAGCGCGCTTTCCTCTATCGGGTAGTCCATGATGTGGCAGAGTTTGGCTTGGGCATCGTTGCCCATCAGGAATGCCAGAATGTCGTTGCTCGTGTCTCCTTCTGTTCCCCAGTTCTCTTTCCAATTGTTTGCATTGGTGATACTGGGTGAATAATATCCTTGCATCGTGATTTTATATGAGCCTTCGGGCAGTCCGTTGATTTCTTGGTACACTTCGCAGTCGCTGTCTTTGGCGTTCCATACTTCTGCCATGCGGTTGAGCTTGCTTGAGAGTTGCCCGCTGCCCGATTTGGTCCATCCGTTGGTGCCGTTGCTGAAATTTGTGTTGGTAAATAGTCCGGTGGCATCGCGGATGCCATCCGGTGATTTCAAGGATTCTGCGACGGCTTCCTTCAATATGCGGTCGGCGCGCGGTTGGATGCTGTCCACTTCGTTGGGGTTGAATGTTTTTTGGCTGTAACCTTCCTGTAATTTGTCCAGATAGTCCTCATAAGCGGGTAATCCTGCTTCTGCGTATGGAGATTCATCGTACGCGGTTTCCAGTTCATTGCTTTTGGCTTGCAGGGTCTTGTAAGCTGCAATATCCAAAGCCAAGGAGTCCATGCGAAGTTGGACTGATTGGATGATTCCCATCAGGGTTTCGTTGTCCAGTTGCGGGTTATTGGCCGCTTCTTTGGCTGTCTTTATGGTCTCTTCATACTTTTGTTGCCCGTCTTTGCTGAATGTCTCGTTGGCATTTGTGTATTCGGCGTATTTTGTTTCTGCATCTGCAATGTTTTGCTTTAAGACGTCATGTAGGGTTTGTGCTCCTTCTTGGCCCAAGAATTGCAGGGAAAAGTTGTCCACGGCTGTCCATTGGGAATTAGCTCCTTCTACACGGAATCCGACAGTGGCCGTACCACCCACGACGGAGAAGTCCAACGTGGTCGGGGTGAACACTTGGCTTTGGGTGATTTCGGCTTTCTGACGTGATTCGCCCACCAAAGTGCGGGCATACAGGTAACGTCCTTCGGCTTGGGTGTCCCCTTCGTTGATTGGGCAGAATATATAGGCTTTCAGGCGGTATTTTCCATCAGGCAGATTGGTAAGGTTTTGTGTGATAGACCAATCCTTTTGAGGAGAGGAAGGATTCCAACGTTCGAAGAAATTAGAGATTTCCGTGCCGTCGGATGCCGTATGTGAACCGGTCTTACGGGAGAAATTATCTTGTTCATTGGCGGGTTCCCTCCATTTGTCCCATCCTTCGTCGTTGTCCGTAAATGAAGGATTTGCCATTAATTCTGTGATATCTATAGGATGGGCGGATGTGGCCGAACCATATTTGAAGTTCAATATGTCTGTTTTTAGGTCCTCTGTCGCTTTCTCCAGTTCTTCGACAGTTACTTTTTCACTTTTATAAAGGTTGGCATAATCCGTTATGTCTTGGAAGTTTGCCGCGTCTGCCGCGTCTAACTGGGCTTGTAACTTCTTTTTGGCTTGGTAAATGTCATAGGCAGTTGGCTCCACAAACTTCCAGTCGTATTGTGGATTCACGACACCTTCCGTTCCTTCGATGACTAACGGGTTGACCCCGAAGTCGCCTTCGTTGATTCCGATGTAACATCCGGCATATTGTGAGCTTTCACCATATAGGGGATCTTCATCGGCGATTTTGATGCGGTAAGCACCATTGTCTTGTTTCACGATTTTCCACAGGATGTGTCCTTGTTTGTCATGGTCCACACAGAGTACAAGTTCGCTGGGAATGTAGAATTCATGGAGCTTGCTGTTCGTCTTCCCTTCCATCATGGACATGCGCCAACCGTATGCGTCGTTATAAGACCCGTCCGTGACGGGACGGCGGCTCAGTTCATAGTCCTGCCCGTAGCTCAGTGTGACCTTCTTTCCCTCTTCGGCCACGATGAGTTCCGTGCCCCAGTTGTTTTTCCAATTGCCATCGCACATGAATTTCCGGGTGGCTACATGGTAGACATAATATACACCGCCTCCGTTCTCGTCGGGAGTCAAAGCCGGGTCAACAAAGGTCAAGGCCGGGTCGGGCCAGTTTTCAGACGCCCACAAGGGCAACGTGGATGAAGTTGCGCTGCATAATGCCATGGCAACGAGTAATTTGTTTCTCATTTCGTTAGAATTGAAGTTAGTCTGCCGACCGGGCTAAATCAGTGTGTGTGTAGCACGGGCCGCAGTGTTGTTTTTATTAATTAAATGACGTAGCAAGGAAGTAGACACACTGATTCCACCAATTTCAATGGTGAATATACTTCCATTTGGTTTGCTTGACGCAAAGTTAATGGCTTGCTTCCTCGGCAAGCGTGCGGAATCATTCTGAAAGAAGGGGAATTCCGTCAAACTCTCCATGGGGATATGCAGATAGTGTGAAATCGGTCAAAAAGAGGGCTATTGTTGCAAAAAGCATACGATGGGATGGTGGAACCGTTTAATTTATCATATCTTTGCGGAAAACTGGATCGTAAAATTCTAAGGCCATGAGACGGTACGTTTGTTTTTTTATGCTTTTTCTTTGGGAATGCCATGTGACGCTTATGACAGCCCGGCCATACGAGATGCAGCATTTGGGAGTGGAAAACGGTCTCTCAAATAATTTTGTGCTTGGCATGGCACAAGACAAGCGTGGTTGCATCTGGGTCGCTACGGATGTCGGGCTGAACCGTTTCGACGGAAACAGTTTCATGGTCTACAAAGCGCATGATTCGGGACTTACGTCCGATGCCTTGAACACGCTCCTTTATGATGAGGCAGAAGATGTGTTGTGGATTGGCGGTAAGTTCAGTGGACTTTGTGCTTGGGATGGCCAAACCGGATGTTTCCGTACCTACGAAAACCGTAACGGTTTAAAGTTAGAGAATGTGGTGCATTTGGCAAAGGCCGGCGACGGAGGGATTTGGATTACACCCCATCATGCGGATCCCATTCATTTTGACACCCGTACACAAAAGTTTTCCACCTTGTCCGAGATGGGCGTCCATTTGGATTATCATTCTAATTTGTGTGCTTTCGAGGATGCCGGAATATTGTATGTCGGTCACAATCGCGGCGGGCTGAGCATGGTGGATTTGAAGAGTAAGACCGTACGCCGGTTCTTCCACGATCCGGCTTCACCGCAGAGTTTGCCGGAGGACAGGATATATGCTATCTGCAAAGACCGCATGGGGCATATCTGGGTAGGGACCGGACGGGGATTGGCCCTGTGGAATCCCTTTGCCGACAATTTTACGGTATTCCGGCATGGCCGGGGTAATCCTTCTTCTTTGGTGTCGGATTGTGTTTACGACATTTGTGAGATGGCGGACGGTAAACTTTGGATTGCTTGCGATATGGGCGGTGTGAGTATCTTGGATTTGCACCAGATGGCTTTCAAGCATCCTGAAGAAGTGGTTTTTGAGAACTTGTTGCCGGAAGGGGACGGGAAAGGACTTTCGTTCGGCAATATCCGCAAAATCCTACAGGATTCATTTGGCAATATCTGGATTGGAAATTATAACAGCGGCTTGGATTTTGTCAGCCACAATCGCCCGTTGTTCCGGACTTTGGGCAGTAAGCCTGCGTATGGGATGTATAAGGACGAAGAGGGCCGGTTGTGGGTAGGCGGGGAAAATGAATTGTTCTTGTATCGCGGCGGCAGGTTGTTGGAACGTTTTGATTTGTCGCCTTATTTGTCACGGTTCTATGGATGGGTGAGTGCCATCGTCGGTGACGGCATGGGGGCTTTGCTGATAGGTGTTTCTGGTAACGACCTCCTGAAGATGGAAGTCCGGACGGGAAGGATTGAGCGTATGCCTTTGGATGTGCGGGACTTGAGCGTGTTTACCTTTTTTAGGGAGGACGGAAAGTTTTGGATGGGGACCGTATTGGGATTGTATACTTATAGTGGTGGGAAGATACATAAGGAGACGGAGCTGAATCGCCAGTTGGAGGAAAAAAGCGTGTATGGTATCCTTCGCGACCGGCAAGGCAAGCTTTGGGTCGGGACTTGTGGATGGGGAGTTAAAGTGTTCGACCGTAACCGGCGTGTAGCGGCTGAGCTGAACACCGATACGGGATTTCCGGACGGTTCCGTAAATGCACTGTTCGAGGATTCCCGAGGCGGGGTTTGGATTGCCACGCGTGCCGGGTTGGGGTATGTCAGGGACACTCGCCGTCCTGATTCATTTCTTTTTTATGGTCATGAGCATGGTTTGGAGGACGTTTTCATACGTTCCGTTCAAGAAGACTCGCATGGAAGGATATGGGTTTCCACCAACAATGGCATCTCTCATTGGGATGAACGGAAACAGCGGTTTGAGAATTATGATTACCGTGATGGGGTCTCGATGGGAAATCTCGTTGAACGGTCAGCTTGCCGGGGGGCGGATGGTACGCTTTATTTCGGTTCGATGAAGGGTATCTGCTGTTTCAATCCTTTGGGATTGGATACGATGTCCCGCCGTGCAGGCAGTGTACAAATCATCGAGTGCCGGGAAATGGACAGCCGTACAGGGAGAGGCGGAAAATTGATTTTACCGGGAGAAAACGGGGAGATTGAAGTGCCTTATCATCGCAATGCTTTCCGTATAAGTTTCTCCGTGCCCGATTATGCACAGAACGGGCAGGTGGAATATGCCTACAAGATAGAAGGATTGGAACGGGAATGGGTCAATATCGGAGCGGAAAACCAGATTACGCTCCGTAACATGCCTTTCGGGACTTATACCTTCCGAGTGAAGGCCAGGCTGAGGAATGGGGAGTGGGACGAAAAGAATGTGGCTACGATGTCTGTCCGCATCCATCCTCCGTTATGGCTGACTTGGTATGCCTGGACTTTTTACGGATTACTGGCCTTGTCAGCTTTGTGGCTTTGGATGCGTGCCTATAAACGCAAATTAGCCGCCAAAGCCGCCATGGAGGCAGAAGAAAAAAGGATGCGCGACGAACAGGAACTGAACAACGAGCGGCTTCGTTTCTACACGAACATCACGCATGAACTGCGTACGCCGCTCACTTTGATACTCGGCCCGTTGGAAGACTTGGCCGGAGACGGGAATTTGTCGGATGTTTACCGCAAGAAAGTCGGTTTGGTGCATAAGAGTGCTTTGCAGTTGCTCGACCTGATTAACCGATTGTTGGATTTTCGTAAGGTGGAAACGCAAAACCGGCAGCTTCGGGTGGCCAAAGGCAGATTGGGACGTTTGGTGACCGAGATAGGCTTGCGCTACAAGGAACTGAACCGGAACCCGAAAGTGGATTTCCGTATAGAAGTTCCGGAAGAAGAGTTCCGGATGTATTTCGATGCGGAAGTCGTGACAACCATCCTGAACAATTTATTGAGCAATGCGATGAAATATACGCCGGAGGGGCATATATGTTTGCGTTTGTGCCGTGGAGAGGAAGAAGGAAGGCCGTATGCCGAGATTTCCGTGTCCGATACCGGATATGGGATTGCACCTCAGGCCTTGCCTCATGTTTTCGACCGCTATTACCAGGCAGAGGGAAAGCATCAGGCCTCAGGTACAGGTATCGGGTTGGCTTTGGTGAAGTCTTTGGCCGATTTGCACGAAGGGGTGCTGGGAGTGGAAAGTGAAGCGGGGAAAGGTTCCGTTTTCGTATTCCGCCTTTGGGCCGACCAAGTTTATCCGTCGGCTCTCCATTCGGAAGTTGCGGCGGAGATGGCCGGAGAGCATGTGGCTGACGAAGGGGAAGAGGCTGACATCAGGCCGCTTGTGTTGGTTGTTGAGGACAACGATGATATCCGGGATTACGTGGCCTCTTCCTTCGATGAAGGATACCGGGTGGTAACAGCCATGAATGGCAGGGAGGGATGGAGGGAAGCCCAACGTCTTGTGCCGGATATCATCGTCAGCGACATCATGATGCCGGAGATGGACGGGATTGGGCTATGCCGGAGGGTGAAAGAAGATGTACGTACCAGCCATATACCGGTCATTTTGCTGACGGCCAAAGATTCCATCCGGGACAAGGAAGAAGGATATGATAGCGGTGCCGATTCTTATCTGACCAAACCGTTCAGTGCCACGTTGCTGAACAGCAGGGTACGTAACCTGTTGGACATGCGCAGGAAACTGGCTCGGATGATTGTGGGAAAGGCAAAAGACGAAGAACGTGGAATGCCTGCCGGAGAGGTTCGTCTCAGCAAATTGGACGAAGAGTTTATCCGTCGGTTTACCGACGTGGTGACGGAGCATATCAGTCAGGATAAGTTGGATATCCCTTTCATGGCCGACAAGATGAACATGAGCGTGTCCACGCTTTACCGTAAGCTGAAAGGGTTGACCGGCCTGTCGGGCAATGAGTTCATCCGGAAGATAAAGCTGAAACGCAGTTTATACCTGATGACCGAACAAGGGCTCAACGTGACGGAAGCCGCATACTCCAGCGGTTTTAACGATGTGGGTCATTTCAGACGCTGCTTCAAGGAAGAATATGGCGTTTCACCCTCGAAATACACAAAGCGTTAAGGCGTGTGTCATGTGATGCCCTATTCACATAATTTCCCGATGGCTTTTTCCAAGTCTTCTATTTGCTCGTCCCGCGCCACAAGGTCGCCGTGGCGGTCGATGAGGAAGAAGGTGGGAAGGCGGCGCACGAGGTAAGAGCCTAAATAGCCCGAAGCCTCTCCTCGGCTCTCATAGACGCAAGTCCAGGGCAGGTGTTCGCATGCCGTTTTCCAGTAATGTTCATCGGGGTCGATGGATACTTGGTAAATCTCAAATCCCTGTGCGGCGTACCGGTCGTAAAGTCCCCTCATCTGCATGATGCGTTCTTGTGAAGACGGAAGGGAGTAAGCAGTGAAGTCCAACAGTACGACCTTATTCCTGATGTCGGAAAGTTTGCGGTTTTTACCGTGTATGTCCGGCAATTCTATGTCGATGATGCCCGAAGCGGATATCTTTTCCGGGTCGATGTCTGCCAATGATACGGGAGTGGGGCGTTTGGTGTTCTTCATGCCTTGTATGGCAATGTTGTGCAAGTTTTCCGTGCGGTTGGTGCCTGGATAGTTCGCGTCCCATGCCGTGGCCACGGCTCCCACGAACTTGATGTCGTCCGGATTGCTTACCGGGTTGAAGATGAGGCTTCCGTTTACGGTCTGGAACAGGGCGAAGTAAGCCGGGGCAGAAGCAGGGGCTTCCATGATGTACTTCTTTTTCATTTCCTCCTTGTAGATATCTATTTTTTCACGGACGAGCCGTTCCTGTTCCCCTAACGTCAGGGTCTTGTCGGTCATGATGTCCCTGACGGATTGTTGCAAGGCGATGAGTTTGCCGTTGATTTCCTTTAGGGTTTGGCAGTCGGGTGAGCCTTCCACCTCATAGCCGGTGCCCATGGCGGGCCACGTGGCTTCCACGTGTATGGTCTCCGTAGAGTCTACGGACAAGTTGACGATTTGCCGGTCGATACGCAGGCGGTAAAATTCCGGATTGAAAGGACGCATGCCATGGAAACGGAAGTCGCCGTTTTCGTCCAGGCGGATAGAGTCAAGTGCTTCTATGCCGTTCAAGGTGACAGCCTCGAAGTAGAGTGTCTTGCCGTCGGCTTCGGCAATCCGTCCGTTGATTTCAAATTGTTCTTTCTTGTCTTTACAAGCCGTAGCCAGTATCATGAGGGCGGCCATGGCGCATGTCATTTTTTTCATCTCGGCATCATGTGTTTACAAACCATTTACAAAGATAGGGTCTTTCGGCTTCTCTCGGAGTATGAAACTACGGTTTTTTCGGAAAAAAGCCATGTTGTGCCATTTTTTACGGGCTTTAAGTCTGATTTATCAATATTTATGCGTACATTTGCCCGATTTATTGATGAAACATTTTAAGAAACCAAATGAACGTAATTAAGAAAACAGTCGAATTGCCTGATGGGAGAACCATCAGCATCGAGACCGGGAAATTGGCCAAACAAGCCGATGGAGCCGTTATGCTCACTATGGGCAACACGATGCTCTTGGCCACTGTCTGTGCCGCCAAAGATGCCGTTCCCGGAACAGATTTTATGCCTTTGCAGGTAGAGTACAGAGAGAAATTCGCCGCTGCCGGCCGTTTCCCCGGAGGTTTTACCAAGCGTGAGGGTAAGGCTTCTGACTATGAGATTCTGACCTGCCGCCTGGTGGACCGCGCTTTGCGTCCCTTGTTCCCCAGCAATTATCACGCAGAAGTTTATGTGAATGTGATTTTGTATTCTGCCGATGGCGTGGACATGCCGGATGCATTGGCCGGTTTTGCCGCATCTGCCGCATTGGCAGTTTCCGATATACCGTTTGAAGGCCCGATATCCGAAGTGCGTGTGGCACGCATCAACGGCGAGTATGTGGTCAATCCGACTTTTGCCCAGTTGGAACAGGCCGACATGGACATCATGGTGGGTGCCACGGAAGAGAACATCATGATGGTGGAAGGCGAGATGAAGGAAGTGACCGAACAGGACTTGCTCAACGCCTTGAAGGTAGCCCATGAGGCCATCAAACCGATGTGCCGCCTCCAGAAAGAGTTGGAGAAGGAAGCCGGTAAGGAAGTGAAGCGGGAGTATTGCCACGAGGTGAACGACGAAGACTTGCGCGAAGAAGTGAAGAAGGCTTGCTACGACGCAGCGTACCGTATCGCCCAGGAAGGCAACCGCGACAAGCATGCCCGTGAGGATGCTTTCATGGAAATCCGCGAGAACTTCAAACTGTCGTATGCTGAAGCACACGCCGATTTGTCGGAAGACGAACTGGCTGAAAAAAATACGTTGATCGACCGTTACTACCACGACGTGGAGCGCGATGCCATGCGCCGTTGCGTGTTGGACGAAGGCAAGCGTCTCGACGGTCGCGCCACTACGGACATCCGCCCTATCTGGTGCGAAGTAAGTCCGCTGCCGGGTCCCCACGGATCGGCCATCTTTACGCGTGGCGAGACCCAGTCGCTCTCTACCTGTACGCTCGGTACGAAGTTGGACGAGAAGATTATCGACGAAGTGCTCGACCAAAGCAAGATGCGTTTCTTACTGCACTATAACTTCCCGCCGTTCTCCACGGGAGAGGCCAAGGCGCAACGCGGCGTGGGCCGTCGTGAAATCGGTCACGGCCATTTGGCTTGGCGCGGCCTGAAAGGGCAAATCCCTGAAGATTTCCCTTATACGGTGCGTGTCGTGTCCGATATCCTGGAGTCCAACGGTTCTTCTTCCATGGCCACGGTTTGTGCCGGGACGTTGGCGCTGATGGATGCCGGTGTGCCGATGAAGAAGCCTGTCAGCGGCATTGCCATGGGCTTGATTAAGAATCCGGGTGAGGAAAAGTATGCCGTGTTGTCCGACATCTTGGGTGACGAAGACCACTTGGGCGACATGGATTTCAAGACGACCGGTACTATCGACGGTCTGACTGCCACCCAGATGGATATCAAGTGCGACGGTTTGAGTTACGAGATTCTGGAGAAGGCCCTGATGCAGGCGAAAGCCGGGCGTGAACACATCTTGGGCAAGCTGACCGAGTGCATGCCTGCACCGCGTCCGGAGTTGAAGCCGCATGTGCCCCGCATCGTCCAGATTACGATTCCGAAGGAATTCATCGGTGCTGTCATCGGCCCGGGTGGAAAGATTATCCAAGGTATCCAGGAGGATACAGGTTCTGTCATTACCATCGAGGAGACAGACGGTGTAGGTGTCGTACAGGTGAGTGGCGCCAATAAGGACGTGATAGACGCAGCTTTGGGTAAAATCAAGTCTATCGTGGCTGTGCCCGAGGTCGGTGAGGTGTATGACGGTGTGATTCGCAGCGTGATGCCTTACGGTGCATTCGTGGAATTCATGCCGGGTCGCGACGGTTTGCTCCATATTTCCGAAATCGACTGGAAGCGTCTGGAAACGGTGGAAGAAGCCGGACTGAAAGAAGGCGACCACATTCAGGTGAAACTGGTGGATATCGACCAGAAGACAGGCAAGTTCAAGTTGTCCCGTCGCGTGTTGCTCGAAAAGCCGGAAGGCTACGTAGAGCGTCCCGCCCGTCGCGAGCGTCCTGAGAGAGGCGAACGCCGCGAACGTCGCCCGCGCAATGACGGACAAGGAGGCGAATAAATTGTTTCATCAACGAAAATGATAACCGAAAGGCTGTCTGCTATCCTGCGGACAGCCTTTTTGATTTGGAGACACTCATATTTTTCTTTTCAAATTTATGGGAAAATATTTGGTTATCTATAAGAAAAACGTCATATTTGCAAAGTGACATCAAAAAGGACATGTTATGAGTGTGAATAGTGCCCAAAGCCTTATAGGAATGTTGGCGGTTGTGCTATGGCTGAGTTCATGTGCCACAAGCCGGCGGAGAGCCTACGATATGCGTCCGGAGAACCGTGCCGCGCTGTATCAGGAACGCAAGGCTTCGCCCTATTACAGAATGGACAATGAGCACACGTTCCCTATCTATAAGGCACCTTATACAGTGAATCAGCAAGAGGGGCAGGTGCTTTTCGGTAGGGGGGCTTATGAGCTTTACCGTGCGAAGGACGCGACTTATGTCACGGCTACGTACCGTTGCCCAGAGGACTGGTGGTTTTTTAATTTTAATTCAGGATGGGCCATTATCGACAACAAGAGAGGCGACCGTTACATGTTGCGCGAAGTGGAGTATTATCCTACGGATACATGTTTTTGGATAAAGGACAGCAGGGACAAGTTTGTTCGTTTCGTATTGGTTTTCCCTCCGCTTCCCAAAAAAGTGAAGACCGTGGATTTCTTTATACCTTCCGGTGAGTCGCGTTTTAATTTCGACGGTTCGGAAAAGCATATGTCCGGCTTGTACGTGGAAGATTTACGACCTAAACACCGGATACCTCAAGGCGAGGTCATCCGCTGATCCCGGTTCGGCGTGGGATGTGGGGGTGGTTCCTGATTTCGGGGGCTGCCCCCTAATTTTGTCTTTCGGGCCGGGCTGAGGTTGACATAATGTCAAAACGGAATCCTGCAAAGGAAGGTAAATGGAGTGGTTATGGAGTCTTTTGTTTTGGCTTTTATTAAACCTTTGGCCGGTTTTCAGCTTGTTTTTTGCATTTCTTGAGCGAATTTGTGATTCAGTCTCAGCCGAATGATTTTTCGTTTGGCTGAAAAAACATTTTTTTTGTCCGCATGTTGTTCGCCAACCCTCTGCATGTCGGTGCGAAGTTTTCCCGAAAACGGGGTGGCGATGCACCTCCGAGGCCCGTTTTTTCTCTATTTGAGGTGTTTTGCTGTGCTAAAAAGGAATGACAGATTGTCTTGTGAATCTTGTTTTATGCTTACATTACCTTTTTCATATCAGCGGAAGTTGTGCCTTTTCATTGTGTTTCGTGAAAGGCTGGAGCCTCTGGTGGTTGTCAAATTGTCCGTTCCCTAATCCGCGAGAATCGCGTATTTCCGGCGGCTTCCGGCTTGGGGACAAAAAAGGGATTCCTGAATGGGAATATTAACAAAATGTCATGGCCTGTCTAATTGCCGCAAGGCAAATGTATAGGCTCCCAAGGCAATGGAACGGTTGGTCCCTTGCCGGGTGAGGGCTATTCCCGTACGTTTGAACGCGTCATAGGGGATGGTCCTGTCGGTATCCAGGACAGGAATGAGGCGTTTTGGGGTGGTTGCGAAGGCTTCAAATTCTTTCTCGTCTTCCAAGTCGTATATTTCCATCTGCAAACGGGGGAAACGGCTGCCGTCGCGCATGCCCAGTGTGCCGCGCAAACCTTCAAACAAGGCGGGGCGGATGTATTTATAGGCACCCGACAAGCCTCCGCCAATGACTACAAGGCCGTCTATCAGGGTGAGGGCGGAAGCTAAGGCTTCTGCGGCCATTTGACCCAGTTCGGCAAAGGCTGCCCGGGCTGCTTCCGGATTGCCGTTCCGTGTCCCTTCGGCGATTTGGAAGATATCCTTGGGGGAAAGGTTTTCTGCTGAACCGGATTCCCGGGCATAGACATGTCTCACGGCACGGATGCTCACGCTTTCTTCCACGATATATTCCGGATACTTGTGATTGCGTTGGCACCACACATCGCCACCGGTAGAGTTGTCACCCGTGAGCAATTCGTTCCGGATGACTACGCCTGCCCCGAAACCCGTGCCGAGCGTCACACCAATCAGGTTGTGGTAACGCCGTTGCGAGCCGCAGGCTTTCAACCGGTCGTTTACCTCCGGTAGGATGCCGGTCAGGGCTTCGCCGTAAGCGAACAAGTTGCCGTCGTTGTTGATGAAAACCGGAATGCCGAAAACGTGTTTCAGATAGGGGCCTAAGGCCACGCCTCCCCGGAAGCCCGGGAAGTTGGGCAGGTCGCCGATGATGCCGTGCGCGTAGTCGGCCGGTCCCGGAAAGGCGAAACTGATGGCCGAAGGAGCATAAGGCAGTATTTCCCGGATGCTTCGGAAGCCTTCGGCCAATGTGCGTTGGCACCGTGCTGCATCGTCTGTCACTGCGGGGACAGACAGAGGGCTGACGATTTCCTGCCCGTTAGCCATGGCAGAAAACACGAAGTTCGTACCACCTGCATCTAACGTCAGGACGATACGCGGGTCTTGGGTGTAATTCATGTTGATACGGTATTTAGGATTTGAAACGGATGTACGCCTTAATCGTGCCGCATTCCCGGCCTATGGAACTTCCGTAGGGACGGATTGTATATTCACCCACACAAGCCGGAATAATGAATGTCTCGGCATAGTGGGCGACAAACGGCTCGAAGGCATGCGTGGGGCTTTCTACGATGAGTTCGTCGCCTTCCACCACGTTGAGTACGTTTACGCCGCCGCCCGTGTGGTGACGCACGGTGCCGGTAAACCAATGGCGGCGTGTCTCGATGAATTCGTTCTCATGCAGGCCTGTGCGTTCCTCGCGCCAACCTTCGCCTTCGGCCACAGGTTCCACGTGGTTGGCCAAATGCCGACGGACAAAGTCTGTCTGGCGTTCCCATTGGATGACGTGCGAGCCGTGCCCGATGTTGATGGGGCGGGGACGACCATCCAGTCCCAAGCGTCCCCAATCCCACAGCTTGAATGTGAAGATGCTGGGCGTGGCACTGATTTCCAACACCATGGCTCCGGCTCCGGAGCAGTGTACCGTGCCGTTGGGGATGAGGAAATGGTCGTGCTTGCGGGCAGGCCAGCGGTTGACGTACTTTTCTGCCTCGAAGGGTTCGCCCGTCTCCTGTGCGCGGTTGAGGGCGGCAATCATTTCCGTAGGGTCGGTGCCGGTCTTCAAGCCGAGGTAGACAGTAGCTCCTTCTTCCGCATCGAGCAGGTAATAACTTTCGTCTTGTGTGTAATAGATGCCGAATGTGTCGCGGATATACTGCGTGGTGGGATGGACCTGAAGGCTCAGGTTTCCGCCGCCCATGGTATCGAGGAAGTCGAAACGGATGGGAAAGTCTTGTCCGAAACGCGATTCTACGGGACCGCCAAGCAAGGCGTGGGTCTGGTAGAACACCAAATCGTTGGCAGGGATTTCGAACAGTTCGCTTTCGACTTGCAGGAAGAGGCTGTTCTCTTCCGGTACGCAGTCGAAGCACCAGCCGTAGTTGGCTTGTTTAGGGTCGAGTCCGCACACTTCTTTCATCCATTGTCCGCCCCATGGTGCAGGGTCGAAGAAAGGCACGACGCGGAACGGGCGTCGGGCGGTCTGTCGGAGGCCGAGGCGCAACGTGTCGCCCTTAATCATCTTCGGTTGGCCGGGAATCGTGGTGTCTAACCAATAATCTGCCGTGGGCAGCAACCTTTTCTTCAAGTCGTCGCATACAAGCCAGTCCACGAAATAGCCGCGCTTGTAATGCCGCGAAGGCTCTTCTGCGCGGTTGTCCACGCCGAGATTGTGTATTTCGTGCCGCCGCGCCCGTTGCTGTATTTCCCAACGGGGCATGTCGGCGTATACGGTCAGGCCGGCTTCTGGTGCCACTAAGGCCGCGCCATGCCCGTAGACGACAACACATCCTTCGGTGGCGGCAATGAGGGCTTGTGCCTCGCGCGTCTTCTCTTGGTCTAAAAAATCAGCATATTTGAAATGTGACCGGAAGCCGAAGAGGCGGTCGTCCGTCACATAAGGAAAGGTCATTTCCTGTATGGTCCCGGGCGACTTGAACAGCCTTTCGGTATCAATCCATAAGGACGGGGAGAGCGAAGAAAACGCTTCGCGCAGTTCGTCGTGATGTACGCCTTGGTAGCATTCGATGCGGATTACGTAAGTCTGTCCGCAGGGGCGTGTGGGACAAACGCGCCGGATTTCGCCGCAGATGTCCTCCCAACCTTTCCATAGTTTCCCCTCCACGGCTGTGAATGGGGTTTTGTCGTAATTGCTTTTTCTCATATTTGTGTTTTTTATTTTTCCATCCATAATTCCAGAAGTCCGCCTTGCGTCAGGTCCTTGTGGCTGATGCGGAAGTCGGCCAGGGGCTGCCCGTTGAACAGTTTCTTGCCGATATAACAATTTTCGGCAGAATTATGGTAAGTCTTGATACGGAAGTCCTTTCCTGTGTAATAGTCGGGCGAGAGATGGATGATGATTTCATCGAACACGGGCGACGTGATATCGTAATATGGGTGAGTGTCGCAGGTACCCGTCAGGCTGAATAGTCCTATGGACATCAGGGCGCTCACGCCGCCCATCTGCCCTTGGTCTTCATCGTGTCCGCCATATCCTTTGTCCGGTGTAGTGGCTCCATAGGCTTTTTCATTGACTTGGCGTACCCAGTACTGGCATAGGCGCGGTGCGTCGAGATGGTTGAACACATGTGCGTTGGAACAGCCCGGTTGATTGGCATAGCTTACGTAGCCATCGGTGTAGCCGAAAACGAATGATTGTGGGGCGGCTTGTTCAAAGGCATGGTTCAACATGCGGGCTGCTTCCTTCTTTCCGCCTATCATGTCGGCCAACCGGTCAATATCGTGTGATACCGACCAAGTGGCCTGCCAGGCGTTGGATTCTGTCCATCCCCATCCGCTCAGGCCGTCGGTATGCAGCCATTCGCCGTTGGAGCTCTTGGGGAACACCAGTTTCTTTTCGGGGTGTAACAAGGCTGTCCATCCGTGGCTGCGTCGGTCATAGTAACGGGCTTCCTTTTTCTTTCCCATCTTGAGGGCCATCTGGCCTAATGCCCAGTCTTGGAAAGCGGCTTCCAACGTGTTGCCTGCATGGCCGGGGAAGTAGCCCAAACGTTCATAGTCGCGTATTTCGTCCGTGCTGCCCATCATGCCACCGCCCCGGTGGTTGGATGCCATGACGCGGAATGCCTCTTGGGCAGGCACTTTGGTGAGTATGCCTTTCTGGTAGGCACTGGTGATGAGTGGTGTGGCCGGGCAAGTGGTCATGATGTAAGAATAGCCTCCGGCCACGGGACCGCGCGGCAACAGGCCGCCGTTGCGGGCATACTGCACGAGGCAGGCAGCGAAGTTGTCCTGCACTTCCGGCCAGGCCAACCCCCAAAGGATGTTCAGGTTCCATTGCGTAAGCCAAAAGGCATCCGAACTGTACATGTGGAACCGTGCCTGTCCTTGGTTGTCTTTGGGCAGCGTGCGGGTATGGTATTTCACGTTGACCGTTTGTGACCCTTGGCGTGTGCCGTCGGTGTAATCCGGATAACATCCGTTGGCATCGTCTATCTTATGACGGCCCAACAGGGCATGCCAAAGGTCGGTGTAGAATTTGGTCTGCTGAGCCTCCGTACCACCTTTCACTTCGATGCGCCCCAGATAACGGTTCCATTCCGCACGTGAGTCGGCACAAGCCTGGTCGAAGTTCCAGTGTGTGAGTTCTGAATCCAAATTGGCGAGGGCATTTTCGGCACTGGTATAGGAGATGGCGCATTTTACCAATACCGTGTCGCCGGTAGCGACTGGATATTTGAGACTTACACCGGAAGTCGGAGCGTCATAGTAGCTCATGCCTTCGTTGCGGGCGTTGAGCGTGCCTGTGCCTTTCAGCCTGTCGGTGTCCTGGAAACGTTGCGTGCCATCCCAACCGTCCATGCAGTCCATGGCTTTGTCAAAACGTAGGGCATAGTATATCCTGATTCTTTCCGGACCGCCCCACAAGCGTCCCCCCGTATCAACAGAACCTACGATTTCGCGGTCTCCGGTTTTACGCACATCGGCATTGAACATTGTGGATGTGGATACATAGCCTCCGAGGTTAAGTAGCAGGTTTAAAACATTGTTTTCTTTTCCGGTATAGGTCAGGCGGTAGAAACAGACACGGTCGGAAGCTGTTTGTTCCACCCACAGCTGATAACGTTCCAAAAACATCCGGTGGAAACCAGGACGGACGATTTCTCCCTCGTGACGGAATGGCGATTTCCAACCTTGTTCGCCTTGCGTCGGGTCTACTTTACCGGTGGTGGGCATCAGGGTGACGCCAGAAAGCATCCAGTCGTGAATTTGGGGGAAACCTAACACCTCTGTGGAATTGTAGTTGTATCCGCCCCCGTACTGGTTCTTGTTACGGGTGAGTGGTGCAGCGCTAATCATGCCGAAAGGCTGGCTTCCGGTGACGAAAAAGAAATAGCGTCCTCGGGCAGATTCGATATAAGGGTCTACTTTTGATACGAAATCTTTGCGCGAATCTTTGGCGGTATAGACTTCTATTTCCGACAGTCCGGGATGGAGGCCGTCGGCATCGGTGGATTCAAACTTGACCCACTCTACCGTCTTGGCAGGGAACTTAATTGATTTGGGGCTTCCGTCATTAGGTATTTCAAACACTTTGAGTTCACTGCCGTCGCTGAAATGTAAAATTCCTCCGGCCAAGTGGCTGTCTGGGTCCGGGCGGTCGTAGAGGAGGATTTCCCCGATGGTGTAGGGCTTTTCCCATTGCAAGGTGAGTGAAGGGTATTCTATTTGGCCATAGAAATTGGTTTGGCTTTGCGAACGCCATTCACCTTGGTCGAACACCCGGATTATTCCGTCAATGGCACGGGAGGCTTCGTAGCCTTCCATGGACGAGGAAGCCGTAATCTGGGCCAAAGGGGCGATGTTGTCGCTCGTCGCTTTCATGGCGTAAGGAGAAAGTGCACTTAAAAGAACAATTCCAATGCTTTTTCTTTTCATATTCGTTCAAATGTAGAATAAAAACTGATGCAAAGAAAAGCATTTTGTGGATTTTGCGGCTTTGATTATGTTCCGATTTGCTTGTATTTTCTTACGGTACGATGTGCAACTGCCGACGTTGGTTTTCCTGCGTTCGGTAGAGTGAGGGCGGGATACCGATGATTTTGGAGAAAGTCCGTGAGAAATAGGCCGGGTCTTCAAAACCTAAGGATTGCGATATCTCATTGATTTTTAGTTCGCTGAATTCTAACAGTTGGCAGGCTTTCTGCATCTTTAGTTGAATGAAATAGTGAATGGGAGAACCACCTATTTCCTGCCGGAACATATCCGAGAAATGGGAGGGGGAGTATTTGAATTGTGCGGCAAGTTGGGATAAAGTGAGATTGTTTTGCACATTCTCATGCATAAAACGGATAACGCGGTGAGCGAAAGAAGGACTTCCCATAGTAGAGGTAATGTTGCGGTAGGGCTTCAGGAAAGTGAAGGAACCTAAAAATTGGTATAGGCATAGGCAGGAATACAGCATATATTCTTTGCGGTAGTTCATGGAGAAATTATGGAATATCTCGTCAAAAAGCCGCAAGCGGTCTTGTATACGGGAGTCGTCTCCCGGTTGTAGAGGCTGCGGGGCATATCCCGAAGGGAGGAAACGGTGGGCTTGTGTGCCTTGGAAATGAAGCCAGTAAATACTCCAAGGATTACGGGATGACGCACCGAAAGTGTAGGGAGTGTCCGAGGGAAGGATGACAAACTCGTTCTTTCGGAGTATGTAAGTTTGGCCGTTGATTTTATACCAACCTTTTCCATCTATACAGTAGATGAGCATGGCATAGTCACATCCGTCGGCTTTTTGGATGAAGTGGAAGCGTGCTTGCGGAAAGTAGCCTATTTTACGGATATAGAGGTTCCGAACTAAGGGGTCTTTCCTGTACTCCTCCAATAGCTTTTCCGAAACAGACACTACCCTTTCGTTTTTGAATCCTTCTTTAATCTTTATCATCTATAATATAATAAGGTGTAAATGGATGATGTGGATTGCAAAAATACGGATTTTAAAAGAATCCGCCGAAAGAATGAGAACGAAGAATCGTTAAAAAAAGAAAGAGTGCCTGTCGTGTAGACAAACACTCTTCGTAGATTGCGCTTCAGGATGGGCTTGAACCAACGACCCCCTGATTAACAGTCAGGTGCTCTAACCAACTGAGCTACTGAAGCAAGTGCAATTACGGGGCTTGGGCGCTTCAGGATGGGCTTGAACCAACGACCCCCTGATTAACAGTCAGGTGCTCTAACCAACTGAGCTACTGAAGCAGTCTGGGGCATTCCCCTTAATTGCGATGCAAAAGTAGTGGTATTTTTTGAATTGTGCAATTTATTGGTGAAAAAAATGACTTTAAAATGAAAAAATCATAAGCCGGAGGAATACTTGTCTCCATATTTTGCTACCGTATGGTTGAAATGATTAAATTTGCGGTATGAAAAAGATATTCTTAGCTGTGGGGCTTTGCTGCATGTCGGCCGTTCCCGTGTCCGCCCAAAAGGACAGTAACCATAACTTCGAGATTTCAAAGAATCTGGAAATCTTTAATGACATTTATAAGCAACTGGATATGTTCTACGTCGATTCCCTGTCGGCCGATACGGTGATAGAATGGGGGATAGATGCCATGTTGCGGCAGGTGGATCCTTTCACGGTGTATTATCCGGAAGAAGGAATGGATGAACTGAAAGAGATGACTACCGGGAAATATGCCGGAATAGGGGCTGTGATCCGATTCTATAAGAAAGAAGACCGGGTGATGGTCATAGAACCCCAGGAAGACAGCCCGGCCATAGAAGCCGGAGTGAAAGGAGGGGACTTGATTCTGTCCATCGACGGAAAGGATATGAAAGGAAAGAGCACGCAGGAAGTAAGCGAAAACTTACGGGGCGATGCAGGTACGACTTTTGAACTGACGGTGAAGCGTGCCGGAGTGGAACATCCTTTGTCGTTCAAGATTACGCGCCGGAATATCGCGATGCCCCCCGTGCCTTATTACGGAATGGTGGCAGACGGTATCGGTTATATTTATTTCGAACGTTTTGTTGACGGTTGTTCGCGCGATGTCCGCCGGGCCGTGGTCGATTTGAAGGAGCAGGGTGCCAAGGCGTTGGTGATAGACATGCGTGGCAATCCGGGCGGACCGTTGAGCGAGGCCGTAGAGGTGACGAACTTGTTTGTGCCCCGTGGACAGAAGGTCGTGTACACGAAAGGCAAGTTGGCTTCGGTCAATTCGGAACACTACACGAAGAAAGAACCCTTGGACGTGGATATTCCGGTGGCTGTGTTGGTAGACGGTTCTACGGCATCCTCGGCCGAAATCGTTTCCGGGGCATGGCAGGATTGGGACCGTGCCGTGATAGTCGGTGAGCGTACTTACGGTAAGGGGTTGGTGCAGATGATTCGTGAGGTGCCTTATCACGGAAGTCTGAAGGTGACGACGAGCCGCTATTATATTCCTAGCGGACGCTGTATTCAGGCGTATGACTACCGTCATTTGAATCCGGACGGCTCTGCGAAGACTTTGCCGGACAGTCTGACGAAAGCGTTCAAGACGGCCGGTGGCCGTGAGGTTCGCGACGGTGGCGGCATTAAGCCGGACGTGGTGATTACGCCGGACAGTCTTCCGTCCATCGTTTATGACATAGCCACTTCCGATGTGTTGTTGGACTACGTCAACCATTATGTGCAGACGCATGCTGCCATTGCGCCGGCCGGGGAGTTTTCCTTGACGGATGCGGATTACGCTGATTTTGTGAAGATGGTGGAAGGGAGTGATTTTACTTATAAGCGTCGTACAGAGGAAATGATGAAATTGTTGGAGCGGACAGCTCGCTTCGAGGGATGCTATGAGGGAGCCAAGCCGGAATTCGAGGCGTTGGCTGCAAAGATGAAGGGTGGTGTGTCTGCCGACTTGGAAGTCCCGAAAAACAAGGAAGAAATCAAGTCGGTGTTGGAAAGTGATATCGTAGCCCGTTATTATTTCAGGCGCGGGGTGGTCCGACAGCAACTGAAAGCGGATAAGGACTTGAAAACCGCTTTAGAGATTTTGACAGATACGGAACGTTATGCAAGTTTGCTTAAACCGGTGAAAAAATGAAAAAGAGAAGGGCGAATCCCAACAAGGGCATCATGTTCGGTATCATGGCTATGGCCGTAGTCGTGTTGGCGGTTGTCGTGTTCTTCTGGATGTGGTGTTTCCCCGATGGGACGGAAGGGGCGCGTACGGAGTATCGGATATCGTTGGATGAAGGTTTCCGGGGCGATAGCGTGCAGCTTCAAATCAATGACAGCGTGGTGTTTAGCCGAAGGGTGGCCGCAGATTCATTGGAAGTCGTCGTGGCGGTGCCTGACAAAGAGAATTTATTGATGGTGGTACGCCCGGAAGCAGATGCGGTCGGTTCGTTCGAATTGCCTTCGGAAGGCGGGCGTGTCGTGTTGCGAAACCATGACGAAACGGTGTCTATGGAAGCCTTTTGAACCGGATTTTCTCAAATGATATAAAATAACTGTTTGAAAGCTTGGCAGATTGATGCTTTTTGCCTACTTTTGCAGTCGTATGATGAAGTGAGGGGCTTGACAAGGCTCCTCACTTTGCATTTAATAGTGTAATCGCATGATAGAAAAGAGCATTGTAAAAGGGTTAGTGGAAGAATGGCTGGAGGGCCGGGATTACTTCCTGGTGGACGTGACCGTGAGCGCGGACGACCGCATCGTGGTGGAGATAGACCACGCCGAAGGGGTATGGATAGAAGACTGCGTGGAGCTGAGCCGTTTCATCGAGAGTCGCCTGAGCCGCGAGGAAGAGGACTATGAACTTGAAGTGGGCAGCGCCGGGATAGGGCAGCCGTTCAAGGTCCTGCAGCAATACGTGAACCATGTGGGGAGCGAGGTGGACGTGCTCACGGCCGACGGGCGCAAGCTCCACGGGGTGTTGGCGGCTGCCGGCCCGGAGAGTTTCGAGGTGACGGTGAAGGTCAAGAGGAAGCTGGAGGGGGAGAAGCGCCCCCGCCTGGTGGACGAAGCGGTTACACTGCGGTATGCGGAAGTAAAGTACACGAAGTATTCAATAAGTTTTAAATAGGAACCATGGCAAAGAAAGCAGAAACCATCAGTTTGATTGATACATTTGCAGAGTTTAAGGAGACGAAGAACATCGACCGCGCCACGTTGGTGAGCGTGTTGGAGGAGAGTTTCCGCAGCGTCATCGCCAAGCTCTTCGGCTCGGACGACAACTACGACGTGATCGTGAACCCGGACAAGGGCGACTTTGAAATCTACCGCAACCGCACGGTCGTGGCCGACGGGGAGGTGAAGGACGGCAACCGGGAGATTTCCCTCACGGAGGCACGCCAGATTGACGAGGATTACGAAGTGGGCGAAGAGGTGAGCGAGAATGTGGACTTTGCGGGGTTCGGCCGCCGCGCCATCCTGACCCTGCGCCAGACGCTGGCCAGCAAGATCCTGGAGCTGGAGCACGACAGCCTGTATAACAAGTATAAGGACCGTGTGGGTGAGATCGTGAGCGCGGAGGTGTACCAGATATGGAAAAAGGAGATGCTCTGCGTGGACGACGAGGGCAACGAGCTGATATTGCCCAAGACGGAACAGATACCTTCCGACTTTTACCGCAAGGGCGAGGCCGTGCGCGCCGTGGTGGCCCGCGTGGACAATACGAACAACAATCCCAAGATTATCCTGAGCCGCACCTCCCCCGTCTTCCTGCAACGCTTGCTGGAAGCCGAGGTGCCGGAAATACACGACGGCCTGATCACGGTGCGCAAGATTGCGCGCATGCCGGGAGAACGTGCCAAGATTGCCGTGGAGAGCTATGACGACCGCATCGACCCGGTGGGAGCCTGCGTGGGCGTGAAGGGAAGCCGCGTGCACGGCATCGTGCGCGAGTTGCGCGGCGAGAACATCGACGTGATTAACTACACGCAGAACATTTCGCTGTTCATTACCCGTGCGTTAAGCCCGGCCACGGTGAACAGCGTGCGCATCCACGAAGAGGAGCGCAAGGCGGAAGTCTACCTGAATCCAGACCAGGTCTCGTTGGCTATCGGAAAGAGCGGGTTGAACATCAAATTGGCCAGCATGCTGACGGAATATACCATAGACGTGTTCCGTGAAATAGAAGGGGCCGAAGGAGAAGGCGACGACATCTATCTGGACGAGTTCGTGGGCGACATCGACCAGTGGATCATAGACGCGCTGAAGGGTATCGGCATGGAAACGGCTAAAGACGTATTGAACGCGCCGCGTGAAATGTTGGTATCCCGTGCCGATCTGGAGGAAGAGACCGTGGACGAGGTATTGAGAATCTTAGCAGAAGAATTTGAGGAAGAATAAGCACAAGTATGAGCATAAGACTAAATAAAGTAACCAAAGAATGCAACGTAGGGCTCCAGACTGCCGTCGAGTTCCTGCAGAAAAAGGGCTTCAGCGACGTGGAAGCCAATCCCAACACCAAAATCTCCGACGAACAGTACCAGATGTTGGTGGCCGAGTTCAAGAAGGACAAGGGGTTGAGGGACGATGCCGCTGCCGTCAGCCGTAAGCGGCAACACAAAGAAAAGAAAGCGACCATCGCGCTTCCCGAAGAGAAGCCGGTGGAGATCAAGACAGCGACCGAGGCCAGACTAGGAAAGGGGCCGAAAGTCGTAGGGCATATCGACTTGGATAACCTGGGGGCGCGGGGGCCGGTTGCTGCTCCGGAGAAAAAGGAGGCTCCGGTTCCTGCCCGTCCGGCTGAGGCGAAAGCGGAAGCGCCCGTGGCAGGACAGGAACCGAAACAGGCAGGGCCCCCCCGGGCCGGGAAGGAGGACTCCGTGGACCGGAAGGCGGCACTCCTGCAGGAAAGGAGCAATGCCATCGGTACGGAAACGGACGGTGTGTTCCGCCTGAACCATACGGCGCAGGCCGCTCCCCAACTCAAGGTGAAGGGGCATATAGACTTGTCGGCCTTGAACCAGTCTACCCGTCCTAAGAAAAAGACGAAGGAAGAGAAACGCAAGGAGCGTGAAGAAAAGAACCGCCAGGCAGGCGGCGACCGCCCGCGCCAGGGCGGAGGGGGGCAGAATGCGTCCGAAAGCAAAAAGAAACGCGTCCGCATCGGCAAGGAACGTGTGGACGTGAATGCCGTGGCGGGCCAACAGAACGGGAAAAAACGGGACAATGCGCCCGGGGCGAACGGTCAGGGAGGCGGCAAACATAACAAGAACAAGAACCGCCAACAGCCGGTCATCAAGGCGGAGGTATCTGACGAGGACGTAGCCAAGCAGGTAAAAGAGACGTTGGCTCGCCTGACGAACAAGAGCAAAGCCGGAAAGGGAGCCAAATACCGTAAGGAAAAGCGGGAGAATGCCCGGGCTTCCATGGAAGAACAGCTCGAAGAACAGGCAGCAGAAAGCAAGGTGCTGAAACTTACCGAATTCGTTACCGCGAACGAATTGGCCGTGATGATGGACGTCCCGGTAACGAAGGTCATCGGGACTTGCATGAGCATCGGCATCATGGTGTCTATCAACCAACGTCTGGATGCCGAGACCATCAACCTGGTGGCCGAGGAGTTCGGTTTCAAGACGGAATATGTCAGTGCTGAAGTCTCCGAAGCGGTGAATGAGGAGGAAGACGATGAGGAAGACTTGGTGCCGCGCGCCCCGATTGTGACCGTCATGGGGCATGTCGACCACGGCAAGACCTCTTTGCTCGACTATATACGTAATGCCAATGTGATTGCCGGGGAAGCCGGAGGCATCACGCAGCATATCGGCGCCTATAACGTGACGTTGGAGGATGGAAGGCATATCACGTTCCTGGATACCCCGGGACACGAGGCGTTCACGGCTATGCGTGCCCGTGGTGCACAAGTGACGGATATTGCCATCATCATCATTGCGGCGGACGACGACATCATGCCACAGACGAAGGAGGCTATCAACCATGCCATGGCGGCAGGCGTGCCTATCGTGTTTGCCATCAACAAAGTGGACAAGCCGGCGGCTAACCCCGATAAGATTAAAGAAGGATTGGCGGCCATGAATTTCTTGGTGGAAGACTGGGGAGGCAAATACCAAAGCCAGGACATATCAGCCAAGAAAGGCATCGGCGTGGAAGAGTTGTTGGAGAAGGTGTTGCTCGAGGCCGAGATGCTCGACTTGAAAGCCAACCCGAACCGTAAGGCGACCGGTTCCATCATCGAGTCTTCTTTGGACAAGGGGCGCGGTTACGTGGCGACGGTACTGGTGTCGAACGGGACGTTGCATGTAGGCGACATCGTGTTGGCCGGTACGAACTACGGCCGCGTGAAGGCCATGTTCAATGAGCGTAACCAACGTGTGAAGGAAATCGGCCCGGCTCAGGCGGCCACGGTTCTGGGTCTGGACGGGGCGCCGACAGCAGGCGACACGTTCCATGTGATGGATACGGAACAAGAGGCACGTGAGATTACCAACAAACGTGTACAGTTACAGCGCGAGCAAGGTTTGCGCACGCAGAAGATCCTGACGCTCGACGAGGTGGGCCGCCGTATCGCTTTGGGTGGTTTCCAAGAGTTGAACGTCATCGTGAAGGGAGACGTGGACGGTTCCATCGAAGCCTTGAGCGATTCTTTGATCAAGTTGTCTACGGAAAAGATTGCTGTCAATGTGATTCATAAGGGCGTGGGACAGATATCCGAGAGCGACGTGGCTTTGGCAGCGGCTTCAGAGGCCATTATCATCGGTTTCCAGGTCCGTCCTTCGGCTTCGGCCCGCAAGATGGCCGAACAACAAGGTGTCGACATCCGCCTTTATTCTATCATTTATGACGCGATAGAGGAGGTGAAGTCTGCCATGGAAGGCATGTTGGCTCCCGAAGTGAAAGAAGAAGTGACGGCCACGGTGGAGGTGCGTCAGGTTTACCATATCAGCAAGGTGGGTACGGTGGCCGGTGCGTACGTGGTCGACGGAAAAGTGCAGCGTAGCAACAAGGCTCGCGTGATTCGCGACGGTATCGTGGTGCACACCGGGCAAATCAATGCCCTGAAACGTTTCAAGGATGACGTGAAAGAGGTGGGCACGAACTTCGAGTGCGGTATCAGTCTGGTGAACTATAACGATTTGCGCGAAGGCGACATGATTGAAACCTATCAAGAGGTGGAGGTCAAGGCCAAGCTGTAAAAAGGTGATGAATGCGCTGGATATCCTGATTCTGGCCGTGGTCTTGGCGGGCTTTGTCAAGGGGCTGATGTGCGGATTTTTTCGCCAAGTCGTCTCCATTGTGGGGTTTTTGGCGGGGCTGTGGGTTGCCTTCATGCTTTATTCCGCGTTGGGCGATTGGATAGCTCCTTATATAGGAAGCGACGTATCCGTAGGACGGGCGTTGGCATTCATCCTTCTGTGGATTGGTGTTCCGGTCGGGCTGTCGCTGTTGGCGTATATGTTGACTAAAGCCGTGGAAACCGTGAAATTAGGAGGATTGAACCGTTTGGGGGGAGCTTTGTTGGGCGGATTGAAATACATGGTATTTCTGAGTTGCGCGTTGAATGTCGCGTTCAGGATACATCTGATATCCGGTCCGACGGTCGGGCATTCCCGTTTGTATCATCCGGTTCGTGCCATGTCCGACAAGCTGTTCGACGTGTGCAAGATTCATGTGGTCCGGGCTGTGGAGGATGCGGCTTCACCGGCCTTCGGGCAAGACCCGAAAAAGCAGTTAAGGTAGCTATTTACCTTATTACATAATACGATGAAGGGCAGGAATGCGGTCATGAGGTGTACTTATGGGGCATTCCTCTCTTTGGCTATAAGTGAGAGGATATGAAAGAAATGTATAAGAAAGAAGAAGATAAGAGAAATGGGGACGTTCCCAAGGACGGGCAAGGACCGGACGAAGGGAAAAACCAGTTCGTCCGTGAGGTGGCGCACAAGAAATATGAGTACGGTTTCAGTACCGACGTGCAGACCGAAATCATCGAGCGTGGCCTGAACGAGGATGTGGTGCGTCTCATCTCGTCCAAAAAGGAAGAACCGGAATGGCTGCTTGAATTCCGCCTGCAGGCTTTCCGCTACTGGCAGGCGCAGGAACAGCCGTCGTGGGCTCACCTGAAGATACCGGAGATAGACTACCAGGCCATTTCCTACTATGCCGACCCGACGAAGGGCATGAAGAAGGACGGGCCGAAGTCTTTGGACGAGATAGACCCCGAGTTGATGAAAACCTTCGACAAGCTCGGAATCCCGTTGGAGGAACGCCTGGCACTGAGCGGTACGGCGGTGGATGCCGTGATGGACTCCGTGTCCGTGAAGACCACCTTTAAGGAAAAACTTTCGGAGCGCGGCATCATATTCTGTTCCATCAGCGAAGCCGTGCGTGAGTACCCGGATTTGGTAAGGCAATATTTAGGTTCGGTGGTCCCTTACCGTGACAACTATTTCGCGGCGTTGAATTCCGCAGTGTTCAGCGACGGTTCCTTTGTCTATATCCCCAAAGGCGTGCGTTGCCCGATGGAGCTTTCCACTTATTTCCGGATCAATGCGCGGAATACGGGGCAATTCGAACGTACGCTCATCGTGTGCGACGACGGGGGCTATGTGTCCTATCTGGAAGGTTGTACTGCTCCGATGCGCGATGAGAACCAGTTGCATGCGGCCATTGTGGAAATCGTGGTGAACGAAAACGCAGAGGTGAAGTACAGCACGGTGCAGAACTGGTATCCGGGCGATGCCGAAGGGCGCGGCGGCGTGCTGAACCTAGTGACGAAGCGAGGGCACCTGCGCGGGGCGAACAGTAAGCTTTCGTGGACGCAGGTGGAGACAGGTTCTGCCATTACCTGGAAATATCCCAGTTGCATCTTGAGCGGAGACCATTCCCAGGCAGAGTTCTACAGTGTGGCTGTGACCAACAATTACCAACAGGCCGATACGGGCACAAAGATGATTCACTTGGGGCGCGACACGAAGAGCACGATTATCAGTAAAGGCATATCGGCCGGCAAAAGCCAGAATTCCTATCGCGGGTTGGTGCGTGTGGCGCCGAAAGCCGACGGGGCACGCAATTACAGCTCGTGCGACTCTCTGTTGTTAGGCAGCGAATGCGGCGCGCATACTTTCCCCTATATGGACGTACGTAACGAGACGGCCATCGTGGAGCATGAAGCCACCACGTCGAAGATTTCGGAAGAACAGTTGTTCTATTGCAACCAACGCGGCATCCCCACCGAGGAGGCCGTGGGACTGATTGTGAACGGTTATGCCAAGGACGTAATCAACAAACTGCCGATGGAGTTTGCCGTAGAGGCGCAGAAACTTCTGAATGTGTCATTGGAAGGCACGGTAGGATAGACAAACTTAAAAGACAGACATTATGTTAGAGATAAAAGACTTGCATGCCAGCATCAATGGCAAAGAGATATTGAAGGGTATCAACCTGACGGTAAATCCGGGGGAGATACATGCCCTGATGGGGCAGAACGGAGCCGGTAAGAGCACGTTGAGCAATGTGTTGGTGGGAAATCCCGCATACGAGGTGACGAGTGGCAGCGTGACGTTCAACGGCAAGGACTTGTTGGCCATGAAACCGGAAGAACGGGCGCACGAAGGACTCTTTCTGTCGTTTCAACAGCCGGTGGAGATTCCCGGCGTGTCGATGGTCAACTTCATGCGTGCGGCCATCAATGCCAAACGCAAGTATCACGGGATGGAACCGATGAGCGCGGGAGATTTCCTGAAGATGATGCGTGAGAAGCGTAAGGTCGTGGAACTGGACAGCAAGTTGGCCAACCGTTCCGTCAACGAAGGGTTCAGCGGCGGGGAGAAGAAGCGTAATGAGATATTTCAGATGGCCATGCTCGAACCCAAATTGAGCATCCTCGACGAGACGGATTCCGGACTGGACGTGGATGCCTTGCGCATCGTGGCCGAAGGTTTCAACAAGCTGCGCACGCCGGAAACTTCGGCTTTGGTCATCACCCACTACCAACGCCTGTTGGACTACCTCAAGCCGGATGTGGTGCACGTGCTGCTCGGCGGACGCATCGTGAAAAGCGGAGGCCCGGAACTGGCCGTGGAGATAGAAAACAAGGGTTTCGATTGGATCAAGGCCGAAACTTCGGCCGTTTAAAAACTTGAGAGGCAATGAATAGCGAACAACAATACATGGATATTTTCACCGGATGCCGGGAGATGCTCGACAGCCATAGTGCAGGGGCGATGAACGCCTTGCGCGACAAGGCTTTTGAGGATTTCGCCCGCCAGGGTTTCCCTACGCAGAAAGTGGAACGCTATAAGTATACGGATGTGCCGGCGGCCTTTGCGCCGGACTACGGGCTGAACCTGAACCGGGTAGAGTTTCCCGTCAATCCTTACGAGGCCTTCCGGTGCGACGTGCCGAACCTGAGCACTTCGCTTTATTTTGTGGTGAACGACGCTTTTTACCGGAAGTCGCTGCCGGCCGTTGCGCCCGCCGAAGGCGTAGTGGTATGCTCCCTGAAGCAGGCGGCCGAGGATTATCCCGACCGGGTGTCGGCCTGCTACGGCAAACTGGCCCGCACGGAGAAAGACGCGATTAATGCGCTGAACACGATGTTGGCGCAAGACGGACTCTTCATTTACGTGCCGCGTGGCGTGGTGGTGGAACGTACGTTGCAGGTGGTGAACATCCTACGTTCCGACGTGGACCTGATGGCCAACCGCCGCGTATTGGTCGTATTGGAAGAAAACGCGCAGGCGCGGTTGCTTTTCTGCGACCATGCGATGGACGACCGCAATTTCCTGACCACCCAGGTGGTGGAAGTCTTTGCGGCAGAAAACGCCCGTCTGGAGTTGTATGAACTGGAGGAGACACACGTGAAGAACCGGCGTTTCAGCAACATGTATGTGCGGCAGCAGCGCGGCAGCGTGGTGAACCTCTACAACATTACGTTGCACAACGGCCAGACGCGCAACCGTACCGATTTGGTGTTGGACGGCGAAGGAGCCGAGTCGAACCTCTGCGGCCTGGTGATAGCCGACAAGGAGCAGCGCGTGGACAACAACACCCTGATAGACCACCGTGCCGAGCATTGTGTCAGCAACCAGTTGTATAAATATGTGATGGACGAACGTTCCGTAGGCGCCTTTGCCGGACGGATTCTGGTACGGCAGGGCGCGCAGCATACGATTTCGAACGAACGCAACGCCAACCTCTGTGCCACCAAGGAAGCCCGCATGTACAGCCAACCCATGTTGGAGATTTATGCCGACGACGTGAAGTGCAGCCACGGTTCCACGGTGGGACAGCTTAATGAACAGGCCCTGTTCTACATGCAGCAGCGCGGCATCAGCCGCGAAGAGGCACAGATGTTGCTCAAGTTCGCTTTTGCGGGCGAAGTCATCGACGCCATCTCCTTGGAGGCCTTGCGCGACCGCCTGCACCATTTGGTGGAGAAGCGTTTCCGTGGCGAGCTGAGCCGTTGTTCGGGATGCAAACTATGTAAATAAGAGAAAGATGTACGACATACAAGAGATACGGAAAGACTTCCCCATCCTGGGGCGCGAGGTCTACGGTCGCCCGTTGGTCTACCTGGACAACGGGGCCACGACGCAGAAGCCCCGCTGCGTGGTGGAAGCCATGACGGACGAATACTACAACGTGAACGCCAACGTGCACCGGGGCGTGCACTTCCTTTCGCAGCAGGCCACGGAGCTGCACGAGGCGGCCCGCGAGACGGTGCGCCGCTTCCTGAATGCCCGCTCGCCGGCCGAGATAGTGTTCACGCGCGGCACGACGGAGAGCATCAACCTCGTGGCTTCCTGCTTCGGCGAGGCCTTCATGCGCGAAGGCGACGAAGTCATCCTCAGCGAGATGGAGCACCACTCCAACATCGTGAGCTGGCAACTCCTGCAGGCGCGGCGGGGCATCAAGCTGCGGGTGGTTCCGATAAACGACCGTGGCGAACTGATGCTGGACGAATACGAACGGCTCTTCAACGACCGCACGCGCATCGTCAGCGTGACGCACGTGAGCAACGTGCTGGGCACGGTCAATCCCGTGCGCCGGATGATTGACACCGCCCATGCCCACGGCGTGCCCGTATTGGTGGACGGAGCGCAGAGCACTCCGCATTTTGCAGTAGACATGCAGTCGCTCGATGCGGATTTCTTTGCCTTCAGCGGACATAAGATTTACGGCCCCACGGGCGTGGGCGTGCTTTATGGCAAAGAGACGTGGCTCGACCGGCTGCCGCCTTATATGGGAGGCGGCGAGATGATCCGGCACGTCACTTTCGAACGTACCACCTTCAATGAACTGCCGTTCAAGTTCGAGGCCGGCACGCCCGACTACGTGGCCACCACGGGGCTGGCGCGCGCCCTCGATTACGTCTCCGCCTTGGGCATGGACAACATCCATGCGCACGAGCAGGAACTGGCCCGTTATGCCCTGGAGCGCATGCGCCGCATTCCCGGCATGCGCATATTGGGCGAAGCCGGGGAGCGGGATGCCGTCATCTCCTTCCTGGTGGGCGATATCCACCACCTGGACATGGGCACGCTGCTCGACCGCCTGGGCATCGCCGTGCGCACGGGCCACCACTGCGCCGAGCCGCTGATGCGCCGCCTGGGCGTGGAGGGCACGGTGCGCGCCTCCTTCGGCCTCTACAACACCCTCGAGGAGGTGGACGCCCTGGCCGAAGGCATCGAAAGGGTCGCCAAGATGTTCTGAGGCTTCCTCTTTAGTTATACATCCGTGCCCCGAGGACAGGTTATAACACCAAGTCTTCGGGGCACGGATGGTTTGATACGCTTTTTAGTTCCACTCCTCCCACGTGTACATTTCCCTTTCTTCGTGCGTCAGGGTATAGAGTGCTTCGTAAGCTTCTTCTTCGGTTGAACCGTAAGCATAACAAGATGGATTTTGCAGTTGATAAGCTAAAAATCCGTCAGTGGTTTCTTCAATGCCGAATGAAATCTGTGTATCCATAATCTTTATGATTTTTAGTCAGGGCAAAGGTAACCGTTTGTTGTTTCAAACTCGTGAAAAAGACGATAAAATCCCTTTTCATTCCGCTTGTTTGAACCTGTAGCGGACGAGTATGGGATTGGAGGCGTCTTTAGTAGGAGGTAAAGGTAAATAAAGATAGACTGACGGGCAAACTTCTATGGGATTTTTTGTGCCGGCATGCTTTTGCCTCTTTTCTTTTTGTATCTTTGCCACCATGTTATTACCGTATTTAAATCCAGATGTGACAGAGGCCGGTCTTGACGAGGCCGGTCGCGGCTGTCTGGCGGGGGCGGTGTACGCCGCAGCGGTCATCCTGCCGAAAGATTACCGCAATGAGATGCTCAACGACTCCAAACAGTTGAGCGAAAAGAAGCGGTATTTGTTGCGCGAACAGATAGAGCGGGACGCGTTGGCATGGGCCGTAGGTGTCGTCACGCCGCAGGAAATCGACGAAATCAATATCCTCAACGCTTCGTTCCTTGCCATGCACCGGGCACTCGACCAGTTGGCCGTTCGTCCGGAGGCTCTTTTGGTGGACGGGAACCGCTTCAAGCCTTACCGGGACCTGCCGCATACCACCGTGGTGAAAGGTGACGGGAAATATATGAGTATCGCCGCCGCTTCCATTTTGGCCAAGACTTACCGCGATGATTACATGCTCCGCTTGCATGAGGAATATCCTGTGTACCATTGGGATTCCAACAAAGGTTATCCGGCCAAGGCGCACCGTGAAGCCATCCGCCGCCATGGCGTGACACCCTACCACCGGATGAGTTATAACCTGTTGGGAGACGGACAAATGGAACTCTTTGCTCCCGACGAGACGAAAGGGCGATGACCGATGGAACTGGGTATTTTTGAACGGCAGTTGAGGCTGATGGTGTTGCTCACGCAAAACCGTGAATATTCCCTGGACGAATTGTGCCGCAAGCTGGACATGAGCCGCCGCACGTTGTATCGTTATTTGGAACTGTTCCGCGACATCGGTTTCGAGGTGGTCAAGCAGGGTAACGTTTACCGTCTCGATAAGTCATCGCCTTTCTTTAAGGAAATCACCCAGTTGGTTCATTTCACCGAAGACGAGGCACTCACGTTACGGCACGTGCTCGACATGGCTTCCGGTACGGATGTACAGGTGCGTCATTTGCGCCATAAACTGGAGCGTATCTATGATTTCGGGATATTGAATGCGGTGGAAACCGACCCGGGACAGGCAGAAAAGCTTCAGCAGTTGTACGAGGCCGTGAAACTCCACCGTCAGGTGGTGTTGCACGATTACAGTTCTGCGCACAGCAACCGGACGAGCAACCGTGTGGTGGAACCCTATTTGTTTCTGGACCATCATGACGGGATTCGTTGTTACGAACTGCAAAGCGGCCAGAACAAGACGTTCAAAGTGAGCCGTATCGGCAGGGTGGAAGTCTTGGATTTATTGTGGAGCCACGAAGAACAGCATGCGATGGTGTATACCGACCTGTTCCGTTTCAGTGGCGAGGAACGCCGCCGGGTCGTGTTGCGGCTCGGCCGTTTGGCGTGCAGCTTGTTGAAGGAAGAATGCCCGCAGGCCATCCGCTCGTTGCAGCCCGACGGGGCGGACCATTGGTTGTTGTCGACGGATGTGTGCAGTTTTCAGGGCGTGGGGCGGTTCGTGTTGGGGCTGTTTGAAGACGTGGAAGTGTTGGAGTCGCCCGAATTCAAGTTGTTTTTGCGGGAGAAAATCAAAGATTTAACAAAAAAAACCGGTGTTGTGTCGTAGATTGACACGACGGCATCGTTTCTTTGCACCATGAAGTTCAACCTTTAAAACTTTACGATGATGAAGAAAGAAATGATTCTGCCGTCCTCTTCCGTCCGTTCCGGACAGTATGCGGCTTCCCGTCCTTCCGTTTTTGCGGCTTTCAAAGGTTATTGTTTGCGCAGCAAGGCGGTGCACTCCCTTTCTGCGTTCTACAGCCGTTTGTTGGAAACTTGCGTCACTCCTTTGCAGACGCTGCATCTTCTTCATGCACAAATGGCTTTTGTCCTGATGGTTTTTCCGTTCCCGTTTTCTCCTTTTGTCCGTTTTTTGTTCTTGGGTTGGTTTGCACTGACGATGGTGCAATGCCGTCGTGCGGGATTGAAATAAACGGTACGGTCGGAGGGCTTTGAAGACGGTCTGACTTGAAATGCTGACGGCTTGCAATGACTTGTTTATAAACGTGTTATGTTTCTCCTTAAATTCGATTTTTTTTCTGCGCCAAACGAAAAATCAATCGGCTGAGACTGATTTTTCGTTTGGCGCAGATTGATTTTCCGTTCTCTGCACATCGCTGAAACGAATGGCAGAGGTTTGAAAAAGTTTTGTCTTTTTGTCCCATTGTACCAAGAGGCATGGGAAAGGCATAGAGATAAAAGGTGTGAAATTTCTTCGCAGGCGGGAATATTCTCGAAAACTATTCGTAATTTTGCACGGATAACGGAAAGAATAATCATTCTAAAAAATATAAAATTATGGCAAAGAAAGCACTTTTAATGATTCTCGACGGATGGGGAATGGGTAATCACGGCAAGGGTGACGTAATCTTCAACACCCCGACACCGTATATGGACTATTTGGCCCAGAATTATCCGATGTCGCAGTTGCAGGCTTCGGGTGAGAACGTGGGATTGCCCGACGGACAGATGGGGAATTCCGAGGTGGGTCACCTCAATATCGGTGCAGGCCGTATCGTGTACCAGGACTTGGTGAAAATCAACCGTGCCTGTGCCGACGGCAGCATCTTGAAGAATCCTGAAATCGTTTCAGCCTACGAATATGCCAAGCAGAACGGTAAGAGCGTGCATTTGATGGGATTGACCTCTACCGGTGGCGTGCACTCTTCGTTGGACCATCTGTTCACGCTGTGCGGCATTTCCAAGACTTACGGCATCGAGCATACTTACGTGCATTGCTTCATGGACGGGCGTGACACCGACCCGAAGAGCGGAAAGGGCTTCATCGAGCAGTTGCAGGCCGAGTGCGAGAAGACGGGCTGCGTCATTGCTTCCATCATCGGCCGTTTCTACGCCATGGACCGCGACAAGCGTTGGGAACGTGTGAAAGAGGCTTACGACCTTTTGGTGAAAGGTGAAGGCAAGCAGGCTACGGACATGGTGGCTGCCATGCAGGAATCTTATGACGAAGGCGTAACCGATGAGTTTGTGAAAGCTATCAATAATTCTACGGTGGATGGTACAATCAAGGAAGGCGATGTAGTGATTTTCTTCAACTACCGCAACGACCGTGCCAAGGAACTGACTGTGGTGCTCACTCAGCAGGACATGCCGGAACAGGGCATGATGACAATACCGGGCTTGCAGTACTATTGTATGACACCCTACGATGCCAGTTTCAAGGGCGTGCACATCCTCTTCCCGAAAGAGAACGTGCAGGACACGTTGGGTGAATACCTGAGCAAACAGGGCAAGACGCAGTTGCATACGGCAGAGACGGAGAAATATGCACACGTGACGTTCTTCTTCAACGGTGGGCGCGAGACTCCGTTCGAAGGAGAAGACCGTATCTTGGTTCCGTCTCCGAAAGTGGCTACATACGACTTGAAACCGGAGATGAGTGCATACGAGGTGAAAGACAAGCTGGTGGCTGCCATCAAGGAGAACAAGTACGACTTCATCGTGGTGAACTTTGCCAATGGCGACATGGTGGGCCATACGGGTATTTACGAGGCTATCGAAAAGGCGGTGAAGGCCGTAGACGAATGCGTGAAGGAAGTGGTGGAGACAGCCAAGGCTGCCGACTATGAGACCATCATTATTGCCGACCACGGCAATGCCGACAATGCCATCAATCCGGACGGTACGCCCAATACGGCTCACTCGTTGAATCCAGTGCCGTTCATTTACGTGACAGCCAACAAGCAGGCTAAGGTGGAGAATGGTATTTTGGCCGATGTGGCACCTTCCATCCTGCATATCATGGGGTTGGAACAACCTTCCGACATGACGGGCAAAAACTTGATAAAAGATTAATTTTACTTTATTCATGAATCCCGGGCAAGGCTTCCGCACTCAGGGGCGTGGAGGCTTTGCCCTTTTTTGTCCTCTCTTGGGTGTCGGCATTTCTTCTCTATCATGGCGTTGAGGAGCCTTTGATGCGCCTATGGTCTCAAAAACGGGAATAAATCTCCGGATTACCGAAAAAAAGCTTTATTTTTGTAGGTATAAAGAAAGAGTTTATGGATGTACAAATAGAACCGAGTTGGAAACAGCATTTGGCTCCGGAATTTGAGAAGCCTTATTTCGTGAAGTTGACGAATTTCGTTCGTCAGGAGTATCGTACGACGACTTGTTATCCTCCGGGAAAGTTGATTTTTAATGCTTTCAACCTCTGTCCGTATGACAAGGCGAAGGTGGTCATTATCGGACAAGACCCTTATCACGGGCCGGGGCAGGCGCATGGTTTGTGTTTTTCTGTCAATGACGGAGTCCCCTTTCCGCCGTCCTTGCAGAATATTTTTAAAGAAATACATGATGATTTGGGGGTACCGGTGCCTCCGAGTGGCAATCTGGCCCGTTGGGCTGAACAAGGTGTGTTGTTGCTCAATGCCACATTGACGGTACGTGCCCACCAGGCCGGGTCGCATCAGCGTCAGGGATGGGAGGAGTTTACCGATGCCGCCATCAAGGCGTTGGCCGAGGGACGCGAACATCTGGTCTTTATACTTTGGGGGGCTTATGCCCAAAAGAAAGGGGCGTTTATAGACCGTAGCCGCCATCTGGTATTGGCTTCGGCCCATCCGTCTCCATTGTCTGCCTATCATGGCTTTTTCGGGAACAGGCATTTCAGCTTGGCCAATGCTTATTTGGAGCAACATGGGGAAACACCGATAAATTGGTAGGATGTCATGAAGAACGACCGTATACCTATGATTCAGATAGACGATACCATTATCTCTATCGATTGCTTGAGCGAGAAGTTTTGTTGCGACCTCGATGCCTGCAAGGGGGAGTGTTGCATAGAGGGAGATGCGGGTGCTCCTGTGGAATTGGACGAAGTGGCTGAGTTGGAGGAGGCTTTGCCGGTGGTATGGCCTTGGTTGTCGGCTTCGGCCCAGGCTGTGATTGACCGGCAGGGCGTGGTTTACACGGATGAAGACGGAGATCTGGTCACCAGTATTGTCAACGGGAAAGATTGCGTGTTCACGTGTTATGACGAGCGCGGTTATTGTTATTGTGCTTTGGAGAAAGCCTACCGCGAAGGGAAGATCTCGTTCTACAAACCGTTGTCCTGCCATCTTTACCCCATTCGTTTGAAGAAGATTGGCGGTTGTGTGGCGTTGAACTACCATCGTTGGGATGTATGCAAGATGGCCGTGATGAAGGGCGGGCATTTGAATCTTCCGGTTTACCGTTTCCTGAAAGAACCGCTCATACGCCGTTTCGGCGAAGAATGGTACACGGAACTGGAGAGTGCAGCAAAGGAATTGAAAGAACAGGGCTACTTGGAATGAGAGCCGATATGCAGGGATGATGTGAATCGTAAACCGTCTGACAGTATAGGCTTGTTCTGCGAAAGTAAAAAAATATCAGTCGCTCTCTTCCCAAGAGAGCGACTGACAATGCAAAAATACCATAATTATTTGAGAAAGAAGAAAGAACAATGCAAAATATTTTAGCATTGTCCAACAAAATGAGCAAGCTGTTTTAAATCACGTGATTTAAAACCATAGTCTGGAATTCATTCATAATGTTTTAAATACGTCAGTCGCTCTCTTGGGAAGAGTGCGATTATTTATTAATTAAAAACAAGGTATTATGAAAAAGCTAAGTTATTTATGGATGTTACTTCTGGCTTTAATGGTGGGAGTAAGTTTTGTGTCTTGCGACGATGACGATGAAGGTGATGTGGGAGCACCTAAAGAGTTGTTGGGTACATGGTTGTGGTATGGAGATGAAATTACATTTAATGCTAACGGAAGTGGCGTGATAGTGGAGGAAGGTGAACGGTATCCGTTTTCGTTCACTTATGATGCGGCTTCTAAGACCGTGACCGTTTCGGCCGATGGCGAAGTGATGCGTTGGACGATTGTTTCTATCTCAGATACTAAAATGGTGGCTGTGGATGAGGATGGTTATGAAGAGGTGTTTTTGCGTCCCGGGACTTCTGGCGGTGAAGGCGAAGGAGGCGGTGACATCCCTCAGTCTGCTCCCGAATATGACACTTCTGCTCCTGTCGATTTGCCCGATGCTGCACGTTATGCGGACGTGAGCGGAAAGTATGAAATCAATACCTCTGAAATTCCTTACCGTTCTATCGAACTGACAGCTGACGGGCAATATGTGGCGATAAAGGCTGTCGCCTATCCTTATGGCGTGAAAGCTGCGGCACGCAAGGCTACGAAAGTGGCCGGTTTGTTCAATCGCCGTCCTGTGTTCAGCCGCAATATTGAGAACACGATGTTGATAGCAGGGCGTTTTGAACAAGTTATTGAAAATGAATACAGTTTGGAAGGGCTTGGTACATTGGTTGTGGAAGGACGGGACGGAAACGGTAATATCACAGCTTTTAAAATGATAGGCTATGATGGAGTGGAGACCGAGGTACCTGTACAAAAGGCTGTGAACGTGGACGATGAGTTGACGGGAAATTCCGGAAATCTTTGCCGTATGTGGACGGCCGTGGAAGAACGTGCACAGTATTATATGGAAAAGGTGAATGTATATGATGCCATCTATCGTGTGGATGCCGACCAAGTGACTACCTATGTGAACAGTTACGGCATAGATTGGGCGGAAGAAGACATCTTCGACGTGGGAAGTGAAGCCATGGAACGTGTGCTGTTCTCGCAAGCAGGTACTTACTTGCAATTTTTCCGCGATGGTTCTGTGGAGCTTTCCTATTGGAGATGGGAGGACAAGGCCAATGGTGTCATTTATGCCTATGACTTTGGTGAGGAATATGACGGAGCAACTGCCACTGCCGTTTTCTATGGGAATCGTGTCAATGTGTTGGAAAGTTTCTCCGACTATTCGGAAGAAGATGATTTGTTGATGCGGTCTATCTACACTACGGTGCTCGAAGCTGCTTATTGATTTTGATAGAGGTGTTAAGATAATAAAAGCCGTTTTAGCTATTTTTTTATGCTAAAACGGCATTTTTTATTTTGAAGATTAGAGCATTGGGGCTTTATTATGTCGTTGGTTTGTCTCTTCGTAAGAGATAAACTGACAGGACAAAGTTATGCTAATAACTTGAAAAATACAAGAATAACGAAGATAAATATAGTAGAGGTTACAAACAAATTCAGTACTTTGTCAAGAGTCTGACATAAAACAGATTTGTATCTCTATATTGTATAGCTTATTACTCTCGTCAGTTTATCTCTTACGAAGAGAGCAATGTGTAATTAAAAAAATAAGTTATGAAAAGAGTTACTTTTTTATGGTTGTGGGTTTGTGCCCTTTTGTGGGGCGCAGGCGTGCAGGTTTGGGGCGCACCGGTCACTTTTGTGGTGGATGGTTATAAGTATATCGTCCGTAGCGGAGAAAGCCAACGGGTTACTTTGTCAGCCATTCCCCGTGGGGTGAAGGATATAGTCATTCCTTCCTCTGTGCATCATGAGGGTGTGGACTACAGCGTGGTGTGGATTGGTGGGGATGCCATCATCGCTTCATCCATCCATTCGCTTTCGATTCCGGCCACGGTGGAAGGTTTCAGTGATGAAAAGTATGCTTTCGACGATTGCGACCAGTTGGAGAAAGTGACGGTGGATCCAAGTTCCGAATTCTTCTTTTCGCAGGACGGATGCCTTTACAGTAAGACATTGCCGAAGAGATGCCTTGTCATTCCGCGCATGGTGAAAGGCACTGTGGTCGTTCCGGACGATGTGGTGGGAGGGGAATATCCTTCATTGTATTTAGAGGATAAGCCCAATATCGAGGGTATTGTGTTTCCGGCCGGTTTGGTTAATCTGACAGTGAAGGACTGCCCGTCTTTGGTTTCCGCAACGTTCCCGGCTTCGGCAGAAGGTATTTCCATTGACGGTTGCCCGTCTTTGGCCAAGTTAGAGATGTCCGGCAAGAGTGAACGTTATGAAGTAGAAGACAATGTGCTGTACGGATGGTATACAGAATGGAATACTGATGTGAGGTTGCGTGCAATCGTTTTTATCGGTGTGGACAAGACATCTTATACGATGCCGGCGGATGCAAGGTTGACATCGTCTTATCAAGCTGTGCAGTTTGCCGCTATGGAGAATTTGGTTTCTTTGTCTGTCGCAGCGGGAAATGCCGAATATGTTTCAGAGGACAATGCCATTTATTCACGTGAGCCTTTTAATGGGGAAAGGAGCTTGGTGGATTTGGCCGGTGGATTGACATCATTCCACATACCGGCAGATGTCGCTGATGTGGCGCATGTTGAGATTCCTTCGGATGATTATAATTTTGAGAATCGTGATGTGCCGGTATTCGGCATGTTGAAGAAGTTGGAGAAACTGACTGTGGCCGAGGGAAACAAGCACTTTGCGGCTTCCGGCAATGTGTTGCTCCAAAAGGCGGACGAAGCCATAGGCGGAGGAGAAGAAGGTTGGGTGGCCATGTTGGTGGCACCGGCCTTGACCGGCAAGGTTGTGCTGCCTGACGATGTTGTCAAGGTGGACGGTATGGCTTTCTATGGCTCGTTGATTTCTTCAGTGACCATTCCCGACGGGGTAATGGTGTCTTACGGTGCGTTCGGCAACAGCAAGCAGTTGACGGAGGTTATCTTTAAAGGGAGTGCGTCGGCCGAAAGTTCCGCTTTCGTGGGGACACCGTGGTTGGAAAACCATGAGCCTGGCGTTATTTATGCCGGAACGACGGCCATTGGCTTGGCAGGCGACTTGGCAGAAATTACCATCAAGCCGGGTACAAAGACCATCGGCAAAGAGGCGTTCACTCCGTTCGACCGTCCCACATCTTTGGTCAAGGTGGTTCTGCCCGATGGTTTGGAGACGATAGAATCCTATGCTTTCGCCAATTGTGATAAGTTGAAGGAAATCAACCTGCCGGCTTCGTTGAAAACTGTGGTTGGCAACGCTTTTGATTATTGTACGGCCTTGTCCGGTTTGACATTGGAAGAAGGTATCACTTTCTTGCCGGATGTTTTTGCAGACCTGCCCGTCAAGAAGGTTTATGTGCCTGCATCTGTCGGTGATTGGGAAGCTTCCGGTTTTGGATATTATGTAGAAGCCTTTGAGGTGTCGCCCGACAATCCTTACTACAAGTCGGTGGATGGTATTGTGTATGCCAAAGACCTCGCTACGGTGTATATGGTACCTCCGGCCAAGACGAGGGTAAGGATAGAAGAGGGGGTGAAGTATATCGGCGAGCCGGATGAATGGGCGCGCATGCGCAGCGCGGATATCACTGTGCCTGAGATTTATTTTGGCGACAGGATAGAGTCTATTTCATTGCCTTCAACCCTTGAGGCGGTTTATGGTTATGGCATGTTCTCTTATTGCAGGCTGAAAGAGTGCCGGGTTTATAATCCCTCTCCCATAGTATTGGAGGAAAATACATTCCCGTACGACTTGTCCGGAGTGACGCTTTATGTTCCGGAAGGCAGTCTGGAAGCTTATAAGAATGCCGTGGAATGGTCGCGTTTCGGGCATATTGAAGAGTTCGACGCTTCTGCCATCAACGGTTTGCCGGCAGCTCAAGAGGTGAAAGAAGTAGGCCGCTATACGTTGGACGGTCGCAAGATTACGCAGCCGGAGCGTGGCATCAACCTGATTAAGATGAGAGATGGTACAACTCGTAAGGTAGTGGTAGACTGATTGCTTGCAGATAGAAACAAAAGAATCCGCTTTGACTATGTCGAAGCGGATTCTTTTGTTTTATATGGCAGGGGGCTTTTCATTGCCTGTCCATGTTTATGCGTCGATATTGGCGTAAGTGGCGTTCTGTTCGATAAACTCACGGCGCGGTCCGACATCTTCGCCCATCAGCATGGAGAACACGTAATCGGCTCCGGCTGCGTCTTCGATGGTGACCTGCTTCAGCAGGCGTGTTTCGGGGTTCATGGTAGTTTCCCATAACTGTTCCGGATTCATTTCTCCTAAACCTTTGTAGCGTTGGGTTGTCATGCCTTGTTCGGAACCGTTGTTATATTGTTGCATGAAACGCAGGCGGTCGGCTTCCGTATAGCAATACTCTTCGATTTTACCCTTCTTGCAACGATAAAGCGGAGGAGTGGCGATATACAAGTGGCCTTTCTGGATGAGTTCGGGCATGTAGCGGTAGAAGAGCGTCATCAGCAGTGTGTCAATGTGGGAACCATCGACATCGGCATCGGTCATGATGATTACTTTGTAATAGCGTAACTTTTCATAATTGGCTTCCTTGCTGTCTTCGCCCAAGCCGAAACGTACGCCCAAAGCCTGTATGATGTTGTTCACTTCTTCATGTTCGAAAGCCTTGTGCCACATGACACGCTCCACGTTGAATATCTTACCGCGGATGGGGAGGATGGCCTGATATTGACGGCTGCGCCCTTGCTTGGCAGAGCCGCCGGCCGAATCACCCTCGACGATGAACAGTTCGCAGTTGGCTGCATCCTTGTCCGAACAGTCGGCCAACTTGCCCGGCATACCGCCGCCCGACATCGGACTCTTGCGCTGTACGCTTTCACGGGCCTTGCGGGCGGCCACACGTGCTGTCGCAGCCAGGATGACTTTGTCCACAATCAGTTTGGCTTCTTTTGGATGTTCCTCCAAATAATAACTTAAGGCTTCGCCTACGGCTTGCTGTACGGCACCGGCTACTTCGCTGTTACCCAATTTGGTTTTGGTCTGTCCTTCAAACTGCGGTTCGGCCACTTTGATGGAAATGACGGCGGTAAGTCCTTCGCGGAAGTCCTCGCCGGAAATTTCCACCTTGTTCTTCTCTAGCTTTTCCAATTCCTTGGCGTATTCGTCTTCAGCGTATTTCTTCAGCGTACGGGTCAGTGCCGTGCGGAAGCCGGCCAAGTGCGTACCGCCTTCTATGGTATTGATGTTGTTGACGTAGGAGTGGATATTTTCCGTATAACCGTTGTTGTACATGATGGCTACTTCGATAGGAACCCCTTGCTTTTCCGTGTTCAGGTATATCACGTCGTTGAACAGGTGGATACGGCTGGAATCAATGTAGCGCACGAATTCTTTCAGGCCGTCCTTGCTATGGAATGTCTCGCTGCGCGGCACACCGTTCTCGTCCTTTTCGCGCATATCGGTCAGGATAATGGTGATACCGGCATTCAGGAATGCCAGTTCGCGCATGCGGTTGGCCAGAATCTCATATTTGTAAGTGGTCGTGATGAAGATGCTGCTGTCCGGCCAGAACTGTTGGCGTGTGCCCCGAAGTTCGGTTTCGCCTACGACCTTGACCGGATAAAGCGGCTTGCCGCATTCATATTCTTGTTGGTAAATCTTGCCTTCCCGGAAGACTTGCGAAAGCATGTGGGTAGAAAGGGCGTTTACGCAAGACACACCGACACCATGAAGACCTCCGGACACCTTATAGGAACCCTTGTCGAACTTGCCGCCCGCATGAAGTACGGTCATTACGACTTCCAATGCGGACTTGTGCTCTTTTTCATGCATGTCTACCGGAATACCGCGGCCGTTGTCTTGTACGGTGATGGAGTTGTCTTCATTGATAGTGACTTCTATGTGAGTACAATAGCCGGCAAGTGCTTCGTCGATGGAGTTATCCACGGTTTCATAAACCAAGTGGTGCAAACCTTTCTCGCTGATGTCTCCGATATACATCGCCGGACGTTTGCGTACGGCTTCCAGTCCTTCCAGCACCTGAATGCTGCTGGCCGAATAATTTGTGCCTTTTATTTCTTCTTCTGACATAGTTTTAATTCGTTCATATTTAACGCACAAATATACGCAAAAACTTTGAAAGGGGAAAGGAAAAAGGAGGGTTTTGCCCTTTATGTAACCGTGAAAATCCTGTGGGTTTGTCGTGTTTAGACGAGGATGTTTGCTTGCGTCGGCCGAAAAGTGTAATTTTGCCGTTTAAAGAAGTTGCCGGGTCATGATGTCGGTTTTTTAATAATTGGAAAAAGAGGTGATGGGTAATTGTCTGGAGATAGCCGGTACCTGTGTCGGCCTGATTTATCTTTGGCTAGAGTATAAAGCTAGCATTTATTTGTGGATAGTAGGTGTAGTCATGCCGGCCATCTATATTTTCGTGTATTATGAAGCAGGGTTATACGCAGATTTTGCTATCAATGTTTATTATCTGTTGGCGGCAGCGTACGGATGGTTGAGTTGGAAATACGGGTGGGGCGGAAAGGAAGATGCAGCTTCTGCTCTGTCGATAACCCATACTCCTCCCCGGATTTATGTGCCTCTGTTCTCGGTCTTTGTGGTCACTTTGGTATTGATTGCCTGGATCTTAACAGAGTTTACCAATAGTGACGTGCCTTGGTCGGATAGTTTTACGACGGCTTTGAGTATCGTGGGAATATGGATGTTGGCCCGTAAATACGTAGAGCAGTGGTTGGTGTGGATTATAGTCGATGTGGTTTGCTGTGGATTGTATGTTTATAAAGAACTTTATTTTACGGCCGGACTGTACGGCCTTTATGCCCTAATTGCTATCGGAGGATATAAGAAATGGATACGAATGATGGAAGAGGAGAAATGAGACGGGTCGGTTGGGATTTTGTGCCGGAAGCGGTAGTCGTGGGGAATGGGGAGTTTCCCGTGTCGGCTTTGCCGTTGAGGATACTGGACACAGCTCCTTTTACGGTATGTTGTGACGGGGCAGCCGACCGTTGTTTAGAGTCGGGACGCGTGCCGGACAGGATTGTAGGGGATGGAGATTCGTTGAGCGTGGAAAACCAGAAAAGATATGCGGGTATTATCCGGTATAATCCGGACCAAGAGACAAACGACCAGACCAAAGCTGTGAGCTATCTGTTGGAAAAAGGATTTCGTCGGATTGCCATTGTCGGTGCTACGGGGCGTAGGGAAGATCATACTTTGGGGAATATCAGCCTGTTGATGGAATATATGCGGATGGGAGCGGAAGTACGTATGTATACGGATTATGGTTTTTTCGTACCGGTGAAAGGGGATTGCCGTTTTTTCTGTTGCAAGGGGGTACAGGTTTCGATTTTTGCTTTCGGCACGCGAGGCTTGCGTGGGGAAGGTTTGGCTTATCCTTTGCGCGATTTTGCCAACTGGTGGCAAGGGACGTTGAACGAGGCGACCGGTGAAGAGTTCGTGATACGTGGGGAGGGGGAGTATTTAGTGTTCATCAATATGCCGACGGTTTCTTAGGGACAGTTTGCCCAATGGGTACAGATACAAAAAAAAGAGTTGAAGAAACTTCAACTCTTTCCTATATATGATACTATCGGAATTATCCCAATTTGTTGATGTAAATGGCCAATTTAGATTTCAAATTGGCAGCTTTATTCTTATGTATGATGTTTACTTTAGCCAATTTGTCTAACATCTTTTGTACACTGGGATACATCGCTGTAGCCTCAGCCTTGTCTGTCGTAGCACGAAGCTTACGAACAGCATTACGCATGGTCTTCGCGTAATATCTATTGTGGAGTCTTCTTTTTTCCTCCTGCCGTATTCTTTTTAATGATGATTTATGGTTTGCCATCTTTACGTTTAAATAATTCGTTCAACTTAGTAGTCCCTAGGAGAGTCGAACTCCTCTTTAGAGAATGAAAATCTCTCGTCCTAACCGATAGACGAAGGGACCAACGCGATTTGAGCTTTCGCTCTTTTGCTTTCTGAAACCGTTTTCAAGTCATTTGCAGACTACCGTTCTCATTTGCGATGCAAAGGTATGGCTTTTCTTTGAACCGACAAAATAAATCGAGGAAAATCTTTCAAAAAAATGTGTTTTTGGTGATTTTTTCCCGTATTTCGGTCGTTTTTCCTAATTTTAGTCCCCAAAAATGGAGATTTATGCAGGAAAAAACGCAAGGCGTGGTGTTGCGTACGCTAAAATACAACGACAATTCTTTGATTGTGGATATCTATACGGCCATACGTGGGACGGTGTCTTTCATGGTAAAGTTGCCAAAATCGCGTAAGGCGGCCCTCAAAGGTGTGTTCTTTCGGCCGCTTTCCATTTTGGAGATAGATTTCGACTACCGGCAGAAGTCGGCTTTGCAGCGCATACGGGATGTGCGGTTCAAGTATGTTTATCAGACGTTGCCGTACGACCCACGTAAGTCTTCCATGGCTTTGTTCCTGGCCGAATTCCTTTGCCGTGTGTTGAAACATGAAGAGGGGAGCGACACACTTTTTTCCTATATCCTCTATTCTTTGCAATGGTTGGATGCCAGTGGGGAGGGGTTCTCAAACTTCCATCTGGTTTTTCTCACACGGCTGACGCGGTTTCTTGGTTTCTATCCCAACGTGGAGGAGTGGCACAAGGGGGATTGTTTCGACATGGTGGAGGCTTGTTTTGTGTCCTCTTCCCCGTCTCGCCATGCATATTTGGAACCGCAAGAGGCGGCTCTCATCCCCCTCTTCATGCGGATGAACTATGATACGATGCGTTTTTTTGCGATGAACCGTCTGGAGCGCGGTCGTTACTTAGAGGTGTTGGATGAGTATTACAGGCTGCATGTCCCGGAGTTCCCTGAATTGAAATCCTTGGATGTCCTGAAGGAGGTTTTTGCCTGATTCCGAGCTTGGGGGAAGCAATGTCCGGGGCTTGTATGTCCTTAAGGGATATGCAAGAAAGCTTTGAATCACAAAAGGAAAAAGCCTATGTGGCTTCTTCCTTTTGCGTGTGCCAAATGAAAAGTCTATTGTCTTTTCAATATATAGTGTCCGGTAAGCTCGCCTTGATTGACTGTGCCCAGGCTGTCAGACAGCATAAAGCCTGTTTCGACACGTTTGAAATAAGTCTTTTCTCCGGAAGAAGGAGTAATCAGTTCAATCAAGTCCTTTGCCTTCAGGTGGTAAATGCCGCTGCTTTCATACTTCCCGTCTTTTTCGCCGATGTATTCTCTTTTATAGGTATAAGTGCTGTCTGCATTGATTGTCAGTGAAGCGCGGATGCCTTCACAGGATGCAGCCGGAAATATACCTTCAAAGGTGCCCGTCATGGCGAGGGCAGTTGTGTCGCCGACGGCTGTGGCTGCTTCCGTTTCTGTCGTTTCAGCTTCTTTTTTCTGGTTGCTTGTGCAGGCGGCCATGCAAGCCAACAAGGCTGCTGCCAAGATCTGATTCATTTTTTTCATACTTAAGATCCTTTCTTTTATAAGTTTGCCTTAAAACAGTTGTTTCTTCAAGACACACAAAAGTACATGTTATTTTTGGAATGAAATCATGAACCCGGATAATCTTTTCGACTTTAACATACCAGAGGACCCTTTGGGCAAAAAGGCAATGTGCACAATCTTGTTGGCTAACGAGTTTTCCGGATTATTGGCAACCGTCGCCTGCCGCAAAAGACGGGGCTTTACGGAAAGTGGCGTCAACAGCAATCAGAATCAATTTTTTATCCATAGGCTTTTGCAACTGGGCTGTTTTTTATATCTTTGCCTGATATGCAGACCTATATTCTTATTACCCTCGTCGTCATTGCTACCATCCACTTGATGATGGCCTCCGTGTTGTTCTTGTATTCCCGTTATAAGGTGCAATACTTGTCCTTGGCATGGATTATGGGCATATTCGGAGTGTTGACTTGTGTGTCCTTCCCGTTCATGCCCTTGCTCAAGTTCGCGAATGTCGGCTTGCTCCATCCTTTCATGCTTTTGTTGTTGGTGGTGACTTCTTTTCTTCAGGGCATTTATCCCTTGAGCATCCCCATGCCGGGATATTTGCAGTGGGGACGGATGTGGCGTTATGCCTCGCCGGCCATATTCCTTATTATATTATATGTCGCCAGTCTGCTTTTGGGAAACCGTCCGGTGATTGTCCATACCTACTCCGAACTGGCAGAGTGTTGGTGGGGGCCGGACATGTTGTTCCGTCTGGCAGGTTTGGGGTTGTCTGTCTACTATGTGACCAATATACTTCGCCTGCCCCGGTTGTTGGTCAAGAATGCCGAGATACCCCGTTATTTGAAAGGTTACGTGACCGCCATGGGGCTGAATATGGTGTTCTATATAGTAGTTACGGCAGTATTCAATGCCATGTTGTTATTAGTCTATTTCTATTTGTTCTGTCTTTTGAATATGTATTTGTTCTATCGGACATTGGAGACCATGGCCATCCATTTGCCTAAGCCAGAGATTGTAGAGGTGGATGAAGCACCCACGGAAGAGGTTATCGTGCAGGCCGAAAAGGAGGACTTCAACGAAACCAACCGGCGTCGTTTTGAGCGGGTGGAGTTCTTCATGCAACATGACCGTGAGTGGCAAGACAACACGTTCGGGCGCGACCGCCTGTGCGAGGCCACGGGAATCAACCGCCATTTGTTATTGCAATGCCTCCGGAGCCAAGGTTATAACAATTGCCACGACTACATCAATTCTTACCGTATCAGTGCATTGAAGCGCGGAGTGGCCGACGGCTCAATCGTCTCGGTGGCCGATTGTGTCGTTGTCGGTTTCGGCTCGTCCAAGACCGCCCGTATTTGCTTTGAGCGTATGGAAGGCATGAAGTTGGACGATTACCTGAAGAAAAGGTCTGCCCTCAACGCCAAGGCTTAGCATTGTGCTTGTTTCCTGTTTGGCAAAGTGCCGGGAAACAGAAATGTGGGGCGGGCCGGAACTGCGTTCCGTGCTGCGCCCCACACTTGCGTTATGGATAAAGTTCAGGTTTAGCCTTACCAGAGTCCTTCCCAGTGATTCCGGTTGGAGCGGAATTCGCCTTCGAAGATTTCATCCTTTATTTCGATGTCGTTCCTGTCCCCGGTGCCCAGTTTGGATGTCGCGATAATTCCTGTTGTGTCCAATTTCACTATTCCCACAACGGGCGTGGTGTAAATGTTCTTATTCATTTCGGTGTCTCCTGTTTTTATTTTACGATATGTTTTTTTCCGTTGATGAGGTAGATGCCTTTGGGCAGGCCGTCGGTAGTGGTGGCTTGGCTGCGCACCTTGATGCCGTTCAGGCTATAGACGTCGAAGGTTTGGCCGCCTTTCCCGGCTTCCACGTCGGAGATGCCGGTTCCGGTTCCCTCAAGGCGGATGCGCAGGGTATTCACTTCAGATCCGCTTACGGTGAAATAGGCTCCTGTGCTGCCCAGTGTACTGCCCTTTCCGCCGCGCATGATGTACTGTTCGCCTGCTTTCTCGGCTACGCCGTAAAGGCCTTCCATGTTCTTGCCTGCTTCATAGTTGCCGACGAAGGTCACGTTGCCGTGGGTTACGGAAGTGGGCTTGCCTGCGCTGATACCGTCTATACAGAACCAAGGTGTATCGCTTTTGGTTGTGGCATTCTCGAAATATATTAAATAAGGTGTGTGCGCGGCTAATTCACCGTTTCCTACCTTTTGGAAAGTCAACGTGTTTTGGTCACAACCTGTGAATGCCTGAACTTGTACGGCTCCGAGAATCTCTGTGGTCGTGGCATAGGGCAGGCAGATAGAACTCCATCCGGCAGGGAATAAGCGGTTGAATGTTATATTATACAAGCCGTCCGTTTCCACAATTACGTCTTGTGTATTGTCTATTATTAAACAAGGGGCAAATGAGACATTGACTTCCATTCCCTCTCCCAGAGGTATGTTTATAGTTGCGGTCATGTTTCCCTTGCTTACTGTTGCTTTCAAGTTTACAGGAACCTCTGTACCCAGACCTTCGATGTAAACCATTTCATTTGCTTTGGAGTATGTAGTTATATCGTTTTCCGTAAGGATATCCAATTTGTTGATGACAATGTCGCCCATGGACATCCCTCCGAATGCAAACTGTTTTAATTCAAAAGAATAAGAACCGTCCTTGTATCGGATGAGGTTGATAGTGTTTTGGGTCGGTTCAGCTGGTGTGCCAAACGCATTGACGAGTAGGGTGTTGCTGTACTGTTGTGTTTCGACAACCTCTTTTGCAAATTGGATGGTATAAACGTGTTGGTTGAGGTTGGTTACGCTCCAATCGTTGCCTTTTACGGTCAGTGTCAGCAATGCACTTGCTTCATTATAGCTTGTTTCTATGGTAGCGCCCTTGCCGTTGGCGGTATAAGCCAGTTTGTCGGCATCGTATTTTGTGTCGGAAAGGTCGTATGCAGCTTCTCCGGTTTTGAAGATGTCGTAGCCGTTGAAAGTGAGGGATGCCAATTCGGAGTAGTAGACAAACTGTACATCGTCAATGTGCAATTCGCTGCCTCCTTTTAAGTTCGCCCTTGTCCAATAATCTCCTGCAGAGAAGATGATATTTAATTTCTCGGGGGTTGAATTCGACTGATAGTTAAGCGGTAATGTGACTTCTTGCCAACCTGTGGTGGTTTCTGTGATTTCGTAATCTAAAGAAGCTATGAGTTCGCCTTTGGTGCTGACTCCGTCGGTTTGTTTCCCTAATACCACACGGTCTACGTCGTCCAATTGAGTGTAATTCGTTATTGTACCATTCTTGTCGCAAGCAGAGGGTACGTTAGAAATAAATTTGCCTTTCCATAAATAAACTATGGCATGAGCCGTTTCTCCAGTCGTGCTAGGATGTTTGTATTTGAACTTCAGTGCATCCGGTTTATATGCAAACTCGATGCCACCGCACGATCCGCCATCGCCAAATTTTGCATAATTCATCATACCCAAACCGCTTCCATAGGCAAAAACCCATGGGCTTCCTAAAGTGAGGTAGGCGGGAACGATTTGGCCGAATGCATTGTAGTTTTTGAGTTTTGTGTAATTCCCTTCATCCGTGCCTTGTGTGCAAAGGGCGGTGATGTCCATGACTTGATTGATGTTGCTTCCGCTCCAATCAACAGGTTCGTCTCCCGGTCGGTTTTGTTGACCTGATGCTGTTTCTGCTGTGAGGTAGGTGATACCGCAGTTTCCCTTTCCTTTCCAAGAATCAAAGCCGAAGTTGGGTAGAACCTGTGCTTGCAACAGGTTCGTTGCGCTTACGCTTCCCATTAATAACAAAGTAAAAAGTTTTTTCATCTTTTCATTCTTTCTTTTTTGTAGTTCGTAAATAACCGGTTTTAGTTTGTTTGGCCAATACAAAAGTAGGCAGAAAGGCCAAAAGGGCATTTCCTGTTTTGGTAGGATTTTCGGATTTTACGGTAGTAATTTCAGTAGAATAAAGGGTTTACCGTTTTTTTACCCAAAGGAAGGGGAAGGCGAAGAAAGAAGAAGGAGGGAGTTGGTGTTTTGTCAATATAACGAAAATCCGGATGCCATTGGCAGAAGGGAGCGAATCAATCTCAGGAGATTGAAAAATTGATCTCAGGAGAATGGAAAATCATTCTAAGCAGATTGATTTTTCGTTCTCCGCAGTTTTTCGAAGAAGGTCGTTGAGGTTTGGGAAGTGGCTTGTATTCAGCTGTTTATATGACAAATGCCGATGGGGAACCCTCCATCGGCATTTGTCTTCTTTTTTTAGGGGAATCGCAGCCCGTTACTTTATTTTTTGATAACTTTCTTGCCGTCTACAATATAAATGCCTTTCTGCAATCCGTTGAGGGCATGGGCCTTGGCTACGTTGCTCTTGATCTGCATGCCTTGCAGAGTATAGACGTTTGTGGTCTCTGTTTGCTTTCCGACCCATGTGGAATGGATGGAGGACTCGAAATCGTCCTTACCGAAAGTCACGTGGATGATTTGAGTACCGAAAGTGAGGTCGAGCGTGCAGTAGAGCTTGGTGTTGGATATTTTTCCGGAGATGTCAATGGGAAGTCCATCCGGAAACAGGAATGACCACATCCAAAGGGTGCCGGGGTCGCCGTCGCTGAAAGTAGCCGTTTTCTGTTTCAGGTCGAAAACGTTGTAGTCACCTTGTGGCGTGACCGGAACTTCGCTGACATGTATGTTGCCTACGGGGATGGGGTCTGCGCCTTCCATCTTCAATGTGAAGTTTTTCAGCTCGATGTTGATAAGCCCTTCTTCCGGGAACTCTATGGAGACTGTGGTCGGCATGGGAGGAGTGGAGAAGTTGTCCACGGAAACTACCAAGTCGTCCGTATAATCATGTGTCGTGTTTTGGGCTTGTGCACCAAGCCATACGCCGCAGGCGGCGAGTGTTGCGAGTAGTAATTTCTTCATAACTTTGAAATTTTATGATTGATAATATTTTTATGTATTAATAATAATAAGCCATTCCGAAAGTGGCATAGAGTGGGAAGAGTGAGAACGTGACGGTTTCAAAGTCGCTTTTGAATACATCGTTCATACCCCAGTCCAACAGTCCAAAGACGTTGAGATGCTTCTTTATACGGAAGTCGGCACAGAATTCCATCCCCCAAGAAAAATGGCGCATGTTGTCGCTGAAGTCGTAAGAAGCCGGATTGTCGGTACCGATGGTTATCTTTTGTCCCACGGGTGAGCCTTCGCGCAAATAGCCGTCGAAGACTTCGCCGTCGAAGTCACGATAAATCCAATAGCTGACGTAAGGGCCGAGATTGAATGTCCATCTGGCACCCACGCGGTAGGTGGCCGTTACGGGAATCGTGAATCCCGTCATGCGGGTCTCGGTAATGTCCGTCCCCGTGAAACGTCCTTCTACCACGTCTTCGCCCATCACGATGGCCATGTTGTAGTTTTTCACTTCAGCCCCCGTGCGCATGCCTTGCATGAAAAAACGAAGTCCGGCGGAAAGTCCCCATCTCGTATTGAAGTACTTATATCCGTCTATTCCTAAACTGAAACCGCCCTTCGGAGCAAATTCGTTGATTTTACGGATTTCCTTGGGAAGAGGAAGAGGAGTCGTTCCGCCTAGCACGAATCCGGCCCTGACGACATAGCCCATACCGTCGTGGTCGGATGTCGGTCCCCATTTCGCATAGTTGGCTTCCCGGTTCTCGCGGTTTTCCTTCATCAGTTCTTTGAGGTCTTGTGCCTGTAACGTGCCCATGGCTGATGACAGGGCAAAGATTAGGATATATTTCAGATGTTTCATGTTCTCTTCTTTATTATGGGTTATTCTTCACAAACCACTTTCACTTCATCTACCAACAGCGTGCTTCCAACGGCGCCGCAGAAACTGGCTCCTTCGATGCTGGAAGTGAAGACGACAGCCAGGTTGTAGCCGTAAGCCTTTAGTAGTTTCTCGTTTACGTTGCCGCTATATTCAAAGGGGATGTCAAAGCGGGTCCATGTGTTGAAATCATGCACCGGATTTTGGATGCGTGCCAAAGCCACGATGTTAGGGTGGGTCAATACGTCATCGCCTTTCAGGGTGACAGGTTGCCCGTGCCCGTCCGTGTTCTTGTATAATACGGCATATAAGTCCGGTTCGTCAATGCGGTCTTCAATGATGGTGCCTTTTCTGTTCTGGAATTTTTCGCCTGGCTTGAATTTGTAATATCCTTCAAAGCGCAATGGTTTTTTGTTGAACGGCAGGCCGAAGCGCGTGGCGGCCATGGCATCTTTCAAGGCGTTGGCCACATCAAACGTCCCGATAAACAAGTTGCCTGCTGCGATGCGCATATTGACCATGACACCGAAAGGACCGGTGTCACACGTTTCGAGCTTGACGGATTGTCCGTTTATGGCATCCTTTGTCCACGGTATCGTAGGGAACTCGTCGGGTTTGGCTGACGAACGGCTGATGGCGTAACCCGGGTTGCCGGTAGCCCATTGGGGGACGTCGTTGCCGTGTGCCGATTTTTCGAACCACTCGTAATAACGTCCATTGGCTTCCATCTTAATGTTTTCAAAAGAAAGGTCGGTCTCTATGGGCTGTATGAGTGCAAACTTTACATGATAATCCCGGTGCCATTGCCGGTCTTCGGACATGACCCGGTAGCGTATGCCGCCGTGCGTGAAGTCTTGCACACTACCGTTTTCGGGTGTGATGGAGGCACCCGGAGTGAGCTTGAAGTTTATTTTCAACGCTTGCAACTGCGTGGAGTCTGTGAAGTCTTCGCGCAGATAAAACACGATGGACGTGTCGGACGACGCCACGTCCTTCACTGCGTCATTCGGGGTGAAGAACAAAGCCTCCTCGTCAGATGCGAGAACATAAGCCTCTTCTATATCACACTCAGAGTTGGCGGGTTCGTTTTGTATGCAAGAGCTTAACGAAAAAGCGGCAAAAAGAGAAAGTCCGCATAAGATTTTCTTCATGAATATACAAGTCTTAGATTAAAACCAAGGCAAAGGTAATGAAAAAGGTTGGTTAAATCGCAAAAAACGGTATAAAGAGTTATTTTACCATTATTTCCTTTCGTGCGCAGGCAGACGAATAGAAAAGAAAACACCGATGAAATCGGATGTTTTTAATATAATCCTGGCAAATGCTGTCTTTTACCTGTTGTTCCGGCCTTCTTTGATTTTTGTTCTACCACGGCATGCAGGATTACGATGTCGGTTTGCGGGCGGTCGTGGGAGTCTGTCGCGGTGGATTGGATGTTTTCTACCACATTGAGCCCTTCTATGACTTCGCCGAATACGGTGTATCCTCCGTCTAACCCGGGTGTGCCTCCGGTGGTGAGGTATTCTTGCTCCATTTCCCTGTTGGTTTCAAAATCACCGTACACACCGCCTTTCAGCGCGGTCCAGGCAAAGGCCAGTTCCCGGGGGCGGTATTTCTTTCCCCATACGATGTAAAATTGCGACCCGTTGCTTAGGCGGTCCGGGTTGTTTGCGTCATTTTCGCGCGCCATGGCCACCGCTCCTCTTTTATGGTATTGGAAAGGCAGGTCTATTTCGGGAGCCAACATATATCCCGGCCCTCCTTCTCCCAATATCTTTCCGCCCGGAGCCTGTTTGGAATTCGGGTCGCCTGCTTGAATGACGAAGTCTTTCACGACGCGGTGGAAGAGCGTTCCGTCGTAGAATCCTTCTGAAACTAATTTGAGGAAATTATCCCGGTGGACCGGTGTTTCGTCGTTCAGCGCGATACGAATGTTGCCCATTGCGGTTTCCAGTCGCACAATCGAACGTTTTTCGCGGATTTTCCCTTGGGTGTGAAATGCGGTTGTTCCTATTAGGAATACCAATAACAAGAGTTTTTTCATAAGGTTTCAGTCTAACTGTGGGCAAAGATAGTAAAAACTATTTCTGCCGGGAAAAAAATCGCTCTTTTTCTTGCAGATGCCTCGCGTTCTTTCTTCATGGAGTTATTAACAGCATGTCGATAAATATTTTATTATAATAAGGTGTATGTGTCTATGAAAATTCGTACCTTTGACCTCGCGTAATGTAAAATATTGATGGAAGAAGCAGTTTATCACGTCCCTGTCTTGTTGAAAGAATGTGTAGACGGTCTGGTGGTCAATCCTGCCGGGGTATATGCCGATGTCACTTTCGGAGGAGGAGGGCACAGCCGGGCGATTGTGTCCCGACTGGATACGGCCGGGCATTTGTATAGTTTTGACCAAGACGAAGATGCCGAGGCGAATATCGTTGCTGACGGACGTTTTACGTTTGTCCGGAGCAATTTCCGGTACCTGAAGAACTGGATGCGCTATTACGGCGTGGGAGAGTTGGACGGCCTGCTGGCTGATTTGGGCGTGTCGAGCCACCATTTCGATGATGCGGAACGGGGCTTCTCGTTTCGTTTCGACGGGAGGTTGGACATGCGGATGAACCAGCGGGCGCAGTTGACAGCGGCGGATGTGTTGAATGATTACGCGGAAGAGCGGTTGGCCGACATTTTCTACCTGTACGGCGAATTGAAGAATGCCCGTAAATTAGCCTCATGGGTGGTGAAAGCCCGTATGCACAGGAGGATTGAGACGACGGAAGAGTTCATGGAGGTCGTAAAGCCTTTGTTTGAGCGTGACCGAGAGAAGAAAGAATTGGCTAAGGTGTTCCAGGCTTTGCGTATAGAAGTGAACCAGGAGATGGACGCCTTGAAGGAGATGTTGACGGCTGCGGTCGAATTGCTCCGCCCGGGAGGCCGCTTGGTGGTGTTGACCTATCATTCTTTGGAGGACCGGATGGTGAAGAATTTAGTCAAAACCGGAAATGTGGAGGGCAAGCGGATACAGGATTTCTATGGCAATGTGGATTGTCCGCTCAGGGCTGTCCATAATAAAGTGATAGTGCCGGGAGAAGAGGAGCAGCGTGCGAATCCCCGTAGCCGCAGTGCCAAGTTGAGAATCGCGGAAAAGAAATAAAGGATGAAGGAAGAGCTGGATTTGGAAGAAAAAACGGACGTGGAACTCGTCGGTGTGCCCACGGAGGAAGCTGCCGGAAGTCCCGGAGCAGAGGAGGCCGAGCCGGGCGGGGGGCTGTCCGAGGGGGATGGCGTGGTGCCGGGCGACGAGGAAAAGGCCGGGCCGGGTGAACTGTCTCCTATCAAGGCTTTCACGGAGAGTGAGGGCGTGGACCAACGTCCTAACGTGTCTTTACGCGAGATATTGGGTGGGGATATCCTTACGGCCGGGTGGTTGCGTCGTCAGATGGGATTGATTTTACTCTGTACGTTTTTTGCCATCATTTATATCACGAACCGTTATTCCGCAGAGCAGGAGATGATTGAGATTGAAAAGTTGAAGACGGAATTGACGGAGGTGAGATACCGTGCGCTGACCCGTTCTAGCGAGTTGACCGTAAAGACACGGCAAAGCCAGATAGAAAAAAGTTTGAGACAGACTCCGGACAGCGTGCTGCAAAGTCCGAAAGAACCTCCTTTTTTGATTAAATCCCAAAACGAGGAAGAAGAATGAACTTCGACAATAAAAAGATAATGCCCCGTTTCTTCGTGGTCATCGTACTGATGAGCTTGGGCGGTTTGTATATATTGGGCAATGCGGCCTACCTGATGTTCGTGGAGAGCGAGTATTGGACGCAGGTGAGCCGTAAACTGGTAAAAGAGAATGTGCCCATTCCTGCCAAGCGTGGAAACATCCTTTCGGCAGACGGGCAGATTATGGCCAGCTCCTTGCCGGAATATAAGATCTATATGGATTATGTCGCGTCGGACAAGAATCCGGAGACGGCCAAGGAACTGCAGGCTTGGAGGGACAGCGTGTTGATGGCCGACTTGGATTCCATTTCCCGGGGGTTGAGTAAAATCTTTCCCGATAAAACCGCCGGATATTTCAAGAAACGGCTGAAAAAGGGAAAAAAGTTGAGACGGAGGAACTGGCAGATATACGGTCGGCGAATCTCTTATATCCAGTATAAGGAGTGCAAGAAACTGCCGTTGTTCCGTGAGTCTCCTTTCAAGGGCGGGTTCTATGCAGAGGAATTCAATCAACGAAAGAAGCCTTACGGCTCATTGGCCACGCGTACGTTGGGGGCTTTGTATGCCAGTAAGGATTCGGCGCGTTACGGCCTGGAGCTTTCCTACGACTCCATTTTGAGGGGCAAGGAAGGCGTGTCCCATCGTGCCAAGGTGCGTAACAAGTGGTTGAGTCTGGTGGATGCCCCTCCGGTGGATGGTAATGATATTGAAACGACCATCGATGTGTCCATGCAGGATGCGGCGGAAAAGGCGTTGTTGAAACAGTTGAAAAACATCAATGGCGACGTGGGCGTGGTGGTGCTGATGGAGGTGGCCACGGGAGATGTGAAGGCCATTGTGAACATGACGAAATGTGCGGATGGCGAGTACCGCGAGGTAAAGAACAACGCCGTGTCTGACTTAATGGAGCCCGGTTCTACTTTTAAGACCGCGTCCATCATGGTGGCACTGGAGGACGGAAAGATTTCGAAGAATGATTTCGTAGACACCGGTAACGGACAGTGGGAGATGCACGGGCGGGTGATGAAGGATCACAACTGGCGGCGTGGCGGTTACGGAAGAATCAGTGTGCCTGAAGTGCTGATGTATTCTTCCAATATCGGGGTCAGCCGCTTGATAGACGACAACTATAAAGACCATCCGGAAAAATTCGTGGACGGGCTGTATCGTGAAGGAGTGGGCATTCCCCTGAATATACCTTTGATGGGAAGCGGAGAGCCGCGGGTGCGCCGCCCGAAGAAGGACGGCAGCAATTGGTCGAAGACGGCCTTGCCGTGGATGAGCATCGGGTATGAGACCCAGATACCGCCGATAGCCACATTGACTTTCTATAATGCCATAGCCAACGGTGGAAAGATGGTACGTCCGCGTTTTGTAAAAGCCGTCCGGAAGAATGGCGAAATCGTGCGCGAATTCCCGGTGGAAGTCATCAAAGAGCGGATATGCTCTCCGAAGACCCTGGACGACATTCAGGAAATACTGGAAATGGTAGTAAGTAAGGGACTGGGCAAGAAAGCCGGATGCAAGGATTTCAAGGTGTCGGGGAAAACCGGTACGGCACAAGTGGCCCAAGGCAAGGGCGGCTATCATGGAGGCCGGATGAAATATCTTATCAGTTTCTGCGGCTATTATCCTTCAGACCGGCCGAAATACAGTTGCATCGTCGCGATACAAAAGTCCGGCCTGCCTGCTTCGGGAGGGGGGCATTGCGGTCCGGTGTTCAGCGAGATTGCCCAAAGCGTCATGGCGAAAGGGGTATATCGCGATGTGTCGGAAGCATCAGATTCGGCTTCCGTCTTCGTCCCGGATGTGTTGGACGGTGACTTGAATGCCACGCGGGCAGTACTGAAAGAACTGGATATTCCTTTTAAACAAGACTGGAGCACGGACAAAGGTGGAAAGAGCGTTTGGGGGAAAGCGGTGAACAGCGGGAATGCCGTGACGTTGCGCGGTGACAATACGCCGATGGAAATCGTACCGGACGTGAAAGGCATGGGGGCGAAAGACGCCGTGTATATGTTGGAGAGCCGGGGATTGAAAGTGAAATTGGAAGGCGTGGGGCGTGTGGTTTCGCAGAGCATCCCGCCGTACGTCAAATATAAGAAAGGGCAAACCATACAGATTAAATTAAAAAGATAAGAGGGAAGCATGATGATGGAGTTGGATATTTTGCTGAAAAGCGTGAGTGTCGTACGGGTCGAAGGCGATACCGCACGGAACATTACGGGAATCAATATGGATTCCCGGCTTGTGCAGCCGGGCGATTTGTTTGTCGCCGTCAAAGGGACGCAGGCCGACGGTCACGCTTATATCGGCAAGGCGATAGAGAAAGGAGCCGTGGCCGTAGTGTGCGAAGCATGGCCGGAGGTGCAGGCTGAGGGGGTGACGTACGTACAAGTGAAGGATTCCGAAAGTGCGGTGGGGCGGTTGGCTACGGTGTTTTACGGTGACCCGACCTCCAAATTGCAACTTGTCGGAGTGACCGGTACGAACGGGAAAACTACGATTGCCACCTTATTATATAATATGTTCCGGGTGTTCGGTTATAAGTGCGGACTTTGTTCCACGGTTTGCAACTATATAGATGACGAGGCTGTCCCGACAGAGCATACCACGCCAGACCCGATTACGTTGAACCGTTTGTTGGGGCGTATGGCAGACGAAGGATGCAAATATGCTTTCATGGAAGTCAGTTCGCATGCCGTGGCCCAGCACCGTATCGCAGGTCTGAAGTTCGCAGGAGGTATTTTTACGAACCTTACGCGCGACCATCTGGATTACCATAAGACATTCGAGAACTACCGCGATGCCAAGAAGGCATTTTTCGACGGTTTGCCCAAGGGGGCTTTTGCCGTGACGAATGTTGACGACCGTAACGGAATGATCATGGTGCAGAACACAAAGGCCGTCGTGAAGACTTATTCTTTGCGTGCGGCTGCCGATTTCAAGGCAAAGGTGTTGGAAGAGTCGTTTGAAGGAATGTGCTTGGATGTCAATGGCAAAGAGGTGAGTGTCCCTTTCATAGGCCGTTTCAATGTATCCAACTTGTTAGCTGTGTACGCTGCAGCCGTTTGTATGGGGCGCGGGGCTGAGGACGTTTTGGTAGCCCTTAGTACATTGCGCCCGGTGAACGGACGTTTCGAGACGATTCGTTCTCGGGAGGGAGTGACAGCCATTGTCGATTACGCCCATACGCCGGATGCGTTGGTCAATGTGTTGTCGACCGTGAACGAAATACTGAAACGGCGCGGCGAAGTCATTACGGTCTGCGGTGCCGGAGGCAACCGTGACAAGGGTAAGCGTCCGATTATGGCGCAGGAAGCGGTGAAAAACAGCGACAGGGTAATCATTACCAGTGACAATCCGCGTTTCGAAGAGCCGCAGGAAATTATCAACGATATGTTGGCCGGACTGGACAAGGAGCAAATGCGCAAGGTAATCTCCATTGTCGACCGTAAGGAGGCCATCCGTACGGCCTGCATGATGGCACGTTCCGGCGATGTGGTGTTGGTGGCCGGGAAGGGGCATGAAGATTACCAGGAGGTGAAAGGCGTGAAGCATCATTTTGACGACCATGAGGTAATAAAAGGAGTATTTGGCATTTAACCGTTGCGCGCATGTTGTATTATTTGTTTCGATTTTTAGGAGAGTACGGGATTCCCGGTTCGCACATGTGGACCTACATCTCTTTCCGGGCTTTGCTGACCTTGATTCTGTCGTTGGTCATTTCCGTCTGGTTCGGGGAATACTTCATCAAATGGATGAAACGCCACAACGTGAGTGAGGCGCAACGCGATGCTTCCATAGATCCCTATGGTGTGGAGAAGAAGGGTGTGCCCACGATGGGCGGTGTCATTATCATTGTGTCCATCATCATCCCCTGTTTGCTTTTCGGGCGTTTGCGTAACATCTATATGATACTGATGCTGATTACGACTGTGTGGTTGGGCGTTTTGGGGTTTGCGGACGACTATATCAAGATGAAAGTAAGCAAGGATGGTTTGCGCCCCATTTACAAGTTGGCGGGACAGACCCTTTTGGGGCTTTTTGTCGGCCTGACATTGTGGCTTAGTCCCGACGCAGTGATCCGGGAGAATGTTTCGACACAGCGCTTGGGCAATACAGAAGTCGTTGTGCACAAAAGCGAGAAAGTGAAATCGACTATTACCACGATTCCGTTCGTGAAGGACAACAATTTGGATTATGCCGAGATGATGAGCTTTTGCGGAAAATACAAGACGGCTGCCGGGTGGTTCTTGTTTGTGGTCATGACGACCTTGGTCGTGGTAGCCGTGTCCAACGGGTCGAACCTGAACGACGGCATGGACGGCATGGCGGCGGGCAATTCGGCTATTATCGGTGTGGCGTTGGGCGTATTGGCCTACGTGTCCAGTCATATAGCCTTTGCCAGTTATCTGAATATCATGTATATACCCGGTTCGGAGGAACTGGTCATCTTCATCTGTGCTTTTGTCGGGGCATTGGTCGGTTTCTTGTGGTATAACGCCTATCCTGCCCAGATATTCATGGGGGATACGGGCAGTTTGTCCATTGGAGGCATCATTGCCGTGACGGCCATCATCATACATAAAGAATTGCTTATCCCCTTGATGTGTTTCGTGTTCCTGATGGAGAGCCTGAGCGTGATTCTGCAAGTGAACTATGCGAAATGGGGGAACCGGAAAGGACTGAAGTTAAGAGTGTTCAAGCGAGCCCCGATCCATGATACTTTCCGGGTGCGCCCGGGGCAGTTGGCCCCGGACGTGAAAGTGCTGTGCAACTGGCCTAAAGGATGTTGGTTAGAGTCGAAAGTTACGGTCCGTTTTTGGATTATCACGATCATCTTGGCGGCCATGACGATTATAACGTTAAAAATTAGATAAGGAAGAAGCTATGGGGAAAAGAATGGTAATATTGGGAGCGGCCGAAAGCGGCGTGGGTGCTGCAGTGCTGGCTCAGAAAAAAGGCTTTGATGTCTTTGTTTCCGATATGGGAAAAATCAAACCTCATTATGTAGACATGTTGGACCGTTACGGGATTGCGTGGGAAGACGGCGGCCATACGGAAGGATTAGTCCTGAATGCGGACGAGGTGATAAAAAGCCCGGGCATACCGGAAGATGCCCCGATGGTGTTGAAAGTGAAAGAGGCCGGTATCCCTATCATTTCGGAAATCGAGTTTGCGGGACGTTATACGCATGCCAAGATGATTTGCATTACGGGCAGCAACGGCAAGACTACCACGACATCCTTGATTTACCATATCTTCAAGAAAGCGGGTTACAATGTCGGGTTGGCCGGGAATATCGGCCAAAGCCTGGCCCTGCAGGTAGCCGAGAAAGATTATGACTACTATGTGATAGAACTGAGCAGTTTCCAGTTGGACAACATGTACCGTTTCCGGGCCAACATTGCCGTATTGCTCAACATCACGCCCGACCATCTGGACCGTTACGACCATTGCATGCAGAATTATGTGGATGCCAAAATGCGCATCTTGCAGAACCAGGAAGAGACGGATGCCTTCGTTTATTGGAATGACGACCCGATTATCCGGAAAGAATTGGAGAAATACCAAATCAAGGCCAAGAAGTGTCCGTTCTCCATCTTGAAGAAAGAAGGGATGATAGGTTATCTGGCCGACGGGCAATATGTGATAGAATACCCCACGCCGTTCAACATGGAACAGGAGTCATTGGCTTTGACCGGGAAGCACAATATGTATAACTCTTTGGCGGCAGGCATCACGGCCGACATTGCCGGGGTGAAGAACGAGGTGATTCGTCAGAGCCTGAGTGATTTTGAAGGCGTGGAACACCGCTTGGAGAAAGTGGTGCGTGTGCGTGGCGTGGATTATATCAACGATTCCAAGGCCACCAACGTGGATGCCTGTTGGTACGCATTGGAGAGCATGAAAACGCCCACGGTATTGATTTTGGGAGGAAAAGACAAAGGGAATGATTATGAGGCCATAGCCGAACTGGTGCGGAAAAAATGTGTGGGACTGGTGTTCCTTGGGGCAGACAACGGGAAACTGCATGCCTTTTTCGATTCATTCGGTATTCCCATTGCCGACACCCATAGCATGAAAGACTGCGTGGAGGCATGTTACAGAATGGCCCGTCCCGGCGATACCGTATTGTTGAGCCCTTGTTGTGCCAGCTTCGATTTGTTCAAGAACATGGAAGACCGTGGCGAACAGTTCAAATCATTGGTAAGGGCGTTGTAAAGTAAGGGAGCGAAAGGATGGTCACACCTGTAAAAGTTTTAAAGAAGTGGAGCCTGTTCGAAGGTGACAAGGTCATTTGGATGATTTTGTTCTTCCTCGGCATGATATCCATCATAGAAGTGTATAGTGCCTCCAGTAATATGAGTTACAAGACAGGGTATTATTGGAAGCCGATTCTGCAGCATGCCTCATATTTCGTCGTAGGCGTGTTGGCCACGATTTTGGTGCATAAGATACCGTGCCG